>Ga0209636_10008899_pt1 | contig 10229 bp, 6 predicted proteins | sample DeeMarSWOR152_54_FD_187464 | JGI IMG/M metagenome (GOLD analysis project Ga0209636, IMG submission 187464) | Marine sediment microbial communities from White Oak River estuary, North Carolina - WOR-1-52-54 (SPAdes) (version 2) | ecosystem: Environmental > Aquatic > Marine > Intertidal zone >... | reverse complement strand
AGTTTTATATCTTCAACTTCTTTACCAGCACGAATCCCGGGAAAGGTGAATCTTATTTTACCCTCTACTGAATCTTCGATAGGTCCTGTAAATACTTCGCCACCTGGCATGTTTTTTTCCCCGCTGCCGTTTATCCACTTTCTACCCTTCACATTGAACATTAGGTCCGTATCGTCACCTACTATGCGGATTTCACTTGCTTGGTTTAGAAACTTGCAGATTTTCTCTTGCTCCTTATGAATTTTCTTCCATTCCGCAATCGGGTCTTCCTTGTCAACTAAACAGCTGCTGTAAACAAAGTCTTCATATTCTGCAAGGGACATGGCAGCTTCTTGTGCTTGAGCGTTTATGGGATAAGGCAAAACTGTCCATCTGAGTTTTCCTTCAGCAACACGTTTCCTATAGATTTCCATAAGCTCTCTTTTAGAAGCTATGTACATCTTTATTTTCGAGGGGTCTATGTTCGTTAATCTTTTTGGGTTCGGAGTGCAAAATGGCGTAATAAGAACGTCCATGTTTTCAAACACAAACTTGTCAACTGGTGAAACAAAATCTAGTTGGTGTTCTTTGGCGTATTTATAGAAAGTATATGCGAATGGAGTATGTCCAACATTAGAGTGGAACATGAGTAGAGGGTATGCATCGCGTAGTAGACATTCCTTATATATCTCGTTAATTAATGGGAAAGACAATTCACTAAGTTCTCTTATAACCACCTGTTCTTTAGGTTTTACATCCACACTATAATAAACACACAGTTTTGCAAGCTTCTCAACCCTTGAATCAACCATTAAACTCACTACCTTGAGAGAATCTTCTCAAACTCCAGTTAGATCTCCTTCAGTTTTTATGACTTGTGGAAGTATCTTCGATATGAGAGAAGCTAAAATATTTTCACAGGCGAGCGAGATCACGCATTGATCTAGGATATCATTTTTCTCTCCTTTGGAAATTTTTCATGCTCTTTTTTATCGATTATTTCTCGTAGATGCTGAACAACCCTCCAGACTTCATAATAAGTGTTATAGAGAGGTATGGGGGCGATCCTTATGATGTTTGGGGGCCTATAATCAGGGATCACGCCTCTTGCCCTTAAAGCTTCACTTATTCTCATGGCTTCTTTATGTTCGATCGCCACATGTCCGCCCCTATGCTGAGCCTCTCTTGGTGTTCCAATTGCAAAACCGTACGGATGTTCAGAGAGGGTTTCGTCAACTAAAAACATCAGATATGATGTCATCTTCAGAGATCTCTTTCTTATTTCTTCTATTCCAGCTTCGAGAATTACCTTGAGGGAACCTTCAATCGGTGCTGAACTCAGAATTGCAGGCGATGATATCTGCCATCCTCCTGCACTCTCGGAATGCTCAAAAGTGAGAGACATATCGAACTGTTTATCCTTAACGTACCCAAACCAACCAGTAAGCGCAGGCTCGCGACCAAAGTGTTTCTTGTTTATGTACAGGAAGGCCGTACCTCCAGGTCCTCCATTCAGGTACTTGTAACTGCACCAAAGGGCGAAATCCACATTCCATTTATTAAAGTAATGTTGCAAAACACCAACAGAGTGACAACAGTCGAAACCTATGGGTATTCCCCTTTTATGTGCTTCCTCCGTGAGATACCGCATATTGAGAAGTTGTCCACTTCGGTATAATACTGAAGGAAGGAAAATCAACGCAACTTCGTCATCCATCAATTCAACAATTTTCTCCTCGTCTAAAAAGCGGTGATCCTCGCTTGGAACAAGGATGAGATTCTCCGCGGGATCTAATCCCCTATTTTCTATTACACTCCGCAAGGCGTATATGTCTGATGGAAAATCAAGTTCATCCGCAAGTATCTTTTTCCTTTTTCCATTGGGATGGTAAAAGGTGTTCACAAGTGAGTGTATATTGACTGTAGTCGTGCCTGTGGCAATAACCTCCTCAGGTTCTGCACCAACAAGTTTTGCGCACATTGCGCCTAGTTCCTCTGCAAAATGAAACCATGGACGCCTTGCTTCGAGCCACCCTCTTATACCAAGTGTCTTCCACTCCTTCAATACCCGAAAAACTGAACTTTCAGAATCCCTTGATAAAAGACCGAGAGAATTTCCGTCCATGTAAATTGTTCCTTCAGGATAGTAAAATCTCTGTCGGAACCTTGCAAGGGTATTCTCAGAGTCAAGCTTATTCGCATGATCCTCGGTTGTCTTAAACTTATAATTCGTTATCGTATCCACCTTCCACTCTGTGACGGCTAAAATACAACAACTGAATGATATATTTCATTTTTGCATCACGCACGCGCCATCACCCTATTTAAAACTTAAAATAATCTACTATTAATGAAATCGTGGAAAGAGGTGGCCATATGGGTTACGTTTACCTATATACGGGTATTTCTGAGTGTATACAGGTACTCTTTCTTGAGCGTTAAACCTTTTAGGTCTTCTGAAAATGTGCGTTCCGTTGATCTCGTCAAACTTCTTAAAGCCTGCAGCGGCAAGCTGCTTAATCTCTTCTACAGTGGTGCCTGTGGCTATGTCAAACTCGTCGTCTTTAATGTGGATCATGTGGATATATTTCATGCTGTTTCGGATGTCTTTATGTCTCAGCATTTTCTTAACAGTTAAGACGTTCCCATTGGTGTAGTGAGCGATCATACTTCCGCCCCAATGCCTGAAAGTTCTGAAGCTTATGGCGAGGATCCTAGGATTTTCTAGGTTTCGAGCAACTCTTTTTCTGACTCTGCGAAAAGATTTCGCCATGTTGTTATAGTTGGTTGGAAAGATTCTCTCGGAAGTTTTGGGCAGTGCATTCAACATTGTTACCAGCCTAACTGAAATCTTCACTTGTCCAGCATTGTGACCTTTAACAGGAAAGTTAATTGTCAGGATGTTATTTGAAAAGTCCACATCTATCCAGCGCAATGTTAGAATTTCATCTGGGTCGGCGTAAGTCTCCTTAAGAGTCTGAAGAAAAGCTGCCATCCTTCGACTTCTACATGCTGATATTAATTGGTCGAGCTCCGTTTCATCTGGCACGAAAGGTAAAGTGTCCTGCTGCTTATATTTTGGCCGCGTCCATGATATTTTAAGGATTTTAGTGGCCATGATATCATAGGCATAAACCGCAAGCATTTTCACAGAATCTTTCCAAGGCTGCGCGCGCTAAGAACTTCGGCGTGCGCGGATGTTAAAGTATACAGCTAATATTGATAGGGTCATAAATAATGGAAGAGCTGCTTTCAAAGGAAATTCTGGTACAACCCATGTTCCGACTATTTCCACGTTGTAGGCGCCGTGGTTGTATGTGAAGTATATGGCTGTATGAGTTTGGTTTTCTGCTATTTCAGCCTGCAGTGTTATGTCAGTATTGTTCAGCAAGATTTTCCATGGTTCGCCGCGGAGATAGCTTTTGGGAATTGTTATGTTGCAGTAGCCAACGGTGCCTGGGGCTCCTGTGACGTTGAACGTAACCTTTTTGCTGACGGTCCAATGGGGATGGGCGCCGGGCGCTGGCCTGTATTCCACAAAACGAAGCCGGGAGACCGTGGAGTTGCTGTGTAATACCAGTGGATATACCGTGCCTTCCCATACCACGGGAACCGGGGTGAAGGGTCTGATCGAAGGGTGATCATCCACCCCGAGATGAGGCAGATCTGTATCACCCACCCCGTCGCTTGGAACCCTGTCACCGCTTCCATCATCCAAGCCTGTATAGTCGTCCCAGTAATTACCCACCAAACCATCATGCCAAGAATTGCTATACGATTCCTCAAACATGTACCCCCTCCATTCGTTGTTGATAAAGTTGTTGTGGTGAATTACATTACTGTTGGAATAGGATAGCCATACACCCAAACCATTGTTCTCTATTGTGTTGTAAAATATCAGGTTTTGATTGGATGACCATAGACTAAGAGCGTGCACTTGGTTATATGTTAGGATGTTGCCGTGGATGGTATTGTTATGGGATCCTTCGAGGCAGAGGCCGCATGCAGTCGGGGGTGGGTCGGAAGGTAGCCGCCTGGATATGATGTTGTTGGAGATGGTGTTGAAACTGGAACCATATAAGCGGATTCCCAAATCGGATAGCCTTATGATGTTACCGCTTATGGTGCAGCCGTTGGAATGATCTATGCGAAGGGCTTCGGTACCGCTGTGTTGCATGGTGAAACCATCCACGACAACCCCATCAGCGGTCACTCTCACCCCAGGACGCCCATCGCCGTCGATTATGGTGTCCCTCCTGTCTTCCCCGATCAGTGTCAAGGTTTTGTTCACAACCACGTTTTCATGATATACTCCGCTGCTCACCAGAATTACGCTTCCTGAAGATGAGGCATTAACGGCCTTCTGGATTGTAGGATAATCCACAGGAACCCTAATCACCACATGATCTGCCTTGACCGACATAATGGAGAGCGTCAACAAAAACAGTAGTGCTGAAATCAGCAAAACTACAAACCCAAGATTTTTCATATTTCTATGATTGGGGAAAAACTTTTTAAGTTTTTCTTTAATAACTGGTAAGAGAAAGGAGGATAAAATTGTGAAGATATGTGTTTCTACAATTGTGTTGGGGATTTTGTTGATGGGAGCATCCTTGATATTCTACATTGAACCAGCTAGGGCTGCAGAACCTGATTTGATTACGATATTGAATAGCCTGGGCTTCACAGATATAGAGGAGTCATCCGTTGAAGGTTTTATACCTGGCACTTATGAGGTGTCGCTTTACGCGGAGTTTTGCGATTACCATAACTCAAATGAGCTAAGCTGGTATCCTGTCGAGACAAGTCAATATAACTTAATCTTCTCCGGCGCAGAGGGAAACCGTGACTACGTGGACCCACCACTCAGTAAATCATATACGATAAATGCCAAGTTCGGGCTCTCATTCCTTTCACCAGAAGGCAGATACTTTACGGAAACTGACAGAAACCCAGACGGCATCAAGCATGCCCAGATATATGTAAACCGAGACACTCCTGACATGTTCCTGATTGGATTCGAAAATCACCTCGGTGGAGGGGACAAAGACTATAACGACATGGTAATCTCACTAGAACTTACTCCTACAACTGTACCCATAGATGGGGTAAACTGGTATATTTTCAATGCCACCAGCGATAAAGCTATGATATACTTAGACGGGGGTTGGGTAGCGTCTACTACGAGTGTGGGGGTCTTTTCCTATCACGAGGATATAAAAACAAATGAGAGTCTGTTCATTAAAAATATGGTTTGGAATGGTTTCGACACGTTAACCAATAAAGATCGTATCCTTTACGACGGCAGTCAAACCTTCGTGGAAGATGCAGCAACATGGCTGTTGAACGAAGGCTACGAGCATGTATTCCTGTTCGGCTATTCCGCGGGCGGCGTAGTCATCGGATACGAAATTCAAAAAGATTACGCTTCCATGTTTTCCGCGGCAGTGCTGGCCTCCGCACCAGTTAACTGCCGGTCGGGCATATATCGATCAGCCCAGACAGCAGATAAAGACAAGGTGGCTACATGCTTCATAGAGGGAGTGACGGATGCTTACTACGATCAAATGTTGCTCTATTACAACAATGCGCTTATCCATAAGAAATGGTATGATTGGACCAACGACCATGACATCTTTCCACATGTCTCTAAAGACACTGGAGAAGATGTCCCGACAGTTACCATTGATTGGTACAACGCTGCTCATCCACCGAGCACTCCGTTAACGCCTTCCGGTCGGACTTGGGGATATACTGACGTGTCTTATTCCTACTCGACGATGACAGTAGACGCCAATGACGACGACGTTTATTACCTGTTCGATTGGGATGACGATTCAACAACGCTGATAGGTCCGTACTCGTCTGGCGCTACGGTTTCGGCGTCACACATGTGGAGTTCTACGGGAACATACAATGTCAAGGTTAAGGCTAAGGACTCCCATGAGGCTTGGAGCGTCTGGTCTCCATATCTTGCGGTGAGCATCAGGATGAGCGGCGGAGGTTGCCCCTACGTCTCGGCTTGGAACGGAGAAGAATACGTTGTGGACAACAATCTCTTACCCACAGCAGAGGCGAACAACGGATCCGATGTGGAAGACTGGTACATGCTCGAGCAACCTCTACTTCCCATTCGTCAGAACCCCCAGTTCTCCCTTTATTCCTTGCAGATTCGAGAGTTTGAACAGGAACACAGCTATCTTGACCAAACCACGCTAATTGCCGTGGACCATGACCAAGACGTGAACATCGCTGTCACCCCAACCGGGGAGATCCTGACCTACCGGGAGCCGCAGCCACCAATATCCTGTGTCGACGCTGATGGGCAGAACAGACTGAGCGAGATTTTGGAGGTGGACGGAGACGTCTCAGACCCTGTCACGTACTTTTACGGTGAAACCGGAGATTATTTGGTGCTTAACTTTGGAGAGGTAGAATCGGAGGACGCTAAGCTGATCTTGAGGGACGACATGAAATGCATGATATGCTGTATTGAAGTGCAAGTGCTAGATGCTGACGGTGAATGGCAGACGGTATCTGTGGTCGCCCCGCGCGAATACTGGGCCACCGAGGCCGTTAACCTCTCAGAATACACCCCGAAGGACGAAGACTTTCTGGTTAGGCTGTACTGGACCTCGCCACACCGCCTGGACTACGTGGGATTAGACCTGTCTGCGCAAGAAGACGTGGAACTCCACCAAGCCATGCTGGTCACAGCCCTACACTCCGTTGAAGGAAACGTGAAGTCGCTGCTCAAAGAAAACGACCAGAACTACGCTGAACTAGACCCTGGTGAACAAATCACCCTCACGTTCAAACTAGCAAACAACCAACAAGAACAAAGAACATTCATACTCTACACCGAAGGAAGCTACTACACCATCACATAAACTCTAAACTCCCCTTTTTTCTGTTGTTTGAAGTTTAAGTGACCAGAAAACCATTCTAGAAAACACCACCTAACATCTTTTTTGAACTGCATACACGCGTAGAAGACCCTTACGTAAAACTGAAATAGTTTAAATAGTAGAGGTTAAACGCGCGCGACCGTATGCTCTGGTTTATCTGTGGGAGATCTTTTTCTTCAGATACTCTTCTCTGAGCTTACTTGCCATTTCACTGTCTTCCAAGATCACTGCTCCCCGATAACCACATCTCCTACACTCCCAGAGAGACCAAAACTGTGGCAGTCCCGAAGCCCAAAACACATCCGTCGAGCCACATCTAGGACAAAACTTTACGTCCTTCATGTCCAATTATACTAAGGCTTAGTCTTGAATATTAAGTTTGTTTGTGCACGCAACGTATATTACAAGTTCAGATGGCGATGTCTTCGCGCGTTAAGGGGTTTCTTCGAATTTTTCTGAAGCAGATTCTCCGCCAATTCCCCGCGCGCGCAAGGAAGACAATCGGCATCATAGATTCTGTTCTGATGTAGATGGCAGAAAAATGGGAATGCGGGGGATATATCTACTTTCTTCATTTCAGCGGCAACAGAGATGATCGGTTAGACTCCCAATTTAGTAAGCAATTTAGACCTCTCTTCTGCATATAAAAAGACTATCCCCTAGGTTTTTTAGGACATTAGCTTATATTTGGAACCCAGGGCTTCTGCTTCCAGAAAAAAGAGAGCATAATAGCCAAGAGTTTAATATATTAATATTAGAACATAAAAAAAGGGAAATTGCGGGAGATATCACCAGCGTGGGATACATTTACCTATATACGGGAACGGGTGCTGGAAAAACTGCAAACGCCTTGGGCTTGGCGCTGCGTTCTGTTGGACACAAACGTAAGGTTGTCATAATCCAGTTCCTGAAATGGTGGAAGAATACCGGTGAATACAAGGTTCAGAGGATGCTTGCACCTTACTATGAGATTTATCAGTTTGGACGCAAACGATGGCACGGATTAAACAATTTAGGCGAAGAAGACAAGAGATTGGCTCACGACGCTCTAAAGTTCGCCGAAAAAATCGTTAAAGAAAAGAAGCTCCATCTGCTCGTCTTAGACGAGATCAACCTAGCTTTACACTGCAATCTTTTGAGAGTAAAAGAAGTTGTGGAATTTCTGGACAAAATCCCAAAAAGGACAGATGTTGTCTTGACAGGAAGATTCGCGCCAAAAAAACTCATAGACAGAGCAGAGTTTGTAAACGAAATAATTGATGTTAAACATCCGAAGGAAACAGTTACAACAAAAGGAATACAATTCTAAGACTTCAAAAGGCTAAGATTCAAGAATATTTGAAAAAGCTTAAAGAAGCATGCCCATTTAGTGTTAATTCCAATGGTGAACCTCTTGGGCAAGCACTCTCATCCATACATCCCGAATTCTATGACAGAAGTCAAACAAGAAATGATGCGGGAGATAGGCATAAAAACCATAGATGAATTGTATGCGGACATTCCTGAAAAATACCGTCTAAAGAAGCCGTTAAAACTTCCAGAGGCTTTGTCAGAATTTGAAGTTAAGAAGCATGTGGAAACATTGCTTTCGAAAAACAAAACATATAAGGACATGCCAGTTTTTTTGGGGGCTGGATGCTGGCCGCATTACATTCCAGCAGTTGTGAGGGAAATTGTTCAGCGCAGCGAACTCTTGACTTGCTATACGCCCTACCAGTCTGAAATCTCGCAAGGCATGCTTCAAGCCCTCTTTGAGTATCAGAGCATAGTTTGCGAGTTGACAGGTATGGAAGTTGCTAACTGTTCCATGTATGACTGGGCTTCAGCATTGGGCGAAGTCATCCGCATGGCAGTCCGCCTGACAAGGCGAAGCGAGATTCTGATTCCGAAAATAACTCATCCGGAAAGAGCCGCAACGCTTCGTGTTTATGCTGAGCCAGCTGGGATCTCAGCAAAGCAAATTGCATACAACAGCGAAACCGGACAATCCAGCCTCGAAGATTTAAGAAGCAAAATTTCGAACAAAACAGCAGCAGTCTACATTGAAAATCCCACTTATTTGGGCTTAATTGAAACGCAGGTTGAAGAAATCAGCAAAGAGACACATAAGCATGGCGCCCTCCTTATAGTAGGTGTCGATCCAACATCGCTTGGAATTCTAAAACCTCCCGGTAATTATGGTGCGGATATTGTGATTGGTGAGGCTCAACCCCTTGGCAACTCGATGAATTTTGGTGGGCCTCTTTTGGGGATTTTTGCCTGTCGGGGTGATCTGAAACTGATCAGGCAGATGCCTGGCCGCATAATTGGAATGACAACAACGATGGATAGTAATAGGCAAGGTTTTTGCATGGCCTTGCAGACACGCGAACAGCATATCAGACGTGAAAAAGCAACATCTAACATTTGCTCTAACGAAGCCTTATGTGCTGTAGCTTCAGCTGTCTACATGGCTTTGCTTGGACCTGAAGGCCTACGCGAGTTCGGCGAGACAATAATGTATAAGGCAAATTATGCCATGCATTTGCTTTCGAAAATAGACGGCGTTAAGACCCCTATTTTCAAATCGGCTCACTTCAAGGAATTCACCGTAAACTTTGATAACTCTGACCTAAGCGTTAGGGAAGTGCATGAAAAACTCTTACAACGCAGAATTCACGGCGGTAAAGATGTCTCGAAAGAGATCCCAGAACTTGGTGAAACAGCTTTGTATTGTGTGACTGAAATCCATTCTAGACAAGAGATTGAGTGCCTAGCAGCGGCTTTGAATGAGATTTTGGCTGGTAAGAGGTGAAAAGAGGTGTTCAAGCAAGCAAATTGGAACGAGCCTATACTTTTTAATATAGGAAGGAACGGACGGAGAGGACATCTTCTTCCGAAGGTTGAAGAGAAAGTCAGGCGTACCGTTGGCGACGTGAGCATGCTTATTCCAGAGAATATGCAGCGGAAAAGCCAGCTTAGGCTTCCAGAACTTTCAGAGGTTGAGGTTGTTAGGCATTTTACGCGCTTGTCCGAAATGAATTATGGCATTGATTCAGGTTTGTATCCACTTGGGAGCTGTACAATGAAGTATAATCCGAAAATAAACGAGTCACTTGCGAATCTGCCAACCATAAACATGGTACATCCATATCAGGATGAGAGCACAATGCAGGGGATACTGGAGATGCTCTACAGACTTGAGCGTTGGCTTGCGGAGATAACTGGCACATACGAGGTTTGTTTGCAGCCTGCTGCTGGCGCTCATGGCGAGTTTCTGGGTACATTGTTGATGCGTACATATCACAAGTTAAACGGGGAGTATGAAAGGCGAAACGAAGTGATTGTTCCAGATTCTGCTCA
>Ga0209636_10008898_pt1 | contig 10229 bp, 8 predicted proteins | sample DeeMarSWOR152_54_FD_187464 | JGI IMG/M metagenome (GOLD analysis project Ga0209636, IMG submission 187464) | Marine sediment microbial communities from White Oak River estuary, North Carolina - WOR-1-52-54 (SPAdes) (version 2) | ecosystem: Environmental > Aquatic > Marine > Intertidal zone >... | reverse complement strand
GGCCGATATCAAGTACATCAAAACGGACGCGGTACGCCTCAATCGTCAAAAATTCTCTGCTGGCTGGTGGATTGCATTTCTGTATTTTGCATCGTTCGTGGTGATTGGTGCTGCAATTGCATATCGTCGGCACCAAGCACGACTTCTTACAGACCGAGCGTATGCGCGCAAATTAAGGTCGAGTAGACGTGTGAGAAAGGGTTTGGAAGAAGCTCAACATCATTTAAAGAATGATGATGAGAAGGCTTTTCATGCGGCTTTGTCAAAAGTAATACTGGGCTATATCGGTGATCGGTATAATCTGGATACTGGGTCGATGATGAATCAAGATATTATGGAAGAACTTAAGCAGAGGAATATTAGTGAAGAGACGATACGAAAGCTCGGTAATCTGTTGAATCAGTGCGACATGCGTTTTTCTCCAGGAATGAAATGTGAGAATCCCCAGACTTTGTTCCTGATGGTCAGAGATCTCTTGGGTGAGTTATAATGGTCTTCTTTGCACTGGTTATTGTCACGCAGTTTGAATTAAACCCCACTGAACTATACAATCTCGGCAACGAGTATTTTGAGCAGGGTAAATATAGTGAGGCGATTGCAGCATATGAGCAGGCAAGCAAGAGACTATTAAGTGCAAGGGTTTTCTATAATCTGGGGAATGCATACTTCAAGAAGGGTATGCACGGTATGGCGATATTGAACTACCGTAAGGCTCTTTTCCTTTCACCAAGGGACGGGGATGTTAGACACAATCTCGAATTTGCGCGTAATTATCGAGTAGATAAAATAGCATCGTCATCGCGTCCACTGGCAAGAGTGCTATCAAATATATTTCAATACGTTTCACTTTTCGAGGCACAGATAATGACTACGATTTTGTTTGTCACGGCTTCTTTTCTACTATCCCTCTACATTATCTACCGAAGAAAATCTTTCGGTTATGCTGCGATTGTCATTGCGCTATTTTGTTTATTCTTCTTTATCAACTGGCAGGTCTGGGCGGCTGAGAGAAATGGTGGCTATGCGGTGGTGACGGCGCCGGAAGTAAAGGGCATGAGTGGTCCGGGAGATGATTACAAGGAAATCGTAGTTATGCACGATGGCGCTGAGGTTCGAGTCCGTGAACGACGTGGTGATTACCTTCTGATCCAATTGCCAGGTGGTATCGGTGGTTGGGTGCCTATGCACACAATAGAAGAAATATTCTGATAGAAGTTCGATAGATGATTTCTTAGTCCACTTAGTAGAAAAAAAGGGGCGACCATTAGTTGATCACCCCTTCTCGTTATTCAGTGAATTCAGTTACTACTGCATATTAAAGGTCAAGCTAGCAGGTTCGACAACCCACAGCTCCTTGGCGGCGGCGACTTTCTTTGTATACTGATTGTAGTATTGTGTATGACGGCCGGCATAGTAATATCCGAGACCTCTTTTTTCGCCGAGTCTTTCAATGCATTCCTTTAGAAAAACTACACCGATCTGAATATTCTTTTCGATGTCGTACAGATCACTTTCACTGTTGACCCATAGCCCCAGGCTCCTGCCAACATACATCCCGGTCACAGGCATGACCTGCATCAAGCCAACGGCACCTGCGTTGCTGTACGCTCTTGGATTGAATTCTGATTCAACCTTTATCACCGACAAAATCAACTCGGGTGAGAGGTCGTACTGTAAACTATTTTCGTATACGGCCGCAAGAATGCGCTTACTCATTATCTCGGATTCGGTATAGTCGTTAATTATCGGCAGGTATTCACCGATAAATTGTGCCTTTGCTTCGTATTTTGAAAGCAGCACGTTTACCATCTCGATCTTTTCTTGAAGATTGTTACGCATTACAATCATTTGCCATGCGAGTATTGCAATGACAGCGAACGCGATCCCAATGGCGATTCCTATTAAAGTTTGTCTCATCTTTCTTTTAGCCTCCTCGTTATGGTTTCTCTTTAGCACAGAAAAGGTCAGTATATAACACTCGGAAATAATAAAACCGAGAGTAGACTCGGGTTTTTGTATTCGCACTATATCGCTAATGTTCATATATTTGACACCAATTGACGACGTCGGTTTATTGCCACCTGCGGCTGTCATCTGCATGTGTTGAGCGTCTCCATTTGGAGCAAGACTTGACATCTTAATCGACGTTTGTATAATCCAAAAAATGAGGATAATGGTGGTGCATGCGTAATCGTTTTGAGACGATACGTGTAGTTTTCAATACTCTGGGCTCGCTGCTAATTGTCCTGGGGGCATTTTTGCTTTTGCCATTAGCAATACTGCTTGTTATGGAAAATAATGGCAATTGGGTGACAAATTTTCTTGCGTTCTTGACGCCGAGCCTAATTGCTTTTTCACTGGGAATTTCGCTGCGGTACATCTTTTGCCCGGGCAGTATGAATAACTATCAAGCCATGTTAGTGTGTAGCTTGGGTTGGTTAGGATTTTCCGCGCTCGGTGCTCTGCCATTTGTCATCGGGATTAAGGCAACCTATCTGAATGGTTTCTTCGAAGCCATGAGCGGTTTTACAACCACAGGTATAACCATGTTCACCGGGCTTGATCGCATGCCTAAGTGCATTCTGTTTTGGCGGAGCTTAACCCAATGGATTGGTGGGTTGGGAATTCTTACTTTTTTTCTTGCCGTGACTTATCGAGGAGGGAGTGCGCATAGATTATTTGGTGCTGAAAGTCACAAAATCGGCATGGAAAGGCCGGTGCCCGGATTGTCTAATACATTAAAACTACTTTGGAGCATATATGCGGGCTTCACAATTGTAATCATAATAGGCTTATTCCTGGTTGGTATGCCTTTATTCGATAGTATCTGCCACAGTTTCACCGCGTTGTCGACCGGTGGTTTCTCTCCCCATGATGCAAGCATTGATTATTTCAGGTTGGCCAGCTTCCCTCATTTTATCTGGATGGAATATATACTCATCCTCGGTATGCTTATGGGCGGCACAAATTTCTTGGTGCACTATCGTCTTTTACAGGGTAATTTCAGGAGCTTGTTCGATAATGTCGAAATGAAATATTGGTGGACACTAATTCTTTTTTTTACATTGATAATTCTCGTGGAGCGGTTTGTAAAATTGGGATCTGTGGGAGGGGTCAACATCGCTAGCGTCGGCTTTATTCAAAGGGTGGAGCACAATTTTCGTTACGTACTTTTCCAAGTGGTATCGATTCTAACGACAACTGGGTTTGGTACCAAGGATATTGGTGGTGTTTTTTTTGGTAACGTCGCCCGACAACTCTTCCTCATGATGATGGTGATCGGTGGTTGCGTCGGTTCCACTGGTGGCGGTATTAAGGTCTTCCGTATCAGTGTTCTTGTGAAATTGATACAGAGAGAGGTATTCCGGCTGAGGGTTCCGGCTGGTGCTGTATCCACGATTGTTGTTGATGGCAAGTCGGTGGAGACCAACGAAACCTACCGGATTAGCGCTCTGTTTTTCGCCTGGATTGTTTTATTGGTCATCGGAGGTGCTGTCACCGCAATATTGTCTAATTTCGATGCCTTTAGTTCTTTCAGTGGTATGTTCAGTGCCCTGGGTAATATTGGACCCTGTTATATACCGACGAGTGCTATGGGTGCTCTTCATCCGGTCATCAAGGTGGTCTATATTTTTGGCATGCTGGCCGGTCGTTTGGAAATATTACCGGTGCTTCTAATTTTTAGCCGGAGAGTATGGTTTTCTTAATCGTTAAAAGGGAGGTATGCTGATGTACGTTATTATAGCCGGTGCTGGGATTATCGGCCATGAAGTGGCGAAGGTATTAGTGGAAAACAAACATGATGTTGTTGTTGTGGATAAGGATCCTCAGGTTTGTGAGATGATATATGCAGAGACTGGCGCATTGACCATCCATGGGAATGCTACTGATATTCATACGCTGGAAAAGGCCGGCGCGATAAAGACCGATGTAATCCTCTGCCTCATGCGCGAGGCTGCTGATAATATTGCGTGTGCCTTGCTGGCAAAGAGTTTGGGTATTCCCCGCATCGTTGCACGTTTGAGAAATCCTCGTTACGCAGAAGCGTATATGCTGGCCGGTGTTACCACGATCGTGAGGATGTCTGATTTGCTCGTGAATCAAATAATCATGGAAGTAGAACAGCCAAAAGTAAAAAAGGTAACCACGCTCGGTGGTGGTAGGGCGCAAGTGTATGCAGTAAAGGTCCCGAAAAATGCCCAGAGCATTGGTATGAAAATAAGGGAGATAACCGAGAAGAGGAAATTCCCCAAGGATGTCGTATTTGTGGGTATCTACCGTGAAGAGGGTGGAGATTTCCTGATCCCAAGGGGCAGTAATACCATTGAGGAAGATGATACCGTATTCTTGATATCCAAGAGTCAGAGCATTAAGCAGGCAACCGATTTTCTTTCCAAGACACGCTAGAGCGAGTGGCCTGTCGATAAGACCACCGCATTCCGTGTAGGTCGGATAATCGGTACTGCCATCTCTCCTGCAAGAGCAGTCATAACCGCCTGTTTCGTCATCCAGATATCCATAAAACACTTGACTTCTTTACTAGATTTAAGTATATTTGGTTAATAAACACTTAAGTATTTAGGAATAATATGATAAACAAAGCAGAAGTTGATAAACTGATGGAAATACGTGGGCAAGTGCGGGGCGCGGTTTTTGAAACCGATGCCGCGTTCATAAAGAATAGATACGGTGATGAGGGATTGACTAAAGTCAAGTCCGCACTTCAAGTACTAGGTCATTCAATACCATATGAAAACCTAAATTCTATGGAATGGTTGCCACTTGGTTTGCGTGCGTTATCTCTGCTTGTCATCAAAGACATATTCGACTGGGATGATGAGGATATCAAGGAAATGGGTGATGCTGCGCCCAAGTATTCGTTTATTGTCAAGTTGCTCATGAGGTTCTTCGTGTCACCAAGGGTGGCTTTTAGTCACGCGCCAGAGTATTGGGTGAAACACTACGATATTGGCCGATTGGAGCCCGTTGAATTGGATGAGGCGACAGGCAACGCCGTCATCCATCTGTATGATTTCAAAGTGCACCCATTATATTGCAAATATCTCGAAGGTTATTTCCAACGGTTGTTCAAGTTTATGTATCCGAATTCACGTATTGAAATCAAAGAAACCAAGTGTATGTGTAATCACAGCACCCATCATGAATTCCTTGTTACCGGGGAGGTATAGGTTTTGACATACGACGACAATGGCATAAATGAGCAGGTGCTGTTAGAATTCGAGCAGTACATTAAAGATATCTGGTCTTTTCTACCCACGCCGATAACTTATCTCAGCCCATTAGGCGTTATATTAGATCTCGATAAGACTCTGGAAGAGATGCTGCATTGCTCAAAGGAAGAACTGGTAGGTCGGTTCCTGGCTGACTTCGCGGTGGAAAGAGGCAAGATCGAAGAGCTGCAGAAACTAACTTTCGAAAATGGCTTCGTGAGAAATTACGTGTGCACAATGAAAAGCAATAACGAGCGGGTGATTCCAGTTAGCATTTCCACTCTTCTCCGAAAATCGTATGAAGGCGAGATCATTGGTTATTTTGCAGCTTTGACTGACATTACGGAGAATGAACGAGCAGCAGAAGTTTTGCAGAAAACGGCTGATTACCAACGGCAGCTGCTGGAAACCGCGCGGTATCTGACCGAGAGTCTGGATGTCAGAGAAGTCTTGGGGCGTATCGGATCTAGTGCAAGAGATATCCTTAGAGCACACGGTTGCACGATATATCTGCTTGAGTTAGACAGAAAGACTTTGACACCAGTTGTGGCGATCGATCCACCATACGAACGGGAGATCATGGCAACACCAATTGACATCGACAAGAGCTTTACCGGGCACGCAATCAAGGAAGGCAAAGCGATGATTTTCAATGATACGTTCACTAATACACTAGGCTACCACATCCCTGGTACTCCGGAAGAAAAGAATGAGCGCATAATCGTGGCGCCCTTTATTGTCGATGGCGAGAAATTAGGCGCCATGTGCCTTAATCGATACGGCCAAAACTTTGGTGATGATGATTTGTCAGTGGCCGAAGTATTCGCAACATACGCGGCGACCGCATTAAGGAATGCGCGTACCCATAACGATTTGCAGCAGGAGATACAACAGCGCAAGTACGTACAAGATGCATTGGAGAGCGAGAAGGCTCATCTTGAGCAGTTGTTTGAAAGCGCGCTAGAGGGTATCGCAGTTACTGATGTGGACGGTAAGGTGCAGCGTATAAATGACGAGTTCACCAAGATATTCGGTTATTCACGAGAGGAAGTGGCGGGTAAGTCAATTGATAGACTCATTGCCCCAGAGGATCAGATTGATGCAGCTCGTGCGCTTACCGAGCGCGCTGGTCGTGGTGAAAGATTAGCGCTTGAAACAATGCGCCAGCGTAAGGACGGCGGTCTGCTTGATGTTTCGGTTCTGGCAGCACCAATTATCGTTAACAAGAAATTGGTTGCGGTGTATGCTATCTATCGCGACATAACATCACGCAAAAGGGCCGACCGCAGATTAAGAGAATCTGAGGAGAGATATCGGACTCTGATTAACACCACTCCCGAAGCAGTAACGGTTACCGATTTGCAGGGAAAAATAACATACGTGTCACAACAGACTCTGAAGCTGCATGGTTATGACAAACCAGAAGAGATGCTTGGCAGAAGTGCATTTGATATGATCGATTCTAAGGATCATAAGAAAGCAATGGCTAATTTAGAGAAGACACTGGAAAAAGGTGTAACAAGAAATTTGGAATATATTTTACAAAGAAAGGACGGTACCTGCTTTGACGGTGAACTCAATGCTTCTTTGATAAGGGATGATAAGGGCAATCCGATAGCGTTCGTTGCCACTACACGCGATATTACTGAACGCAAGCTAGCAGAAAAAGCCTTGCGTGAAAACGAAGAGAAGTACCGTAATCTTTTTCAAAACTCCCACGATGCGATATTCATACATGACTTGTCTGGCAACATAATCGATGTAAACAATAGGGTGTTGAGTCTTTTCGGGTACAAGAAATCTGAGATTCTTTCTCTGACGATTGACAAGCTCCATCCCGCAGACGAACTTGCGAGGTCGGCACAAGCATTCAAGGATATTTCGAAGAAAGGGTATGTCGACTTTGAAATTAGCTTCAAGAAAAAGGATGGTAGTATCTTTGCCGCCGACGTTTCTTCTAGTATATTTGAAATAGGCGGTGGGAAAGTCATCCAGGGTGTTGTGCGTGATATCAGTGAACGCAGGCAGACTGAACAGAACCTGCGCGAGTCTGAGGAGCGCTATCGCGAGCTGGTTGAAAAAGCAGGTGCTGCAATACTGATCGACGATCAGGAAGGAAGGTTCAAATACTGTAATGAGCGATTGGCAGACCTATTTGGTTACTCTCTGGACGAGATGCAAACAAAGAATATTCGGTCAATTGTACATCCCGCTGATGTCGAGCGCGTTTTGAAGATACATCAGGGACGGATTTCGGGTAAGAAAGTGCCTTCTAAGTACGAATTCATGGGTATGAAGAAGGGAGGCGAGCTTATGTACCTGGAAATCGATGCCATCGCTCTTAAAGAAGGCAATAAGATTGTCGGTACTCGCTCGTATATCTGGGATATAACTCAAAGGAAAAAGACAGAAGAGGCGATTCGGAGTTCAGAAGAGCGTTTGAAGCTTTTGTTTGAGTTTGCTCCTGATGGTTATTACTTGACAGATCTAAAAGGAAATTTCTTGGATGGAAATAAAGCGGCCGAGGATATGGTCGGTTACAAGAAAGAGGAATTGATCGGTAAGAACTTCGCTAAGGCAAAATTGCTATCGCCTAATCAATTGCCAAAAGCTTTGACCCTTTTGGCGAGGAATGCAGTGGGGCAGCCTACAGGGCCAGACGAATTCACATTGACCCGCAAAGATGGTAGTAAAACAATTGTTGGCATCAGAACATTCCCCGTGAGGATTGCGGGTCAAACCGTGGTCCTGGGCATTGCACGTGATATTACAGACTATAAACGTACGCAGGATGAACTAAAGCAGAGTTATGAAAAAATGCAGAAGGTGCTGGAAGATACGATAAATGCACTAACATCGGCCGTAGAAAAACGTGATCCATACACCGCGGGTCACCAGCACCGTGTTGCCGTAATGGCCGATGCCATTGCTGAGAAAATGCGTTTGCCAAGTGCACAGAAACAAGGATTACATGTTGCCGCACTGGTTCACGACATAGGCAAGATCCATGTGCCGGCGGGCATTCTCAATAAGCCAAGCGGCTTGAGCGATGCTGAATTTGCTTTGGTAAAAGACCACGTCTTGGTTGGCTATGATATATTGCGAACAATTGAGTTCCCGTGGCCCGTTGCTGAGATAGTGCTTCAGCATCATGAAAGGCTTGACGGTTCGGGTTATCCTAAGGGTATCAAGGGTAGCGAGATGATGTTGGAAGCGAAGATACTCGCTGTGGCCGATGTTGTCGAGTCCATGCTGGCGCATCGTCCTTACCGGCCAGCGCGCGGTATTGAAAGCGCCACAAAAGAGATAACCAAGTACAAGAAAAAACTCTACGATGTGAAGGTCGTTAACACTTGTTTGAAAGTGTTAAGAGATAAGAACTTCAGTCTGTGACTCTAATCGTGCCGGCTTAATTGCCTATTTAATTTCTTTTCGAGTGAGTCTACTTTTGATTTCAACCTTGCTATTTTCCCCTCGCGATAGTCGATCTTGATAACAACAGATATTCTTGAACAATCCTGCTTCATCCTGTTAAATCCTCTCTCAAGTACTGACATCACTTCATCCCAATTTTCACTTTCTATTATCGTACCCATCGGCGTAATGACATAGGACAGACCCGATTTATCTACTACATCAACAACCTTGGCGACGTATTTACTGACACTTTCGCCTTTGCCTAGCGGCGTCATGGTTACAAACGTCATCAAACTCATTCTCGCCTCCTATTCGTCATCTGCAAACCAAAGGCGTTTTCCCTTCAGTACCCAATCATCGATACCCATCTCATGGATTGCACGCAGGTTCTTGATATGGGAATCGCCGTGAAGTCCGGACAGGCTTTTCAGTTTGTCGCATGTTTCAAAAATGCTGCATTCATGGCATGCAAAGAAGCCTTTTTCTCTGCAGCATTTCGAGATCTCGCATTTTACTTCACTTTCGTTTATTTGCCGGCACGTCTTCGGGCATTTGAGCTGTGACATGAAATCTATCATCTTACACAACTTGCTGTAATCCCTCAGTTTTTCGGGGAACAGGTGTTTTGCTGTTTGGTGGAATTTGCATCTCTCAGCTGTTTCTTTTAGAGTTCGTGCAGCATCAGCTATCTTGCCAGAATAGCCAGCACAATCGCCACAATACAGGCCGCAATATGCAAGCAGGTCCTTTTTTTCCTTCATTAGAGTATTTTACGTAAATTGTGTTGGTGACGCAAGTGTTTAATAGGGAGAGGCTACTTTTTTCGAGACTTGCAATACACGCTCACCTGCTGTGGGTAATGATCCATCACACCATAGTTAGGCTTTTGTTTTCGCTACAGAAGAAAGTACCCTATCCGTCAATCCGAGAATTACTTGAATGGCGGATTACGATGTAAACATATATGAATGTTGGCTGTCTGGTATTCTGGTAATTACCAGAATACCAGAAGTGGTGTTGTTTGTTACGTTGGGTGTTATGCAAGAAATAGACTCTCGCGGGAATGACAAGTAAATAAAATTGTGTAATAAATCAGCTAGGTACAAAACAGTGTCCCATGTAGTTGCCTAATTTATTGGGCAGTGATTGTGTTAAAAGAACCCGATAAATCAGGTAACTACAAGACGGACATCACTAACTCTGCTCGGACGAGTAAAAGGGACAGGCTACTTCTTTTAATTGTAGCAGAATTCAGAGGGGCGATTTGCCAGCAAAGAATCACGTAGAAAAACACATAATGGCGAAAAAAAGTAGCCTGTTCTATTTCAGTAGTATTACTTTCTCTGAATGTTGGTATTCTCCCGCCTGGATTCGACAGAAGTAGATTCCAGAGCCGAGCCTTCTGCCTCGGTTGTCACATCCATCCCACACGAGCTTTTTGTATCCGGCAGTCTGATTGTCACGGCATAGCGTTTTCACTTCCTGCCCAAGAATATTGTAGATTCTCATCGTCACTTCGATGGGTTCGCTCAGATAGTATTGGAATGTGATTCCAGACTTGGTGGGATTCGGAAAAGACAG
>Ga0209636_10008897_pt1 | contig 10232 bp, 8 predicted proteins | sample DeeMarSWOR152_54_FD_187464 | JGI IMG/M metagenome (GOLD analysis project Ga0209636, IMG submission 187464) | Marine sediment microbial communities from White Oak River estuary, North Carolina - WOR-1-52-54 (SPAdes) (version 2) | ecosystem: Environmental > Aquatic > Marine > Intertidal zone >... | reverse complement strand
TATCGGTTGTTTCTTTTCAGCGGTCAGTAAGAATCAGGTTATAAGCTTCGTTCTTTCGGTCGTTGGCTGTGCGGTATTTGTTTTTGCCGGTATGCCGACAACGATGAATTACCTTTCGACTTTTTTACCGGCCGGTTTGGTTTCGGCAATCGGCCAAATGAGTTTTCAGTCACACTTTGAGTCAATCCAGAAAGGCGTGTTAGAATTCAAGGATATTTCCTATTTTGTATTGTTAATTTTCGGCTGGCTTATAGTCAGCAGTATTATTCTGGAAGAAAGGAAAGCCGGCTGATAAACGCCGTTAGCAATTTTACGGCAGGATATTTTAAGGAAATTCAGATATGGCACAAGAACAGCAAATTTCTAACGGGATGAATAGAACGATAAGGGCAATTATCGGTGTTATCCTTGTTTTGGCGATTACATTTTCTGTAATAAGTATCTGCCAGAACATTGGCAAGAGTCTAAAAGTCGATGTGACCGACCAGAAACTTTATACGCTCTCGGACGGCACCAAGGCAATTTTAGCTAAACTTAATCAGCCTGTCAAAATAAAGCTATACTACACAAAGACAGCTGCACTTAAAGGGCCTGACCAGATTAAGTATTTCAACAATTATTACGAATTTGTTAGGGCGCTTCTTGAAGAATATGCGGCGGCTGCCGGAGGAATGGTTGATTTGCAAATAATCGACCCAAGACCCTTTTCCGACGATGAGCTTCAGGCACTACGGTATGGTCTGCGAAGATTTAGTATAACGGAAGAGGAAAATTTCTTTTTCGGGCTTGTGCTGCAGACACAATTCGGTGTTGAGAAGGTCATACCGTTCTTTTCACCCGACCGGCAGGACTTTATTGAGTATGACATAAGCTATCTGATAGATACGGCAATTACACGACAAAAGACAAGGGTAGGCATCCTGAGCCCCCTGCCCGTAATGGGCGAGGATGTAAGCGGTTATATGGCGCAGATGATGCGTATGCAGGGCCAGCAGCCTGCGCCGGCGTGGACTTTCGTTGAACAACTAAGGCAACAGTACGAAGTCAAAAACGTCGCTTCAGATGCCAATGATATAAAAGACGTTGATATCCTTCTGGTTATCCACCCCAAAAATTTATCGAAGGAAACATTATTTGCGATAGACCAGTTTATCCTAAAAGGTGGCAGAACAATCATCTGCATAGACCCATATTGTGTTGTTGACCAGCAGGGACGCCAAGAGATGCAGACGGGAGCATCGGGGTCGGCAGGCTCGAATTTGGCACCTTTTTTGCGCACGTGGGGCCTGAAAATGCCTGCCAATACATTCGCCGGTGACCGTGGTTTGGCGCTGAGAACTTCCCTGACTATAAATCAGAGGCCGGAAAAAATTATCGGTTTTCTCAACCTTACCGGTTCCGAATGTTTCAATACCGACACTGTTATCACTGCTAAACTCAACGCGGTCAGAGTTCTGTTCGCCGGTGTATTGCGCGAAGCTGCAGAACCAAATGAAAAGGAACAATCCCAGATAGAACGAACGGCCCTTATTACGACAACCAACAGAGGCAATAGCTGGTCGGTAAGCAGCCCCTTTGAATTGATGATTCCAGATTCATCGATGCTTATGAAAAAATTTATCGATGGAACAGAGCCTGTAGCGATGGGCTATTTAGTTACCGGCAAATTCAAAAGCAGCTTCCCTGAAGGAATCGAAATTGAGACAGGGCCGGAAGACCCGAACGAACCGGAGAAAACCAAAAAGCGTATTACAGGCCTGACAGAGGCCGAGGATAACTGTGCGGTGGTGGTGTTTGCAGATGTAGACTTCATAAGCGATATGCTTGCATATAGAGATTTTTTCTTCGGAAAGACGGCCTTGGGAGACAATAGCGCTTTGCTGATGAACGCAATTGACGAATTACGGGGTTCGAGTGATTTGATTTCAATCCGGTCACGCGGGAATTTCAGGCGGCCTTTTATTGTCGTCGATGAGATTGAAAGACAGGCAGAGGCTGAAACTGCAGAGGAGGAGGCCAAGATTAATGCGGAAATTGCAGGCTTCCAAAAAGAGCTAAAGTCTATCCTGGCCTCTGCAAAAGAAGGTGAAGAAGAGATTATAGGCAGCTCTATTCTTCAGAAGAAAAGCATCCTTGAGCTTAAGATACACCAGGCGCAGCGTCAATTGCGTCAAGTTAAGATGAAAAGACGAGAGCGGATCGAACACTTAGGCAATATACTTCGAAACTTTAACATTCTTGTGGCCCCTGTGGTTATACTTATAATTGCGATAACATTGGGTGTCCGCCGGAGCGTTAGAAAAAGGCATTATATTAGTCACGCAAGCGATGCCTAAGAAATTTTATAGTCATAATATTGCGCAGGAGTTTTGTAATGAGTAACAGAAAGCTTACGATACTGGGCATCGTTGCGGTTCTTATGGTAATATGGGCTTATGTTCAATCACAAATATCGAACAAGCCAAGGACAAAGCCAAACAAGCCTGTTTATCTTATTCAGGGCCTTGACCCCGAGGATATCGGAAGCATTATTTTGGGTACAGCAGAAAATACAGTAACTCTAAAGCAGCAGGCAGGACGCTTTGTGGTTACTAACAAGGATAATTACCCAGCAGTTACCGGCGAAATCAATGAACTAATTACAAAATGCCTGGATATTCGAACTGTTGAACTTTATACCGATGACAAAGCTAACCACAAAGCACTCGGCGTTACAGAAGAAGATGCACGAAGTGTTGTTAAATTTTTCAAGCCGGATTCGACCCCCCTTACCGGTGTTATCATAGGAAAATACAAAGAAGAAAGCCAGGGAACTTATGTAAGGTTGGCATCGAACGACAAGGTTTACGTGACATTAGAATCACCCTGGATAAAAAATAATGCGATGGATTACATCAAACAGGAGCTTATTACAATAAATGCGGACGACATTGAGTCGGTTACAATCACTTATCCTAATGGAGATTATGCCCTCAAAAAAGAAAACCAGACTATTATGCTGGAGAATCTTGCCGAAGACAAACAGCTAAAAGACAAAGAATACGAGCAAGTTTTCAAAGCTTTGACAAACCTGCGTTTTATTGATGTCCGGAAAAAACTTGCCGAAGACGAAGAATTAGCCTTTGATAGAAAGTTTATTTGCAGGCTGAAAGATTCGACCACATATACCATAAGCATCGCTCAAAAGGACGATAAGACCTACGTGACGTGCGAAGCAGAGTTTATGGATAAAACACCTGTTACCAAGGAGAACGTAGTCGAGTCAGAAGAAGAACTGAAGAAAAAAGAAGCTAAATTGCTTGCCCGAGATAAGGCAAATGAATTCACCACAAAGCATCGAGACTGGATTTATGAGATAGCTGAGTACAAGGCAAAAGAACTAACGAAGCAGCTCTCGGAATTGATAGAGGACAAGAAAAAACCCGAAGAAAACAAGCAGGTGAATGATTCTAATATGTAATAGCTGTTCTTATACTTAACGAATTCTACCATACACCTTATATAATTTATCTTTTAAGAAAACTACTAATCTTTATGATGCTGACAGCCAAAAAAGTGCGTTGATATATAGTAACCTGGAGCATAAGCGACTTTGGAAAATCCAGTGAAAAATCAAATCCAGCAGACAAGGATTCAGAAACTCATAGGCCAGAGGATGCTAAAATCCAAGCAGGAAAAGCCCTGTTTTTACATCGGGTTAAAAGCGGATGTCACCGAGCTGATGGGCCTGCGTCCCAAGCTAAAGAAGCAGGAGGGTATCAAAATAACGACAAACACTTTTTATATTCGTGCACTGGCATCGGCCGTGAAAAAATATCCTCTTATGCTCGGCAGGCTTGAGGAAAATAATATCCGGATAGCTGATGCGATTAATGTGGGCTTTGCAGTCAATGCACCGCAGGGACTTGTTGTGCCGGTGATAAAAAGGGCTGACGAAAAAACATTGGCTGAGATAGCCCGTCTGGAAAAATTACTGATGGAAAAGGCAATGAGTAATAAATTGACACTTGAAGATATGGAAGGTGAAACAATAGCTTTAAGCAATCTTGGCGCTTATGGTATCGACTCTTTCGTTGGGATTGTGCCGCCGCCGACCAGCACCATCTTGGCGGTTGGCAATGTAGTTCCAACAGTTGTACCCGAAGATGGCAAAGCGATAGCGCGAAAAATGGTGAGCTTATCATTAGCTGTTGACCGCAGAATCATAGATGAGATTTATGCGGCTAAGTTTCTAAATTTTATTAAAGAGCAGCTGCAGAATCCGCAGCAGTTAGTCTGACAGAAAGGTTTTCCAATTAGATGGTAGAAATGAGAGTCAAAAAAGTTATTACCTTTACACTAATAACATTGCTAATAAGTAGTAGTGCCTCAGCCTCCACCGCAGATGACACCAAGAGTAAGACTAAAGCGCCAAACAAATTGGTTATTTATACCGATAAGGGCAAGGAAACAATCAGCAGGAATATTTACGGTCATTTTTCCGAGCATTTAGGCAGATGTATCTACGGTGGATTTTGGGTAGGCGAAGAAAGTCCCATTCCCAACACGCGTGGTATCCGCAATGATGTTGTCGAAGCGCTAAGACAGATTAAGATACCGGTGCTTCGCTGGCCGGGCGGCTGCTTCGCCGATGAGTATCACTGGAAAGACGGTATCGGCCCACGTGAGAAAAGACCCACTATGATTAACACGCACTGGGGCGGCGTAACGGAGGACAACCACTTCGGCACACACGAGTTTCTTGACCTGTGCGAACAATTAGGTTGTGAACCTTATATCAGCGGAAATGTCGGAAGCGGAACGGTGCAGGAGCTGCAGCAATGGGTGGAATATACGACCTTTGACGGCGAAAGCCCTATGGCCGAGCTTCGTCGCGCAAACGGCAGAGAGAGGCCCTGGAAGGTGAAATACTGGGGCGTCGGCAATGAGAACTGGGGCTGCGGCGGCAGTATGACCCCTGAGTTTTATGCCGACCAGTACCGGCGTTATCAGACATATATCCGTAATTTTTCGGACAACAAGACATACAAGATAGCCTGCGGAGCGAACAAGGCGGACTACAACTGGACTGAGGTTCTTATGCGAGAAGCAGGATGGTGTATGTCGGGGTTGAGTGTGCATTGCTACATTTGGAAAGGCGGGGACTGGCCTCCTGAGGGCCGTGCGACTAAATTTGAGGAGAAAGATTGGTTTGAGTTTCTCAAGGGTGCTTTTTTTATGGATGAGCTTCTGACAAAGCACTCGGCTATAATGGATAAGTTCGACCCGCAAAAAAAGGTGGGACTGATTGTGGATGAATGGGGCACTTGGCACGAGGTTGAGCCGGACACAAATCCTGGATTTCTTTACCAGCAGAACACCCTGCGCGACGCCCTTGTGGCAGGCACTTGTCTGAATATCCTCAATCAACACTGCGACCGTGTGAAGATGGCCAACATCGCTCAAACTATTAATGTTCTGCAGGCGATGATTCTTACCGAAGACGAAAAGATGCTTCTGACGCCGACTTATCACGTTTTTGAGATGTATAAGGCGCACCAGGATGCGACGCTATTGCCTGTTGAGCTGCAGTGTGGTGATTACCAATTCGAACAAGATAAGGTTCCGGCATTAAATGTCTCTGCGTCAAAAGACAAATCAAACAGGATTCATATATCGGTTTGTAACTTGGACCCACACAATTCCACTGAACTGGTTTGTGAGCTTCGAGGGACTGAGGCTAAGAAGGTATCAGGCCGTGTCTTAACTGCCGATGCTATGAATGCCCACAATACTTTTGATAATCTACAGGCTGTAAAGCCCATTACTTTCAGTAAATTCGAGGTCGAAGATGATGCTTTGACCGTGACGCTGCCGGCAAAGTCAGTGGTGATTCTGGAAGTTGAGTAATCTTCTTTCCTGATTTAGCTATCAGGATTCAGGAGGATTTGGGGTGCCTATTATAGATTCAGATTCGGGGACCGATGTTTTTGAATCAGCTTTTGGGATTGGCTTAATTTCAATGGGTGGTTTGCTTTGGTTTTCATAGGCGGCAGGCTGCTCATTGAGACGTGATGCCTGTTGCATTTGGTGATGTATGAACTCGGCGACTTTTTTGTAATCCTCGGCGCCGTGGCAATTCGACTCGTACTCGAAGATTGTTTTGCCGTAGCTTGGCGCTTCTGCGAGCTTGATGTTTCTTCGAATGTAAACGGGCAGCACACTTGCCTCTGCCCAGGCGCAATTAGTTCCTCGAGCGTTGATCAGGAATTGTTCGATATCGGCTTTGACCTCGGCCGGCAGCGAGGCCCTGCAGTCAAACATACACAGCAGAACGCCTGTAACCCTCAGGCTCGGATTAATTCTTTTGTTAACAAGGTCGATGGTTTGCAGCAGTTTCCCGAATCCCTGCAGTGCCAGGAAATGCGGCTGCAGCGGAATTAAAACATCCTGGGCGGCGGCGAGGGCATTTAGGGTCAGCAATCCAAGCGAGGGCGGGCAGTCGATGAAACAATAATCGAATTTATCTATGGCCGTTTGAAGTGCTTCGCGTAGAATTGTCTCCCTGCCGACCACACTTACCAGTTCGCTTTCAGCTCCGACAAGATTGATATTTGCTGGCAGCAGCCAGAGATTTGGGCGGACAAGCAGTATCTCATCTTCAAACTTGGCCGATTGTGTCAGCACTTTATATGAGCCGGACTCGATAGTCTCAGGTTCTACGCCGAGATGTATTGTCAGATGTGCCTGAGGGTCGAGGTCGAGGACGACGACCTTACAGCCGGCGGTTGCAAGAGCTGCTGCGGTATTGACCACTGTTGTGGTTTTTCCCACTCCCCCTTTTTGGTTTAATATAGCGAATGTTCTCATCTGTCGGTATCTTACGGTTCGAATTACAAGTTACCAGATACGATTTTTTTTAAGATGGCATCAAGGACACCGTTGACGAACGCCGGCGACTTATCGGTGCCGAACTTCTTCGCAAGCTCAATGGACTCATTTATCACAACCTTAGGCGGAATATCCGTGCAGAATTTCAACTGGTAAACTGCCAATCTTAAAATACTCTTGTCAACAGTTGAAAGCCGGGATAATTGCCACTTTATCGTTGAAGCAACTATAAGTTTGTCACACTCCGGCAAATTCTGCCAGGTTCCTTTTGTCCATTGTGAGGCAAGTTTTCTAACAAGGACATCGTTGTCGTTTTCTATAAAGAATTCATCTATAAACTCGAGCAGGTCCGGACCTTGTACATCGAGCTGATATAATCCCTGCATAGCCAGTTCTCTGGCCCTTGTCCTTTTATCCACTTGCCAACCTCAAAATTACGTATCCTTGCGAATCGTATCTCGGTTAAAAACGAGATATGGGCTAAATCTGCTGCATCACGCTGACTGTTTCCATAGCTGTTAAAGCTGCATCGGCACCTGCATTTCCCATCTTGGTGCCGGCCCTTTCGACTGCCTGTTCGAGAGTATCACAGGTTAATACAGCAAATACTGCAGGAACTGCTGAATCGTAGTTGATTTGTCCGATACCCCTTGCCACCTGCTGACAGACATAATCGTAATGTGAGGTTTGTCCGCGTATGACAGCACCGAGACAGAGGACAGCGACATACTTTCCACTCTGAGCGAGCTTTTTAGCGGCCATAGTAATTTCGCAGGCGCCCGGCACCCACACAACTACAATCTGCTCCTCAGTAGCACCGTGACGGCGGAGACAATCTATAGCGCCTGCAAGTAACTTCTCCGTTATAAACTCGTTGAACCTGCTGACAACAATAGCGTAACTACCCTTGCCGGCTGTTACTTGACCCTTTATTTGTTTAATCATAGTCTTACTTCTCCAACTTAGCTGTTAGCATTTAGCTATTAGTATTTCAGTTTGTCATTCATTAACGAGCAATGACGCACATTATAAGACTATCAAAAGCGGATTTCCATAAAAACACCAATTGTGCTTTAGTTTTACGGCTGGGCCGTTTCGTTTTTAATGAGCTAACCTATTCAATTTTAAGAGGTTATAACTGAGAATTCCAATAAAATTTTTGATGCGGGCAAGAACGCCCGAAACCAACAAAAAACTACTAACTTAGGGACAGTTTATTGCCGAAACGGTTTTGGGTTATTCGTTATTTGTTCAGCGAAAACAGACAAAAGGCGTTTTTATGCTTTTCGATGATATGGAATTTAGTCCTTATGATAAAGCCGAGCGTAAGGCTCGGAAGGCCTTCGAGCTTTACGAGGACGGCAAAATAACCCAGGCACTTCTCGAACTGGAAGCGGCTCTCGATATAAATCCTTCCAACAGTTCCTGGCATTTTAATAAGGCCCTTGTTCTGGATACAAAAGGTGTGTTTGAAGACGCCATAAGCGAATACGAAACGGCTCTGCAGCTCGCACCTTGCGATTTGGAGATATTAAATTCGCTGGCGGTCGATTATACCCGAACAGGCCAGTATGACCTGGCAATTGATACCTTCGAGCATATACAGAAACTTGACCCGAAGTTCGAGCCCTGCTATTGCAATCGTATAATTACTTATACCGAAATGAGTCAGCACGATTTGGCTGAGCAGATGTTTTATCTTGCTCAGCAGATAAATCCGGACTGTGCTTTGTGTTACTATAATATCGGCAACAGTCTTTTTGTTCGGGGCGAATACAAAAAAGCGGTTCGCTGCTGGCTGAGGACCGCTGAGCTTGAGCCGAGCCATCCGCAAATTAACTATCGAATCGCCCAGGCCTACTGGAGCGACGGCGATAGTGAACGCGGACGTGAGTATTTCCTTGCAGAGCTTCGTGTCAATCCCGGTGATGTTGATGTTATTCTGGATTTTGGTTTGTTTTTGCTCGAGGCTGGTGATATCGAATCTGCGAAGGAAAAGTTCAACAGAGCGCTCGAGCTTAAAGAAGGCAATGCCGCTGCTTTGTTTTACCTCGGAGAGATTGCTTTTAATAATGCAGATTGCGAGCGGGCGATAAAATTATTCAACGAGGCATTACAGAATGACAATACCCTCACAGGGCCACGTTATAGGCTGGCGCAATACGCCCTGATGAGGGGTGAAAAGACAGAAGCGCACAATTATCTGGTTTCGGAGGTGGAACTGGCTCCGGAGGATGCGGATATATTGGTTTCTATGGGGTCGATGCTTTCAATAATCGGCGACCTCGATTTATCGACATATTGCCTGTTGAGAGCTATCGACCTTGATGAAACTAATGCAGATGCCTATTACTATCTTGCCCTTGTTAGTGCAATGAAAGGCCGGCTTGAGGATGCTTCGGAGTTTTTTGCCCATACACTCGATATAAGGCCGAATGACGTCGAAGCATTGCGTGATTCCGCTATCGTTTATTTGGCGATGGGCAGATTAGCCGATGCCGCGAAAACAATTAAAAAGGCACGTTCATTATCAAATGATGATTCGCAGTTAAGGACACTTGACCGCAGAATTCGGCATTTTAAGACAACAGAGCGAATAGCAGATTTCACCCGGCGTTTCCACCCCCTCCTGCCAAAAAAACATCTACATTAACACCTTCATATATCGCTGTAGTTAAGATATGTTTATATTTTTTGTGTCCCTGCCTGTGAATTCGTATGATGTCATTTATTTCTTCAAACAATTTTTTAGTTTCACAGAAAAATCATTTTTCTTTATATAAATCTTTCCACGTTTTTTCTCTCTCCAAAAATTCCTCTTTTATTTCAGGACTGCCATGTTTATTTACATATTCTGCGGCCTCATCATAATACGAATCACCCATCTCTTTCAATGCGTTAAAAGCAAAATTTCTAGACAAATAATTTTCTTTTCCTTCTTTCATTAGTTGTTCAGTTAAAAAAAGAGCTGTCTCTTCCGAGGGAGCTTTAGCTAATAAAGAAAATTCCTGAATAGATAATCCCTTATCTTTTTCTTTCTTAATTATTTCCAACAATTGTTTTCCTAAGCTGACCTTCTTGGATTCTGGAAATTGTGTAAATTTTTCAAGGGCCGATATTGCATAAAATCTAAATTCTCTGTCTTGGTCCTGTAGAAATTCGAATAAAATATCTATTAGCTGGTCTGTTTCTATTGGTTTTAAAGACATTGCGGCCAGACCAACTCTTTGAAATCTTTTGTCTGGTGATTTTAGAACGGATATTATCTCACTTTCTGTCGGTTGTTTTGCCCGGAGGAATTTCTGCTTTATTTTATCCATCTTGGCTAAATCTTGTAGACTACTCTTCTTGGCAGCAAAATT
>Ga0209636_10008896_pt1 | contig 10232 bp, 9 predicted proteins | sample DeeMarSWOR152_54_FD_187464 | JGI IMG/M metagenome (GOLD analysis project Ga0209636, IMG submission 187464) | Marine sediment microbial communities from White Oak River estuary, North Carolina - WOR-1-52-54 (SPAdes) (version 2) | ecosystem: Environmental > Aquatic > Marine > Intertidal zone >... | reverse complement strand
ACGTAGACTGGGGAGATGGAACAAATAGCGGATGGCTTGGTCCTTACATATCTGGTGTACAAGCATCTGCTAACCACAGTTGGAACCAAAAAGGAACATATATAATTAAAGTCAAAGCAAAAGACGTCCATGGTGCTGTAAGTGATTGGGGTTCACTTACTGTTACGATTCCCAAGAACCAAGCTCAAAGCATCCCACAACAAAACCAGCAGAGTAGTCAGCAGCAGAGTCAACAGTCTCAGAGTCAGCAGATGATGGTTCCACAACAAACAGTGTTGCGTGGACTTCTAATTAACAACTAAAACCTCTTTTTCTTTTTTGTTTTTTTGTGGGGTTGGGGTTTAAAAAAAACAGAAGGTGCTGGGTGTAGGCTGTAAGCCTCCTTAAGACATATAAAATCCATGTTTTTTTATATTTTTACAGGACAGAAGAAACTTCTAAGACCTTTAATTATCTTGGGTAAGAGCTGTCAAACAATGTTTATAAAGTATTATATATAAAGATAGGAAGAGATAATTATGAAAAAAATAATCGTAACCATAATCGTAATAGGTTTGCTATTAAGCATAGAACCACCTGTTATGAGTATTAAATTAAAGTTATCTAATTTTCAAACATTTGATGATCCTCCTTCAGAAATATGGAACAAGACTTTTGGAGGTACTAACAGGGATGAGGGAAGATCCGCTCAACAAACCACTGATGGTGGCTATATTGTTGCCGGATTTACATGGTCTTATGGTGCTGGCGGTGCCGACGGATGGCTTATTAAAACAGATGAAAATGGTAAAATGGAATGGAATAGAACATTTGGAGGAACAGAATGGGATTTTACGTATTTCGTTCAACAGACGAGTGATGGCGGATATATCGTAGTAGGATGCACTGCTTCATATGGTAACGGTTTTAATCTATGGTTGATAAAAACTGATGAAAAAGGTAATGAAAATTGGAGTAAGATTTTCGGGGGAAGCGGTAATGATGTAGGTTGGTCAGTACAGCAAACAACGGATGGCGGATATATAATAGCAGGTCATACAAATTCTTATGGCGCAGGTCATAAGGATATTTGGCTAATAAAAACTAATAGTTCTGGAGATATGGAATGGAATAAAACTTTTGGGGGAACAGAATGGGAGGAAGTTGGGGTTGATTCTGTTCAGCAAACTATAGATGGCGGGTATATCATTGTAGGTATGACTGAGTCGTATGGTGCTGGTGATTGGGACATATGGTTGATTAAAACTGATGCCTACGGAGATATGGAGTGGAATAAAACTTTTGGAGGCTATGATACTGAGTATGGTTTTTCAGTACAACAGACAAATGATGGCGGGTATATCCTCACAGGTTATACCTTTTCATATGGTTTGGGTGACGTTTGGTTGATTAAAACAGATGTAGATGGTAATGAAGAGTGGAATAATACTTATGCAAGGGTGGGTGGTAAACATTATGACGATGGTCGTTGGGTTCGGCAGACCACAGATGGCGGCTATATTGTTGTAGGATACACAGTTCCACCAGAGGCTGAATCTGGCGATATCTGGTTAATTAAGACTGATGCAAATGGGTTCATGGAATGGAATAAAACTTTTGGAGGAACAGAATGGGATTTAGGTTGGTCAGTTGAACAAACCACTGATGGCGGCTACATTATCACCGGGTTTACACGTTCTTATGGTGCTGGCGGTTTTGATCTATGGCTCATTAAAGTAGGAGAAGATGTAAATGAACCGCCAAATGCTCCGGCTATCACAGGTCCAACAAATGGAAAAGTAGGCGTAGAATATGAATACAACTTTTCAGCGGCGGATCCTAACAGCGATGATGTCTATTACTATATTGATTGGGGAGACGATTCATTTGAGGAATGGATTGGTCCTTATGCTTCAGGTGAGATAATAACTGTGAATCATACTTGGTCTGAAAAAGGAACTTATACTATCAGAGCTAAGGCTAAAGATGTCTTTGGTGCTGAGAGCGACTGGGGCACACTTACTGTTACCATGCCTAAGAACCAAGCTCAAAGCAGCAGCTATTCTAGTATTTCTAGTTCTTCAAGCAGCTCTAGTAGTCAATCACAAAGTTCAGGAAGTTCCAGCAGTCAACCAAGTAATACTCAACAATCTGCAACCACCTCTAGCAGTCAAATACTTCAATCGGTAATAAAAACAACAAATAGATAAACAACTAACAACAAGCCTTCTTTATTTTCTAAATTAGTGCTGGGTGTAGGCCGTAAGCCTCCCTACGTCACAACAAACTCGCCGAACGAACAGTTCAGTAAGACAGAACATAACATAAAACCGAGTAGATAGTTACCTCTATTCCTTTTTTTATTATAATAACATAATATTAATATATTATAAATGATAAGTAATATTATCAAAAAGGTTACAGGCGGAAATATGAAGAAAATAATTGTAACAGTAATAATAGGTGTTTTATTATTATCTAGTTTTACGATAACATCAGCATTTGGTGATAGTCTAGATCAGATAAGTATAAACTTTAATGGGAATACGTTATATGTTGGCGGACTAGGACCTGGAAATTATACCACTATTCAAGATGCTATAGATGATGCTAATGATGGTGATACAGTTTATGTTTTTAGTGGAATATACTATGAAAATATAATCATAGACCGTTCTATATGTTTAATTGGTGAAAACAAGAAAACTACTATTATTGACGCTGATGAAAAAGGTGCTGCAATAGAACTATGCACCTCTGGTATAGATGTCAGTGGGTTTACTATTACAAATGCCGAAGGTAAAAAATGGATTGATTATGCAGCTGGTGTAAAACTTTCAGCCTCGCACAATATTATACACGATAACATAATCTCTAATAACATGTTTGGTATACATGGATGGAATGTTACAAACATTACAATCTACAACAATATATTCATCGATGATGGTATACAGTTTGGTCATGCAATAGCTAATTCAAAAAAAGAACATTTTATGCATAACATAACAAATAACACTGTAAACGGACGCCCTATTTACTATTACAAAAACAAAGATGATTTCAGCGTTCCAGAAAACGCAGGACAAATAATTGCTGTAAACTGTACAAATATGCAGATACAGAACGTTTACATAAGCCACACAGATTTTCCAATCATACTTACTTTTTGCTCAAACTGTACAATAGAAAATTCAACTATTGTAGATAACGATGGGGAGATATGGCTAGCCTATTGTAGCAATAATACTGTTCAGAAAAACACAATTTCAAATTGTGCAATTGGTATTTGTCTGCAACACAAGTCAAAGAACAATACTGTCAAAAACAACAAGATAACAAATTGTGATCCATTTGGCATCTCAATAGAGACAAATAGCTACAACAACCACATCTATGAAAATCATGTAATGGGTAATCTGAAAGGAATCTGGATTCATAAATCACATAACAACACTATTTCCTTGAATACAATCTCAAAGAGCCTTAGAGGTGGTATTCTGCTTATGGGAACAACATATAATTCCATTATATGCAATAACTTAATCAAAAATAGATTTCTTGATGCATGCTATGTAAACGGCTGTGGCGATCTTTGGGATGGAAACTACTGGGACAGGCCCAGAATACTTCCAAAACCCATCCTAGAACTCACAGGGCCTAATGAAATCTACTTTAGATCTCCTATTCCATTCCCAGCTATTCTCACCGGTCTCAATTTTGACTGGCATCCTGCAAAAGAACCGCATAAGATAGATGTTATGTGATGTTTTATAAAAAGAAAAAAACATTATTACAATGTTACAGCAAATAGCAAATATTATAAGCTATCAGTTATAATATTATATATAACATAAGATATGGATATGGAAAATAGTGAGAAGATGAAAGTAAAAATTCTGACTATGTTTATCTTATTTGTGGTTACCACAACGTCTATTACTTCTGTTATTCCAATTTCGTCTGGAAATTCTAATGAATCCTTTACAGCTACTTCTGATCTTACAGAAAATCATCTAATAGAAGGAGTTCCGCATGTAGGTGCAGAAACATGGTTTGACTGTGAGCTTGCGAGTTTTGCCATGCTTTATCAATATTTAGGAGTTAATTATTCATATGCTGATCTATTTTATCTTAGTGGCGCAGGATATTCTCTTGCATCCAGACCATGGATAGGTTCAAAAATTTGGCCACCTATACCTCCTTTTAAACCATATATAGATCCCGGAGCACTTGTTTCCTTTTGGAAACAAGATTTAAATTTTATGTCAAAACTTTTTGGTACAAACTCTACCATTATTTATAATAATAGTAAGTGTGGTATTAATAATATTGACGCTTGGCGGGAATATTGGGGTAGAGTTAAGAATTATTTAAAAAATGATATCCCTGTAGAAACGTTTATTGATCCCATTGTGTTGCCTTGGTGGAGAGAACATATCCCATTTGTTAAAGATTGGTATGATAAGTATGGGGTTAATCATACAAGAAATCGTTTTGTCGGGCAGGGCCATTATATTGTTTTAGTAGGTTTTAATGAAAGTAATATGTCTGTCTGTTATAATGATATGATAAATAAGAGTTGCCACTATATATGGATGAATATTTCTGATTTGAAAGATGGAACTTCGTATGGCAGTTTGTGTTATTGGGATGATGTAACATATATAACTATAGTTTTAGAGAATACATCCGGATCGCCTATTTCTAAAGAAGAAGCTTTTAGACTAGCTCATGAGAGAAATATCATGAAGATGCAGGGGTGGCATATAAACGCGTATGACCAGGAGTATCTAAGACTTTACCGAAAATTCGGTATCGATGCTTTGAAAGCTTTAAAAAATGATCTTAAACCAATTAAAATGATTCCTAAAATTCAAATGTGGCGGTATATTAGTCGCTTAATAAATTTGGTTAATCCAATCATTTCAGCAGATCTTTTTCATCATATGAATGAATCTGTATGGTGGATTATTAAGGAAAGAGAATTAGCTTCTAAGTCGTTATTAGAATTTAATTACTATAATGAGAATTGTAGTTTTTGTTTATATGATGGAATTTTACTAAAAAAGGAATCTGAAAAATGGGAAGAATTTCATTTGTTGATACAAAAGTTAACTATTTCTTTTTACAATAACAGATTATTAGAAAATATTTTGTTTTCTGTTACAACTCTCAGAGAGATGACTGATATCATTAATGATATAATTAAGCTTGAAGAGTTGATCCTAGATGGGGTTGAGGGAATTAATATTTAAAAAATCCTCCTCTTTTATACCAAAATATTTGTGTTGGTTTATAAAAGAAAAAACCCTCCATATGTAATAGCCGCTGGGTGTAGGCCATAAGCCTCCTTAAGACACATAAAAATCACATTTTTTTATATTTTTACAAGACAGAAGAAACGAGGTAGATTTATTAGCAATTTTTTTGTAATAATAAACATGAAAACGAAATATGATAATGCTTAGATAATAAACTATATATATCATTAAATAAAGATATTGGTAAGACAAATCATGAAGAAAAAGAAAATAGTAGTATCAATCATCGTAATAGGCTTGTTACTAAGCACGGCATCTCTGACTACAGGTTTGAAAAAAGACAAGACTATTATCTATGTCGATGATGACGCACCATCAGAATGGTATGATGAAACACATGTTAGAACAATTCAAGAAGGAATAAACAATGCTTCACCAGGTTACACGGTTTTCGTTTTTAATGGTACTTATTACGGAAATGTAGTAATAGATAAATCAATTACTCTTAGAGGTGAAGATAGAGACAATACAATCATTGACGGCGCTGAGAGTTTTGGTATAATAAACGTCTCTGCAGATTCAACGATAATAACAGGGTTCACCATCCAAAATGATTCAGGTACTTATGATGAGGAACTTGAACCAAGCTGTGGGATAACTATTGAATCTTATCGTCACGATGTCATTATAAAAGGTAACATTGTAAACGACACAGTGTGTGGTATCTTGGTAGATGAGTATTCTTATGATAACATTGTTTCTAAAAACAACATTTACAATAGTACAAATTCAGGTATGTCCGTATATTTTTCACACGACAACATTGTCACAGAAAATATCATCGTACATAATAATCTCACAGGGCTCCACCTAGCAGATTCATGGTTTAATACTGTCTTCAATAATACAATAATAAACCACGTTTGGGGGATGCAGGTGAGAGGTAGTTGGGCAGATAACAATATCATCTGTGGGAATATTATCGCAGAGAATGAGGTTGGTATAAATGTATGGACGGGCTCTGATCACAATAATATCTATGGAAATACTATAACTAACAACGTCGATGGTATGTGGGTATGGATGTTTTGTGATTTCAATGAAATATATGAGAATACTTTTGAAGATAACACTAACTATAGTATCATTATGGGACGTAGTTTATATTGTACGTACAACTCTGTATACCATAATAACTTCATTAACAATGGTAAGCCCCCAATGTGTCTGGCTCTCGAAACAGATTGGGATAATGGGTATCCTTCAGGTGGAAACTACTGGAGTGATTACAATGGAACAGATAACTATCATGGTCCAAACCAAAGTATACCTGGTAACGATGGCGTGGGTGATACACCATACAGTGGTATGAGCGGACTAGGTCAAGATAACTACCCCTTAACGAGTCCATATGGATGGATCAATGAACCGCCAAATGCACCAATTATAGATGGTCTAGCTAGTGGAAAAGCAGGTGTAGAGTATAATTATACATTTGTAACAGTAGATCCTGAGGAATATGGCATATATTACTGGATAGACTGGGGAGACGGTAATAACACGTCCTGGATCGGGCCATATATATCAGGTGAAATGATAACCGTGAGTCATACTTGGACTGAACAGGGTAAGTATACAATAAGTGCTAAAGCTAAAGATACGCGAGGTGCTGAGAGTGAATGGGGCTATCTGGAAGTCACTATGCCGAAGAACCAGCCAAGTAGTCAGCAATCCCAAAGCAGTTCTAGTGGTCAAAGTAGCAGTCAACCCAGTAGTCAACAATCCACAACCGCTTCTGGTAGCCAAATACTTCAATCAGTGGGTAAAACAACAAATAGATAAACAACTAACAACAAGCCTTCTTTATTTTCTAAATTAGTGCTGGGTGTAGGCCGTAAGCCTCCCTATGTCACAACGAACTCGTCATATTGAACAGTTCAACAAAACAGAAGCACATGCCGAGTAGGATCTCACTAAACCATCTCTTTTTTCTTTTTGTTTGTGTTGGTTTTATAAAAAGGAAATAAACAAAACACAGATGGTTTTATTTTACTAGGAAAAAAATGGACTATAAACTTTATATCCAATTAAATGATTTTATAAACTTGTAAATAATTGGAATCTGTAGTTTGAAGGGAGGAAGGTCTGGCTGTAATATGAAAAAAGATAGTTTGATGCACCACGAATTCAAAATAGGGAAATGGTTAATATTTGCAGGTGTGTTTTGTATAGTATTATATATAATATTAACATTAGCTGGTGTACCTGGAAGGATACCAGATACACCTTGTGGTACATGGGTCCTTTTTCCAATTATCGTTCTTTTAATGTTATATGGTTTTTCTAAAATTGATGAGGCTCGTAGTGGATTTGTAATGGGTGATTTTCCTGGGCAATGGAAAACTTATCTATGTCCTTATTGCAAAAAACATATTCATGTCAAAGATATTCCAACTAATAAGAACATGATGGAATGCCCACATTGTGGTAGGTTGTTTAGGCTATATTATTGATTACTCACATTGTAAGATGAAGATAATTGAAGGGTATAGAGTTTGAGGGAGGAAAGAATATGGGAATATTCGGTCGGAAACCAGACTTGGTTAAGATGGAAAAGAAGAAGGACGTTCAGGGATTGATAAAGGCTTTGAGACATAAAGAATATCAAGTTCGGATAGGTGCAACACTTTCTCTGGGGAGATTAAGAGACGAAAGATCGATAGAGCCTCTCATCGAAACGTTTAATGATCAGAATTGGCTTGTCCGCGTCGGAGCAGCAGAAGCCCTCGGAAAGATCGGAAAACCATCAGTCGAAGTTCTCGTTCAATATTTGACTCACATATTCCCTACTGTCAGATTAGGGGTTGCAGAAGCTCTTGGCAAGATAGGAGATAAGAGAGCTATTAAGCCTCTTATTGGAGTATATAGAAAAGAAACCTCAAGTCCGGTGAAGCAAGGCATTCTGAAAGCTCTTGAAGAGCTAGGAGGTAAGGAAGCAGTAAATCGCGCGCTTCAAACTTAGGCCCAGATTTTATCTGCTTCCTCCTCACACTCTAATCTGCGATTAATATGTGGACTATGTAACAGTGGGATGGGGACAATGTCTATAGAAGCCTATAGAAAAAAATACCCAAAAGCTAAGCCAAAGCTTTTAAGACCTTGGATTTGGAATACACCATATGGCATAGATCCTCATCCATTATTAAACATGGGTAGTTTTCCATTTGTGAATTCTTATAACGGCCAGAGTAGTTACCCAAGTCAGCAATAAAGCCTTCCATCTGGTAGTCCATCTAACAACTAAAAAACCACTCGCTCTTTTTTTCTTTTGTTTGTGGTTGGATTTATAAAACAATAAAAGATATTACATTTGAGGATGTTGAGGATGAGAAAAGAACCCTTAGCATTATCAATAGGTCTTTTGCTGTTGATTATCTCTTTTAGTGGATGTGTAGAAGAAAACCTTCCGAAGGAAGGAGATACAAGGCTCACCAGTGAAGAATCCATCGGAGGGGCATATAATGCAAGCATTCTCTACAAAGAAAAGTATTATGACGGATCATGGCATAATTTTACTGGAATAAAATATACAAAAGATGGAAAGGAATATACTGGTGCGTATTTACCATATATGCAGGATGCTCTTAACTGGATCAAATCCAATACTACTGAAAACATTACTGTTTTATGTTGGTGGGATTATGGACATATGATCGAGGGATATGCTGAGCGAAATGCTATTGCAGTATTCTCTTCATTAGCGCTTAAGGATACGATAGCTGAATTTACACGAATTGATGAAGCAGGAAAACAGAGATATATAGAGGAGCATGAATGGGATGCAAATAAAACATTAGAAGATATTGCTATAGTGTTGACATCAATAAATCTTTCAAATAACGACACATGTGAGATTATTCAGAAATATAACGTAAGTTTCATATTGACTAGCGGGTATGATAAACTTATCGCTAAGATATTTTTTGATGCTGCAGGCAAAAACAGTGATGACTATATCATTACTGGAACTCATAATCCTACTGATAAAGGAATGGAAACATTAATTTTTCAAATGTGGGAAAATTATACTAATATCTCAGGATTAGAAATACGTTATGAACATTATCCATTGAGTGGCTATTATGACGTGAGGATATTTGAATTAATTGTATCATAGTAAAATATGAATTGTTGTGCAAAGCCCCAGCAGAGCAACAACGATGTTTAAATGGGATCCATACTGTCCTTAAAACCATAAACCTAAACCTCTATTTTTTTCTTTTTTGTTTAGTGTGTTGGTTTTATAAAAGAAAAAACAAAATAATTAACAGAAAATTATTTAAATTATAATTTTAATATACTTTTGCATATAATATTATTATTGGTGATGTGTTATGAAAATTCAGGTGTTTGCTGTTGGGATATTAACGCTTTTTATCGGTGTTATTTTTGTGCCTTGTTTTTCTGCTTCTTCTCCTGATGAAGACTCTATTGTTAATATTACGAGACCTGAAAACGGTTACATTTACGTTTTTGATAGAAAAACGATACCTTATGGGTATCCGTTTGTTAGTACACCTAAATCAAATGGATCAAAATCCGCCTATACTTATGGTTTGGCAAAAATTACAGTTGATGTAGAGGTAAACTCTGAGGTTGCTGTCGACCATGTTGTTTTTTCAGTAATGGAGCGTAAGTTACATGACCGAGTATTCATTGGAGAATATAAGGACCATGAAGCACCCTATCAGTTTATCTTTTCAAGGACAACATTGTTTCCCTATAGGAACTATGACATCTATGTGAATGCAGTTGATGCAGAGGATAATGTTCTAGGGTCAGATTCACTTGGTCTTGGTTGTTATCGAGCATTTTATGCAAAAGCACTTTTTTTTACCTACCTAATTTCTAATTTCCTGTAAATAATTTATTAATAATCTTATACTTACTTTTTGGTGCAGGGTTTTATAAAAGAAAAAAACATCACTG
>Ga0209636_10008895_pt1 | contig 10233 bp, 2 predicted proteins | sample DeeMarSWOR152_54_FD_187464 | JGI IMG/M metagenome (GOLD analysis project Ga0209636, IMG submission 187464) | Marine sediment microbial communities from White Oak River estuary, North Carolina - WOR-1-52-54 (SPAdes) (version 2) | ecosystem: Environmental > Aquatic > Marine > Intertidal zone >... | reverse complement strand
CATTCATAAAATGATCGGGTAACATTTGTCATTCTGAGCGAAGCGAAGAATCTCCTTGACGATACCGCTTTCTTGAGAGATTCTTCCCCCCGCATACGCGGGGTCAGAATGACATGGGCTGCGGTAGTTATTACCCGATTAATTTCTGAATTCCCATCAGCCTGCGTTAAGAACGCAGGCTGAAGCCTGCTACTCCAGTGAGCATTAGCGATCTTTCCACTCAAGAACCATAATCAGCAATTACAGTATTATTGCTGGAGATTTCAAAAGCGAGAGTCTCTTCTGGGATTACCATAGCTTCAAAACTCGCTGTTTTATCAGCGAGAAAGGGGGGAAAATGTTGTTAAGAACATATCTTTTGGCTATTCTGGCGGTCATTCTCACATTAAGTTCCTTCAGTATTGGTGAAGTATCCGCATCCAAACACGAGGCGCAGGAGATAGTCAATTTCCACGGCAGACTTGTGCCCAAATTTCTAGTGGACAGGTACAACAGCTACGGTAATGAGGAAGGCGGCTTCGTATACATGGCATCGCCCGCTGCCCTCGACGATCTCCTGGGTGCAAATTTTCCCGTCTCAACAGCAAACGGCGATCAATTTGCTTCCGCCGTAGTATACAACGAGAGCAGTAAGAGCTATCTCGTAGTGTGGCCTGATGGTCGCAACGAAAGCGCTACCGGAGTTGATGTCTATGGACAGTTCGTTTCATCGGAAGGTAAGCCAATAGGGGACGACTTTGTCATAACGGACGCACCAGGCGATCAACTGATGCCACAGGTAGCCTATAACAGCACTGACGATGAGTACCTGGTGATATGGTACGATGACCAGAATGTCTACGGACAGCGTTTGTCTGGTACAGGATCTTTGCTGGGGGGTGGGCTCGCCATCTCTGCTTCCGCAGATTCCCGCTCATCGATAGCATACAACAGTCGCGACAATACATATCTGGTAGCGTCGTCTGTAGGCGACTGGCGGGAAGGGGCAGAGGATATACGCGGTCAACTGCTATCCAGCAAAGGACTTCGTCAGGGCAGCAGCTTCCCTATCTCCACAGCGTTCTTCAACCAGGATGGCCCTGTGGTGGCCTATAACAGCAGCGACAACCAATACATGGTAGTATGGACGGACTTCAGACACACGATGGGCATCCCTCTCCCTGATGGTACGTTCGACATTTTCCTGGATATAGCGGTATATGGACAGCTCGTATCCAGCACAGGGCATACTATAGGCGGCAACTTCCCCATATCCTCCATCGAGGGCATAGACTGGGAAGCATCTCCACACTTGGCCCATAACAGCGATCGCAATGAGTATATAATAGTATGGTGGGATGATAGAGACGATCCTGAAGAGAACATTTACGGACGTTTCTTAAGAGGTGATAGCAGTCCCATAGGCGATAGCTTTCCTATCTGCCTTGCGAGGCAACCTCAGGACTGGCCTCACGTTGTCTACAGCAGTGCTGCCGAGGAGTATCTGGTCGTCTGGACGGATGGGAGAAATGAAAGTGTTGATATCTATGGGCAGCGCGTATCTGGCACGGGGACATTAGAGGGGCACAATCTTCCCATTTCAACGGCCAGGTATGTACAGGCATTTCCCGTGGCAGCTTGTAACAGCTTCTACCTCGTAGTATGGTCGGACGGCAGGAACGAGGAGGCTACCGGAGTTGATATCTACGCACAACTGGTTACATCAGAGATACCACCGCCTCCGCCGCCAGTGGTGCGTAGTAGTATTCCTCCTCCTGAGGAGTGGTCCAGCGAAGGGCAGGCCATCGTTGAGTGGGAGGCCGCTGAGGACGTTAGCTCAGGCCCGACGGGAGTGGATGGATATTCCATAGCCTGGGATCAAGTTCCTGACACGATCCCTGATGAGATTAAGGACCTGGAAGAATCCGTGACACAGGCGTCCAGCCCGGCTCTGGACAGCGGCGATAGTCATTACTTCCACATCCGTGCGGTGAATAATGCAGGTAAATGGGGCAACACAAAGCATTGGGGGCCGCTCTGGATAGATGTGACCAAACCATCAGAAGTGACCAACCTGAACAGCCCAACTCACACTCCCAGCACGTGGAGTTCCACACCGGTGGTGAAAGTATCATGGGAGCCAGCGCAGGACGACCACAGTGGACTGGAGGGATATTCCATAGTCTGGGATACATCACCCGATACTCTGCCAGATGAGACTGTGGATGTGAGTTCAGATGCGACCGAAGCTGAGAGCCCGCAGTTGGCTGACGGCACTAGCCACTACTTCCACATCCGCAGTGTGGACGAAGTTGGCAACTGGTGTGATACAGCCGCCCACATTGGGCCGTTCTGGATAGATGCAACCAAACCATCGGAGGTGGCTAACCTGGTTAGCACAACTCACACCGTCAGCACGTGGAGTCCCGCACCGGTGGTGAAGGTATCGTGGGAGTCGGCGCAGGACGGTGAAAGTGGGCTGGCTGGATATTCTATAGTCTGGGACATATCGCCCGGTACTTTGCCAGAAGGGACTATGAATCTGGGAGCAGATGTGATAGAAGTTGAGAGTGCGCAGTTAGCCGATGGCAATAGCCACTACTTCCATATCCGAAGTGTGGATATGGCTGGCAACTGGTGTGACACGGCTACGGACATTGGGCCGTTCTTCATAGACACCACTCCACCCACGCTGCTGACGGATCTGACCTCAGATCCTCTGCCAGAGACCTGCTCATCGGATGCTGTCGTCCGATTGACGTGGACTTCTGCCATAGATGAATCCAGCGGCCTGCAAGGCTACTCGGTGCTGTGGGATAGAAGCCCGGATACCTTGCCAGATGATACTGTGGAGATCGGGCTGGACGTGACAGAACACGCAAGCGCAGAGCTTCCCGACGGCAACGACCACTATGTTCACATAAGGAGTGTAGATAACGTGGGGAACGCGTTGGATGAAGCTGTTCATGAAGGCCCGTTCTACATCAACACCACTGGCCCGGAGCCGGTGACGGATCTACAAAGCACGTCCCATCAGAAGGATGTCTGGTCAAATGATGATACTGTGGATGTCCAGTGGACGCCTGTTGAGGATAAGTGCAGCAAGATGGCTGGATACTCCGTGGTCTGGGATGATCAGGACGATACCTTACCTGATGAAGTAAAGGAATTGGAAGGGGATGTGACCACTGCAACAAGCCCTGCGCTGACTGGTGGCACCACTTTCTATTTCCATATAAGAGGGCTTGATGACCTGGGTAACTGGAGCGACGAAGCAGCGCATTCGCATCCATTCCTCATAGACGTGGTCAAGCCATCGGAAGTGACTAACCTGAATAGCCCAACTCATCCAGTCAGCACATGGAGCGCTGCGCCGGTGGTGAAAGCATCTTGGGAGCCGGCGCAGGACAGCGACAGTGGGATAGCAGGATATTCTGTAGTCTGGGACACATCGCCGGATACCTTGCCAGATGAGACACTGGATATGGGAGCAGATACGACAGAAGCTGAGAGCGCGCAGTTAGCTGATGGCGATGATCACTACTTCCACATCCGCAGCGCGGATGTAGCCGGCAACTGGTGTGATACGGCTGCGCATATCGGGCCATTCTGGATAGACACCACTCTACCCACATTGGTCACGGATCTACGCAGCACATCTCATGAGATAGAGACCTGCTCAGCAGATGCCGTAGTTCAGTTGGCATGGACTTCCGCCACAGATGAATCCAGTGGGTTGAAAGGCTACTGGATACTGTGGGACACAAGCCCGGATACCTTACCGGATGGTACTGTGGAGATCGGGCCGGATGTGACAATACATGCAAGTACAGAGCTTCCGGATGGCAAGGATCACTATTTCCACATAAGAAGCGTAGACAATGTTGGGAATACGTTGGATGAAGCTGTTCATATAGGCCCGTTCTACATTGATACCACCGGCCCGGAACTGGTGACGGATCTGCAGAGCACGTCGCATCAAACAGATGTCTGGTCAAATGATGATACTGTGGATGTCCAGTGGACATCCCCTGTGGATCAGTGCAGTGGAGTAGATGGATATTCCATATTCTGGGATGGTCAATCTGATACCATACCGGATGAAGTGAAGGATGTGGAGGAAGATGCTACCACAGCCACAAGCCCGAACCTGACTGATGGAACGGAGTTCCACTTCCACATAAGGGGAGTAGACAATTTGGGCAACTGGAGTGACGAAGCAGCGCATCTGGGCCCATTTCTCATAGATATCCACAAGCCAGCAGAAGTGACTGACCTGACCAGCACTCCCCTTCCCCGGGTGTGGATTTCCAGTAAGGTGGTGACGGTATCCTGGACTGCCGCTCAGGACAACGAGAGTGGCTTGGATGGATATTCCATAATCTGGGACACACAGCCCGATACTTTGCCAGAAGAAGACGTAAATCTGGGAGCAGATGTGACCGAAGCTGAGAGTGGCGAGTTGGCTGATGGCGACAGCCACTACTTCCACATCCGCAGTGTGGACAAAGTTGGCAACTGGTGTGATACGGCCGCACACATCGGACCGTTCTATATTGACACCATATCCCCAACTCTGAGCATATCCGCTCTTCACCCCGAACCGGATGCATGGACGAATGAGAACATAGTGACGGTGCGAGCGGATGCCGCGGATGAACGAAGTGGGCTCAAGGGATATTCAGTGGTATGGGATGGGAATACTGACACTGAACCGGACGAAATCCAGGATATTGAAGCTTCAGAAACTATAGAAAGTCCAGAGCTGGCGGACGGGGAATGGCATGTGCACGCGAGGGCTGTGGACAATGCAGGCAACTGGAGCGTTACAGCCCGCTTAGGGCGGTTTAAGATAGACACGGACAGCATTCAGCCGCCAAGTAATGTAGAGAGCGATACGCACGTTCCAGAGGAGTGGAGTTCGGAGAAGATTGTGGGAGTTGGGTGGATACCTGCGGTTGATGACCTGAGTGGCCTGATGGGTTACTCAATTATGTGGGATGATCAGGCAGATACGATACCTGATGCAGTGCCAGAACTGGAACCGGATGAGGTGTATACCTTGAGTTCAGAATTGTCTGATGGCGGTGACCACTGGTTCCATATCTGCGCAATCGACAACGCAGGCAACCGGAGTGCTCCAGTGGACCTGGGGTGGTTCGGTATAGATGCCAATCCACCCAAGCCGGTGACCGATCTGGTGTGCACTTCAGGGCATGAAGTCGGAAAATGGTCAACTGACAATGTCCTGATGTTTGCATGGGAGCCGGCAACGGACGCAGGCCGGGGGCTGGATGGGTATGCTGTTGAGATCGATAGGTCATCCTCGACCACGCCGGAGATTGTGAATCTGGACAGCAGCACCACAGAATGGGTAAGTGAGCCACTTGATGATGGTGATAAATATCACTTCCACATAAGACCTGTGGACAAAATGGGATTCTGGGCGGACTCAACCACGCATGACGGGCATTTCATGATAGACGCGACCACGCCTGATCGCCCTGAGCCCAGCACACCACACCCATTGAATGTCTGGTCAAGTGAGCGGCTGGTGAGAGTGTCATGGCCGGTGGTGGCCGATGAGACAAGCAGATTACAGGGCTATTCCGTATCATGGGACGCGCCGCCTGATGAAAGCATAGATTTGAGTTCCGGGCAGACGAGCACAAGCCGGGAGCTTGCTGATGGAAGACACCAGTTCTACATAAGGGCTGTTGACGGAGCAGGTAACTGGAGCGAGAACAGCCTAGGAGCGTTCATGATAGACACTACGCCGCCTCACTCTGTGGCGATATACAGGATCACCGAGGACTCCGGTGGTGACTACATGGACATCAAAGGTGACACTCTATACTATAGCGGCCTGCAAGACGCTGCATTCACGGTGTACGTGGCCGGGGAGGACAACGTCTCAGGGCTGAAGGAGGCGCGTTTCCAGGATTGTGTAGGCACTGGCGGCATCGTCGAGGTTGAGTCCCGCGATCCCAACTATAGTTACTCGCATCAATATGAGATAAGCAAGGGGGCCTGGTTCGATGGACGGTGCGAGATCACACTATACGACGATGCTGAGAACTCCGCGACCACAGACTTCAGGATCTTCTATGACAATATCGGGCCATACAAACCTGTGAACGTAAAGTGCGATGATGGGGCCACATGGAATAGGACAGGGGAAGTCAAAGTAACGTGGGAAGGTGAAGGTGACGATGGAGCAGGTGTGGTTGATTACTACGTGGAGGCGGATAACGATGAGCCGCAAGCGAATCCAAGTGGCGGGAGTATGAGCGCCACCATCTCTGTGGACGACGGCAGATCTGTCACCTTCTACGTGCGCGGTCTGGACAATGTGGGTAACTGGGGCGAAGTCGGCAGCGCCGCCATCGGAGTGGACACGAAGGCGCCAGGTAAAGTGGGAGAGCTAGTCCACACCGATTCGGACTGCCCCACACCGGGACGTGACAACGACGGAGAGTTGGAATTCAGTTGGCAGCCTGCCACGGATAATATCAAAATTGATCACTATGAAGCCCATGTTTCGGAGGACGACGGGGAGTATAAACTTCATGAATCCGTAGATGAGGAAAGCTGCATGGTGCCTGGTGAAGACGGTCACAGCTATAAACTCAAAGTTGTAGCTGTGGATCCTGCCGGTAATGAGGGCATAGCCACAGAATCTGAGGAAGTTGTGTGCGATACGACCAAGCCAGATTTCGTCGTGGGCGTACTTCCCACCCCGGTCTTTCGCAACTTCATAAACATTGTGATAGTGTCTTCGGAGAAACTTCTGGAGGATTCTCTCACCCTGTCGGTAAAGCTGGCGGGCGCGGAGAAGTCTGTGGACTTGAGGGAGATAGTTGAGAATGTGTGGATGGGAAACCATATCATAGAGGGCTCAGGGACGGCGACTCTGATCGTCTCTGGCACCGACCTCGCGGGAAACGAGAAGATTGACAAATCCAACAGCTTCTCTGCGCAGACTGTGCTTGCCGGCGGGCCTGCTCGTGTTCAGAGCCCTGATGGCGAGCTGGCTCTAAACATACCGGCGGGAGCCTTTGATAAAGATACCGTGGTGGTGATAACGCCTGTGGTGCTGAATGAAAAGCTAACCCGAAGTCTGGAGAAGGCGCAGCTTGCACCCGGCCTGTCGGCGGGTGCTGTCAAGCCGGATGAGCTGGAATCCATAGGATCCCATTATCTGATATCGCCAGACGATGCTATGCTCCTGAGTGAAGCCACCTTGACGCTGCAATACGAGGACTCGGCGGATGTTAATAAGAAGCATCTTGGCGTCTACTTGTGGGATGGTAATGCGTCAAAATGGGAATATGTCAATAGTCTGGTGGATGAAAAGGCCAGCAGTGTTAGTGCATCGGTGGAGAGATTCGGCATTTTCGGGCTCCATAGTGACACAAAAGCGCCGAGGATATTCTACATATCCCCGCCTGACGGCGCTGTGCTAGATACTTCGCTGCCAGAATTTGTGATCGGAGTATCAGATAACGGAAGCGGGGTGGATTTCTCATCGCTTTCCGTGTTGATCGATGGACAGGTGGTAAGCACCAGCAGAAAGCACAAAGCTCCGCAACTGGTAGGACAGGCATCCTTGCCTGTCCTGTCGGGCAGGATGCCCGACGCACCAGAATATGATCTCCCAGACAAGCCCAAAGAAGAGCTTACTGTTCTTACGCTGGAACATGGACTCACCGCGGGAGACCATACGTTCTCCATCGTGGGAGAAGATATGGCAGGAAACACTTTTGCTTCAGTTAGACGCCGTATCCATATACCAGCGTGGGCGGTTATACCGGACTCAAGCCAACTGTTGCAGAACTACCCCAATCCTTTCAATCCTGAGACCTGGATTCCATATAGGCTCTCTGAATCAGCCCATGTGAGGTTGAGCATCTATAACATCTCAGGACGACTCATCAGGACATTGGAGTTAGGATCTCAGAAACCCGGGACGTATACGGGTAAAGAGAGAGCCATATACTGGGATGGAAGGGATGAAAATGGTGAAGCAGTATCAAGCGGAGTGTATTTCTACCATCTGTCGGCTGGGACATTCGCTGCCGTGAGGAAAATGGTAGTTACTCGATAACATGAGACTGCAAAGCTCTATCTATCCGAGCTTTGCAGTTAAGGCATAGAGACGTGTGTAGGGGCAGGTTTTGTTTGTCTTGCTGCACGCCCATGATCACAGCAATAATGGTTCTATTTCCCAGCAAGCATCCGACTACTCGAAAGAAACCTGCCCATTTGATCGCCGCCGCGTATGCGGGGGTTGTGTAGCTACAAGGGCAGGTTTGAGTTGCCTATAGAATGCCTGTGGTGGTAGAGAAGCCTTATTGCTCTTCAACAGTCATTCTGTACTGCTGACGAAACCTGCCCCTACGAGACCTCAGCAAAAACTGTCCACCCCTGAACCTACAAAGGAGGGAGTCGCAATGTTGTGTAGATGCAGATCGCTCAGTTTTGCTTTTGTATTAGCCTTGCTGGCACTAATCTTCAGTATATCTGGCTGCGGTGACGAAGAAGAGGGGGTTTCGGTGCAAGACGGATTGGAGTCCCTCAAAGCAGGGGACCATGAAGACGCAAAGGGAATATTTGAGGACGTTATTGAGAACGAGTCGGACATCGACATCCTCGTAGAGGCATACGTGGGTCTAGGATGGGCTGGTGGAAAGATGCTGAATCGTCAAGAATCCATTGCCAGCTTCGAGAATGCACTGTCCATGAAGCCCCAAGATGCAGACGCTCTTGCTGGCGTCGCCGTCGCGTATCTTGCAGATGGTCAATATGACCAAGCAATAGATAGAGCCAACCAGGCATTGGCAGTCAAGTCAGATTACTCATTTGAGCCCGCTGGTATAACGGCGCGGGATCTGCACATTGTGTTGGCTGAGAGCTATTACTACAAGGGTGATTTTGATAAGGTGGAGGAGCAACTCAATATACTGGATCCGACAAGACCGCCACTGGATCCGACCAAACCGGAATATCCTGCCGAACTGCTGAAAGAGCTGGAGAGGATTACGGGAGGCTGAAGAGTTGATGCGAACACGACATGACTGCTGGCTGCTTGCCCTTCTTACCATCCTGGTTCTGAATGGTCTTGCCTATGGGTATGAATTCCGCGTCAGAGAGCGTTTCGTCGCTGATGCTGAGCACCCGGACTATGTACCCGGTGAAGTCTTGGTAGCCTTCAAGCCCGGAACACCGGATAGAGCCATATATGAGATACACGAGCGGTGTGGTGCCAGGGCTGCATATCCAAGCTCCAGCGGTCGGTTTGAAAGGGCGAAGGTCGGGAACGGGAAAAGCGTAGAGGAAATGATAGCAGCGTACCAGCGCGAGCCGGATGTATACTACGCCGAGCCGAATTATATAGCATACGCTTTCTTCGTTCCCAATGATCCGCTCTATCGTTACCAGTGGCATTTCCATTCCCCAGAGGACGCTCCGGGCGGGGTCAATCTGGAGCGAGCGTGGGATATATCAACAGGTAAGGATGTCATCGTAGCTGTTCTCGATACTGGGGTGGCGTATGAGAACTACAGAGGGTTCCGTCGGGCGCCAGACCTGGTAGGTACGTGCTTCGTTCCGGGCTACGATTTCGTGGACGATGACCCCCACTCAAACGACGAAAACGGCCACGGCACGCATGTGGCTGGTGTTATAGCTCAACGGACAAACAACGGCGCCGGTGGAGCTGGCGCGGCTTTTGACTGTTGCATTATGCCGGTCAGAGTGCTCGGTAAGGATGGATATGGCACCTACTCCATGATCGCCGATGGTGTAGATTTTGCTGTAGACAATGATGCTAAGGTGATCAACATGAGTTTGGGCAGTGACTGGCCGTCTGAGACGCTGGAGCATAGTCTGGCCCGCGCTCATAAGATGGGTGTTATACTTGTGGCTGCCGCTGGGAACGAGTACTTTTGGGCCTCACCCGGGCCCTACCCCGCTTCCTATGATAAGTATTGTATCACCGTCGCGGCCGTGCGATATGACGGGAGGCGGGCACCATACTCTAATATAGGGGATTACATAGATATATCAGCTCCCGGCGGTGACCTCAGAGTGGATCAGAACAGGGACGGTTTCCCTGATGGCATTCTTCAACAGTCATTTGTGGAAGACCCGAGAGATTTCGAGTATATTTACCGCGAAGGGACTTCCTTTGCTGCACCTCATGTATCGGCCGCGGCCGCCATGCTTATATCTCATGGAGTAACTCATCCAGAC
>Ga0209636_10008894_pt1 | contig 10234 bp, 10 predicted proteins | sample DeeMarSWOR152_54_FD_187464 | JGI IMG/M metagenome (GOLD analysis project Ga0209636, IMG submission 187464) | Marine sediment microbial communities from White Oak River estuary, North Carolina - WOR-1-52-54 (SPAdes) (version 2) | ecosystem: Environmental > Aquatic > Marine > Intertidal zone >... | reverse complement strand
GGTATATGTAGATATTGGGCATACACCTTCGGAATACTCACAAATGCTTCTACCCAGTACTCTCTGTCTTTTTTGGGGAGAAACGATGGCAAATCTGGCCAGGAATAGGCGACAAGTAAGATCTCTGGCCTAGCCCCTACTAAGCTAGATATAGTATGCGTCTTTGTGGCATCAAGGCAAATAACAACGCCTATCCTGGCGATAGGGGTATCAAATACATTTGCATTCATACCTGCACCCTTGAAGAAAAATGCCTCGTAGCTTGCTGGTTCAATCTTCCTGTGAACCCATAACGCATCGTCCCCCGGTCCAACGAGTATAAAGGTATCATAGAAATCCCCTTCGTAATTCTCGAGGATACAGGTGCCTATATATACATTATGTCTTTCACATAGACCTTTCACCCATGTATATGTCCTTCCTTTGACGGGTTCTGCCAGCTTCCAGATGCTATCAGTGAACTCATATCCGACCAAAGCAAATTCAGGGAGCAAGATTAGCTTTGCTGCCTTGCTGACGCCATCGTTTATATGGCGTTCGGCTCTAGATAGGTTACCCTCGTAGTCATTGTTGAGGGACTCCATCTGAACCGTTGCAACCCTGATCTTCATTGATGACCTCCACAAGCATAAATTTACTGAGAAGAATATCCTCAGTCAAGGTCATCATCAAATCGAGGAAACATCAGATTTGCGTGGGCCAGGGAGCCGTCCCCCAGTAGAGCATCAATCCAGCATGGCTCAACAATCCCGAGGATTGTTCAGTAGGCCTCACGTTTCTCCGGCTTGATCCCGGAATGCGTTGGCGCCCGTGGCTAAGCCGGGCATCCCTCCCATTAAGAAGGCCACTGCCAAGGTCTCTGTAATCTCAGCCTCGCTCGCTCCTAGAGCCCGGGCGCGTTTGGCAATGCCGGCCACCCCATCAGAGTGAGCCAGCAAGGCGTCACAAAGCATCATCATCAATGTCTTCGTCTTGCCGGAGAGGGCACCATCCGCTAGCACGGTCTCCCGAAGTCCCGCCACCTCTTTAAGTAGTTCTGGAGCGCATTTCCCCAGAATAGTCTGCCAAGTGGCTGCTTTGGAGCTTGTCATTCCTGCACCTCCGTATGTGAACCGGGCACCATCCCTTTCGCCTCGTGAGTTATTATAGCGCTACAGCTTACGTACCTGCCAGTGAAACACAACGCTACCCGATGCCGCACGGCGCAGTGCCGCAGAGCCTGCGACATCACCGAGTTGAACGCTATGGATCCAAAAAGAGTTAGAATTGTTACCTAATCTCGCATAAGAACTCCCCTTTGTGGGGAGCCAAACATTTTGGACTATCGTGCAATGAGAAGCGGTCCTCTATTCAATTGATCTATGGCCTCCGCAAGAGGGGGAAATCAGACGTTTGCGCGGTAGCAAATTATTCACGGAAGTTGTATCATAAATTTAGCTCCAATCCGAATCCACAATCGCAGGTATGAAAGAATGTACAAAGGGATGCTCGTTCCATTGGACAACCGCATAGTTTGGCGTGTGGGGTGAAGGAACATGGCAGCAAGTCCCGTGAGCAATAGTTTAGACAAATACAAAACAACAGTGATACTTAGGGATGGCTCCACTTTGCATCTGCGTCCTGTTCAGCGGGAAGATGAAGAGAAGTTGCTCGCTCTTTTCTACCGTCTGAGCCGCCATACTGTGTATCTCAGGTTTCACCACGTTTTGGCCCAGATGTCAAAGGAAGAAGTAAGACGCTTTTGCACTGTCGATTACAATGATGCCTTTGCCCTGGTAGCAACCCTGGGGGAGGATATGGAAGAGAAGATCATCGCCGTGGGTCGCTATTACCGGCTTCCCAGGAGAGATGCGGCTGAGGTTGCGCTCGTGGTTGAGGATGCCTATCAGGGAAAAGGCATTGGAACTCACTTGGTGGAGCAGCTAACCTCAATAGCAAGGGAAAAGGGCATCCGCCTTTTTGAGGCTGAGGTGCTTGCTGAAAACGAGGAAGTGATGAAGGTGCTCAAGGATAGCGGTTCCCAGGTAGCCCAGGAGCTGGAATACGGTGTTTACCGCGTGGTTTTGGACATTGCTCCGACCCCAGTAGTCGAGGAGAGATCAGCTGAGCGAGAGAAGATTGCCACCATAGCCTCGTTGAGAGCTTTTCTCAAGCCCCGTTCCATAGCTGTTATTGGAGCCTCACAAAGGCAAGGGAGCATTGGCAATAAGCTCTTCCATAACCTACTGCAACAGGGGTTTAATGGGGTCCTCTATCCGGTGAACCCCAATGCTGAGGTGGTGGCCTCGGTAAGAGCCTATCCCTCTGTTCTTGATATACCGGGTGAAGTTGATCTGGCGGTGGTTATTGTTCCTGCAGAAATAGTCCAGCAGGTGGTGCAAGAGTGCGGACGTAAAGGTGTGCGGGGCGTCGTGATCATATCAGCCGGTTTCGCAGAAAGCGGGACTGAAGGGATGGAAAGGCAGGAAAGGCTGCTTGAGACGGCGCGCAGCTATGGGATGCGCTTGGTGGGCCCAAACTGCATGGGAATCATTAATACCGATCCCCAGATCAATATGAATGCTACTTTCTCTTCCGTTTTTCCTCCTGCTGGCAACATTGCTCTATGTACCCAGAGCGGTGCCCTTGGACTTGCTATTCTGGAATATGCACGGAGCTCGAACATTGGCCTTTCCACTTTTGTCAGCATAGGAAACAGAGCTGATGTCTCCAGCAATGACCTGCTGCAGTACTGGGAGGAAGACCCCTCAACTGATGTCATGCTCCTTTATCTGGAATCTTTCGGCAACCCGAGGAAGTTTGCCCGCATAACCCGCAATGTAACCGCTGCCAAGCCAGTAGTAGCGGTAAAAAGTGGACGTACCCCAGCAGGGTCCCGGGCTGCTGCATCGCACACCGGAGCGCTGGCTACCGCCGAGGTAGCTTCCGAAGCCCTGTTTAGGCAGGCGGGGATAATCCGCGTGGATACGCTTGAGGAGCTCTTTGACGTGGCTAACCTGCTATCTCACCAAGCCCTCCCTTTGGGAAGGAGAGTGGCTATTCTTACCAACGGTGGCGGTCCCGGAATCTTGACCGCTGATGCCTGTGCTGCCCGAGGCCTTGAATTGCCGTCTCTTTCTGATAAGACGCTTTTGGAGTTGAAGAAGTTCCTGCCACGGCGAGCCAGTGTTGCCAACCCCCTCGATATGACAGCTGAAGCTACTGCTGAAGAATATAGTCAGGCGCTGAGTTTTCTGGCGCAAGATGACCGCGTGGACATCGTGATTGTGATCTTTATCCCTCCCGTAGTTACGCAGCCCGAAGCAGTAGCCAGTGCCATCAGGGAAGTGGCGCCGCAGTTTCGCCAACGAGGCAAGACACTGCTGGCTTCGTTTATGAGCGCGCGTGGGGCCTCTATCGAGCTAGGCTCTAGAGAAGAGGGGTATGTTCCCTGTTTTACCTTCCCAGAGGCTACCGCTGCTGCGCTCGCCGGGGCTTGTGAGTACAGCGAGTGGCTGAAGAGACCGAAGGGGCTCATTCCGGAGCTGGAAAGCGTTGACAAAAAGAAAGCTGAGCAGATAATTGAGTCAACTTTGGCGCGCAGCACGGCCCGACCTTTTTGGCTCGATGCTACCTCTGCCACAGATCTTCTCGACTCCTATGGCATTCACGTAGTGCGGTCAAAGTCAGCCAGGACTGCCGAGGAGGCGGTGAAGGCAGCCAGGGAAATCGGCTTCCCCGTTGCTGTGAAGCTTCTCTCTGCCACAATAGCGCACAAGACGGAGGTCGGTGGTGTAGTTCTTGATCTCCGCTCGCTGAGAGAAGTAGAGCAGGCCTTTGGCCAAATCAGGAAACGCCTGGCCAATATGGGAAGGGAAGATGAGATGCAAGGTGTGGTCGTTCAGAGAATGGTATCTGAGGGAATCGAGGTAATCGTTGGTGTAACCCAAGACCCTTCTTTTGGTCCCCTGATCTTGTTTGGCACGGGCGGGATTTATACTGAGTTATTTAAAGACGTCGTCTTTCGCATTCACCCGTTGACCGATGTCGATGCCCAGGAGATGGTGCGCTCGGTCAAGGCTTATCAGCTTCTTGAAGGCTGGCGAGGAGCGAAACCCTGTGACATAAAGGCGCTTGAGGAACTCCTGCTAAGGGTCTCAGCCATGGTGGAAGACCTGCCCGGAATAGCGGAGCTGGACCTTAACCCCGTGAAAGTACTCGAGCGAAATAATGGGTATGTGGTGGTCGATGCTCGGGTCATGTTTTCTTGACTTCCCTGGCAGCGCTGGTGCCACTCATGACCTGAAGTCTATGGGCATATGCTGATGAACCCCTTTGAAACTCGAATTTGTAGTGTAGTGAGGAACCAAGAGGGCGAAAACGAAATTGGTGAATCCAAGGGGGCTCGAAGCCTTGCCTAATATATCAACGCAAAGGTCTTCTGCAAAGTCTCACCCCTCATCCCAAATGGCGAGACAGGCCAGAGTGGACCCGGAGCAGATTGAACAGTTCATCATTTTGTTCAGGGTGGCTTCCAACGAAAGCGCGCAAGCCAGACCTTTCCGGCGTGGGGTGAAGACATGGCAGAGAATTTGAAGCACGATTAGGACGCTACCGGCCCAGCTGGGCAAAGGCTGTTTGACATAGGAAATAGCGGCTTATTTTGCTGTGCCCTCTCTCACCGTGCCTTTAGCGCAATCTGGTCTTTGCTGTGCGGGGCAGGCTGCCGGACCGGTATAGCCGCTCCGCTTTCCGGGGACTGCGCTCTTCGCGGGTATAGTTGTAGATGGCTTGCAAGGGATCGCTCCAGGCAACATCGGGAGCCTCTTTCCCTTTTACAGTCAGACGGTAAAGGCGCCGTGGCTGAGGGACCTCTACCAAGGTAGTGGCCTCAGGTGTGCGTTCAACCTTAGCACCGGGCATGCCACCGAGGAGTGAGCCTTCCTCCTCGCCGGTAGGCTCCACCCACCCCAGCATCTTGAGGTGATGGAAGTAGCGATAAAACGAGTGGGACCTGACCTTAGTGAGGCGGTGGGGGATGCGTCTCCAGGCTTCCTCAAAGGAGAGTTCGATGCCCTTCTCCATAGCCAGGGCCACCATGTCCTCAGCATGAGCCCTAAGGAGGGCATTCTTGTAAGCGGAGCGAATGTCCTCAGTAGGAGCTCCACGGTTGGGATCAATGGCAGGAGCACCAAAAGGGCTATTGCCCAGTAAATACTCTCTGATGAACTGGCCGCAGCCAAACGGACGGAGGAAACCGCCCCTGGCCGGCCTCAGCCTCAGGGGTTCACCCACTGCCGGTCTCCTTATCCATCTCCATCTGTGTTCCTCTGTTTCCTGCCCCACAGCTTCTGGTACCAGTCTCTGAGTTCCTGGCCGGCTATCTTTCGGTAGCGCATCGTTGTCCCGATATTGGCATGGCCGAGCTGCTCCTGGAGCATCCTGATGCCGTCGGTAGAATTGTCTCTGTGCACAGCCATAACGGCGAAGGCATCCCTCAGCCTATGCGGGCTCACCCCATGGGGCCTACCAGTCTCTGGATTCACGAGAGAAGGGAGCCTTGCCTTTTCAGCGCATTGCCTTACTACTTGCCAGGCACGGTGGCGGTTGATGCCGAAGATGAGCCTCCTGCCGCTGCGGCAAACAGGCCCTCCGCGTCTGATGTAGTCCCTGAGTATCTCTAGGGTGTCGCCATCGGCCGGCAGCGTCCTGGTGCGGCGGTGCTCCTCCTGCTTTGCTATGGCATCCTTCACCTGCGCGCCGCACTTCGGGCAGAAGGAATGAGTCCTGCCCAGCCTGGCACCGCAGTGGGGACAGGCAACCTTTGTTCGTGTCTTCAAATGTTGGATAGTTACGCTGCCCTCGGTGAAGTCTATATCCTCCACGGTGACACCGAGCGCCTCGGAGACACGGCAGCCAAGACGGAAGAGGAGTCTGATGACGAGGCGATCCCGAAGATTGGCGGCTGCTTGCTCCAGCGCTTCCACTTCCTCCGGCTCAAGATATGTCTTCACTGCTCATCCGTTTGTTCTGCCATGGTCGGCATATCCAACGGCAATGACCCTAGACTTCATTGGAATAGTAAGCTAGCCCAAATTCCTTACCCACCGTGACGACTAATCCGTTCGTGTTGACGCCCGTGATATAATCTATAAGAACACACTTTTGTGTGAGATGCGAGAATGAGAAAACTGAAGCTAGCCACCTGTTCCGGGTTATCGCCGTTGACTATCCCCCAGGCAGCGGAGCTTTGGGGTGTCACAAGAAGGTCCGCCTATAACTTTGTCATCAGCGGAGCGCTCCCCCTTCTCTACAGCTACCAGGGTGAGAGAGCTTGGCGTAAACTGTCACTGGAGGTGGTGGTTGCTCTCGTCGAATTCCGGGGTACCAGAACCGGGGAGCCCTGGGGAGCAAGAAAGGACTGGGACCACGGCTTGGATAGCTTCAAGAACTGGTATGCTGAGAAAGTGGCGGAAGGCTGCTCCGCTCAGTTGATCAGTGGCACCTGGGTATTTGGCCCAAATCTCGGACAGGCGTCCTCCCTGGATCTGCCTTCGGCGAACGCCGCCATGACGTCCGAGGGCTTCAATGTTGTGGGCTTTTCTAACGGGTTACAACCGCAAGCGATCTCCGGGGCTGTGTCTGGCGTGGGCAGCTTTCAGATCAACCCCAGCAATTTGGGCATAGTTTCTGGTCATAGTTAACGAGGCATGCCCTAAAAGCTGCTGGAGGAAAAGGCTATCTCCGCCGCTTCGCAAATATTCGATGGCACCGGTGTGTCGGAATCGGTGAGCATGAACGTGAATCCCCAAACGTTGGCTCAGTCGGCGCAAAACTTGCTGGATGCAGTGGGAAGTCAAAGGTCGGCCATCAGCCTCGATAAATAGGAATTGCCCCCCAATATCGAGTCGCTCCTTGGTCATGTAGAGAAGAAGCAATTTCGCTGTCCAGCTGCCTAGGGGAAGAAGTCTTTGCTTTGCCCCTTTGCCCAGAACCGTGATGCTGCGCTCATCCAAATTGACATCTGCCATCTTCAACCCCACAGCCTCACTGAGGCGAAGGCCAGGGTCAAACAACAGGCCAACCACAGCCCTATTTCGGTGAGGGTGCTCGGTTCCCGCTAGAGCCCTAAAGATTCTCCGTAGCTCTTGTTCTGTGAATGGTCTTATGACCACCTTAGCTGGCTTAGGGGCCGACATATCGGCAACCGGATGCGGGGCGATCAACTCTTCGTTGGCAAGAGTAGACAGGAGCAACTTCACACCCCGGACATAGTTGTTTATACTTGTAGCACTAAGGAGGCTCTCATTCTTTCTATTTCGGCATGATTGCCACCGCCTTCTCTGACGCAATGCCAGCATCCAGCGCCGCACATCGTGGGTTGTAATCTGCTCAATTGGGATGCCATTGCCAAGGAATTCCTGGAGGTACCGGGCTGAGCTCGCTACCCACTCTATGGTACGAGGGCTCAACCCGTTAGAGGCTGCTATCGTTGCGTACGCGCTCACCGCCTGGCGAAGGGTGTGAATCACAGGTCCACTATAGAGGCGGTGATCCTGTGCTGTCGAATTTGGGAAAACTAAAGCAGGTGCTCGCAGCGATTCTGTGGAGCGGGAGATGGGAGTCGAACCCACGACAACCTGCTTGGAAGGCAGGGGCTCTACCGCTGAGCTACTCCCGCAGAAATCGTATCTATTTTAACCCTAAATTTCCTACCTGTCAAAAGGGGGTGCCTGCTTCGTCAAAAACAGAACTCTTTAGCCTCATTGATGGCTACTGCCTCTGCGCCCAGTCAGAGGCGAAGAGCCCTAAAACTATAGAGATGGTAAGCAGCTCGGTAAGATATCTGGGGGAATTCTTATATGCCCAGGGGCTATCTACAGACGTCGTCGATATAGGCGCCAACGAAATCAGGATGTTTATCGTGCGCCTTCAGCAAAAGAACCGATTCGCTACCCACCCCTACGCTAAACCTCAGCAAGGGAAACTCAGTGGGCACACTGTAAACTGCTACCTCCGCTCCATAAGGGCATTCTGGTCCTGGCTTATTTCTGAGGGGATAGTTGCTAGCAACCCCTTCCATAAGGTAAAGATCCCTAAGCCGCCAAGAAAGATAATACCGACCTTCGCTAAGCCCCAGCTCCAGACACTGCTCAATGTCATTGATACCTCAAACCGGGAGGGCTACCGAGATATGGCAGTAATCCTGGTCTTGCTGGATACCGGGCTTAGGGTCTCAGAACTGACAAGCCTAACACTAAACGACATCCGATTAACAGAAGGCGTCTTAAAGGTGCCCCCGGTTCCTGAGGCGCAATGCTTGCCGCACGGTAATCCCCAAGATATCTGCTGTCTCGGCCGTTGTCAGTTGCGGTGGCCACAACCAGTCGGGCAGATAGGGTGCATCTGCAATTCACTTGAGTTCTTCGGCGCTCAATCCCCCATGTGGTGCCTTTCCGTGTTCCCCGGTTACAAATAGCCCGTCCGTTGTAACAGGCGGCACTTCCTCAACGAAATCCAGGGCATTGCACGTGGCATTGTAGAGCCAGAACTGCCAACAGACCACCGGATTGCTAGTCTCCAAGTCCGATGGGTGACGCTCGATGCAAAGGCGCAATTGGCCTTTTGCTTCGTCGACTTCGATCACCTTCATCCGGTGCGCATGGTCAACGGTCAGCCCTTCGATTCCATCAGCGGTTGGCAAATAGCCGAGTTGGCGTCGTAACCTCCTGAATAGCGTCTCTCTCGAAGTGCCCATTTACTCGCTTCCGTCTCTTTTGCTATGGTTTTCAAGGCTTCGCACAACCTCAGGTCACGCTAGACCTGGTTAAAATACGAATCAACATCCTTGCAGCCTTTCTTTGCCTGATAGTAACACATAATTATTAGGCGGGGTGGCCAACAATGCGCCCTATTGTGCAGCATTTTCTCGGGGGCTTTCCGAACCGCAAAGCATTCAGACTAAACCGCCGGGTGACATCAAACGGTGTCGGACATACGATTTTTGTTCAACTTTTTCTGCCTATAGCAGATACGTATCTTCCAGTCACAGCTACTAACCCTCCAATCAGTGCAACAAGACCGCCCACAGCAGCGTCACGCACACTTTCGACATCTGCACATAATAGTCCTCCAATTGCAGCTATAGCTCCGCCCATTATGCAAACGAGGATTCCTATAACTGGTCAAGGCGCTCTCATCACTTGAGGCCCACAAACTCATCACAGGGTGGTCACGCATTTTTGACCGCCCAACAGAAGGTGGCAGGAGTTGGAGAAGGAAAACATACCTCTAGAAAAACTGGCCAAACATTTCGAGGCCCACAACCGCAGCGAGGGCAAGTCCCCCAGGACGGTGGAGTGGTATTCCCGGGTACTGCGCTACTTCTAACACTACGCAGGTTAGTAAGGCTATGCCGGGCTCTGCTTCCTTTGCATCAGTTCGACGATTACGCCAGCGATGCCTTCAGTATCCATATAGGCAAGACTGTGGTGCGGGGTATTGCCGCTCTGTAAGACCTCTATGCCTCTTTTCTTGAACCTGGCCAGCTCGCTTTGTATGTCTGAGACATGGACTCCAAAGTGATGCACGCCCTCCCCCGTGGCACGAAGAAATTCCCAGTAGATGTTCTCGCCTTCCCCCGGCTCAATCAGTTCCAGCTCAACTGGTCCGGCCTGGGCGAGGGCTACCTTGAGTCTCACGCGCGTCTGTTTACCATGCACCATTGCATCCGTCAGCTCAATTTCCCGAATTTGGAATGGCCCTACATTCCAAAGGGAGCAGAGCTGCCTGACGGCCTTTTCCATGTCCCTGACAACAATGGCCACCTGATCGATCTCCAGAGGGTTCGTATCTTGCTGTCTGCGCTCCATCTTCTGTCCTCCTTATTCCCGCCCGCCTCCTTCCGGCCTCGTAGAACTTTGCCACTGTTCCCTTAAGGGCTTGCTGCCCCAATTACTTGGCCTCACTCACTGTCCGCGATCTATGGTCATCCACGAGCCTGAGGTAGAGATTGCACGGGCGACAGCTCTCCCCGGGTTCCGATTCGTTCAAGCTGCCTTACCACTCTTGCTGGCCCCCGATGAGGCAGCGCGGGTGATACTCCCTATTATAGGGGATGAAACTATTTGCCCCAACAACGCAGTGCAGGGATTGCTCGCCCTGTCAGCTAAGGGGGTTAGTGTATGGCTAATTGAGATCCAACGACTATCCATCTTGACTTATGATGCCACCGGTCGGTCACCTGCCTTTCGCC
>Ga0209636_10008893_pt1 | contig 10236 bp, 10 predicted proteins | sample DeeMarSWOR152_54_FD_187464 | JGI IMG/M metagenome (GOLD analysis project Ga0209636, IMG submission 187464) | Marine sediment microbial communities from White Oak River estuary, North Carolina - WOR-1-52-54 (SPAdes) (version 2) | ecosystem: Environmental > Aquatic > Marine > Intertidal zone >... | reverse complement strand
GATGACCATTCTTATAGATAAGTTCTACAGATAAACCGTCGAGTTTTGGCTCAACAGAGTATTCAATTAAATCAATATCTAGTTCTTTTTTTAATCGTTCATCAAACCTTTTTATATCCTCTTCTTTAAGAGCAGTATCAAGACTAAGCATCGGTTTTGTATGTTTAACCGTTTCAAATTCATCTAATGGGGCAGCTCCTACTCGTTGTGTTGGAGAGTTAGGGGTAATTAGATCAGGATATTGGTTCTCAATTTTTTTAAGTTCATCCATCAAACGATCATACTTTGAATCAGAAATAACGGGTTTATTTAACACATAATAAAGATAATCGTTTTTTCTTATCTCTTCACGTAGCGTCTTTAAACGTTTCTTTGCTTTTTCTTTATCCATATATAATTTCCGTGTCCATCTAATTTATTTTTTTTTCAATTTCCTTTACTGAGAAGGTGTTTAATACATCTTTTTTTTCAAGCCAACCTCTACGAGCAGTTGCAATGCCAAAACGTATGTATCTTAAATGATCAATACTATGTGCATCAGTACCAATTACAAAGGTTATGTTCTTTTCTTTAGCTAGTCTTATATTAATGTCATTTAAATCAAGTCTATCAGGAAAGGAATTAATTTCTAAAAAGGTGTTAGTATCTCTGGCAGTATCAATAACTTTCTCTATATCCAATTCAATAGGTTCTCTTCTGCCAATTATTCTACATGTTGGATGAGCAAGTATATGCACATATTCATTTTCCATAGCTTTCAAAATACGTGCAGTCATCTCTTTCATATTCATTTTAAAACGGGAATGAACTGCAGCATAAACAAAATCAAACTTCTTTAGTATTTTATTACTATAATCTAAAGATCCATCAGTTTTGATATCACATTCTGTTGCTGAGAAAACTCGGAAACCTGATAATTTCTTATTGACCTTAATTATTTCTTTTAACTTCTTTTCGACATTTGTTTCAGATAATCCAAATGCGATCTTAAGAGATTGGGAATGATCTGCAATACCTATGAAAGAAAAACCTTGTTTTTTTGAAAAAGCTGCTAATTCTTCTATTGAATCTGAGCCGTCGCTCCAATTTGAATGGACATGAAAATCGCCTTTAACTTCACTGTAATCAACAAGTTTTGGCAAACCCTTTGTCTTTGCTGCTTCTATTTCACCTTTGTTTTCTCTTAATTCAGGTTCAATATATGGTAAATCCAATATATTGTAAACCTCTTTCTCGTTTTTTCCAACAACATACTCTTCTGTATCTTTCTTAAATACTCCATATTCACTTAGTTTCAAACCCTTGATTATTGCAATGCCGCGAAGAATAACATTATGTTCTTTAGAACCTGTAAAATATTGTAGTGCTGCTCCATAACTTTCTGGTTTGACAATTCTAAGATCAACTTGGATTCCATCATCTAGTAAAACACTCGTTTTTGTACTGCCTTTCAATAAAACTTCTTTTACATCAGGATAAACCACAAAATAAGCCATAACCTTATCCGCTTTATTTGAGGAGGCAAGAATGTCAATGTCACCAATAGTCTCCTTCATCCGGCGTAGGCTGCCAGCAATGCTTATGTCTTTAATTTCGTGTATTTTTTTTAAGTAATCTAAGTAATTATTTCCATCTTCATATGCAATACTAAGTAACACCCGTCCACTTGATTTCTCCAGCATTTTAATGCCGCGAATAATATTACGCTCAGTTATTTCTCCAAAGCCTTCAAGATCTCTAAGTTTTCCTCCTTCGCAAGCTTTCTTCAGTTGCTCAATCGTTGTTATACCCATTTTCTTGAATAAAACAGACGCTTTCTTAGGTCCAACTCCAGGAATACTAACCAAGGTAGCTAAACTCCCAGGAACTTCTTTTTTTAACCTTTCAAAATATTCTAGTCCACCTGTTTCTACAATTTCTTTAATTTTCTTAGCTAAACCTTCGCCAATGCCTGGTAGAGAGGTTAATTTATCTTTACGCACAATGTTTTCAATATCTTCATCCAAACCTTCAATCATCTGCGCAGCTCTTCTATAAGCACGCAATTTAAAAGGAATATCACCTTGGATTTCTAAGAGATCAGCTATCTGGTAGAAAATCTCTGCAACAAGGCGATTTTTCATACTTCTTCTCCCTATCTTTCCAAATAGATAACTATCTCTACCTCATCATCATCTTTTAAATGTAATTTTTCACGTAAAAAATGTGGCGATATAAATTCAAGAATGTTTGAATAATGACTACGCATAGGAAGGACAATTACTCCATCAGAATTATTTATCTTCGCATCAAAACATAATACTTTACCAAATGTACGATTTTTGGTTTTGAATTCATCGATAATAATTCCACCATAGTTTTTTAAAAGTCGCAATTTGTTTCTTTCAACATATTCAATTTCAACATTCAAAGTTCCGGGATATGGTACAAAACCTAGTTTTTCTTTGAATTGTTCAACATAACCTCTTTGCTCAGTATAGTATTTACCTTCTCCCATCCCCGAAACAATTTTTCCTCTAAAAACAACCTGATTTGTTAATTCAAAAATCTGCTTATATTGGGAATATTCCTCTTTTAAAATTTCAGATCCTAAATTTGTTATTTGAATAAGCTGTTTTTTTATTCCAAGTTCTCTAGAAATCATTTGAACATTATCTAGTTCCAATAAGTAGCGAGAAGCTGTTTGTTGACTTGTTTCTAATTGCTTTGCTAACTCGTGAGACGAAATCTCTATTCTATTACTTACTGCACCTAATAAAGCAAGTTCCTTTAATGTTTGTAAAAGATATGGTTTCATAACTTACATTTCTCCATATTATTTCCCAATACTTTGTACAAGTTTTTCTCCTTTTTTTGTAAAAATATAAGTATTGCCTGTTTTTTCTATTATGCCGCCTTTAATAAAATCATCAACGACTCTTTGAACAATAGTTGGAATAATCCGATGTTTTTTTGCAATCCTGGTAATATTTTTTTCACCTGTAGCAAATTCATTAAAAATAGCTCTTCTGTATTTGTTTGAAAGAATAAAACCTTCATCCATAGAAATACCAATATCTTAATTTATAGGCATCACATAAAGCTTTTCACTTACATGTTCTCAAGGATTCCAATAATACTTGATGCTTTACAGTTACTTGATTATGCTTTCACAAAGACAAAAAAGATAGAAGTTTATGACAGAAATAAAAATTATAAGATTAAAAAGACGATTATAGCACGAACAGATTCATTTGTAACCATTATTATTTCAACGCTTGAAAAATATGTAAAAGGATTTCCTTCGTTAGAACAACTCCCTCCTTTTTATCAAGAGATAATAGACATAAAAATCGATATAAACAAACTTAGGGAGTCACTTGGTGCAGTTGATTGGGCAAAAAAAACATGTGCCCAGATTTACTCTAAGCAAAGTCAAGCATTAAAAAAAACAGGAAAAATTGATTTTTTAAAACAAAAGCAAAAGGAGATTTATGGAAGAATTTCTTCTGTTGTAAAACAAGTTGATGAAAATTTGATTTTGCTTTCAACTGCACAAAAATTGATGAATAAATTTCCTGATATTCAAGATATTCCTACAGTAGTTATTGCAGGTTATCCAAACGTTGGAAAATCCTCTCTTCTTAGACTCATTTCTTCAGCAAAACCAATAATAGCTCAATATCCTTTTACAACAAAACAGATTCATGTTGGACACATTGTAAAAAAGGAAAAATATTCAGAAGAAAAGTATCAAATAATTGATACACCAGGATTATTAGATAGACCACTATCAGAGAGAAATGAAATAGAACGACAAGCAATTGCTGCCCTTACACATCTAGCAGATTTTATTATTTTCATTTTGGATCCTTCTGAGACATGTGGCTATTTATTAAAAGATCAATTGCATATGCTATCTCAGATTAAAGAAATTTTTAAAAAAATCCCTTATATAATCGTTGAAAACAAATTTGATCTTAAAAAAACTAATACTTCGAATATAAAAATATCTTGTAAAAATAACGAAGGAATTGATATAGTAATCTCAGAAATTTTTAAAAATTTAAAAAAAAGCATGAATAAAAATACTTAGTAAAAAAATCTATAAACTCAGATTAGGGCTTTAGAAGTATAAAAAATTTATAATTTTGAATTTCTAACTGACTCTATCATTTCTTTTCCAAAGGGAGTAATTCCATATAGACGAATATTTCTAGAACTACTTTTTTCCTCAACAACATCAAGACCAATAAGTGATTCATCCTTTTTATATCTGGAATTCATGCCCCTTAACGCACCAATTACATTAGATGATGTAGCTCCTACATTATATGCAATCTCAGAGGTATAACTATAACTTGGACTAATATCAAAAAGATATTCAGCCACTTTCCTTCTTATATTGCTTCTTCTTAATGCTCTAATAACAAGAGGTCTTTTAATATCGATAGAATCTTCTATCCTATTTGCTTCCTGCATCCCATCCACAAACCTGCAAATAATGAATAACCACTGCTTTTTATAAAGTATTCTCAAACGGATATTTATATAAATATACTTAAGTACAATTATATGCATAATTATATGCATAATTACATAAACATCCGTTATTTAGTATAATTATCTACATATTCACCTATTGATTCAACTACATAATCTTTAACAAATGATAGATTTATTTTATTAATCATTCATTATATTTGAAAAAAAATTGAATGCGGGCGCCGGGATTTGAACCCGAGTTATAAGCTTGGCAAGCTTAAGTGATACCAGGCTACACCACACCCGCATCTTAAATATTCGAAACCAAGAAGCAATAATTGCTTAAAAAGGATTACGATAATAGAATTTATACTTGAGTTATCGACTTTAAGAATCATATAGAAAATAATTTTGAAAAGAATATTTAAATAATTTAAAAACAATATAAGTTTGTTAATGAAAAAAGCGGTTTTAATACTTACAATATTTCTACTACTAAACACATCACTTATAGCTATAAATACACAATCAATTCATCAAAATAAGATATCTTTAGATGAACAGACTACTAACATAAATCAATCAACAATAATGAAAAATTTAAATAAATTACCTATTTATCAAGAAGAGAAATTAAAACATTTTCAGAGTAATAACCTTAATAAATTTATTTTTTCGCCTGAAGATATTGAGTTAAAAGATGATGCATTCCATGGAGCAAAAAGATTACATTTTACAGAGTGGTGGTATTTTGATTGTGTATTTGACAATGGATATACCTTACAGGTTGGTATAAGAGTTTTAAGTATTATTAATAAATTTATTATTTTTGTACGAATCGACATTTACAAGGATGGGGTTTTAGAATCACATGAAATAAAACCATATTTTTATTGGGATTTCTTTGCCTCAAAAGAACTACCAATCGTTGAATTAAAGAAAAAACAGGTAATGGAAGGCCACATCGATAATAGCACTGGAGCATGGGTATATAATCTATCTTTAGAACTTGATAAATCATCAGTTGAACTCTGTTTTATTGGATGGACAAAAGGGTGGAAAGGGAAAACTCCAGGTGGAAACTGGGCAGTTATATTACCAAAAGCAGAAGTCTTTGGTACAATTACATTGGATAATAAAAAAATCAATGTTAGTGGCATAGGATATCATGACCACAATTGGGAAATTACAATATTTACCACTATTAATTTTGGATGGTTATGGGGAAAAGTAAATTCTAATAACTATACTATAACTTGGACAAAAGTAATAACAACAAGATTCTGGGGTCAACTATTACTTGTTATAAACGAAAAAAATGGGAATTATACAAATATTGAGCCAGAATATATCAATCTAAAAATTAAAGATATACGTATTGAAAAAGGAATGCTTGTACCATATAAATTCATACTCAGTGCACATAAAAAAGAAATCACTCTCAACATTACTATGGAAGTTTTTGATACCCATCATATTCGAATGATGGGCATTATAAATCACTGTAGATATCATATGAAATGTACTGGTTCAATAACAGTAGGACCCAATGCAGAACTAATTGATGAAATTCAGATTGCAGAATATATTAGACTAAGATAGATTTTCAATATCTTGATTATGTAGACATTCTTTTCAATGGCTTACTAAGATGTCTTCGAGCACAAACAGGTACTTCATAAAAACCAAGGTCTATTAAACGTTGCTTTTTCTTAAGTTGTGGTTTATCACTTTTTACGCTGCATTTTTTACATTTATAACCCTGGTTCCTACCTATTGATTTCATATGTTTTTCACAACTTGGACAAACAGGATTTCCAATTTTTTGTAAAATTTTTGTTAGCTGATTCACTTTAATTTTCTCTATATTAACTGTCAAAGGATGATGTCGAACACTACCATAGACTTCAACGATATCACCTACACATAAATTTCGAATAATATTTCTAAATCTCTTTGTTGGCTCATAGGCAGCACAATCAATAGTTGAACTTTGATCTTTAATAGAAAAAATGACATGACCACCTTCAATTGTATTAGGGTTTTTTACAATTGAACCATTTACTATTACAGATTGAAAAGGTTGAATATCCTCAATTTTTTTTTGCTCTAGATGATCATCAGTTCCCTGATTTGTTTCAAAAATCATCCAACTTTCAACAGGTTCTGATTCAACAATATCTAAGGCTTTGTAAAGTTCGTTCACATCTTCTCCACGAATCCCATATAAAATCGGACAAGGGGAATTTGGTGCTATTCTATTATGCTTATTCTCGTAATCATAATTATCAAAAGTAGTTTTACAACATTTATCCATTTTAATTACAGATTTATAATCTACTTCACGTTTAGTACCCCATTTTTTAGATTGCCTATAAGAAATTAATTCATAAGTTCTATCTTCTAAAGGCGACCAAGAAATTGCAGCGGTTGCACCAATTATCCCTCTGCAATTTTTATAACCTTTAAAATCTGCATATAATGATTTCAATAATGATTTTGTTTCATCAATAGAAACGATCTCTCTAACAGTTTTTTTATAAAAATCCACATCTGGTTTTTTATCAAGAATTACAAAACCTGGATTCGTATTTTCATCATCTATTCTTGCATCTTTTTCTATAGTCTCCCTAACAATACTTTTTATTATTTTATAATCTGATTTCTCAATATCTTGAGTTAGTTCATAAGTAGATAAAAGGTCTATTCCTCCAATTTTTCCAATCTTCTTCTGTTTGTTACCTCTTTTTCCTATTTGAATTGAAACTGCACCATTACCTCTCGTCTTCCATTGAATATTGGGATTTAGACGTACAAGACGCGGATACCCGATAATTATATATTCCTCATCTATAAATTTCTTAATTATCGTTTGAGCAATATGTGTAGTACATCCACCTTTTGTAGAATCAGTATCATCAATGCCTAACCAGATTTTGTCACCAAAAACATTATTATATAAGATATACTTTAAGTTTAATCTACAATTATGAAAAGAATCGAGCTGCAAATAAGTATTAGAGACATTCTAAACAATGCTGGATTCTATGTCTCTGAGCTACATTCAATGCGTCTAACAGGTTTTGATATAGTAGCAAGAAGGGACGAAACATTACTAATAATTAAAGTAATGACAAACATAGATTCATTAACAGAAGATGTTGCAACTGAACTAAAAACTCTTTCTTCATTATTAAAAGGATGCCCTTTATTAATAGGCGAAAAAAACGGATCAAACACACTAGAAGAAGATGTTGTTTACTTTCGATTCGGAATCCAAGCAATTACAATCAATACTCTTAGTAATAATTTACTAGAAGGAATACCAGTAAAGGTATATGCAGCCCCTGGTGGACTATATGTAAATCTCGATGAAATAAAACTCCGTGAACTAAGAGAAGATAAAGGCATCTCACTAGGAACGCTTGCTCGACATATAAATGTTTCAAGAAGAACCGTACAAATGTACGAAGAAGGGATGAATTCCAGGGTTGAAGTTGCCCAGAAGATCGAAAGACTTCTAGAGCAAAACATTACCATCCCAATAGATATTTTGAAACCTCCCGTATGGAGTGAAAAAATCACTTTAAGGTATCACAGTGGATTAGAAAATGTCAGATCATTTCAAAAAGAAGTTTTTTCCCTACTTACAAATGTCGGATATAAAATAATTCCTATGGAAAAATGCCCATTCGAAGCTCTAAGCAAAAATAGTGAAAAAATACTATTAACATGTGTAAATAAATACGATAGCAAATTAATTAAAAAAGCAAAGGTTGTAAGCAGCATTTCTAAAATTACAGAGAAATACGCTGTTGTATTCACAGATAAAGATACAGATAAAAAGAACGTAAAAGGCACACCAATAATCATAAAGAAAGAATTAAAGCGATTGAGTGATCCTGAAGAGGTTTTTGAACTGATTATTGAAAGGATTTAATTTTTTATCATATTATTTTCAGTTAACCAAACTTTTATAAATAAGGTCATTATTCCCGAGAAATACATTATCCTTAGGAGTAATCAAAGTTATAGTTCGTTGATACAGATGGAAGATAAAAAAACGGTTGAGTTAGTTCAAAAAGCTTTGGATGAGTCCAAAAAGCTTGAAAGAAAATTCAAACAAAACATTGACTTAGTTATCAATTTAAAAAATGTTGATCTTAATGAAGCTAAAAACAGAATAGACGAGGAAATTATTCTTCCCCATGGTATAGGTAAAGAAGCAAAAATTGCAATTTTTGCTAGCGGTGAACTTGCATTTAAATCAAAAGGAAAAGTTGATTTAATAATTAAACCTGAAGAAATTGAAGATCTTTCTAAGAATAAGAAAAAGTTAAAAAAGATAGCAGATGAACATGATTTTTTCATTGCTGAAGCAGGGCTTATGCCTGTTATTGGAAAAACACTGGGTGTTGTATTAGGCCCAAGAGGTAAGATGCCGAAACCAGTACCTCCTCAAGCTGACATCACTGGACTTGTAAAAAATTTACAGAAAACAATAAGATTACGTTCTAAGGCAAACAAAACATTTCATACAACTGCGGGAAAAGAAGAAATGGACAAAGATAAAATAGCAGAAAATATTGATGCTATCATCAAACGTTTAGAATCAAAATTAGAAAGAGGGCGATTGAACATCGGTTCAGTTCACGTTAAAACAACGATGGGGCCTTCAGTGCGAATAATGTAAGGTGTAACAGATATGGCTCACGTAGCAAAATGGAAATTTTCTGAGGTAGAACAACTTACCACCCTTTTAACAAGTAATAAAATAATTGGTATTGCAGAAATTGGAGGGATACCTGGCCCACAGCTTCAAAAAATGAGGGAGAATGTCCGTAATAAAGCCTCAATACGCTGTGCAAAAAATTCTCTAATTATTAGAGCGTTGGATGAAGCAAATAAAAAAGTTAATGGAATAAATGGATTAAAAGACGAAATCAAAGGACAAGCTGCAATTATTACCACAGAAATGAATCCCTTTAAATTATTTAAAGAAATAAAATCAACAAGAACAATGGCACCTGCAAAAGGTGGAGAAACTGCTACTTACGATATAGAAGTCAAAAAAGGTGATACTCCATTTAAACCTGGTCCAATTGTTGGAGAGTTACAAAAGGCAGGTATTCCAGCTGCTATCCAAGAGGGAAAGGTTGTTATCAAAAATGACAAAGTAATAGTACCTGCAGGAAAAAAGATTCCTTTAGATGTTGCACAGACGCTAACAAGGCTTGAAATATTTCCAATTGAAATAGGTATGAATCTACATGCAGTCTTTGAGGGTGGAACTATTTACAAGCCAAATGTCTTAGATATTGATATGGGTAAATTTATAATGCAATTACAACAAGCATCTTCAAACGCATTTAATCTTGCCTTAGAAACTGCTTGGCCAACCAAAGCAACAATTACTAATCTATTGCTAAAAGCATATAGCAATGCTTATACACTCGCGTTAGAAAAAGAAATCTATACAAAAGACACCATAAAACAATTGCTCTCAAAGACATATGCATCTATGCTTTTACTTGCTTCGCATGCAAAGAATGCATTAGATGAAGATTTAAAGAAAAAGTTAACATAGGAGGAAGATAAATGGAGTATGTATATACTGCAATGCTTCTTCATTCAGCAGGCCAAAAGATATCAGAAGAGAACATAAAGAAAGTGCTAACCGCCGCCGGTGCAAAACCTGATGCTGCGCGGATTAAAGCATTAGTTGCTTCTCTTGATGGAGTTAATATCGATGAGGCAATTAAAACCGCCGCT
>Ga0209636_10008892_pt1 | contig 10236 bp, 8 predicted proteins | sample DeeMarSWOR152_54_FD_187464 | JGI IMG/M metagenome (GOLD analysis project Ga0209636, IMG submission 187464) | Marine sediment microbial communities from White Oak River estuary, North Carolina - WOR-1-52-54 (SPAdes) (version 2) | ecosystem: Environmental > Aquatic > Marine > Intertidal zone >... | reverse complement strand
CTCTTGATGTAGACGGCGTCGTCTTCGGGGCAATTTCGTCCCGATATCAGAAGGAACGAATCGATGGAGTCTGTAGAGAGTTAGACCTAGAATCTATAGCGCCTCTATGGCAAGAGGATCCCATCCGGTTGTTGAAAGAGATTATCACCCGAAGATTTGACGTGGTAATAGTAGGGGTGTACGCGTATGGCTTCGATGACAACTGGCTTGGAAGGAAGATCGACTCCAGAACCATAAATGATCTCGTCAAATTGAGCAAGAGATATCAAATATCTGTAGTGGGCGAAGGGGGCGAATACGAAACACTGGTTGTAGACGCTCCGCTTTTTAAGAAACGGATCGAGCTAGTTAGTGTGAAAAGAGTCTGGGAAGACCATAGTGGGTACATGCTAGTAGAAAGGGCCAGGCTCTCCGACAAGGCTGAAAGGATTCATTAATCTAAGCACAGAAGGCGCGCGGTTTTAGGCACTCGCCGGTGATAGGATCTACTAACTCAGTTTTTCGGGCGCCTGAATCCAAAAAGTCAAAAAGACCCGTTTCTCATCAAGTAGCAAACTGCCTAACCATGGTTTTTCCTTTTTCAGTGATGAAGTATTCGTGATATGCGTTATGCTTCGTATATCTGACCTTGCCACTGATCAAACCACATCCTTCCAGTAAATTCAGGTCTCTTTCCAGTTCCGGATGGTGCGTTTCCATTCCCCGCACGCTTGTAGGAAGACTCAATGTGCCAACCTTTTCAATCTTAATCAAGAGTGACTTCAAATCTTCCGAGCGTTCAACAACGTATTTTCGCTCTTTTTGAAAGTCTTCTTCAACTTTTTTGATCAGGGTCTTGTTGAAATCGATCTCAATCACGCCTCCAATATTCAGACAAACAAACCTAGTATGTTGTATTGTACAATTAACGCAGCGAACATTGAAGCAACCAGAGACATCACTGTAATCAAGGTGTTAAGTGAAGGCCCTGCCGTATCCTTAAATGGGTCACCAACTGTGTCACCAACAACTGCGGCTTTATGCGCTTCTGAACCTTCACCACCAAAAGCCCCTGCTTCAATATACTTTTTAGCGTTGTCCCAGAGTCCTCCTGCGTTAGACATTAACAAGGCGAAAAGCAAGCCAGAGAAAATACTTCCTGCGAGGTATCCCCCCAGAGCTTCTATACCGCCGATGAAGCCTACACCCAACGTGACGATTATTGCAATGAGACTTGCTGGCAAAAGTTCTTTTAAGGCTCCAACTGTTGCAATGTCAATGCACTTTGCGTAATCAGGCTTCGCACCTTCTTTCCCATCTTTCAAGCCGGGAATCTCTTTGAATTGCCTCCTAATTTCCTCAATCATTCTATGGGCGTTCCTGCCTACACCAAGCATTACCATTGCCGAGAAAACTGGTGGTATGGCAATGCCGATGAAAGCTCCGAGCAAGACTAGTGGGTTCATCAAATCGAAATCAACAGCTCCCGCTATTTCTCTGTATGTTGCGAGTAGAGCGAGTACCGTTAAGCCCGCTGCACCTATTGCGAAACCTTTCGTTATGGCTTTGGCTGTGTTGCCCGCGGCGTCAAGCCTGTCTGTTATCGCGACTACTTCTTTTCCAAGCCCAGATTGTTCAGCTACACCCTTGGCGTTGTCAACTATAGGTCCATATGCATCACTAGCGACTACCATTCCAACGATTGATAACATTCCTAGAGCAGCCATTCCAACGCCGAAGACTGCGTATCCTTCTCCTATGGAATTGCACAGCAGGTACGCAATTGCAGATGCTATACCTATCCCTATCAACGGTGGGAAAACGCTTTGCAGCCCGTACGAAAAACCCGTTATTATGTTCAAGGCTGCTCCACTTTTGGAGGTTTCAGCCGTTTTCTTGGCGGGCATACGATCGATAGACGTAAAATAGTCCGAAGTTAGTCCTATTACAATTCCAGCCACCAACCCAACCAGCGTAGCACCCCATATCCGAAGGTCAACTTGGAGATATATCGATGTTGTCAAAGTTAGGATTGCGTAGAGTATACAGGTTATGCAAGTTCCCACGTTTAGAGCCTTTCCAGGGTTGCCTCTTTCTCCAACTCTCACAGTTGCTACGCCAATGAGGGCTGAGATTATTCCCAAACCAGCGAAAACTAAAGGAATTTCATGCGCCCTAGGAAGTACCTGTCCTAACGCGTGCCCAAGTATCATCACAGCCACTATACTTGCGATGTACGAGTCGGCCAGGTCCGCTCCCATTCCGGCAACATCTCCCACATTGTCGCCAACATTGTCAGCTATAACTGCTGGGTTTCTCGGATCGTCTTCAGGAATACCGAGTTCTACTTTACCGACTAAGTCAGCGCTTATATCTGCAGTTTTGGTGTATATACCTCCGCCTGCCTTTGCAAAGAGTGCCAGTGCACTTGCACCAAAACTGAAGCCTAACACTATCTTAGGATCATTCGTGACAGCGTAGACTATACTCACCCCGAGAAGTGAAAAACCTACAACTGATAAGCCCATAACCGCTCCGCCGCGGAAACCAACTGAAAACGCCTTGTTTAACCCTTCTCTAGCTGCGTTAGCTGCTTTTGCATTTGCTCTCGTTGCTACATCCATGCCAAAGAATCCGGCTAAGGCTGAACAGAAAGCACCAAATATGTACGCTGTAGCCAGACTTAAGTTCTGAGCTGGATTTCGGCTTGCCCATATTGGGGCAGGGAGCAAAATACAGATTAACATAGCCATTATGGCAACGAAGATCGCCAAAATTGTGTATTCTCGCCTTAGAAAGGCGTTTGCGCCTTCTCTTATTGCATTGGAGATCTCTCGCATTCTTTTGGTGCCACTGTCCTGCTTGTTAACAAAGTGATAGAGATAAAGGCTCACCAGAATTGAAATTGAAGCTGATATTGGTGCTACAATCCATGACTCAAACAACTTCTTGACTTCACCCAAATGCTGACTTCTTGTTGCTTCGCGCTGCCTTGTGAATTTCTCACGCGTTCTAGGTGAAGAGGATATTTAAATTATACCCATTGAATTATATAAACTGTTCAAATAGTTAAATATGATTAGTGAAGTTTAAGCTTCTTTTCGGTGCGCTTCAAGAATCCAAGTAAGTAGGATAAATATTTACGCGGGTTTCCCTTTAGATAACCCCCAAGAGTAAACGCCTATTATTACTGGCTTCATGAGCATGGCAGTTGCAATGAGCGTTGAATATAGAACTAGGGAAATAAGTCCTGAATTTAGCAACATCAACTGAACAATCAGGCTTGTACTGAATCTTACACTAAGCCCCAAACCTAACAACAAAGAGTATTTGTTTCCAAGCAATTTGCGGAAAAGCAGAAAAGAAGAGAAAAGTTTTGAACCCTTCGCAACAGCCCAAATGAGTGCAATCATTGAGGGGTAGATGAGAAGAGAAGCTACGGAAACCGATGCTCCTACGCTTAGAAAGAAGAGGGGAGAGAAAAAGATGTAACCCAGAAATTCTACATTCTTCTCGTTTTCACGTAGCCTTTCCTTAGGTAATAAACCTCTAAAGACTATCCCGCCAAAAATCGCGCCAACCGTCGCCAAACTTTCGAAGACAAACCCCCCAAGAGCAACAAAAGAAAAGAATACTAGTAACGTAAGGAGGGAAGGAACATAAGGTGGAGGATGATTCTTCTCCAAAACCATTTTGATTCTACCCCCAAGTTTTATCATTGCAAAGGTGAGGAGGAGCAGACAGCCTAACCCTAAAAGAATTGACGATGGATCTGGAAAACTTTGTGTTTGCGTCACTGATAAAAATGCGGGCAAAATAGCAACAACTGCAAGCATCAAAACTTCTATGATGTCGTCTAAAGTCCCTATTCCCAGTGTGAGTTGACCAAAAGTGGTTTTTATAACTCCGAATTCTTTAAGAATGGGCAGTAGAACTGCTTCTCCAACTGTTGCAAAGGACAGGGCTGTAACTAAAGCAATCAAATAAGAGTGGCTTACTTCAGCTGGAAAAGCAAAATAAAGAAGTAAGCTTCCGAAAAAGCCTTCACAAGCGACTATAATAATGGTGCCTAAAACAACATAGTTTCTTAGCCTGGCCATTTTTTTAAAGTCGAGGCTAAACCCTATTATAAATAGAAGGCAATACATTCCAAAGGTTTCTAACATATGAAAAAGGTTGCTTTCAATGGTAGTCGTGAATAGACCAAGTGTGGATAGAATGAGACCGAAGAATAGAGAAGCGAACATCCAAGGCATTCTGAGGTATTTCTGTAGCAAGTAGCCGAAACTTAACGAAACACCATAAGTGACCACTATCAAGAGCAAAATATCTTCCATGCGATCTTACCTTTTCGATTGCTTTTGACGACTTCTTTGCCAGATCTCATGCTGACGCATGCGAAAGAGTCTGGCCCGTTTAATCTCTTCTACTGTTGGTTTCTTCAGGAGGACATCACAGAGAGGGCATTTATATCGATAAACCTTCATTGTTATTCTTCCATTGTTTTTCACTAAACGAAACGTGTTGCTTAAGTTCAGTTCCACAATTTTTGCATTTTCTATCTAATTCTACACTCAAGATGCTTCCCTCTTCTAACTACGCATGCATGTATGCGCTTGCTGGTTGTTGTTGAGACTGAAGGGGGCGATATTTAAGTTCGCTTCGAGATTATGTGACCACATTTTGGGCATCGAATTACAGGTCCCCAAATGTTTTCTCCGATTTTATTGTCTTTCGGGTCGAAAGTATTGTTGCATGATGGACATTTTATCGTCTTCAAGCTGGCACCTCCCTTCTGGTTTTATCTAAACCTACTCTTGGTCCATCCATGCATGCATGCGCATGCGCACTAAGGGAAACGTGTTGCTTGAGTTTCATTCCACAGTTTTTACATTCCCTATCCAATTCTACTTTCAAGACATTTCCCTCAGTGAAAGAAAGCGAACTTAATGAATAGTGGAAGCAGTGTTATGGCGAGAATGTTCTCAAGCTTGATTAGTATGTGGAGGCTGGGTCCAGCGGTGTCTTTGAGGGCGTCTCCTACAGTGTCTCCGATAACTGCTGCTGCGTGAGTTGTTAAGCCAGATATTGCAGGTGTTCTTTTGTGAGAGTGTTCGTTTTCAATGAGTTTCTTGGCATTATCCCATGCTGCCCCCGAGTTGAACATGAATACTGCGAGCAGTGCTCCCATAATCTTCACTCCGAGCAAGAAGGACACGAGGGGCCAAACTCCAAGTGTGAACCCCACCGTTATGGGTGCTACTAGTCCTACAAGTGTGGGAAAAACCATCTGTCTCAGAGAGTACTTGGTACTTATGTCCACACACGCAGCATAATCGGGCTTTGCCTTTCCTTCGAGTAAGCCTGGAATTTCTTTGAATTGTCGTCTTACCTCTTCAATCATCCTGTAAGCTGCGTTAGTTACAGCTCTTATGGTAAGAGCAGAAAAGAGAAACGGTATGGTTGCTCCAATCAGAAAACCAGCAATCATAGTGGGATTTGCTACGTTGAGGTACTGAGCTATGCCAGAAAGGTTATCCAGAGAGATATCGGGGCGATGTCGAGCAAGCTCAAAGAGATACGCGAAGAGTATGACCACGCTAGTCAAGACGACTTTCGTCAAAGCATAGCCTTTTGTTACTGCTTTCGTAACGTTTCCAGCTGCATCAAGCGCATCGGTAGATTCCTCTACATCTTCTGATAAACCTGACATATCAGCTATTCCAGCCGCGTTGTCAACGATTGGACCAAATGTATCTATTGACATGATCATTCCTTTCATCTCAGTAATACCTAAGGTAGCCGCAACAACACCGAATATACCGTATACCCCACCCCCAAATACATTGTATGTAAAAAGCATAATAGCTGCGATTAAGATCATGGGAAAGACTGCGCTTTCTAAGCCGTAGGAAAATCCTGTAAGAATATTGATTGCGCTTCCAGTGTGTGAGGCTTCAGCTATGTTTTTCACGGGACGCCTATCGATTCCAGTGTAGTACTCTATGATTAGCGAAACGATAATGATTGATAACAACCCGGTTGAAAGGCAATAGAAGAGACGTATGTCGCTCATAAACCATGTTGAGACTACGAAAAAGAGTACAAGAGCCACTGCTCCTGTAGAGAACAGACCAATGTTCAATGATGTCAACGGACTTCTGTTTTCCCATTTCCTCACTGTAAATATTCCAATTATGGTTGCGATTTTTCCTATGGATCTTATCAGAAGAGGGAATAACACCGCATTCCATCCGTAGTTAAAGGGCGGACCCACAAAAGCCAGACCAATTATCATTGCGCATACAAGATTATCAGCACTAGCTTCAAATAGGTCAGCTCCTCTTCCTGCACAGTCACCGACATTATCTCCCACTAGGTCAGCTATGACAGCAGGATTTCTGGGGTCATCTTCTGGTATGTGTACTTCGACTTTACCAACCAAGTCAGCTCCCATGTCTGCTGCCTTTGTAAATATTCCTCCTCCTAGCTGGGCAAACAGAGCTGAGAGACTAGCGCCGAATCCAAATCCCACGAGAAGGCTTACGGCTTCTGTGTTATTCGGGCCTGCTCCAAACAAAAAGTAGAGAAGGGATATACCTATAAGTACAAAGCTTGTGATTGAGAGTCCCATTATTCCGCCTCCTCGGAACGCCAGTACGAGGGCTTTTCCAGATGAAGTTCTCGCAGCTTGCGCTGTTCTTACATTCGCTCTCACAGCAGCGCTCATACCTATCAAGATCGCCATCATCGAGAGAAAGGCTCCAACGACGAACCCTACTGCTATTTGCCACCCCAAGATGACGAACAAAAGCATCGCAAGGCCGATGACAAAATACGAAATTGTCCTAAACTCTCTCTTCAGGAAGGCTTGTGCTCCTTCTTGGATGTAACCAGCTATTTCCTTCATACGCGGCGTTCCAGCACTTTCCTTCCGAATTGTCCAATACAAGTAGAGAATAAGAAACAATCCTACAAATCCAATGAGAAGAGGAAATATTGCTAGGTTCATCTTTGCTTCCTTCGCTCTTTCTGTTTTGCTTCACTCATACGGTTACGCACAAACTCAAATGAACGTCTGTTCAGGTCAATTTCTTCCCGAATTACGTCTATGCGATGACTTGTGTGTCTATAACGGCCTATCCAGAAAATCATCAGATATGCACAGAAAACGGTCAAAAAAACAAGATACATAAGCAACACGATTTTCTTTGCTCCTAGTCCAGCTTCCGCCAGAGCATAAGGCAAAGCCAGCACAAGAAGAACCATTACGACCACTGCTAGAGCAGCCACAAAATCTATTCTCTTCTTCAACATGTTTTCTCTCCTTGAATACGTGCTCGTATGCTTTTACGAACAATAGACACCCAAACGATGACAGACACAATGGAAGTCGCTACAAATAGAATTGGAAGGTTACAAACTACTAGAATCAAAACGAACAGAAGAAATCCGCTTGCAGACATTAGAAGGGGTAAACCTTCCAGTTCCAAAGTACAGCTCCTCCAGTTTTGGTGAGGAACTAATGCAGAAACTTAAATTTTCGCTATAAACTTATATAATAGACCTAGTTGATTAAATCAACTAGTAGATGTTTAAACTTGCCGTGATGTTATGTCGGAGACTAGAAAACTTCAACGAATCGGAGGCAACACTCTATACGTATCTCTTCCTAAGCGCTGGACAAGTAAAATCGGGTTAAAGCAGGGTGACAAAGTCACGTTGTTTCCTCAACTAGATGGCTCGATATCCGTTTACTCTACAGCTAGACAGGAAAGTCAGAGAGAAATAGTTCTTGAGGTCAAAGCTGAAGATTCAAAACAGTCCATTGAGCGAGGGATAACAGCCGCGTATGTAGACGGTTTCGATCTGATCATGTTGAAGACAAAGGACGGACTTAGCGAGGAACAACAGGAGATCATCAGAGAAGCAATTGAAAATTTGTTCGGTTTAGAAGTGATCGAGGTGACAAGAAACAACATAACAATCCAGTGTTTGCTAAAACAAACGTTGCCCGTAGAGAAGACTATACAAAGGATTCACAGTATGGTACTGTCAGTATTCACTGAAGCTATATCCGCTTTAGAAGAACGAGACTTTGACCTAATTACAGGCCTAACGAGAAGAATGCATGACATTAAGAGGCTTTCGCTAGTTACCCACCGCTTACTACGAAGCATGATTCTGTTTCCGAAGCCGACAGAGCAAAGTAGAATGAATTCAATGGATTGTGCCGACTATCTACAGATTCTTCACCTAATTACTGAAATTGCTGTAAACGTCAACAAGATATCCGAAACCATCCGTACGCTGAGCGAACACCCGTTTCCGGAGTATATCTTGAATCCTTTGTGTGGAAAATGCGTCCACTTACGAGACTTATATGACCATTCCATTCGCGCCTTGTTATCTAAGGATGTACAACTAGCCAACCTTGCTCTAGATAGCAAGTTAGCTCTCGAAGATTTGTGGGAGCTCTGCATGGAAGCTGATGACAAATCGGAAATCTCTAGCCTCACTCTCTCCAATGCTTATCTGCTCGTACATAACCTAAAACAGATACAGCGATATGCCAAGGAAATCGCTGAGATCGCTATCGATCAAGTTGAAGCGCGACTTGAAAAGCACTCTGATTAGGCAAGATCCAATCACGGAGATAGCGAAATTCGAGTTGCGCGCTAAGAGCGATACAACACAAGAATTGCTGTTTGTCGGCTTTTGGTCGAGAAAACATCGATCTGACACTTGAGCGCGCAAGATGCGAAAATCGAGCCAGTTAAACCTGAGAAACCAAACGAGGACATAAAAGGAGGATTCTAGATCCAAAAAGCAATTCACCAACAAATACGGTTTCCTTCACCTTGACAAGAGCACCGCGGAGCATTTAGGCGCCACATTCGGTAAGGAACGTGGGAAAAAGGTCGCCCGTGACGATTGAGCTGATTGAAAACGGGTTCATCGTAAGGAAAGCGTAGCCCATGGCAAGAGGCAACCCGATATCACCTTTCAGGTGTCCACGCTGCGGGCATTTCCATCCAGTCATGTTTAGGGATTGGAGAAAATGCTACCGTTGCGGATACAAGAGGTAGGTAGCGCTCGCCCGCTAACTCCCTTTTTTTGAGATAAAGCTCGACCTAACCGTTGAATTTATTATCTTAAGTTCGTTAAGTGCCTCTCATAAGGTTTATTAACAGTCTTGCCGCTCATAGCTTCAAACTAACCACGGATAGAAGCATTGCAAATGTGACCTTCAGTTGAACGTTAAGAAAAGAGGAACGTTAAGAAATGGCTTACAAATATGTCGCTAAGGCCTGGAAGAAACCAGAAGCCTCCTTCGTGAAAGAGTTGATGTGGCAAAGGGTAATGGTGTGGCGCAGGCAGCCTACAATAATCAGGGTGGAAAAGCCGACTCGTCTGGATAGAGCTAGGAAACTTGGATACAAAGCCAAACAAGGCTTTGTCATCGGTCGGGTTCGAGTCAAGCGTGGAGGCCTGAAGAGAACTCGACCTAAGGCAGGTCGTCGACAGAAACGGATGGGCGTCAAGAAATACAAACTCGCAAAGAGCTTGAGACTTATTGCTGAGGAGAGGGCCGCGAGGAGGTTTCCAAACCTGGAAGTCTTGAATTCTTATTGGGTTTGGGAGGACGGTCGTTACAAGTGGTTTGAGGTTATAATGGTGGACCCTAGCCACCCAGTCATTGAGTCTGACAGGGATGTAGGCTGGATTTGCGAGAATGCTCATCATGGTCGAGTTTTTCGAGGTTTGACTAGTGCTGGAAAGGAGGTTCGGGGACTTCGTCGCAGGGGACGTGGGGCTGAGAAGGTAAGACCAAGTCGGAGTGCAGTCCTCAAACGAAAGGAAAAATAGGAACTAGGCCGGCTAAGTTGTAGCCTCTGGGCTTTTCCCGCGCGCGCCTGAGAGAAGAGGAAGTAACATGTTTAACATTCAATCTCGTGCCTGTTAGCCCGCGCATTTTTATATCAGACGCCCTCAAAATACAATCTAAGTTGAAGGATGATGAAACTTCACGCAGTAGTGGTAAAGGGGAAGGGCAGAACTGGCAGAGGTTTCAGTAGAGACGAACTAAAGGAGGCCGGAATCGACCCTAAGCAAGCCCTGAGATCGGGAGTGCCAATCGATCTGAGAAGAAATACAAAGCACAAGGAAAACGTCAAAATCCTGAAACAGTACCTGCGAAGTTCGCGTTCGGAAAGAACCTCCAAGCCACATGCAAAATAAACTCGTGCAGAAGAT
>Ga0209636_10008890_pt1 | contig 10237 bp, 7 predicted proteins | sample DeeMarSWOR152_54_FD_187464 | JGI IMG/M metagenome (GOLD analysis project Ga0209636, IMG submission 187464) | Marine sediment microbial communities from White Oak River estuary, North Carolina - WOR-1-52-54 (SPAdes) (version 2) | ecosystem: Environmental > Aquatic > Marine > Intertidal zone >... | reverse complement strand
TCTTTTTTGAGGAAGACCTCCTGAAGTTGTTGCCCGGAATTTGTGGTTGTGCTAATTTGTTGGAGGAAATTCAGCCCTTGCCTTGCCAGACCGTCTCCCAGTCGCTCTTATTGTAGCACAACGTCCGTAGTTTGGGAAGATTGTTCACTCGCTCAGTAGACCACCTCTGCCCGTGTCTCTTGAATCTCTCACCCGTTCTGGTCGGAGAGGAGGTATCTCTTGGCGACGAAAAGTCATGTCGCAACTATTCTCCACTGGACGCTAGTGGCTTTGGCTTCAAGGAGATTGCACTTTAGTCAGGAATGTGCAACGGCGATTCGGTGCACCACATTCCGTCAAAAAGTTTAGACAGTCTTGATGCACTAGTGTGATGCTATCCTGGGGAAATAATACCTGATTTGTAGTAGGCCTGATTGGTATGGTGTCCCTGGAATTCGGAATGTGCCTGACTTCGTTGACCGGTATTCTTTCATGATGTTAGAATATGAGAAAGTCTTGAACGATTGTTAACTTACTGGTATTCTGAGGATATAATAGCTAATTGGTATGGTGTCCCCAGAACCGCTGTTATAATTTAGTCAAGGCGAGGATTAGTAATGCCTGGTGTCAAATCTAACGAGCCAGAGTTTACGAGTCAGGTCGTATCTTGGCTCAACGAATTCCTTAATGTGGGGACATACCCATTTGAGCTTGCTTCATCCGAACCCTCGGTTCAGGTTTCGGAAAGAAAGACTAATTACGCTTGGGAAAAGAAAGCTAAGTTCCCCGACGTTCAAATATGGCTCAATAGACTTGCCCAGCAGGGCTTTTGTGGTTGGGAATTGAAGACCCCTATTACCGCGGTTGATGATACTGAGTTACTGAAAAATGCTGCGGAAAAGGCCAGAGCTATGAATGCTGACTATTTCGTCACTTGGAATATGAGGGACTCGATTATATGGAGAACTCCGCACCCTGGAGAATCGGTCACTGCTCAGGATCGGCTCAAATCCTACCGGCCGTTGTTTCAAATCAGTGTACCTGACGATTTGTGGATTGAACCAAACAAGATACTCCTTAAAAACAGAGTAAGAGAAATACTCGATGACCTTACCATACTTAACCAAGAAGGTCATCTCCACTTAATAGAAGTTGATGCTACCTATTTTGTTGGTAGGCTCAATAGTGCAGTCAAGACGCTATACCCATATATGCAGAAATCACTAGCTGATAAAGTTGGTGGCGATGCTGAGTTCAAGAACAAGCTCTTTGATTGGGCAGTCAAGCAGGGCATAGCTCGCTATGATCATCCTAGCTTTTATGAAACAATCTCGCGCCAGATAGTGTATCGTTTACTTGCTCGGATTCTCTTTTATCAAACTCTGATACGTCATTGGAGTGATCTCCCCAGATTGGATATATCTGGGTTAAATGGTCAGGCAGCGGCCAAACGGTTTAGTGAAATATTTGAAAAAGCCAGGGGGAAAGATTGGCACGCCGTTTTTAAAGAAGATTTTCTTGACAGTGTTATCGTACCGGATCCAGCGATCATAGAACTAGATAAACTCATAAAAGACCTTAATCGCTTCAATTTTTCCATCATGCCTCAGGATGTGATTGGTGCTGTATTCGAGAAACTTATTCCCTATGAAGAGAGGCATGCACTCGGTCAATACTTCACCCGTGAGAATTTGGTTGACCTAATTAATGCCTTTTGTGTGAGAACCAACGACGCCAATGTCTTAGACCCGACCTGTGGCACGGGAACTTTTCTAACTCGTGCCTACGACAAAATTAGAGTGGCAGGGCAGACAGAGCATAAAAGGTTACTTTCCCAACTTTGGGGAATAGATATTGCTCATTTCCCTGCCGAGCTTGCCACCATTAACTTATTTAGACAAAACTTGACAGACTGTGCCAACTTCCCACGCATTATCTGCACAGATGCTTTCGAAGTAGAGGTAGGCCAGTCATTTGAGTTTCCACCACCTAAAGTAAGTCCAGATTCGACTTTCCAGGTGGTAAAAGAAAAACTACCTATTTTCGACGCAGCAGTAGGTAATTTCCCATACGTAAGGCAAGAGTTAATCAATAACCGTATTAAAGGGTACAAGAACTTCTTAGAAGACACCATAAAGAGAGAATGGCTTGCCGATTACCCAGATGCCTTTGTCATTTCAGATAATGAGCTAAAGGAATTCAAAAGAAGCGGGAAGATTGACTTTTCCGAGGTGGACTTCAAGCTCTCCGGACAAGCAGATATCTATGCTTACCTTTTCTTCCATACGGCACGCTTTATCAGAGAAGGCGGAAGGATGGGGTTTGTAACCTCAAATGCCTGGCTTGATGTAGCTTACGGTTACGAGCTTCAGAAATTCCTGCTCAATAACTTCAAGATTGTCGCTATTCTAGAATCTAGATGTGAACCCTGGTTCGAAGATCCGGCCATAAACACGATTGTAACTATTATTGAACGATGCTTAGACAAAGAGGAAATAGATAACCATATAGTCAAATTTGTAAAAGTAAAAAGGAAGCTATCACAGCTTATCCCTTGGGATATGAAGCTTGAGGCATCAGCGAGGTGGTTTGGTCTTGATGCCATGGTTCACAGAATTGAGAGCGTGGGCAAAGAGTACTACAAGATAGAGAACGAGACTGTCATTAATACCCTTACAGGTCTTGAATCCTATGAAGATGATAATTTCAGGGTAAGGTTTATTAAACAGAGTGAATTACTCAATAAGCTAATTGCAGAGGGCAAGACCTCAAAGTGGGGACAATATCTAAGAGCACCAGATGTGTATTTTGATATTTTGAAGGGCTATGGCAATAAGTTTACTCAACTGCATGATGTGGCTGAACTCAGGTCTGGAATAAAAACCGGAGTAAATGAATTCTTCTATTTCACGGATGAGAAAGCCAAACATTGGAAAATTGAGGAGGAATTCCTTGTTCCAGTTATAAAGTCACCCCGCGAATCAGACAGCATTACTATATCACCTAGTACCCTTAAGCAAAAGATATTTTATTGCAATCTGAGTAAAGATGATTTAAGGAAGCACAGAAAGTATGGAGCTTTAAATTACATTGAGTGGGGCGAGCAACAGATAACCAGCGAAGGACAGAAGTGGAGTGAGGTATCCAGTGTATCAAGTAGGGCACGGTGGTATGACCTAGGTGAACGGTCGCCAGGTCGAATTTTACCTTTTATTAATTCTGGTGACATTCACAGGGTACTCTACAATCCAGAATGTGTTTTTGTTGACCATAACCTGTTTGAAATATGTACTAGAATAGACATCGAGTTTGGGCTCTTGTGTTACTTGAATTCTAGCTTAGGGGGCTTGTTAAAGGAGACAATTGGTCGGGTAAATTTGGGTGAAGGTGGGCTTAAGGTTGAGGGTGTGGATTGGGACAATATACTTTGTCCCAAGAAAGGAATTCTCGGAAAGCTTACGAGGCTGGGTAGGGATAATTTTGATGCACTCCTGAACCGCCCTATTAAATCTGCCTTTGAGGAAGTCAAAATGAAAGATCGCCAAAAGCTGGATAATCTGGTACTTCAGGCTTTGGGCTTAGATCCCAAGAAGTATCTTAAACCTATTTATGATGGCTTGACTGAGCTCATCAGGGAACGCATTGAACTAGCCAACATGCGTAAAAAGGTTAAGCAAATAAAAACCCAAAAAGATGTTGACAGGTTAAAGAAGCAGGTAATAGAAGAGGTCTTACCCTATGGTTTGAAGAAATTCCCGGAGCAGTTCCTTGATAAACCGTTAAAGCCACAGGATTATCAAAACATATCTATTCCAAGTGAGTCATTGAAGTTGGGGATGTATTTTATGGGAACTCAGGAGGTGGTGGCCGATACTGGCTTCAAATATCAAGCACAAAGCGTTGAAGAGGCGAAATACATTGTTTATTCCCAGAAACCTGATACCTATGTGGTGAAATTACCAAAGGACAAAATGGTAATCACCAAAGCTTCGACTGGGTATGAAAGATACCTGGATAAGCTTGGCGATGATCTATTCCAAGAATTCTTCAAGCGAACCTTTGACCATAAACTATCAGAAAATCTTACCCATAAGACGCTAGTTGACATTGGTTTACCCGAAAGAGAAATATGAAAGCCTTAAAATTGCGCGATGCCCAACTGATAGAAAATATAATTGGTTTATCCCTAGAATATGCCAGGCGCTTTGGTAAGAGCCTGGGTATTACTGGTGAAGTTGGGGAGTACAAAGCTTCCCGATTACTTAAACTAAAAAGGGCGCCAGGGAATATTAATGAGGGTTTCGATGCTATTGACCCGAAGGGAAAGAAAGTGCAGATCAAAACAAGGATATATTCGCGTAATAGCGAAAGGACTAGCGCATTCACAAACTTTGGTTTTGACTACGCTCTTCTTGTATTACTTTCCGATAAGTACGAGATAACTGAAATCTACAAGGCTCGCTGTAAAGACATACAAGAGAAAATTGCCAGTCAAAGCTATAAAAGACCTGCATTATCAATTAGCGACTTTAAGAAAATATCGAAACCAATTTATCCGTAAGGGGGATTGCTATGGCTACAGTGATTTTCCATAACAACAATAAATTCCGCGAGTACACTTACAACCAAGAAAAAGACTTTGAAGACGTAGTAAGAAAGAATACGAAACTTATCTTTGGAGCTTCCACTATTTACATTGATTTGAAGACAAGAATAGAGACTATATCTCTAGGAGGTTCAATACCTGATGGACTACTTTTTGACGTAAATAGCATAGATAGCCCCGAGTTCTATCTGGTGGAGGTTGAGTTAGCCAAGCATGACTTCTACAAGCATATCTTCCCACAAATAACCAGATTCTTTGCTTTTTATAGGAATTCCAAAGCACAAAACTCACTTATTGAAAAGGTTTTCGCAGTTATACAGGCTGACAAAGAACTGGAGAAAGAATTCAAGCAATTCCTCAAAGGTCGTGAGATATTCAAGTTTATTAAAGACACAATTGAGAATAGCCAGAACATACTTCTTGTCATTGATGATATGAAGCCCGAACTACCAGAAATGACTGATACATATACCGAATGGAGTAAGATGGTCAAGATAGTTGTGTTGAAGGAGTATCGGTATAGTGATGATAAAATTCTGTCACTGACCCCCGATTTTGAAAGCCTTGCCTTAGGCGAAATTTCTGGAATAAAGACGGAAGAAGAGACCGGTAAAATACCCCGCACTGAAGAGTATCACCTAGATGGTGTTGAACCTCAAGTCAAAGAAGTCTATCAAACTATTAAATCCCGTCTCCTAGCATTTAAACCAAGTTTACGATTTAATCCTCAGAAATATTACATCTCAATAATAGATAAGAAAAATTTCGCTTACATTTATATTAGGAGGAGAAAGATCAATTTGACAGTGGTGCTTCCTGAGAGCGTCATTCGGAATTCGATCAAACATCATAAAGTGGAGTCTGAATCTGAAGGTGTCCAAAAGTTCTATGGAGGAGAATGCGCAACTATCACTATTGAAGATGATTCAAATCTAGACGAAATCATAGATGTTCTAAAGATGCCTGTTAGCAAAAACATCTCTTAAATTCACACTGCCAAGCAAAGGTGAACATCTGATGGAATGGCACAGATTAAGGGTGAGGGTATATCATTTTTCATAACCAATTTATGAAGGACACTAACAAACTGGTGCAAGGATACGTGGCATCTATTCCCTTCGACCGGCAGCTATACCGCCAGGGCATTGAGCTGAATGAATAAGTACTGCCGTATTTGTTGGAACACACGCAATTGGCGACTACCTTCAGGAGATGCTAGACGCATCGAATTTGGCGACTCGTATGTTGCCGTGTATGGGTTTGGGCATGAGGAATGGCTGTTCAACTTCGAATGGTTACTTTCTGGGTATGACCCAGACGATCAGCATGAATATAAGTACGGTTTCCTTCAACCAATAAGTAAGTACAGGGATTTATATGTTGGGGAGACTTTTTCTATTCTCCTTTATACCGTGGATCTAAGCCAGAGCACAAGAGCAGTTGCTTGCATTAACAATGCCTATGTCCCGAGTGTGGGGGAACTAAGCTGGGTGCTAGAGCATACTCGTGAAAAAGGGTGGCTTGACTTGATGCGACAACACCTTAGGGAATTGGGCATATCTGATGAACCCTTCGCCTCCCCGAATCCCTTATCTATAGCAAATATTCGATTCATGCCAGAGAACGTGATGTTCTGTAACCCTATGGTGGTTCTCGCACCACCGCATAAGGCTACAAGAATTCATCGTTATCAGCCCCTCAACTGGGATGACGGATTCCAATTACCAATTTCTCCTTCCAATACAGATTTGTTGCTGGAATATGACGGAGAAGATGACTCGCCCGACCGTTCTGAGGCAGAAAGAACGCGGCCCGCTCAGCCTAGTACTGTCTTTGATCCGCAACACTCGATACTCCAGAACCGTTTGCGGAGTGCATTGCGTGTCCGCTATGGAATGAACTCCGTCAGGATGGAAAGGGGGTTCGTTGATCTGAAGCTATTCGAGCGAGGCCGTGTGACATTCATTGAAATCAAAATGGAGAGAACCGTCAAGAGCTGCATTCGATTAGCCTTGGGACAGCTTATCGAATACGCTCACTATCCTAACTTGCGGAAAGCAGATATTCTTCTCGTCGTTGGAGATGCCCAGCCAAGCGAGAGCGACGTCATATATCTCCAGTTTCTACGTGACAACTATAAGCTTCCTGTATATTATGCTCAATGGTCTTGGGCACGTGGGGAACTTGGGCCTCGGATATAGGCTTGAAGTACAAGATTTTTCGAATGATGGTTGAGTAGACCCAACGATAATGATTCTGGTAAAAACTAGAGTCTCATCATATTCCTTATATCAAAATATTCTACCAATCCGAAATTAATAGTTGCTGCAAGGCAAGAATTAAGTGTTTCTTCTCAAATAAAAGTTCGGGAACCGTTCCCTAATGCACACCTGAGGGGATTTGTACCCCTGCAGTCATATTCAGATTTAACTTTTCGTCAAAAAGTTTAGGCAGGCGCGATGTCCTCGGGCTTCGAGCAGATGGAACGAAAATCAAAAATAAAAGATAAAAAGTCAAAATTACAAGTCAAAAAGCAAAAATTCAGCGCCCTGGCGAGTCGGGGCTCGCAATGACACGGGAGGTTCATGCTCCTGCGGGACATTTGACAAAGACTATGGTTTATGCTAAACTTATAAGTTAATCACGATGAGGGGCCAATCTGTGGGGTTTGTCCCACAGCAATGCTCCTCGTTTTATTTCTGAGCGCCGGTATACTCCAACATCTTTCTCAGATTGTTCATAAAAATGATATGCGGCATCAGTCGCCTGAATAGCGATGAGAAGCTTTCCTTGTTGGGAATCATCAATTTCAGTAGTTTGTCTTTCTTTCTCAGGTAGTCCACAAGACAATATAAATCACCATCCCCTGTGACAATCAAAGCTTTATCGTAGTTATCATATTCAATCATGGCATGAAGCACTAATTCTGCATCGACATTGCCTTTCACCCTTCCATTCGGTAATTTGAGTGTGGGTTTGAAGACCAGGATGTAGCCCGATTTTTGCAGGGTGATATAGAGGTCCCGGTTCTCATAGACATAGCCAATGAATAGAAACGCTTTGGCTATTCCATACTTGCGTTTGAGGTACTGCCTAAATTTTCTAAAATCCATTACCCATCCCTGCTCACGAATTGAAAGGTTAAGGTTCTGACTATCGATAAATGCATAATTATTGCGGGCTTTCGTCATATCTGTTTGCTTACCAGACACTCGGAAAGGTTGAGAGCTACCATTCATTACTCGTATCATATTTCCGATGCGTGTAAGAGTCAATCCAACATTGTCTCGGTGGATAACAGTTAGGCAAAAAGGTTTAGGCAGGCGCGATGTCCTGAGGCTTCAAGAAGATGCTACTGTTAAGATATAGTAGTCAGGAGTCAGTAGTCAGGAGACAGTAGTTAGGAGACAGGAAACAGTAGTCAGGAGACAGTAGACAGTAGTCAGGAGACAGGAGACAGTAGTTAGGAGACAGTAGTCAGTAGTCAGGAGACAGTAGTCAGGATACAGGATACAGGAGACAGTAGTCAGTAGTCAGGAGACACGAAACAGTAGTCAGGAGATAGTAGTCAGTAGTCGGCATTTGGAATTTAGCTGTTGGGATTGCCGCGTCCCGATAAATCGGGACTCGCAATGACAAAAGTAAAGGGGCTCGCAATGACACGGGAGGTTATTGCTCCTGTTAAAAATACCGGCAAAACAAGGTATAATAGCCGAAGCTAAAAAGTAGAAACCAGACTTCTGGAGAAGGTGTTATGAGCCCAATATACAACGTGTACTGTGACGAAAGCTGTCACCTGGAAAGAGACCGCCAGCCAGTAATGGTGCTGGGGGCAGTCTGGTGTCCACTGGAAAAGAGCCGCGAGATATCCGTGCGCATTCGTGAGATTAAGACAGGTCACGGGCTACCCCCAAAATTTGAAAGCAAGTGGACCAAAGTATCACCTGCCAAACAAGTATTTTACTTGGATTTGCTCGATTACTTCTTTGATGATGACGACCTTCATTTCCGTGCCCTGATTGTGCCAGACAAAACCAAGCTGCAACACGAGCTTTATGGTCAGGACCATGACACCTGGTATTACAAGATGTACTTCGACATGTTAAAGGTTATACTGGACCCTAAAGCATGTTATCACATTTATCTGGACGTTAAAGATACCCGCAGCGCGGATAAAATAGCCAAGCTGCATGATGTGCTGTGCAATAACATCTATGATTTTGAGCGGCAAATCATAGAGCGGGTGCAAACTGTACGCTCACACGAAGTAGAACCTCTACAGCTGACCGACCTGCTTGTGGGGATTGTATCTTATGTCAACCGTGGATTAAGCAGAAATTCCGCTAAAGTTGCTCTAGTGGAAAGAATGCGCGAGAGGTCAGGCTACGACCTCACTAGAACTAACTTACTGCGCGAGAGTAAAGTCAATCTCTTTGTATGGCAAGCGTTGGAGATACAGGGGTGACACAACCTTCTTGGTTGCCGGATGCATTGCAGTATAGTGATTTTGACGGTGATTGGGAGAAATTCTTGGCTACCGTTTATCAAATATTCGAGCGTGATTTCAAAGAATCAAGGCCGAGCTATAGGGGATTCCCCCTCTCTTATGATTCGAGGATCGAAGATGGCAAAGAGGAAGTATTCTGGCATCTAACTTCCCAATACGATAAGAAAACGGGAAATCGGGAAATGGACTTTAGACGGTGCGAACGTATACCATGGCCGAGTCCCATAATAGAACACTCCCAGGATAAACAACTTTCAGTTTGGAAGAACAAGCGAGGCAAAGAAATCAGGATTTTGCTATGGCTTGAGGGAATGGACTATTTAGTGGTGTTGAAAGAAGGCCGGAATACAGTCATTCTGCTAACTGCCTATTGCACTGATAGAGACCACACTCGCAATAAGTTGAGGAGTGAAAGAACAATTGGACTTAAATAGCAAAAGCCGCCCTTTCGGACGACCTCTGTACTCCTTCTACACTTGGTAGATGAGCTAATATTAGTTTAATGTATTATTACAATTTTGTCAATAGCTAAGTGTCGCAGATTACACCAAAGAGCTTCGCATTCAAGTATACTACAGTAGTGCACGATTGTCAGGGTGCACATCCCATCAAAAAGTTTAGGCGGGCGCGATGTCCTCAGGCTTCGAGCAGGTGGAACGAAAATCAAAAATAAAAGATAAAAAGTCAAAATGACAAAGCAAAGCGCAAAAGTTGAACAAACCCAAATGTCAAAATCCAAATGACAAATGAAACCCCCTCACTCTAACTCTCTCCCGCCAGGGGAGAGAGAATAAAAAAGGGGATTCTTCGCTTCGCTCGCAATGACAAAGCGAAGGGGCTTTTTTCGTAACTCCCCTATCCCCTCTTATCCTAAGAGGGGAAAAGGCGGCAGCATTTTCTTATTCCGATAACAACGTTGCCAGCTTCTGGAGCACCTCCGAGATTGTCTCGGTTGGCAAAGTGCATATTAATTCGGCATGTCGAGCACGCCAATCCAGACTCTTAACCTGGTCAGATAATATTGCTCCTGCCACCGGTAACCCGGCGGGAAGAAGAACCTCGAAAGGGTAGCCTTTGGGCTGGCTGGTTATCGGACAAAGGATGGCCAGTCCTACCTTGCTGTTATAGTTTTGCGGTGACAGCAC
>Ga0209636_10008889_pt1 | contig 10238 bp, 6 predicted proteins | sample DeeMarSWOR152_54_FD_187464 | JGI IMG/M metagenome (GOLD analysis project Ga0209636, IMG submission 187464) | Marine sediment microbial communities from White Oak River estuary, North Carolina - WOR-1-52-54 (SPAdes) (version 2) | ecosystem: Environmental > Aquatic > Marine > Intertidal zone >... | reverse complement strand
AATAGAAACTTGAAAAATCCATCAAAATTGGCAAACTGTAAACCTGAAATTTCAGGGAATTGTTCAGTCAATAGCTCGGTAAACTCATCCAGCAGGATTTTCGGTTGTTTTCGAGAGATAAAAAAATAGCAACTCTGGATACTATTTTGTTCCAGAAAATGCTTGACCAACGTGGTTTTCCCAACTCGTCTTCTACCTGTGATCATGGTTAAATAACCACCCTGTTGGACGAAATCATTGATTTCTTTAAGCCTCGTGATCTCTGCTTTTCTTCCGATAAATTCCATTTTGATCGTACCATTTCGTATCATACTAATTCGTATTATAAATATAATGATTTTAGAATAAATTGCAACAAAAATTTTCTATTGTTCAATGAAAAAAGAGTTTGAAAACTGAAATTTCAGTATTTGGATTTGTATGTTTTTTATTATTTGATTGTTGGTATTTCTGTTTGATTGCCTTTTGGTATGGAAGGACGAGGTTTATCCCTGTGATATAGTGAAATTGAAAGATTCTTCGGCATTTGTAAATGTTGAAGTATTGGTAATAAATCCGACCTGAGACTGAAACACTTTAACCCGCATATCTTCAGGCACTCGATTGCTCGTTATCTGAAGAATAAGGGATTCTCAGCGGAGTGGATTCAGAATTTTTTAGGGTATGTGTCTTATAAAACGACGATGGATATGTATGGGACATATTTATCGATGAGTGAAGCAAAAAGTTTAAAGGAGATTATAGCAGTATTAACAATTGAACAATTTGTTTTATGAATAATTACCTTTTTCGAGCAAGCTGGAAAGCATCTTCAATGATTTTCTGAATTTCAGGATCCACAATAAGCCATGTGCAGGCGACAGTGGTAAAATCCTCGACTACCTTAACAGCATCCTTGTAGACATTATTCTTCCGAGCAATTCCAAGAACAGAAATACACTCCTTGAGATCATCCAAACAAAGCGTTGCTTCTATATTATGCCCAAATCTGTTCCTCGCCCTATTGATTTCACGAATGCCAGGCAGAATCCACCCAATCTTGAGGTCTTCATTTGGCAACAAGTCCATCTTTTGTGCGAACCGCAAATGAGCCTTCCCCCAATTATGCTTCGGGCTAATCATCTCAAGATGACGATTGATATAGTTTTCTAAGATGAGGTGGCACTTAAGAATACGTCCTATTGAGTCGTGGTTTCTGGCGAGCATTTTCTTATAGCGTTCATTCTCTACATTGAACCGTCTTTCAATGAGAGGGAAATTGGGGGCGAGTTCATTAACAACCTTTCTTATGAAATCAATGTCTCTCATCTATATTTCTCATCAAAAGTTTCAGATTAAGCTGAGGGTTATTGTGCACTAATCTATAAAATTTAAAAATAATTCGATGTGGAAATCTGAATTTTCGGAATTAATTACAACCTTGGAGATGTGTATTAAGCTGATTGATTATATGTTTTATATGATTCATAAGATATATCATATTCCCCAAAGTACTCGATGCCACTCAATAGATTTATTACAATCCCTGTAATCATAAGGTGTTAAAAAATTAAAATATTTTTTCTGAATAGTGTTATGTAGGATATGTAACACCTCTATATGGGATCGACTAAAATTTTTTATATCTTCTGTCGTTATAATTACTGGTATCTTTATATTAGTATTGCTTTCATGCTTCGAAAAATCAGGGTGTATATTAACCGAAATGTTATCTATTTTAATGGCATCTTCTTTATATCTATCTTCAAATATTCCATGATTATGAACGATTAAATTTCTGATCCTTCTTGCATTGTCAATTATCCCAAAAGTCTTTGGCAGCCTTTGTATGGCGTTAAGATCACCAATGTCACATTGAATAGATTCACGATAGGCCCATTTTAAGCGTTTTTTATAAGTCGAATTTCCAGATAATTTATTACTTTCAAAATTTTGTACTTTACCCTTTTTGTTCAGAGCAGATATAAAATCGCTAAGGGAAGCTTCAAAAACATTAACCATTGCAATCATTGATATTCTTGATTGATAAAATTCAAAAATTGAAGACATTTGATCAATTAAATCTTTTTTATGGTAAAATCTATCCCAACTAAACGTGTGAGAAATAACCCCATCAGGAAGACATGTCCATATAGCATTATCATTTATATTTTCTTCCATCGAGATCACATAAAAATGATACCCTAATACAGCAATTAAGGAGTCATCTGCGATTTCGAAAATTCTTTGAATTTCTAAATCTCGTTTCATTAATTTTGTTTGTTTTAATTTTTTAGCTAATACAGAATTGTTAATAAATGAATCTTCATATTATTCTTTATATTATAATAAAAGAAATGAAAACTAAAAAGTCAATATTTGTGAAAATTATTTAAAAAATAAATATATTTTTTTATTATAATCTTATCAAAACTGCGCCGTCAACCTAAACTCCAATGTATTCGACAAAACATCCTGGTTGGAATCAAGTAGGTCTTTGTAGGACGTTACCAGCCTGAACCTGAGGATAAAAACAGAGGTGGGGTAGTAGTCAATGGCGAAGGCATTGGAGAGGCTATTATAATTATCATCCTGATATATCTTGAGGCTGCGATAAAATGAGAAGCTCGCATCGTTTCTGATTTCTGTCCTGGTTTTGCCCGATGCTGGATCACGAAAGCGGTAGGTAATTCCCAATAACGGAGAAAAATTGGACATATTTTCGCTGAGCCGACCGATCTTTCTTTCCTCATGCCGATAGGTAAAATTCAATCGTGTGTAAAGCCGTTCGCTCCAGCGGTTTTCAAACCAGATCATGGGATTGTCACGGATCGTGGTCGAGTAAGCCAGTTTTTGTTCATGGTCACGAAAATATTGGATGGTGATCAGCGAGTGAATGGTGGGGCGGTATTCCATTTTTTGATTCATACGCTGGATATGGGTTTGTAATTGGCTGCCCAGGTTTTGGTTGATAAGATTTAGAACGCTGAAATCAGAGTAAAACAGCAGGGATGCCGAAGGACGCCATTCGCCTCGGATTTGGTAGGTTTTGCCCTCATTACAGAACGTCAATTCATCGCAATCACTGGCATTTAAAAATTTATCAGCTAAGTTCATCGCTTCACTAAAATTTCTCAAATAGCCTCTCAATGTAAGTTGATAATTCAGTTCGAAGGTGAATGGCGTTAAAAAACGAATCCACCTGCCAGGATAAAATCGAAGATTGGATTGCAGCAGTCGATTGATCGAAATATTGTGAAATTTTGAGGCTGGCGTTGGGAATTGGTCGACAATTTCATCCTGGTAGCGGATGTTCATATTTCGTAAAGCATATTGAGAGGAATGGAAAATTGACAACAAATTATAAGCAATTAGTCAAAAAAAACATTAAAAAAGCCTTGATGCTTAATCCAATTGATAATTAGGGTCTACTGAAAAAGTCGGCGGATTTTATATTTCCCAAAAATCTGCCTATTGACAATTCTCGATTGTCGTTTTATTTCAATTTTTCTTATTGTTTTGCGAAATAGATAAATCCTTTTACATATTATACTAAAAACGGTTATAATATGAACTTTTAAAAATATAAAATCCGTCCACAGAATTGGAACTATCACAGAAATTAATTCTAATAAAAACATTTCTTTGTGAGTTCTTTTTCTGTGGACAAAGAATGTTTTTTAAAAGTTCAATTCATGCCCGTTTGAAGTATAACTATCCTTTCGCATTGTAAAAGTGCAAGGTTTTTGATCCGATTTATTGAACTTACGCACATTTGGATAGTAAAAAACATGATATTTTAATGCTACAAGGTATTGTTATTATAAATGTTATTTATTTTTTCAGTAGACCCTAATTACTCAAAATGCTTGATAAAAAGTAAACCTAAGAATAAATATTTTGTAATATTTTATTAGAATAATACTTTAGTTGTCAAAAACTGTAATTAAGTTCTTTTTTATGTAACAAATTGTTACAGTCTTAATTCTTTGGTTTTAGAAGACTTTTAAAAGTTGTTAATTATATGTTTTGATAAATAACACTTTTTGTGTATTATTTCTTTTAATCAGATATTTTTTTAATGCTGTTATTATTCTTATTATCAATATGTTATTAGATGTTGATATTTGTTGGTATAAAGTTTGTACGAAATAAAAATAGTTGATAAGTCCAAATTAAGGAGAGCAATATAAAAACTACATTAAATTATTAATGTTGCTTTGTAGTCAATTTTTTTAAGACAAAACAAAGCTGGTTCTGTAACCATATTACTTAGATTAATTTTAAAGTTAGGGGAAAATTTTAAAAGGCAGGCGATTAATCACCTGCCTTTTTCATTAAAAAATCATTTTTTTTAATATTATTGAGTTGGATATCTAGGATATTGATTTTAATCACAAAAGAATTACGTTGACAGGTAAAGTAGATAAGATCAGGGTGGTAACGGTTATCAGTGATGAGTTTTTAAACGATCTCAAATATTTGATTTGACCCAAGAAGCAGGGATTTGTTTTTTGTTATGACGAAGGCAAGCAGCTCAGTTTTATGGCGATCAATAAAGTTGTGGCTAAGGCTGATAAGCTGGCAGATATTAGTAACCCTAATCAAAGACTAAAGCATATTAATCCACATATCTTCAAACATTCGATCGATCGTTATCTGAAGAATAAAGAATTTTCAACGGAGTGAATTTAGAATTTTTGGAGCATGCGTCATATAATCTGTATGGAGTGTTATCGATTAATGAAATGCAGGAAGTAGCAGATATAAAACTGCAGAAGTAGTAATTTTCAGTGTTCTTCTTAGTAGCGTATTTCTCATAATCGAATAAAAATCAAACAATTTTAATTGTTTGATAAAACCAATAAAACCAATTAACAGATTATCTCATCGAACAAACCGCTCGTACCCACATAGTGGATTTAGCATAAGTGTATTCACAATTGCCATAACGTAAATCGACGTTCCACACAAAAGAATCGAGGGATTGAACCAGATTAAACGTCCAAAATACACTTGGTTTGTCAAACTCTGGGGCAATATAAAGATAATTGAAAGGCATTGTCTCTCTTTTCTCTGATTCCATTAAACTCATTGCTTCTTCTAATGTAGGTAATCGCCAATTATGATATCCAGCAAAACCTTTCTGATTAAGTTCTTCTATCCATTTTTTAGCTTGCTCATAATTCATCATGTTCGAAGAACCGCTCTGCTGCCAAATTAAACCCGAGGCTCGATCTACAACCACTTTTTCACCCTTACGTATCACTACTTCAAAATCATTATCAAATCCCTTACCATTCTTATTCCATTTTGAATCATAGAAATTTTTATCTATTAGCATAGACTTAACATAGGTAATTGTCAAATACTTTCCTTCGCTATCATGTTCAAAGTCGGAAGTAGATATTTTCTCCACAGGTTTTTTTATAGTTAACCCAAAAGATGGTTTGGTTTCTGATTCAGGCTGCTTTTTAATAGTTTCTCGTTTGATTTCCGTGGGCACATCATAATTCAAAGCATTATCTGAGACATGTTTTGTTTCTTCTCTCTTGATGTTTTTAGTAATAAAAAAGAATTCGCCCTCACTGTCTTGAAGGTCAGAAATTTGGGGGGACATTTTAATACCTTTTAATAATGGATTTTTACTTTTTAGTTTCACCGATTCATCATCAATCCGATCACCAATGTATTTCATTAATTCTTTTAAAGAAACTATTCCATCAGCTTCATATTCTCCACTACTTAGATCAGCACGTCCTTCTATAGCTTTCAAAAAAGCATCAGTAAATAAACTCCCATTCCATTTGGAACTTGCCACAGATTCTTCGTTTGCTGATCCCGCTGTTATTAAGTGATGAGCATACTGTGAAAGGCGATCCAGCTTTTTATCGGTTAAAGGAGATTTTTTCTGAATACCAGCCAATCCACTAAAGCAACAATCCAGTATGAACAGAACGTGTCGAGTAGGGGATAAGACTCTATCCCAACGTTCAATTTCCTCCATGCTGATCATATTCCCGAAAGTTTCAAAACCAGAATTCTGTAATGGCAGATAACCTAAAGGAGAACTTCCAATCATTCTTTGCGTACCATGCCCTGAGTAATAGAATAAAAATCTGTCATTTTTTGTAATAAGCTTTGGAAACGTCTCTTCCATTAATTTATTGATTTTTGCTTTAATGGCTTTTGCATTGGTAAGAGTTATCACGTAATCGAAGCCAGCATCATTGATTAAAAAATCTCTAACTCGAATGGCATCATGATATGGAGCTTCTAATTTATTCCAATCCTGATTATAATCCCCAACTCCAATCACCAGTGCATAGCTTTTCCGAAACTCATTTCTATTGAAGAATTTTGAATAAATATCTCCCCAACTTGTGCTGCCCTTCTTTTGGTATATCTCATCGATATTTTTTTTCCATGTTTGTGACAAAACTTTAACGGAGGAGGTCATCAAAAGAAAAATTGTGATAAAAATTAATATCCTCTTCATATATGCCCACCTTTTTTACTCTCTCTTTTGTTTGTTAGCCTTGATTTCAATAATCTTCAAGACTAATGTCAGCACAGTTCCCAGCAGACTAACAATACCTGTTAAAAGAGAAATCCAAGCTACTGTGACTTCGCTACCTTTTGGTTCAACTCCTGGAGGCAGTTTGTTTGAAAAATAGACATAACAGGCAACCACAGTAATGACTAAAAGAATTATAATTAAAATTGTTTTTGACATAGTTTTTCCTTAATCAACTTATTAGGGTTCATAATATTTTTAAAATTTTAAGGTTAATACAGAACTGATCTGTTATACTAGAGAAAATTTTATCAAATATTATTCATGATAGAGTTACTGAACAAGAGGTGTAGTCACAATCGGCATCATAATAATTTATTTTTTTGTGATATAAAAAAATTAAATTAAAAAGTCAACATATTTTTTGTTGCTTTTAATTCTCTCTTGGCTATCTTGTTTTGTAAGAGATTACATATAGCAGGTTATTCGACATGCCAGCAAATTAATATACGAACCAATATATTAACCTTTTTATATTAATAAAAGTTTCAACTTTGAATCGAGTTTTAAGCCCCTCCTTTTTCATAATAATCTTGCTAAAACTGCGCCGTCAACCTAAATTCCAGTGCATTTGACAAAACATCCTGGTTGGAATCAAGTAAGTCTTTGTAGGATGTGACCAATCTGAACCTGAGGATAAAGACAGAGGTTGGGTAATAGTCAAAGGCGAGGGCGTTGGAAAGGCTATTGTAATTATCATCCTGGTAAAGCTTGTGGCTGCGATAGAATGAGAAGCTGGCATCGTTTCTGATCTCTGCCCTGGTTTTGCCCGATGCTGAATCACGAAAGCGGTAGGTGATTCCCAATAACGGGGAAAAGTTAGACATATCTTCGCTAAGCCGACCGATCTTCCTGGCTTCATGCCGATAGGTGAAATTCAATCGGGTGTAAAGCCGTTCGCTCCATCGGTTTTCAAACCAGATCATGGGATTGTCACGTATGGTGGTCGAGTGAGCCAGTTTTTGTTCATGGTCACGGAAATATTGGATGGTGATCAGCGAGTGAATGGTGGGGCGGTATTCCGCTTTTTGATTCATCCGTTGGATATGGGTTTGTAATTGGCTGGCCAGGTTTTGGTTATTAAGATTTAGAACGCTGAAATCAGAGTAGAACAGCAGCGATGCCGAAGGTCGCCATTCGCCTCGGATTTGGTACATTTTGCCATCATTGCAGAAAGTCAATTCGTCGCAATCGCTGGTATTTAAAAATTTATCGGTTAAGTTCATTTCATCTCGGAAATTCCGAACATAGCCTCGCAACGTGGGTTGATAATTCAGCTCAAAGGTGAATGGCGTTAAAAGTCGAAGCCACCTGCCAGGATAAAATCGAACGTTGGATTGCAGTAGTCGATTGATGGAAATATTATGAATTTTTGAGGCTGGCGTTGGGAATTGATCAATTATTTCACCCTGGTAGCGAATGTTCATATTCATGCCAGGCACTCGATCGACCACCAGGTCAAAGAACAGCTTTTGCTGCTGATTGAGCAGGTGATTCCCGCCCAGACCCGAAATATCCTTTGCTCGCACGCTTGTTCCCCGATAGTAACTATTGATCTGAACCAGGTTCATGGGCGAAAAATCCAAGCGTAGGTATTGATCGTCATAAATCCTTTTGGTATCGAAGGACGATGTTGAATCCTGCGACCGATTGATATTTTCCCAGCTTTTCCGCCAGACGGCATAGATTCGCATGGATTTAAATGATAGCTTTTTCAGCAGTCCCTGCGGAACCTGGTATTCCAGGTCGCCTTTGAGCGTTTCTTTTTTGGAGCGGAAGTCGGTCGAATCCCATATCCGCTGGCGAGCCGATAGCGATATAGCAGGATATAAATTTTTGCTGAACAAGATTTTTCCATTCAGATTTTCTTCAATATGCCTGTCACCATCATCCTGGGTCGGCGTTCGGGTTTTGCTCCAATTTGCCGTCATATCGATAAATTTCAAAGGATAAAAAGTCCCGCCAATTGCTGACCGATCATAAATTTTGCCCAGTTGAAATTCCCGTTTAAACAGCGGCTGAAAATCCTCGTCATATCGCTCGAACTGGGAAAATAGCCGTATTTTTTCAGAGCTAATATCGGTTCGCAGGTGCATACTGTTTCCCTGCTGATCCGCGCCCTGGTTGCGAGCGAACTCTGGCGTGAATTTGAAGTCAATATTTTTGACTCGCCATTTTAATTCACTGAAAACATTGAGCCCATCGAATCGTTCCAGATCGCCCGTTTGTTTTTCTTTATCAAAGCCAAAATAATTCACCTCAATCAGTGCATTATCGGAGATGCCCAATCCAACGCCAGCCAGGTGGAATTTTTCCCTGGTACTGCGGTAGTATTCATAATTGACCTGAATCTCACTATCCTCGGCAACAATTCCTTCTTTCACAACCAGCAATGTGCCGCTGGTATAATCCAGCACATAATCCTCGCCGCGAGTTATAATTTCTCCATCGACAATAATCACTTCTGATCCTCGCACGAGCTGAGACTGGCTCAGATTAAAAATGGTGATCTCGGTTTCAAACGAAAATTGGAGCTGATAAATCGAGACTGAATCATTGGAAGTATAGATGGCGGTGGGAAACGGCTTCAATTCAGGAAATGCCAGCACGCCCTGGTTATAATCGATCCACTCGGGATCGACCAAGCCATCTTGATTGGCATCGAGACCGAAGTCCGCCAGTGATTGTTGCACACCGAGATGATCGATAATTTTCATATTGAATGAATGGGGGATAATTTCCTTGCCGCCGACAAAATAGCGATTGATCAGGTGATAGTTATTGCGATTGAGGCTTTTAATGACCCGTTCAAACGGCATTCCTCGTGAAATGCCTGTAACCACGATTGTCGCCGCATCATTCACAGGCGCTAAAAATTGGATGACACCTCGTTCATCATCCATCACATAATCTAACATCGGATGGAGCAGATCAAAATCACCGACGATGCCTGCGACGGAATAATTTACCAGTGTGTTGGCGTTATTATTGGCTGGATTCCCATCATCAAGATAAATTTTTTCAGAGCCTCGTTGGATGGAAAAAGTAACGCCAGTGGTATCGATTTGATAATAACTATTTTTGACATAATCCACATCCCGAACCGAAGTGCGTCCGCTGTTTAAATTTCCCTTGAAAAAATCAGATTCAAAGTCAGAGGTCTTCTCACCCGACCATCCTCTTGCAGAAACGAGACTTCGCTTGTATCGTTCGGTTTTGGCTCCCGCCTCGATTCTGGCAGAAGAACCAAACACACCGATGGAAGGGACGAGGTTATTTTTGCCCTGTTCATAGCGAACATCGCCCCAATTGATCTCCTGAATTAGATCGCCTTTGATGCCCTTGTAGCGAACGCCGTAAAGCACCTGGCTAAAATCAGTGTTGTTGTAAAAGCCGTTAATTGTTCGATCCTTTGGCAGGGACAGTTGCGCCTTGAAATCGCCACGATTAATATTTTCGGCTGATTCGGTGCTTTGCTGGGAATCAAATTGGTAATCGTATTTTCTCTGGTGACGAAAGGTGAAGCGAGTGCCGCTCAAACTGAATCGAACATCAGGGCTGAATTGAACGAAGCTGCCTTTCTCTTTATCCAGGGAGATAAACCGAGCTTTTTCACTACCCATTGCGGCGACATCTTTTAAGGCATAATTGTACCACCGGTTCTCCAGTGGCTTGAAGTAAT
>Ga0209636_10008885_pt1 | contig 10240 bp, 8 predicted proteins | sample DeeMarSWOR152_54_FD_187464 | JGI IMG/M metagenome (GOLD analysis project Ga0209636, IMG submission 187464) | Marine sediment microbial communities from White Oak River estuary, North Carolina - WOR-1-52-54 (SPAdes) (version 2) | ecosystem: Environmental > Aquatic > Marine > Intertidal zone >... | reverse complement strand
CCGCCGGCAGGATTTCATCGTCGGCCAGGTTTATTTTCGAGGCGAAGCCCGAGCGGTTGAACGAGGCGCCGAGCCAGCAGGTCCCGAGGCCTAAGGCGGTGGCGTAGAGGACGGCCCGCTCGAAGGCGTAGCCGTAGTCCTCCATATCCATAGGCCGCTGCTTTATCGCGCCCACAAGGAAGGTCCGCGCGCCCCGGACGACGCCGTACGTCCCCAGCTTCTTCAGTTCGGCGCGGTCCCCCTCGGAAGCCTCTACGAGCTCGAGGCGAACGCGGCCCCCGAACGGGCCTTGACGGTTCGCGCCTATGAATTCCTCGAGCCGAACCCGGTCCGTCGGCTCGAGCGGCCGGCCGTCATAACTGCGCCACGACGAGCGCGCGCGAATTACGTCGGTTATGGTTAACTCAGCCGCCATCTCGACTACTTCGACGAATCCTCGCCCGCTCTCATAAGCGCTTTCGCCGGGATGACGGCCACCCCCCGGCCGTCGTAGTTTCTGGAAAGGAGGCCGCCGAGGCCGCGACCCTTTTTTATTTCCGTTACGTACAATACCTCCTCGCCGCCCTCGAGGCGAATCCGGCACGACGACGGCCGGCCAAAACCTCTAATTCTATACCTCGTGAGTTCCTTCTTCCCGGCGTCGTAGTATTTAACAAATCCGGCCGCCGGGTCGGCTAGCCACAACTTGCCGTTCGCGTCCACGCACAGACCGCCGAAGGCCTCCACGACGCTCGTCTTGCCGAGCACCGCTTCCACGTCCGTGCTCTTCGCGTCCAACGCGGAAACGCCGGTAAAGGTTTCCGTAAAATATACCCGGCCCTCCCCCGCGGCGTAATAAACGCCGTCGGCGCACCTCCTATCCGCCAAAAAAATCTTTGGCGCGGCATACTCGCCGCCGGGCAGGCGCTTCATTCGGTAAATAACGCCTTTCCCGTCCAAGAAACTCGCGTTGCTGAACGCGAAGAACAGGTTGCCCCGGCCGTCTAGGGCGAGGCCTTTCAAGCCCGGAAAATCCCCCGCTATTTTCGTCGCGCTCTGAAGCTCCTTGTCCACCTTAAATATCCCCCCGCCCGTCTTCAACCATTCGCCGTCGCACGCGGCGACGTACAGGACGCCGTACGGGCTTCCGGTTACGCCGAACGCGGAACTGCGGCCCAACGCCGCGGACTTAACGACGATCAGGCCCCCGCGCGACGGCCCGTCGACCAAATGAATATTCCCCCGGCGGTCCGTAACGTATATCCTAAGCGACCCCGGCTCGAGATAGAGGTTCTCGCAGCCTCTCCCCACGTTCACGAATACGGCGCCGGCGAGGTCGTCGAGATCCACGGCGACGGTTCTCGTCGTTACGCCGGCGGAACCGTATATAATGCGCGGGACGGCGACGAAAAAATAGGCCAGCGCCGCGACGACGACCGACGCGGCCAAGACTGCCCTGACTAACTTCTTCCGGTTCAAGTTACGCAACTCCTCGGTCACCCGATACGCTCGAGCCCGCGGCGCCGGCCGGCCCGAGCCGAATTTATTTCAATACGTACAGGATAACCTGGCCGACGAAATAGAGCGCCAGGATGCCCATCGAGTCCCAGGCGAGGAAGAAGGGTTTTTTAATGGTGCGGTACGTCAGGCCGACGATGGCGGCCGCGGTCATCGCGATGGCCGCGCCGGCGGTTACTACGTGGTTGGGCGACGCCGAGGCCAGGAGCGGCCCTTTGGTATACAAAAAATCCTCGACAGCCAATACCGCTATGTTGAAGAGGTTGCTGCCGAAGAGGTTGCCCAGCGCCAGGTCCACCGCGCCCAGCCGCCCCGCGGCGACGGTGACGACCAGCTCGGGCAGCGACGTCGAGAGCGCGATGAAGAAGCTCCCCACGAACGTCTGGCCGAAGCCGGTCATCGCGGCGATGCGCTCGCCGACGTGCGGCAGGTAAGCGGCAACGACCACGATGACGACGCCGTTGACGGCGTACAGCGCGTACGCCCGGGCCGCCGTCACGTCCTCGTACCGGAGCTCCTCGGCCATCTCCTTGACGACCGCGGCGATGCGCCTCTTGTTGTAAAGAAAAACGACGCGCATCGCGACGACGTACAGCGCGAAGTACAGGAAGCTGAAGACGCACACCCAACCGACGGCCGGAAACGCGCCGCCGACGTATATATTGACGGCGATCAACCCCAACAGGAGGACGCCGAAGCCCGCGGATATAACGTGGCCTTCGTTCACGCCCGTGTATATGGGCTTCCGGCCCGTCATCGCGTCGACGAGCGACAGGATGAGGATGTTAAACATGCAGCTGCCGAGGACGCCGCCGACGGCGATGTCGGGCAAGTCGAAAATCGTGACCGCCGCCGCGCCCGAGATAAGCTCGGGCAAAGAAGTGACCGCGGCCAACAGCAGCGCGCCTACCCATAGGCGCCCCAGGCCCGTCTTCTCGGCGATAATGTCGCCGTACTTCGACAGCCTCGAGCCGGCGTACACGATCACGGCGGTGCAAGCGATGAATTGTAACCAAACCGCCATAGCCTGAATCGTTTATACGGGTCGCCGCCGAGCAAGATTGCCGGCAACCAGCGGCCCTAAAAATACGGCCAGTAGGACGAGCGCCCAAACGCGACCCTTGAGGATGTTGTAATCGGCGAACAACCGCTCCCAGGAGTGCCCGGCGACGTAGTGGCCGAACAGGAATTCGAACGCTGTCGTAAGGCCTAACCAGATCGCGCCCACGATTAATAAATCCGAATTGCCGTATCCAGCCCTTACCTTCGCCAGGAAGACGTACGTTATAAGTAGGAAAAGGACGATCAGCATAACTGAGCTAATAACGTGGCCGGCGTGTTCGCCGACGACGCGCGAATACGTAAAATTGCGGAGCGTGCCGTTAAGAACGGCGACGACGACGAGCGCGAACCACACCGGTAGCGCGTAAAGGTAAAGTTTCGCATTCACCGAATACGCACCTCCAGGCCTATCGGGCAGTGGTCCGAGCCCATTACCTCCGGCAAGATGTACGCGGCCTTGACGTCCTTCTCGAAGTTATCACTTACGAAAAAATAGTCGATGCGCCAGCCGACGTTCCGCTCGCGGGCGCGCGTTTTGAGGTCCCACCAGGTGTATTGCCCCGGCTCCTGGTTGAATATCCGGAAAGTATCGACGAAGCCGCGCGCGACGAACTCGTCGAGCCAGGCGCGCTCCTCGGCCAGGAAGCCGGAGACCTTCTCGTTCTCCTTGGCCCGGGCGAGGTCGACCTCCTTGTGCGCGGTGTTGACGTCGCCGCATATTATTATCCGCTCGCCCCTCTTTTTTAATTCGTTAACGTAATCGAGGAAGGCGTCGTAGAAGGCCATCTTGTAGCGGAGACGCTCCTCGGAAGCTTTGCCGTTGGGGAAATACACGTTGAACAGGAGGAAGTCGCCGAAGTCGGCGACCTGCAGCCGGCCCTCCACGTCGAATTTCTTTATGCCCAAGCCGGCCTTAACGCTTTTCGGCTCAACCTTCGCATACAGCGCGACGCCGCTGTACCCCTTCCGCTCGGCCGAGACGAAGTACGAGCGGTAGCCCTCCACCTCTCGCAGCTCCGGCGGTAGTTGTTCCGCGGCGGCCTTGGTCTCTTGTATACATAATATGTCGGGCCGTTCGCGCGAAAACCACTCCAGAAAACCCTTCTTGTGCGCGCCCCGCAGGCCGTTCACGTTCCAGGAGAGTATCCTCACCGTCGCCATACGCAAACCCCGTCCGCTACCAATAACATAAAAAAGAGGCGCTGCATAGCGCCTCGAACGTACGTTTATTAATGGCGGAGAGGGCGGGATTCGAACCCGCGGTAGCGGTTTGTGCCGCTACAGTCGCTTAGCAGGCGACCGCCTTCGGCCAACTCGGCCACCTCTCCGCGGTTAATAAACTACCACGAAAAACTCGGCGCGTCAACGTCAAACGCCCGCCTCCCGCGCGCCGCCGGGTACTTCCCTTTAGCCGGAGAGAGAGGGCCGCCACAAGTAAACGGAAGCGCCGCCTCGCGGCGGCGCGTATGAATCTCGAGCCGTTTTCGCACGCCCACGGGCCCGCGCGTTACTCGTACGCCAAAATCGAGCCGCCGCCGCCGCAGGCATAGCCGCGGTCCCGGGCGACGAAACGAATGCCCGTGATGCTCGTACGGTGCTGGAAACCGCCTTTGCGCAACTCGCCGTCGTCGTATTGGAAAAACGAGCCTTTGGCGCCGCCGAGCCAACCCGTGACGGCGTCCAAGAACCAGATCGCGGTCAACGGCTGTTCGGCTCCGATGCTTCGGGCCACGGGGCCGCCGCCGGTTATTTCGACCAGCGTGCCGGCGTCGCCGCACATCCACCCCTTGCCCGGCGCCGTGAAATGCAGGCGGTTCAAGTCTTTGGGCGTGGGGCTGTTGATGGCCTCCCACCGGCCGCCGCGGTACCTCAGGATAACGCCGCCGTAGCCGCAGGCCCAGCCGTCGCCGCTCGCCGGAACGTAAACCCCCGTAAGGGTCCCTTTAACGGGCGTGTCGTGTAAAATCCAATCGCCGTGGTCGCGTTGCAGAACCGTACCGTCGTCGCCCACGAACCACCCTTGCTCGTCGCCGACGAAATAGCAATCGCGCAGCGTACTGATCGTCTCGGCCTGCTCGACCTTGATCCACTCCTTACCGTCGTAACGGTAAACGAGGCCGCCGCCGCCGGCCCAGCCGTGGCTCGCGTCCAACATGTCGATGCAATAGATATCGTTGATTAAAGTAGTTAACTTAAGCCTCCAGGCGCTGCCGTCGAAGTGAACGAAGTTGCCGTAGTCGCCGGCTATCCAAATGTTGTTGGGGGACACGGCGTCCATGTCGTTCAAGTTTTGGTTGGTGGGGCTTTGGACGACGCGCCATTGCGGGCCCGTAGGCGCGGTGGGCGTTTCGTCGTCCCCGCCGCAACCGCCGCTCAATAACAATACGGCCGCCGCCATTACGAGCGACCGGAGCGCGAAAACCAGTCTTCTGTTCATAAACTCACCTCGCGGAAACGCTACCATACGCCGCGGCCTCGGGTCAACGTGAAAAACGGGCCCGCGGACGCACGCTCAGTCCCCCTCCGCCTCGATTTTACCCTCGTCGAAGCCGACGAACCAGCGGGCCTTGGTCTTGGCCGGGTGCAGCCGCAGCCAGAGGTCGTCCGGCAAGTAAACCTTCACGCCGCAGAAGGGGCAAGGCACGAGGCGCTCGCTCCCGTCCACCTCCAGCGCGCCGCCGCACTTGATGCAGCTGAACGCTATCGGCCCGGAGGCCGCCGCGGCCTCGCCTTCGACTTTACCCTGCGGCGTCGCGTTGACGACCACTCGAGCCGCCGGATACTCCTCGCGCAGCCACGCCGGCGCCGGCGCCACGAGCGTCTCGTGGCCGCAACTCGGGCACTTGTGTACGTATTCCTCCGTCGCGTCCGCTCGCGGCTCGAAGTCCTCCTTGCATCCGAGGCAGTACGGCTTCAACCGGCCGTACATCATCGTCGTGTGGAAGTTGCCGAAGATGGTCGCGTTGGTCCCCTGGCCTTCCTCAAGCTCCGTCTTCAAGGCCGCAGCGATGTCACCCAATATATCGGTCCAGTAGTCGTGGGGGACGTCGACGTCGGCCTGGCAGCGGTCGCAGTGCGCCACCTCCCACGGGCCGTTGAGGGGAATCGGCCCGTCGCACTTCGGGCAACTTATGCTGAGCTCGAGCATTCCGTAGAGCACGGCGTCTCCTTTTTGAAAAAGGCGGCCTCGCGGCCGCCCTCGGTTAATCGTCCGAACGCAAATAAACGGGTTTGAACGCCAAGTTAACCCTGTCGAAGTCTTGATCGGTCGTTATTACTTCTCTAATACCTAAACCTCTCATTGCCGCAAAGCTAACGCAATCGCAAAAAGAAAATTCCTTATCGTCGTACTTCAAGAAAAAATCGTTCCACGCTATTGCCTCGTAGGTAACGCTTCTAACAACCTCGTATTCCTCGCCGGATAATATTTCGGCCCCGATTCTCGCACACAGGCGCCAATCTAAACGATGCCTCCCCGGCCTTATAACTTCAGCGAAAATTAAATCCGTATAAACGAAGGTATACCCTTCCCCGACGAAGTACTCTTTATAATCCCAAGCCGTCTCGTAACGGGGGTCTTTCTTGTTTGCTAAGACGACGAAGAAACCGGTATCGGCGAAAACCTTACGCATTATTCAAAGGTAACAAGCTCGTAAGGTATTCTTCCTTCGGGTGCTCCTGCTTAAACTTGTTAACGGCAGCGCTCAACCTCTCCTTTTCCTCGGGGTCCAAACCTACCTTACGGAATTCGAGAACATCTAAGGCTATTTCCTTAAGGTTATCATACAATTGTTCTATAAAGAATTTATCGTAAATCTCGCGCCGAAATGATGGTTTCCGCCGTAATTGCTCAGGATCGTGGAATATCTCGTCGAGCAAACCATATTCCCTTGACGCCGACACGTAACTGTAAATAACGAGTTCCTTAATTTCGTCCGCGAATTCGTCTTCCGTCGGTTCGTACACGCCCTTCGCGATGATTTTGAAGATGCGGGCCAGCTTCCTGTTTTTATCGTTAAAAATAAAACGGTAGAATAACATTTCGGCTTGGAGATTATTTAATTTCAAACCCCACTCGGTGGAATAAAGGCCGCGTTCGGTGTCGAAATGGTTTTCCTCGATGGGTTCTAACGCCTTTATTCCCCGCTCCAAGCGGCGGATATATTTATCGGGCAATTCCCCTTGCGCTTTCATCGTCGCGAGAAATTCCTTCAAACCCTCTAGGAAACTCTTAGCCATATCGAAACCTCGTTGTAAAAGGCGGCCTCGCGGCCGCCTCGTTCCTCTCGTCGAAAATTCTATTCGCTTCCCGGCGTACTAAGCTGGAGCGATATGTCGCTCCCCCGCCCCTCGTCCTCGTCGTAGGGGACCGCGCGGAGCTTGATGCTCGAGCCCGGGACGATGGTCGGCACGTCGCGCAGCCGCTGCCACGTGAACGTTCCGCTATACGACGCGGGCGAGAGGTCCGCGAGGTCCTCGGCCACCGTCGCCGGGAACCACGTCGCGCCGCCGTCCTCGGAGTAGTAGACGTTGAGCGTCACCGCGTTGTTCTCGTCGTCGCGGATGCCGTACTGGACCTTGACGGAGCCGTCCTCCAGCTCCGTATAGGAGGTAAGCGAGGCCGTCGGCACCGCGTTGAGGTCCACGCGGAACGGCCTGTTCGCCGCCGCCGGCCCCGCGTCCGCGTCCGAGGCGGTGATGCGGAACACTACGTCCGTCTCGGCGCCCCGGCCCAGGTCGCGCGCCGCGTCCCACTTCAGCGTGCCGAAGTAGCTCGACTCCGAGATGCCGGAGGTCGACGTGAGGACCGTCGCCGGCCGCCACGTCGTGCCGCCGTCCGTCGAGTACTCGCACTTGAGGTTTACCGCGTCGCCCTCGTTGTCGATGATGGAGTAGTCGATCGCGACCGCGTCTTCCTCCTGCTCGGCGATCACGTCGCCCACGACGACCTGCGGCGGCTCGTTCGTGTCCACGAAGAGCGCGCCGACCGAGCCCGGCGTTCCCCGCTGGCTGTCGTAAGGCGTGAGGCGGAAAGCGACGTCGCGGAGCTCCTGTCCCGGGACGTCCGATATGAGCGACCACACGATGGTGCCGTCGTACCGTTCGGGCCCGATATCCGAGGTAAGGCCGAATACGGTCGCGGGTTTCCACGTGGCGCCGCGGTCCGTCGAGTACTCCGCGACGATGCTGAGGCGGTCGCCCTCGTCGTCCGCCAGCGAATACCCGATCTCGACCTCGCCGCCGACCTTCTCGCCGAGCGGCGCGCGCACCGTAACGGCCGGGAGCTGGTTGTTGTCGACGCGGAAGGGCGTCGAGAACGCGACCTCGCCCTCGTCGTTGTCTCGGGGCGTTATCCGGACTACCGCGTCCGTCAGGTCTTCGCCGCGCGCGTCCTGCGCGGCGAGCCAGGTGAACGTTCCGCGGTATCGGCCCGGGCCGAGCCCCTCGACGGCCGGCGTGACCGTCGCCCGCTCGAACGTAAAGCCGCCGTCGTCGCTGTACTCCACGACGAGGTCGACGGCGTCGTTCTCCGCGTCCGAGATGACGTAATTGACCGTTACGTTGCCGGTCGTATCGGCCGCGGCGACGCTGATCTCGGCCGAGGGCGGCCGGTTGGTGTCGGCGTTAATATTGGTAACCTGCGCCGCCTCGCCCACGTCCGCGTCGGAGGGCGTAATGCGGAAAGCTATCGTGCCCGAGTCGGCCGCGCCCAGGTCTCGCCGCGCCTGCCACACGACGGTGTTGGCGTACGTTATGGTCGAGATGCCCGCGGTATCGCCGGTCACCGTCGCCGGCCGCCACGTCGCGCCGTTGTCCGTCGAGTATTCGCACTTGACGGCGAGCTGGTCGCCCTCCTCGTCGAAGAGCTCGTAATCTACGGCTATCTCGTCGCCCTGTTCGCCGACGAGCTCGCGTATCTCAACGTGCGGTGGGTTATTTACGTCCACGCGGAAAGGCCGCGAGACGACCGCGCCGCCCTCGTCGCGGTCCGACGGCGTGACGCGGAAGAGGACCCGGTCGGAGTCGACGCCGCCGATATCCTCGCGCGCGTTCCAGGTCAACGAGCCGGCGTACGTTGCCGGCCTTACATCCTCGAGCGCACCCGAGACGGTGGCCTCGTCCCACGTTACGCCTTCGTCAATAGAGTACTCGCAATAGAGGTCGACGGCGTCGCCCTCGGCGTCGGCGATGCGGTAATTAATCGCCACCTGGTCGCGGGCCAAGTCGCCGGGCGGCAGGACCTCCACCCTCGGCGGTTCGTTATTGTCGACCTGGAAGGCCGTCGTCTCGAAGGAGGGCCCTACGTCTTTGTCCGAAGGCGTCGCGCGGACTATTATCTCGCCGCTGTCGAGGCCCTTGATATCCTGTCCCGAACGCCACAAGGCCGTGCCCGTATAACCGCTCGGCGAGACGTTTACGACCCGCGTCTCGAGGGTGGGTTTGCGCCAGGTGGCGCCGCCGTCGGTCGAATACTCGAAGTCGAGGTTAACCGCGTCGTTCTCGGCGTCGGTGATGTTGTATTCGATCGTTACGTCGCCCCGCTGTTCCTCGTATATGTCGGTTAGGACGACGCGCGGCGGGTCGTTGTTATCTACGTGGACGTTCTGGACGACGACCCCTTCGCCGGCGTCGTTATCCAACGGCGTAACGCGAAGTAAAACGTCGCTACTATCCACCCCCGGGAGGTCCGCGAACGAATTCCAAAGGACGCTGCCGCCGTACTCGCCCGGGCCCAGGCTGTCGACGCCGCCGGCGACCGTCGCTTCTTTCCAGCTCGAGCCGCGGTCCGTCGAGTACTCCACCTTAAGGCTAACGTCGCTCGCGTCGGCGTCCTCGATGCCGAACGAGACCTCGACGTCGCCGCCCGACTCTACGGTAATCGGCGGTACCGCGACGGCGGGGGCCGTATTATTGTCGAGGTGGAAGGCGCCCGTTACGTCGGATATGCCCTCGTCGTTGTCGAAGGGCGTAACGCGGAAGCGGACGTCTTCGCGGTCTATATCCCCGAGGTCGGCCTTCGAATCCCAGATGACGACGCCCGTATAACGCGTCGGGTCTATCTTCGTGGTGGTCGCGACGGTGGCCTCGTGCCAGGTGAAGCCGTCGTCGGTGGAGTATTCACACTTTATCAACGACGCGTCGGACTCCGGGTCGTTGAGCTGATAACTGATTTCGACGTTGCCGGCCTGTTCGCCCTGGGGCGTATCGACGCTTATCGTCGGGATCTCGTTGTTATCGAGGTGGAAGTTCTCGGTGCGGCCCGCCGTGCCGACGTCGTTGTCCGCGGGCACGACGCGGAAGGCGATGTCCGTCTGGTCCGTGCCGCCGAGGTCCTCTTGCGAACGCCAGACGACGCTGCCCAGGTACGCCGAGGAATAGATATCGTCGAGCTGGCCCTCGACCGTCGCGGGCAGCCACGTCATGCCGCCGTCTTCGCTGTATTCCGCCACGATGCCGACGACGTCGTTTTCATCGTCGGCGATGGTATACTCTATCGTGATGTCGCCGTATTGCTCTCCGGCGGGCGTGGCGACGACGACGGAGGGCGGCGTGGAGTTGTCGACGTGGATCGCCGCCGATACCGTCGGCTCGCCCGCGTCGAGGTCGGCGGGCGTAATGCGGAAGAGGAGATCCTCCTGGTCGACGCCCGGTACGTCGGCGGCGCTGTCCCAGGTGATAA
>Ga0209636_10008884_pt1 | contig 10241 bp, 13 predicted proteins | sample DeeMarSWOR152_54_FD_187464 | JGI IMG/M metagenome (GOLD analysis project Ga0209636, IMG submission 187464) | Marine sediment microbial communities from White Oak River estuary, North Carolina - WOR-1-52-54 (SPAdes) (version 2) | ecosystem: Environmental > Aquatic > Marine > Intertidal zone >... | reverse complement strand
CGCTATATCGTGCAATGCCGGTCGCCTAACATGGGGTTGCCGACTGTATTGCTGTGGCTGGGATGCTGGCTACGTGGGTGTTTTGGACTACACCGGTTGTCCTTGCTCGCTTTCTTTAGCTGCTTTATTCTTACGGTACTCGCAATAATTTTCAATAAGGGCCATGCTTTCCTTGGCCGCCTTTCCCAACTCCTTGCTTATTTGCTTAGCATCGCTGATACTGGCTGGATCTCCAGAATTGGCCATTTTCCTGCTTCTTTCTATAAAACTTAAAAATCCGACTTCAATCTGTGCCAGATTGCCCACACTATTCTGAATGGAGTCCAAAGGTCGCAGGAGAAATGAGGAAATGACTGCACCAATCCCTATCGCCCCTACTATACCGGTGGTAGCTATATTTTGCCAGGAAATATTTCCCGTTACTCTTCCGGCTATTTCGAAGCCAAAGGTAACCGCTAGTAAAGCAATGCCTGTATAGAATAGGAACTGATTAAGGAAGACTGTCTTCTTGAAAACATCGGTAGCGTTGCTAACTAATTGTTTAAAAAGTTTAACCAAATCAGGCCCTTGAATAGCTGAGGATGTATCAATTGCTTTGTCTGCAATATCTTGTGCATCTGCATCTGTAACGCGGGGACGCACATTCTTTACAGTTTCTACAGGCTTGGATATCAAATTGCGTAAAAAATCCGGGTCCCAAGCAGCCCTTTGAGCCAGAGATTCAATAACCCTTTTATTTTCTGGCATTATCCACCTCCTTTTAGTGTATTGGTCATAATGAGCTTGTTAATTGTATAATGCAGCCCCAGAAAAAACAATAGCTATTGTCACATCCTCAGTATATGCAAAATGCCTGCGTATATATCAGGCTTCGGTACATTGGTTAATTATCCTATGGTTACTTAAATGCATCCCTTCTCTTGAATGAATAACTATCCTATCTTGCAAATTGTATTCAAAACGCCTTTGGGATGCGGGTCACATTTTGAGTAATTGTTGTCCGAGCACAAGACAGTGACTACTCCATGCTATAGTATAGGTCGGCTAATAGCGTTTAGCGAGCTAACTTCGCATAAGGCTGGGGGCTCCATTGTAGGGCACGGCGATCAACACTAACCAGAACCTATATTGCGCTCCTTCATGCGTTCTGCAGCCTCCTTTATGGTGGAGGATGAAAGCAGAATGTCCATGTCACAATACACATGGCGGCCCCGCATGGTGGGATCTCCTGTTGGAATTTCTCTGGGCAAAGGCACCGGGCTCGACAGATGCCAAATAGTGTGAGGTTCTCTAGGCCAAGAGCCTTTAACATTCTTGAGTTGTGGAAGGTGCTCAATCGGCTTTGTCTCATGCTCGATTGTTAAAACACGCTGTATAGAATCAACCTTGCCCCGTGTACGTAATGCATTGGAACGGCACTATGGGGACATTTGCTACTTTGCTCAGAAACTGGATGCCACAATTGCCGCCGAGGCACCTATTTCACTTGAATTACGTAATGACCGTATGTGGGGGGCGTTAAAGCAGCACCAGCCTCGCCTTTCTCTCTGGAAATACTTGAAGTATTGGGATGAGCTACAGAAGCAACTGGTAGAGCTAAGGAAAATCATAAAAGATCGTCTGCAGATAAGTGTAGGCGCTGACACTAGATTGGAGCATTTGAGCAGTTCTCAGTTTGAGGCTGCGCTTTCCGGTATTGTCGCAGCTGTTGCTTTTAACATGGAACAGCAGGCTAGAGGTGCGAAAGGCCTGAACTTAGATGAAGACCTCAATGTAAAACCAAAAACTGGTGACCTAGTAAAAATAGAGTATGGAAGCTTTCACCTAGGAGATCAGCCTAAAAATGAGGTTGGAAATATCAAAAGCACCATAGCCGATTGGAGGCGGAGAGTAACTCACTGGAAAAAGTACCCTGATATGAGGATACTACTAGACAAGCTATTAAAGACCAGGGATAAAATAAGGGATGAACTTGCTGTAATAATACTCAGAAGGATAGTAACGGGGCATTGTAAATATTGCCCCCTGTAACATCATAATGAATAAGGAGGCATGATATAAAATGAGAGCTGCTTTATATGCCAGGGTTTCCTCAGAGAGACAAGATGTGGATCTCTCCATATCAGCTCAACTGAGGACCCTACGTGAATTTGCTGCTCGGAACTCACACTATGTGGTGAGAGAATATGTGGATGAGGCGGAGAGTGGTAGGACAACACAACGACCGGCTTTTCGCGAGATGATTGCTGCAGCGCGTCGCCCTAATCGCCCTTTTGAACTTATCCTAGTATGGAAATATTCTCGGTTTGCTCGCAGTCGCGAAGACTCCATTCTTTTCAAGGCTATGCTGCGCAAGGCTGGAGTTCAGGTCACTTCTATTAGTGAACCCTTTGAAGATACCCCCACAGGTAGACTGCTGGAGGCTATGATTGAGAGCCTGGATGAGTTTTACTCAGCCAATCTTGGTGAAGAGGTAAGCCGGGGGATGCGTGAGAGCGCATCGCGTGGCTTCTACGTGTCTAGCTACGCACCCTATGGCTACCAAAAGGTTAAAGTTAGAGATGGCAGCAGGGAAAGGTTCAAGCTGGAGATAGAGCCGAATCAGGCCCAAGTGGTAGGCCGTATCTTCACAGAGGTCACTGAAGGGAAGGGTCTCGTAGAAATCGCTAAGACACTCAACCGAGAGGGCATTGTGGGCCCACGAGCTAAAAACTGGGGTAAAACGACCATTCACAAGATACTCACCAACGAGGCATATACTGGCACCTTGATTTGGGGGCGTGGTAGTACTCACAATCATACCCCAATACGGGTGGAAAACGCCTGGCCAGCCCTGGTTGATTATGATACCTTTCAACAAACACAGGAAGTTCTTAGTAAGAGGTCGTTTGTCAACGCACACCCTAAGCGAGTAGCCAGTCATTATCTTTTGAGCGGTATTGCTAGATGCGGCCACTGCGGGATGGCGCTCGTTGGGCAGGACGCTAAAGGAGGACAGTTCCATTATTATGCCTGCGGCACTCTACTCAAGAAAGGCGCTGGTTCTTGTCCGGCAAAATATGTTAATAGGGAAAAACTCGAACAGATGATAATCAGTAAGATTAAAGAACAAATCCTTACTTATGAAAACCTAGTGGAACTGGTAATGCTGGTCAACGAGGAGATGGATAGGACGGCAAGTGAATATCGAGAGCGCCTCAATGCCGTAAGTGCCGAATTGGAAAATGTGAGTAGACGACTAGGAAGGCTGTATGATGCCCTGGAAACAGGAGCTTTAGCTCTTGGGGATTTAGCACCCCGTATTCAAGAACTGAGGATGCGACAGGAGCAATTGCAGACAACTAGATGGGAGTTAGAACATCTGCTTTCTAACAGGAAAGTAGAGCTAGCTGATGTGAATACCGTTACTAGCTATGTAGAAGATTTACGTAACCTGCTAGACAAGAGCTGTATTGCTGAAAAGAAGTCCTTTATTAAGAGCTTCGTGAGGGAAGTAAAGGTTACAGGGAGTGAAGTTAGCATTAACTATACGATGCCAGTCTCGGTGGGTTTCCCGTCTGAGGAGACTATGACAGTTCCCCCTATTGTACACTATGGTGGGCGATAGTGGACTTGAACCACTGACCTCTGCGATGTCAACGCAGTGCTCTAACCAACTGAGCTAACCGCCCACTGATGAAATAATTCTACTAGAAGCCTTCTCAGCCGTCAAGCTGAATAAAGGGGCAAAACCCTTCAAGGGATGCGCCAATTCACCTACTTGCCTTGGTCTGCCTCCCCGTTGTAGGCTCGCTTAGGTGTTATTCCCCTGGCCAGGGCAGCCGCCATTACTGCCTTGGTTATATCACCAGGGATAAAGGGGATAGCTCCCATGCTGAGGAGGGTGGTAAAGGTAACAGGCCCTCCCCCGACTGACTTAAGCCATAGCCCGAGGAGAAGGAGCCCGGGAACATAAATGAGGACAAAGTTGGCAAAGAGCATCAGGCCCATCATGCTCGGGAAGCTTCTTGACCTGACATAGGTATCGGTAAAATGGCCCAGGAAAAGGGCAGCCAGGATAAAACCGATTATGTATCCGCCGGTGGGTCCGGCCAGGTAACCCACGCCCCCGGTCCAGCCCGAAAACCAGGGGACCCCGGCAGCACCGAGACCAGCATAGATAGCCAGACTTATGCCTCCCCACCACCTTCCCAGAAGAATACCGGCGATGAGAACGGCAAAGGTCTGTCCGGTAACCGGTACCGGACTCCACGGCAGCGGGATTCTAGCCTGAGCCAGAAGTCCAGTTAGCCCGGCAATACCTATAGCCAGGGCTAACTTCTTGGGCAGGCTAAGCTCATATCTCCATCGGAAGACTTCATATCTAGTTCGGTCAATTGTAGCGGCTATTTGCATATTTATCCTCCATTCTAATTAGATGCCAGGCTAGGCTTAAACGGCTGGGACCTAAATCCTGAATTCTTAACCGTACCGGGCATTATTGCTTCGGCTTGCTACTGCCTATGATGGCAATCTCTATGTTGCTACCGCAATGAGGGCAGGTTATATTCAGGGTGATAGGCTGGCTCATTACTCGTTCAGCCACGGCGGTAACCATTGAATCAATATTATCCAGACGCTGGTCTAACATATCCAGACGCCGTTTAAGATTTTTGATATCGAGCGCTGGCTCCCCAGTTACCGGACCAGGCTTAGCTTCCTCCACCAATATAACGTATCCTCCGGGTAATCATAAATTAGACTAATTATAGGCGACAGGTAGCGCTATGTCAAAGATTAAATATTGATTTACCCAAACTAGATGGCGTATACTAATCTAAAGTAATTAAATAACCTATCTCATATTAAACATAAAGGAGGAATCCCAATGCCTGAGGTAGTAATCGGAAAGGTGACCGACTTCTTCGCCAGACCCGTTGTCGCCGGAATTGAGATCACGGCAACCGTGAAAGTGGGCGACAAAATCCATATCAAGGGACACACCACCGATATGGAACTTACTGTTGACTCAATGCAAATTAATAATGCGGATGTTCAGCAGGCTAAAGCTGGCGACTCGGTTGGGATTAAAGTCAGCGAGCGGGTAAGAAGAGGTGATATAGTCTACAAGGTTACCGACTGAGGTAAACCTTAGATTCGGCTAAATTTACGAGCCACCATAGTGATAGTTAAGGCTTGATTGGTCTCAGCTGAGATACTTACCAGCATAGTTAGCCCATGCTCTTAAGCAAGTTAGCCATTTCAATGGCATTCTCAGCGGCTTCAAAGCCTTTGTTCCCCATCTTAGTTCCTGCCCGCTCAATAGCTTGCTCCAGGGTATCAGCAATGATTACGCCATAAGCAACCGGCAGTCCAGTCTCCAGGCTTACTTTAGCAATGCCCTTACTTACTTCAGCGGCAATATACTCAAAGTGAGGTGTCCCGCCACGGACCACAGCCCCAAGGCAGATAACGGCATTATACTTCTTGGATTGGGCTAGTTTCTTAGCTATCAGCGGGATTTCAAATGAGCCCGGTACCCAGGCAACCTCTATATCCGCCTGGTTAACACCATGGCGAAGCAGAGCATCCTGCGCTCCTTCAAGTAGTTTCTTAGTAATAAACTCGTTAAAACGAGACACAACCAGCCCAAACCTCAGCCCTTTCCCCAGTAACAGACCTTCAAAATGCTTGTTCATTAACTTCTCCTTTTGTGAAGTTTTTCACGGGTCTTTATCGCCGCCCTCGGTGGGGCTAAGTGATGACCTAATTTTTTCCGTTTTGTCTCCAGGTAATGACGGTTATAGGGGTTGGGGGGAGTGACAATGGGGACCGTTGCCACTACCTTCAGCCCGTAAGATTCCAGACCTATTACCTTCTTGGGATTGTTGGTCAGCAACCGTATCTGGTGTAGACCCAGCTCAGCCAAAATTTGGGCACCTATGCCATAGTCCCGCAGGTCGGGAGCAAACCCCAGTGATAAATTAGCCTCTACAGTGTCCAGACCCTTATCCTGAAGGGCATAAGCCCGAATCTTATTATGGAAACCAATGCCCCGCCCCTCCTGCCTCATATACAGGAAAACACCCCGCCCTTCATCAGCAATGGACTGCATGGCTAAATCAATCTGCTCGCCACAATCACAGCGGAGGCTGCTGAATACATCGCCGGTAACACATTCACTATGGACCCGGACTAAAACTGGCTCTTCAGTAGCTATATCGCCCATCACCAACGCCAGGTGTTCATCAGGGTCGATATCACTTCTATAGGCAATAGCGGTAAACTCGCCGTATTTAGTCGGTAACTTAGCCTCAGCTACACGGTGGACCAATCTTTCGTGACGGTGGCGATAGGTAATAAGGTCAGCCACAGTTATAATCTTAATCCCATACTGCTCTGACATTACCTCAAGTTGAGGTAGCCGTGCCATAGAACCATCTTCATTCATAATCTCACAGATAACTCCGGCGGGATAAAGGCCGGCTAGTCGGGCCAGGTCAACTATAGACTCAGTATGTCCTGCCCGGACCAGGACTCCGCCCTCTCTAGCCCGCAAGGGAAACATATGCCCTGGTCGGGCTAAGTCCTCAGGCTTGGTTGACGGGTCAATTACTGCCTTTATTGTCTCGGCCCTATCGGCGGCGGAAATACCGGTGCTCACCCTGTGTTTAGCCTCAACGGATACCGTAAAGGCGGTGGAAAATTTTGAGGTATTGTCCCCCACCATCAGGGGAACCCTTAATTCATCCAATCGCTTACCGCTAACAGGCAGGCAAATTAGCCCCCGGGCATGCCGGGCCATAAAGTTAATAGCCTCGGGAGTAACCTTCTCCGCAGCCAGGGCGAGGTCGCCCTCGTTCTCCCTACCCTTATCATCAACAATGATGACAAACTTGCCTGCCTTTATATCCTCAATAGCCTCGGTAATACTTGATATGCCCATGTTACTCCCGTTAAAGACCGATTAGCCTACCCCAAAACCGTGCTCCTGCAGGAAATCAACGGTTATACCCGGGCGGTGAGCCTGGCTAAGTCGTTCTAAATATTTGGCGATAATATCTACCTCCAGATTAACCACGTCACCTGCCTGCTTACTACCCAGGGTAGTGTGTTTCCGGGTATAATCAACAATAGACACCAGAAATGAGCTGGCATCACAATCGACGATAGTTAAACTAACCCCGTCAACAGCGATAAAACCCTGGTTCACTATATAGCGCATGGCTTCAGCCGGGGCTTCAATTCTAATGAGCATTGCCTCGCCATCCCACGCCACCGAGGTTACCCTTCCCGTATCATCAATATGCCCCTGGACAAAATGCCCACCTAACGGCTTTTCCGGAGTTAGCGGCCGTTCCAGGTTAACTTCATCCCCGGCACCAAGTAGCCCGAGGTTAGTCCGCCTCAGTGTCTCCGGCATTATGTCAACTGAGAACGCCCTACTATTAAGACCGGTTACTGTCAGGCATACCCCATTAACGGCAATACTGCCGCCCGTTTCCATTCCCGGGAGGACCTGGCTAGCGGTGATAGCCAGATTTCCGGGTTGGGCTGAGGTAACCCTGCCTATCTCTTCTACAATTCCGGTAAACACTATTATTCCTGCGGTTGAGGTTTTGCCGAGGCATAGCCGCAGACCATTAAATCTTCGCCCAGCCTCTCAACACTAACCCGCTCTAATTTAAGTGAGTCTACCACTTTATCCACCCCGTTACCACTAGCCGCCGTCTTGGCCTCCTTGCCACCAATAATAATCGGGGCAATAAAAGCGATAACCTTATCTACCAGCCCCCCGTCAAACAGAGAGCCGAGCAGAATCCCACCCCCCTCGACCAAAATACTGGTAATTTCCTGTTGCCCTAACATCTTCAGCAACTTCTCCAGATCGACCCGCCCTTCGGCCGAGGGCAACTCCAATAATTCAGCCCCAGCCTGAGCAAAAGCTGTTTTCTCCTCTGGTTTGACGACTCTGCCCAGAGCCAATAGTGTCTTACCCGGTTGACTAAATACCCGGGCGGTTAATGGCGTACGCCCTTTACTATCCACGATTACACGAAGCGGCTGCGCCCTGGCCGTCCCCCCCCGGCCGCCACAGCTCCTGGCGGTAAGGTGAGGGTCATCAACCAGGACAGTATTTACCCCGGCCATGATACAATCAGTGGTATGACGCAGGTTATGGACCTGCTTCCTGGCGGCTTCGCCGCTGATCCACTTAGAATCACCGCTCTTAGTGGCAATCTTCCCATCCAGGCTGATAGCAAATTTTACGGTAACGAAGGGCATGCCGGTAGTAATGAATTTAGCGTAAGCCTCGTTAATCTGTTTAGCCTCTGCCTCATGCTCACCGACATATGTCCTGATGCCCTCTCCCTCCAGCTCCTCCTGGCCTCGCCCCGAAACCAGAGGGTTAGGGTCGAGCATAGACAAATGGACCTCAGTGATGCCAGCGGTAATGATGGCCCGGGTACACGGCGGCGTCCGACCGTGACGGCAGCACGGCTCCAGGGTAACGTACATCACACCGCCCCGGGCTCGCTCACCGGCCTGCTTCAGGGCTACTACCTCGGCATGGGGGGAACCCGGTGGCTGGGTATAGCCCTGTCCCACCACCTTGCCACCCTTAACTATTACTGCCCCGACCGCCGGGTTAGGACTAACCTGCCCCATAGCTAATCTAGCCAGGGACAGTGCCTGCTCCATATAGTCCATACGCCTCATTCTAGCACCTACCTTCAAAAAAGTGCAAATTGGTCGGCACCTAGTCTATGGTTGAAATAGAGATGACTATGCTGTTATACTTCAGCCAAGGGCAGAGGTGAGCGCCGGGAGTAGAGACAAGGGAGGTGTCGATAATGAGAAAGCTAATAAGAGTTGCCGCCGTACTTTTAGTGGTGGGGATTCTGGCTTCAGTGGGAACAGGTTGTGCCTCGGAAGCACCTCCGGCTCCGCCGCCACAGGAACCAGCGGGAGAAGAAGGGCCCGGAGGAGAGACTCTTCCTCCGGAAGCTCCAGAAGAAGAAGTTCCAGAGGAAGAACCTCCGGGATAAGAAGCTCCATCCCTGGCCGGGGTCCTGGAGAAGGCACAAGGAATATCCTCCTATAGCTGCGATATAGAAGTAACTATGCCGCAAGAAGAGCCCTTTACTGCCCAAACCTGGTGGAAGGGAGACAAGGCACGGTGGGAAGGAAATTTTGAAGGCCAGGAAGTGGTTATGCTGATGGACCGGGGAGCCCAGCAGGTCTTGATGTATATGCCCGCCGAAGGGGTGGCGTTCAGGATGGACTATAGTAGCGCCGAGGAAACGGTAGGAGAAACTCCACAAGCGCAAATTGAAGAGATGATGGAATACCAGCCCGAGATTATAGGTACCGAGGTCATAGATGGCAAGGAATGCCTGGCGGCAACCTACAGTAAAGCCGAAGAACAGGTAAAAATATGGGTCTGGGTCGAGCACGGACTTCCCATCAGAACGGAAATCACCACCGCCGAGGGGACTACGGTAATGAAGCTCACCAACATCCAAATTGGAGGGGTTCCCGACAGCATATTTGAACTACCAGAGGACGTCGAGATTATGGAGATGCCGGGGATGTGAATGTAAATAAGTTACAGGACGCCTGTTAGCAGGTGCACTCATATCTACCGAGGCAAGTCCCCCTGGACCGGGAAGGAAATACCCAATAAATGAGGACCTTACTCCGTGAAGTTTTGATTGTTATCGCCGTGGCTATAGCCGTCTTCATCGTCTCCCGGACCGCAGTCCAGAGTTTCATTGTCGTCGGCATCAGTATGGAGCCCAGTTTTGAGGAAGGGCAACGGCTATTAATTAACAGGGCTGTTTATCATTTCCGTGAGCCGGCACGGGGTGATGTAATTGTGTTTCAGCCGCCTGGTAACCAGCCCGACTACATTAAGCGCATCATTGCCCTCCCCGGCGACACCGTCGAGATAAAAGAGGAAGCAGTATACGTTAATGGCTCCCAATTATACGAACCATATATTAAAGACCCTCCCAGCTATACCCTGCCCCCGACAAAAATCCCGGACAATAATTACTTTGTGCTCGGGGATAACCGCAATCATAGCAACGATTCTCACAACGACTGGACAGTGGAACGCACGGCTATAATTGGCAAGGCCTGGTTATCAATCTGGCCACCAGGTGAGTGGGGACTGGCCCCTAACTACCCGTTGCAGGAACAATTAGCTTCTGCCGAACTCCTTCCCTAACTGCCCCAGGCTGAGATGAATCATGGTC
>Ga0209636_10008883_pt1 | contig 10241 bp, 10 predicted proteins | sample DeeMarSWOR152_54_FD_187464 | JGI IMG/M metagenome (GOLD analysis project Ga0209636, IMG submission 187464) | Marine sediment microbial communities from White Oak River estuary, North Carolina - WOR-1-52-54 (SPAdes) (version 2) | ecosystem: Environmental > Aquatic > Marine > Intertidal zone >... | reverse complement strand
GTCTCTCCCTTCCTTCATGTTGACGTCACCGTCGGCTCTCTTCACCACCACAACGCTCTCTATAGACGGGGCGCTCTCTAAGGTCATGTCTGCTGTTTTCTTCAAAGGTATTAACTTTCCTCTTCTTAAGCCTCCGTCAGCAGTCACCAGCACCTTGGCTTGGGTGTCGTTAATCCTATCTGCCAAGGCTTGAGCGCTGAAGCCTGAGAACACAACAGTGTGGATTGCTCCTATCCTTGCAGTTGCTAACATGGTTATGGGCAGTTCTGGTATCAGAGGCAGGTAAGTGGCCACCCTATCCCCTTTTCTGACCCCAAGTTTCCTCAGTACAGAAGCAAAGCGATTTACTTCTGTATAGAGTTGGGAGTAACTCCAAGTTCTCGCATTGCCAGCCTCATCCTCCCAGTAGAGAGCTACCTTGCTTCTCCGCCACGTCTTGACATGTCTATCAACGCAGAGATAGGAGGCGTTGAGGAGACCGCCGACGAACCATCTGGCAAAGGGTGGCTCCCACTCCAAGACCTTGTCCCACGTCCTAAACCATTCAAGATTTCTGGCTTCCCCATCCCAAAACCCCTCCAAATCCATGATTGATTTTCTGTAAAACTCACAGTACTTCTTGATTGTTGGCGAGAACCTTTTTTCGAAGGGAAGAGATGATGATTCCAACGCTTTTCACCTTTTTCAACGGGATTACTATTTATCGGGTATAAATAAAGGCTATCTAAACACGTTTTTAGCGCCGTACGGCTTATCTTTTCCTTGACTTAAATTCTCCAAGCGGATTAAGCCTTGAGCGTTTCCTGCTCTGCCTTTGAGGCCACAACATATCCGGCTGCGAGAATCAACAATCCACCGGCAATTGTGGTCAGTGTGGGCTGTTGGGCGAGTAGGAGGTACCCAAACACCACGGCGCTGGCTGGCTCAAAGTAGGCTAGGACTGCCGCTTCCTGAGCCTTAATCAGGTGAAGCCCTCTCAGATACAACGTCACGGCGAAAGCCGTGTTAAGAACGCCAAGAAAGAGTAGAAGCAACCAAGAATTCAAGGTTATAGATAGGTTGACTTGAATTAGGGAGGGGACGAGAAAAATTGCGGAAAAGGAGTAGCTGTAGAGCGCCATGGAATACCCGGAGTGGCTAGTCAAAGTTTTCTTGGCGAAAATCACGAAGACAGCGTACAGAAATCCAGCCAACAATGCCGAGATCACTCCCAGAAGGCTTATATCGAAAATCTGAAAATCTTGCGTGGAAGAGATGAGTAAGATTCCCACTACCGATAGAGCCAGCGCGTATAGGGTGACTCGCATGATCTTTTCCTTCAAGATGATGGGTGAAAGTAGGGCAACGAAAACTGGGGCGGTATAGTTCAACAAAACGGCGTTCCCGATTGGGATGAGCTTCATTGCCTCAAAGAGAAATGTCCAGCCTAGGGCCAGAAGGAGGCCGAGGACCATAAAGGTTCGCCAAGCACCACGAACTTGTATAATCCTCCATCTCCGAGTGAAAAGGATTCCTAACCACAGAGACATGGTGGCAAACAAAACTCTAAAAAAGGCGATTGTGTATGAGGGAAGAATAACTTGGTTCACGATCACTCCGTTTGAGCCCCAGATTATAGAAGCAATCGCAACTGCGAGGCATCCGATGGATCTTTGCTCTAACTTCAAGTGCGTCTTCTCCATGATTCGAATACGCAACTCTAATTATCATGAGGCTTTTCTTGGATGTCCAACGACCTTCCTGTTTAAAATGTTTTCTGAGGGTTTCAAAAGACTCATTTTGGACCGCGTGATTATTGTTAGGTATGAAAGAAGAGTGTTCGTTGTGCGGTGGGACATTTTCCTATTACTCTCTCATCCGTTGTCCCAGATGTGGACGATTGTACTGCAGGAACTGCGTCATATTTTCTTGGAACAAGAACGTTTTGAGACATGTTCCTATGTGCTTGAACTGTGCAAGGAGAATTGTCTCGCCGAAGAGGACGACGAGATTTGGAACCAAGTACAGCCCGCTTGGAAGATACTTGGCTCGGCGACAACGATCCTTCACTCACGCCACACTCGCCTTTGCCGAAATCGAAAAAATCATCCAAGACAGACTCCCAGCCTCAGCACTTCAGCATCGGCATTGGTGGAGCAACGCCAGCAGCCAAACTCAAGCACAAGCATGGCTAAAAGTAGGATGGATGGTGCACAACGTGAATCTGAGCGACGGAACTGTCGTCTTCAAAAGAGTGCGAAGACCGGAAATAAGACGTGACCGCAAGCGCCGGAAGAGTACCCGTGCGTCGGATAAAAAGCCTTTTCGCCCACCAAAACCTCGATCTTTTCGAAGGAGGCTGCCCTCCAAGACTAGAGTGGCAATGGCTCTGGCTAGACTCAAAAACGTGGAGCGTAGAAAGCTTTCAATGAAGAGCTATCGTGGCAAGTTTAAGCCTCGACCAGCTTTTGAAAAGAGGCTTTATAGACCGGAAGAGAAACCTGAGAAGTACGATTAGTGGTGCGGCGACCGAATTTAAGCCTTTGAAGCGTTTGGAAAAAAGAGTTAGATTTTAGCGACAATCTTTATTGGTCTTTCCACTTGATATAGAATTGAGATGGTTAGTATGAGTCTAAAAGGCGTTCATCTTCTACTCACTTATCGATGTGACGCAGAATGCGACCACTGCTTCGTCTGGGGAAGCCCATCGGCACAGGGAGTGATGAAGTTCAAAGATGTTCTTGCGATATTATCGGAAGCAAAGAAGTTGGATACTGTAGACTATGTCTCTATCGAAGGCGGGGAACCGTTTCTTTTTTATCCCATCGTGATAAAAACGATGAAAGAGGCTGTGAAACTCGGCTTTCACGTGGAGCTTCTTTCAAACTGCTATTGGGCTACGTCTGTAGAAGACGCGGTTGAGTGGCTTCTTCCTGTTGCGGAAACGGGAAACACCGAACTCAGTATAAGCACCGACCTTTTTCATGCAGACAACTGGGTCGCAGAAGAAACCAAGAACACAGTTAAGGCTGCAAAGAAATTAGGCATTTCTGTTGGAGTGATTTCAATCAAAAACCCACGAGCTAAGGTTCCGTGTCCAAGCGAGATTGAAGGCACTAAAGTTGGTCTATGGGAATTAATGTATCGGGGAAGAGCTGCCTCAAAATTGTTAGGGGATGCTGATAAAAAGTCGTGGACTGAGTTCACAAAATGCCCTTACGAGGACCTTGCAAATCCAGAGCGGGTTCACATAGACCCCTACGGATACGTTCATGTTTGCCAAGGCATTTCAATCGGCAACGCTTTTCAACAGCCGTTCTCCAAAATAATAGAAACCTACGACGCGCTTAGTAATCCGATAATAGGTCCCTTGGTAAAGGGTGGACCAGTTTCCTTGGTGAAAGAGTTTGATTTGCCTCACAGCAAGCTATATGCAGATGGATGCCATCTTTGTTATGATTGCCGTCTTCTTCTAAGAAATCGATTTCCGAGCACTTTGACTCCAGGGCAAATGTATGGAGAAGGGTTGGAATAGACGCATCCCTGCAGAAGAGCCCTCTATTGGCGTATCACTGCAGGTACATTCCCATACATGAATAATTCTTTTCCACAGTAGGGGCAGAGCCTGAATTCTGGTAGTATTTTGTTCCCGCAGGACGCGCATTCCATCCTCAATGATGCTTCTCTTTCCACGTTTGCCAGTTTTCCTGCAAGTCTTGTCATCTTGATTTTCATAGCCTTCATGCTGTCTGTGAGGTCGTGCAAGCCGTTCTTTACTTCGTTAAGGTCGATATTGTGTTGTGTCAGAGAATGGTTAATCATTTCTAATGTGCTCAAGCTTGGTTCGAAAGAACTGTCATTTTGGTTCTTTTCTGATTGGCTCTCCGAAGCTATTTTTTTCATCAGAACTGTGAAAGGGTCTTCACAAAGAAAAACTACTGTGATTCCGAAAAGTACGAAAGTTGAAATTGAAGTCAGCCAGATATAGGTTGCCGCACTTATGTCTCCGAATATCCCGCGAACTACTGAATAAATGGGATAGATGCTCAGAAGCGAATTGGAACCTCCAAAGAAGAAGAAGGCATCGAAGGTAAACAGAATTGAAAGAAAAGTTAGGTAGCCTGAAATCCAAACTGCCAAGTCTTTTCTAGTTGGCGATTTTTTTAACCTCCCATACCTTGTACAATCTTCTAGACAAATCTTCTATAAAAAAGCATATTTCGAAAACCAAAATATTACAAAAACCGACATATCAAGCAACAAAATCAACGGGTTCAATTTCCCATCAATTCTAATGTCTTTCGTGAAAAAGAGAAGAATGAGATGCTCCAATCGAACTTACGAGTCCTTGCGAGAAGTGATCTTTGACTGCTACTGGATTACGAAGTTTTGTCACGTGCTCCTAACCAATTATTTCCTTTATTTCTTCCGAAGCCTTAGAAAGATCTTCTTCAGTGTTGTAAATGTGCGGTGACATTCTCACACTCTCAAATCTAGGAGAAACAATGACGCCTTTCTCTCCAAGCTTTTTCGCAACCTCCATGTAGTCAGCTTCTTCGAAGCGGATTGTGACTATGCCAGCTCTTCTTTTCTCTTCTCTGGGCGTAACAATTTTCACTCCCCTTAAAGTTGACAAAGACTGCATTAGATCTTCAGTGATCTTCAGCACGTAGTTATAGACCTTTTTTATACCTACTCTTCGCAGATACTTTATCGCCTCGGCCAACCCAGTCATGGACGCGTAGTTTAACGTGCTGAACTCAAACTTTTTAGCTGTTTTCGCGTAAGTTAGTTTCGTTGGTTCGAGTTCGAATGGTTTCTCTTTGCTTCTGAATCCCACTAATGGAGGTTCAAGTTCCTCGTAGAGGTCCGTCCTCATGTACAGAATTGAGGCTCCGAAGGGTCCGAGCAACCATTTGTAGGCGCCAGATGCGAGTATGTCAACTCCCTCATCTTTTACGTTGAGGGGAACAACTCCAAGCGACTGTATGGCGTCTACAACCAGTAAGGCTCCATGTCTCGAAGCCAAGTCATGCAGGTCCTTTAAGTTGAACCTTAGACCGCTTGTGTATTCCACGTGGCTTATGGCTAATACTCTGGTTCGATCGTCTACAAGCTTCTCTAGGTCTGCCACCTCAACTATGCCTTCTCTGTTATTAGCCAACCTAACTTCCACGCCTTTCTCCTTTCCGACTCTCATCCACGGATAGGTCACGCTTGGAAAAGCCATGTCCGTGGTGACGACGTTGTCGCCACGTTGGAAATCAAGGGACCACGCAACTGCGCAGAGGGCTTCGGTTGTACTGGTCATTAGGGCAATCTCGTCAACTTCAGCGCCAATAAACTCGGCTGATTCGATGCGGGCGTCCTCTAGGGCATTGGTTTCAACTTCTTCGTCAAACCACGCTGTTGCTCTGAGCCCCAGGTCTTCTTGAAACTTGTTCATTTTCCTCAAGACGGGTAGGGGCATCAGAGAAATTGATGCTGCGTTTAGGTAAACGTATTTCTTTGTGGCTGGAAAATCTTCTAGATCAACGAGACAGGATGTCACGTTTTCACCTTCCGCATTTTCTTCTCCAGAAGGACAATTTTTTTCTCATCTTTGGTTAGGGATTCGGCGAATTTCTTGGTCCATCTCTCTCTGAAACTCATTTTCGCTGCTCCTCTAGGATATAGGAGAGAACTTTTCTCAGCTCCGGCGATGTGATGGCTTCTTCTGCGGACTTGAAGAACCTCTCTAGGCTCTGTCTTGTTGCCCCAGCTTCTTCGTATTCTTTTGCTTGCAAAGCCATTTCCAGCTTTTCAAGTTGTCTTACAGCTTTTGCCTCCTTGGTCTTGCATTTCTTGTACTCGTTCCAAAGGTTCCTATATCTTTTCCTTTGTCTTTCTGGTAGGAGGCTTAGTATCTGGTTCATGGCTGTGTCTTCCTTTGCTTCGATTTCTGCGGTCTTTCTTGACGGCGTTAGGTCGCCTATGATGGCTTCAGGGAGGTCATGGATTAACGCCATCCTTAGTACCTTCAGTTCGTCTAAGTCCTCTAGGTCCGAGTATATCATGGAGAGTATGGAGGTTCTAAAACTGTGGTCTGCAACGGATTCGGGCTGTTGTACGCCTGCTTCGACCCATCCAGCTCTTGGGACTCTTTTCAATTTACCAGCCATTTCAAAGAATTTGACGAGGTTTTGGAGATTGTTTTTTGTCATCTTTTCCAACGTGAGGTCGCTCCAGTGATCAATTAGAGGCGAATATGTAAGTTAATCTTTGCGAAAGTGTTGTGTTGGTTTGTTATGTAAAAAAGAAGAGAATGTTTTTTAGGAAGTCTTGTAGACGGTGTCGTTTTCTCTGACACGGTCCTTTACTTTCAGCCCAATGCTTTGACCTGCTTCTGCCCTTGTGACTTTTTCGTGTTCTATTTCCATGGATTCTATGGTTTGTTCAAGGTCTGTGGTTGGTCCTTTGATGAGGATTTTGTCGCCTACCGAAATCGGAGCTTTCAACTCCACTACAGCAACGTTTATTCGAGTGAAAAAATGCGCCACCTTTCCAACTTCTTGGAGTTCTTCACTCAAAGTTTCCACCTCAGCTCTGAATGGTTATAGTTAAGTCTATGCACTAAATATAGCTTGTTGAGGAGCCCCTTCTTTTCAACATGCTTCTTAGAATCTTAGTTTCTGACAGTAAGATTATTTAGTGAAGGGGTTCTTCAATTAGGGTAGAGGGGAGCTGGGTTTAACTCGGCTGAGAGGACGGTTGATGGACCGTCGACCCTTTGAACCTGATCCAGATAATGCTGGCGGAGGGAAGAACAGTCTTGAGCCGAAGTTTGATTTCTACGAAGGTTCTAACTGAAGCTGTTGATGTCATTGCTTTGACGTTTGTCCTGAAAGATTTGCTGCCTCCCATCTATACTCTTCCGCAGGGAGGTTCAATAACTGTAGCAGGCATGGTGCCATTGTTGTGGTTTGCTTTGAGACGGGGTTTACGTTTCGGAGTTATGGCAGGCGCTATTTATGGGCTTGTTCACATAGCGTTGGGAGGCTTTGTGCTTAATCCTGTTCAGGCATTGCTTGACTATCCTCTTGCTTTTGGAGCTTTAGGTTTGGCTGGACTGTTCAAGAAGGTTCCATTGCTCGGGGTGGGCACTGGATTGATGGGTAGATTCGTGTTTCATTTTGTGTCAGGTGTTGTGTTCTTTTGGATGTATGCTCCGCCTGAAATGAACCCTGCGCTTTACTCAGCAATATACAATGGTACCTATCTTATCGGCGAATTTTTGATCAGCGCAGTCGTTATAGATATACTTGTTCGGAGGAAACTCCTCGAAATCTACCTCTAAGCTGAAGCTATGGCTTTATCCTTGGTGCGGCGGGTGGGATTCGAACCCACGAACCCCTACGGGAAAGGATCTTGAGTCCTTCGCCTAATGCCGCTTTTCCAAGCTTTGACCTGGCTTGGCGACCGCCGCCCACGTTCTACACACTAACATTTCGTTTCTATTAATTTTTTCCAACGCCGATTCCACGAAATGTTAAGATACCGCTACAAAAAATTCCTACCAAAACTCGCAGAAGAAATGGAACTCATAAAACGCTTCCTCGAAACTGGCTAGCCCCCTAGAACCCCTCTATACCCGTCTCTGCGTCCGTATCTCTGCATGTTTCCGCGTTTGACCTAGCTTCGCTACCGCCGCCCTAACTACCAAAGTTTCTTCCCGCTTCATTTAATTCCTTCCAATTCTCATAACGTTTTACGTGTGAGTCTTTGATTGAGCCTATTTCTTCGTGCAAGCTTGACTTTCCATTAGTGTAACTAGAAAATCTGTGCTCAAAAAAAAGAGGGGAACTATTTTTTCCTTGTTAGAGTCCAAATCGACCTTATTGCTATCAAGATAGCCGCTGGAGCTGCAAACGCTACTATGAAATTTAATATTTCCGTTGCCCAGTAGGGGAATAGCATATGAACTTCGCCAAGGGGAGCCCATACATCGGCTGTTGTGCCAATACCTATTCTTGCTACCATCAAGGCGATTGCAGCCATAAGGAATGGCTGGACTTCCTTTGCGGTTATGCTTACGAGCCCCACTATGATGCCAAGGATTAGCATAATCAAAGTGACGTAACCTCTAGAGTCGGCTACCGCTTCATCAGCAAAGCCTAAAGGGTAAGTGTTGTTAGCATCGTAAGCCATGTAACCAAGTGCTAATCCCGCTATGACAGCTACTGCCACGAAAGCCATGAAAGCATATTCAGCTATTTCCTCAATTGTCACCATTTTTTTCACCCATAATATGAGAGAAGTCGTTTTCCCTCCGAAAGACACGGTATTTCTAAAAATACCTTATAATATTTTCTCTTTGTCAAACGGAAAGACTCACATATCTGTGGTTACTTGTACGTCGAAAGCGCTGAAAACACCCTCGATTCAATGTTTCAGTTTCAAGTTTCGCCCTTATAGATAAAGTAGGCTAAGCGAACGGAACGGAATACTCCGCACAAAAGAAAAAAATAGTTTACAGAAGCTTGTTAATATTACTCCCCGAATTCTTCTCCTTCAGGCATCCCCGGCGCTTTCCCTTCCTTAGGCTTCGTTGCCGCAATCACATCGTCAATCCTCAGAATCATAGACGCCACCTCGGTCGCCGACTTCGCTGCCTGTTCCTTCACGCTTAAGGGTTCGATCACACCTTTTTGGTACATGTCAACAATCTTACCCGTGAAAACATCGACCCCCATAAGGTAACCCTTCGGCTTTTCGTGAGCCGCCCTCAACGCCACAAGTATGTCGATGGGCTCGAGTCCAGCGTTTTCAGCCAACGTTTTCGGCACAATCTCAAGAGAATCGGCGAACGCCTCGATTGCAAGTTGTTCCCTTCCACCAACTTTTGTCGCGTAGTCTCGAAGCCCTCTGGCGATTTCTGATTCGATGGCTCCTCCGCCTGCAACGATCTTGTTGTGCTCAATCACGTCTGCGACAACCGAAAGCGCGTCGTTCATGGCTCTTTCCGCCTCGTCCACCATCCTTTCGAGACCAGCCCTAATCAGAAGAGCGACCGAGCGGGGGTTCTTGCATCCCTCCACAAACACCATCTTGTCTTCACCGACCTTCCGCTCCTCCACAAGACCTGCCTTTCCTAGGTCTCCGCGCTTCAAGTCGTCCAAGTTTGTGATTACCCTTCCTCCTGTGGCTCTAGCGAGCTTCTCCATGTCGGACTGTTTGACTCTCCGCACCGCTATGATTCCCTCTTTAGCCAAGAAATGCTGAGCTAGATCGTCAATGCCTTTCTGGCAAAACAGCACTCTAGCACCTGAAGCCTTGACCTTGCCAACCATGTCCTTGAGCATACTTGTTTCTTTGTCTAAGAAAGCCTTCATTTGTGTGGGGTCCCGTATTCTGATCTCAGCGTTAAACTCCGTTTTCTCCACTTCTAGCGGACAGTCAAGTAGGGCAATCTTTGCGTTTTCAACTCGTTTAGGCATCCCCGCATGAATAACCTCTTTGTCAACTATTATGCCTTTGATCAGCTGAGTGTCCAAGAGACTCTTTCCCTCTTTCTTGATAATCTGAATGTTGTCAATGTCCGCAACTTTCCTTTCACCCCTTTGCTCAGTGATCTGCTTCACTGCGTCAATCGCTATGTCCGCTAAGTGATCTCGCGCAACCCCTACCGCCTTGCTGGCCATAGATGTCATTGCTACCTTTTTCAGTGTTTCACGATCTTTGATGTCAACCGTTATCCCGGTCTTATTCAGAATGTCCATTCCTTTTTGAGAAGCTTTCCTGTACCCGCTCACAACCACAGTTGGGTGGATGTTCTGATTTAACAGTTCCTCAGCCCTCCGCAGCAGTTCTCCAGCTAGTATCACAGCTGTGGTAGTTCCGTCGCCAACCATGTCATCTTGGGTCTTAGCGACCTCCACCATCATCTTAGCAGCCGGATGCTCAACCTCCACCTCGTCCAGAATTGCTGCTCCATCGTTAGTTATGGTTATGTCTCCTAGGCTATCGATCAGCATCTTATCCATGCCGCGTGGGCCCAGTGTTGTCCTCAAAACTTCGGAAATTATTCTGGCCGCCATAATGTTGTTTCTCTGAGCGTCTCTACCTCGCCTGCGAGCGGTTCCTTCCTTGAGAATAAGGACTGGTTGTCCCGCCTGTGTAGTTAGATAAGCCATACAAACCCTCCACACGAGTATACTTCTAATCCACCTACAGCAATTTTCCCCTTGAATATAAGTTTTTCACTATTCAGCAACTTACGGTTG
>Ga0209636_10008882_pt1 | contig 10241 bp, 13 predicted proteins | sample DeeMarSWOR152_54_FD_187464 | JGI IMG/M metagenome (GOLD analysis project Ga0209636, IMG submission 187464) | Marine sediment microbial communities from White Oak River estuary, North Carolina - WOR-1-52-54 (SPAdes) (version 2) | ecosystem: Environmental > Aquatic > Marine > Intertidal zone >... | reverse complement strand
CTGGGATCCATATTTTTTCCGAGAGGCCATCAATACCGCATTTTCCAATGCGTCGATAATAACATGCCGCTCGATTCCCTTATCCTTTCCCACCTGCTCGATGATATAGTTTAGATTTTGCGCCATCGGACCCCTCTCCCCTTCTCCCTCTATTCTCATTAAAATTCAAATTCTAGGTTTGCCTTTGCCACATTGGATAGGGGGATATGAAGAACACGCTCTTCCACTGCGATTTGAACCAACCCCTCCGTGCATCCCAACAGGATCCCCCTAAAGTTCCTCCTCTTCCCAATGGGATTATGGGTGCGTATCCTCACCGACCTATCCTTGAATCTATTAAAATCCATCTCCTTCTTTAAAACTCTATTGAGCCCTGGGGAAGAAACCTCCAGCGTATAGGGCGACTGAATGAGGCCCTCGACATCTATTATCGTTCCAACTTCATTGCTAACCAAAGCACAATCATCCAGGCTAACTCCACCCTTTTTGTCGATGTAAATCCTGAGAACCCATCCACGAGCCTCTCTTCTATATTCCACATCAACCAGTTCCATCTCCTGCGAAATTACAATGGGTTCGACTATTTCACTAACTGCGCGCTCCGTCTCCTTTTCCATATCACCTCAGCTTGAAATATCAATCTCTTGCCCAAAAATAGCGATTCTAATAAAAAAGTGGGCCGGAAGCCCACTTTCTCAGTAGACTCAAATGTAATTAAGTTAACATAAATAGACGGAAATTGCAAGCAAAAAAAATACTGGAGCTTCCTCAATTCTTGGGGTGATTCCGTTATTCCTGAGCGCAATCTTTTGGGGAATTGGAATGATGGATAGTCGGAATACTGGAATAATGCGCTTAAAAGGAGAAAAAGAATTAATAATCATATTCGTTTTTGATAACCAATATTCCAACATTCCATCAATCCACTATTCCGACTGGTATTCCCGTTGAGATGTTCCAGCTGGGGCAAAGCCCCTAAGTTGCTATATGATCAACGCGTCGTAGGATATTCCTCCAAATGTGAGGAAATTCCAGAGGTAGTTACAGATTCCTCAAATTTCCGATTTGTTTAACGATGGTTTGACAAACCATTCGCATCATATTCCCTACTTTCTCGGATGAAAAACCAGCCTCCCAATATGACTCCGAAATTTCATCCGTAACAACCATTACCGATCCAACCCGTATGTTAAGAAATATTCCTACGCAGAAGACCGCAGAGGTTTCCATGTCAACGCCCAATACCCCCTTGGATCGATACCGCCTGATCTTCTCCGCAGTTTCCCGATAGAGGGCGTCCGTCGTCCAACACATCCCCACATAGGGCTTTATCCCATATTCCAATAACCCCTTTTGGATGATGCTCTGAATGTGTTGGTCGGCGTGGCAGCTCATCCCCTTTGGTAGGTAATGATATGAGGTGCCCTCTTCCCTTATGGAATGGGTAGGCAGCATGACCTCTCCAACTCCAATATATCCTTGTATTGACCCACAGTATCCAAGGAAAACCGCCTTCTTCACCCCGAAAGCCACTAATTCCTCAAGGAGAATTGCCGCATTGGCTGCTCCATACCGGGATTGGGTTAAGATACATCCCCTTTCCCCTATCATGCCTCGATACAACCTGTTATTCCTGCCATTCCAGGCCTTCACCCTCCGGGCACCCGTTTCCTCAACGAGGATGAATAAATCGCGTCGGGTGAAGGTAATAATGGCCATATCATCCAATGCCAATGCCTTTTCCGTTACCCCTTTATCTGAAAGAGAAGTTCTCACCACCTCTCGAGGTGTTATAATTGACCCTTTTTCAAGACTGAGGAAATCCATTCTTCCCTCAAAATTTTTTAGGATAATGAAAAGGCTCCTGAGGGGTATTCATGAATTTACCCTTTTCTTCAGCTCTTTACCAACTTTAAAAAAGGGTAATATCTTGGTCGGGACTTTAATGGCCTTCCCCGTTTTGGGATTCCTACCGGTATATGCCTTATACCTTCGGTTCATGATACTGCCAAAGCCCCTGATCTCGATTCGTTCGTCCTTTAATAAGGCCTCTTTCAAACTCTCAATCACCGTTTCAACGATCATCTTTGCCTTTTTGTTGGTCAGATTTAATCGCTGTGCTAATATCTCGCTCAATTCAGACTTCGTCATAAATCCCCTCCTCCCTCAATTCGACCATTTTAGATACGAGGTCGATCCCTAAGTCCCTTCGAAAAAAGAAATTAACCTTTCATACGTCTTCTCAAGATATTCCGGCATTACCCTTGTCTCAACGAGAACGGGCATGAAATTGGTATCCCCATTCCATCGAGGAACGATATGGATATGAATATGATCTTCGATTCCGGCTCCTGCTCCTTTTCCGATATTCATTCCTACATTAAATCCATCCGGTTTTAACGCCCTCTTCAGGATGAGAATGGATTTCTTCAGCAATGCCATCAATTCCATCATTTCTCCATCATCGAGCTCATCTAGGGAGGCAACATGTCTGTTGGGTGCCACCATGAGGTGACCGCTCGTGTACGGAAACCGGTTCATGATAATAAAGGCCTGACTACTCCGATATAAGATGAGGTTCCCTTTATCGTTCCCCCCCTTTAATGGGTAACAAAATAGGCACCCCTGCGTTCGATCTCCTTCGATATAGGTCATACGCCATGGCGCCCAAAGAACCTTCATCCTTTTCTCCTTTTTCCGGGTACTTGCTGCTTCCCTTCCTACCATTCAGCCCCCTAAATTGTCAAGGGAATTGCCTGCATATTCCCTAAGAAATTCCGCCTACATTTTCATCTCATCCAAAATATGAGACCTTCAACATCTCCCTCTGAACGGAGTGCCTTTCATCACCGACCTCTAAAAAAGGGAGTGGGCCCCCAACGGGGGACCCACTCCCCCCTTCAGAAACAATAGTGGGCTAAGTCTCCACGTTAACGCTCCAATAGAGATATGGACGCCATGATACCGGAGTCTCTTGAATTCCTATGGTTATGGTTAAAATCGGTGGCCAAGGGGGTTTTTTGGGGGGCCTGATTAACCTCATCCCCGCCTCTTTTGGCGTTCTGCCTCCTTTCCTTCGATTACACGGTCTACAGCAGGTCACGATATTTGTCCAATCCGTCAATCCCCCTTTAGATCGTGGAATTACATGATCATATGTCACCAGCTCCCGATAATAATGCTTCCCGCAATACTGACACATGCCCTTATCCCTCAGGTATATGTTCTGTCTTGAGAATTTAATGGGTAAGGGCTTCCTCTTGATAAATTTGATAAGCCGAATTACTGATGGAAGTTTGATGGAGAAAGAAACCCCATGGATCACCCGGTCATATGTCTCAACAACTTCCACCTTGCCCAAGGTGAGCATGACGATAGCTTTCCTCCACGATACCACCTTGAGGGGTTCATAGGTCGCATTGAGAAGCAACGCCCTTTCCATTTGTTCATGCCCTCTGGGTCTCAGCCGTTAAGGGGAAAACTCATATCTCATGGAATTTTCAAGGCTTATACCGATTTTTTGGCTCCCTGTCAAGACCTTTTAATGAGGTTACTGAAGAACCGAAAAGGAAGCTTTGAGCACGAATGTACCCCGTAGTTGCATGAGAATGGGGATTTGAGGGAAAAAGGGGATTGATTTCCCGCAGGCCTTTCCCTATATCAGAAAGCTTTCCTATTGCTAGGGTGGACATTTTTGCAACAACGGGTTTTTCCAACAACGGGGTTGAGATTTTTTCGATAACCATTATGAGAGAAGGGGAATGGATGTACATGCCATGTTTGAGCCAAAGGGCGAGTTCTGGAACGACGGAGCGCATAAGCACTCATGTATCGTGAAGCAAACTTGGCATTGTCGAAAAAAGGTTTGGGCGACGAGCAGGGACTTTCTCAACGATCTTATGGTAGTGATTTCCCTGAGCCTCCTGCGTATAGTAATTCCCCTGTCCCCTTGCTTCGCATTCCTCCCATAATCGATCTATGCACCCCTCAGAAGCCTTTTCTCACCTACCCTGATGGTTATTTTATTATTATCGAAATATTCAATGAGGGGGATGGCATATTTCCGTGAAACCTTGGTTATTTCTTTGAACTGGGCGGTTGTAATCTCATGATGGGCACGAAGAAATTGGATCAATTCCCCTTTGAGCTTTTCAACGGCCTCCTTATGGAAGTAGATATCCTCCTTCGCCTTAATTATTGCCCCCTCTTCCATCAACAGACGAATCACATTTCGTACCTCAGATTCATCAGTTGAGAGTTTTGAGGCGAGTTCCTTAGGGGATGGAGATTGGAGTCCCCCTTTTGCGAAGAACCCTTCAACCATATTTTTCAGTCTCTTTTGATCATCCCTCAGGGATACCCGGTGGGTGGGTAACCTCAGCTTATCCTTCTCTATCAATACCTCATTTGAGTCCATCAGTTCTTTCAGCATGCGATGAAATAATTTCGCTTCAACGGTTTTGGGCAATTTCGACTTTACCTCTTCCTTCGATGGACCAAGCCTAAGGGGATGCTTTTCATGAAATTCGAGGATATAGGATAGGGTCTTCTTCTTTAGTTGTTCATATCCTACATGATGAATAAACCTCCCTTCATCTCCATCGATCGTCACGATCTCCGCCCTTGACATCAATCCCTTGAGGAGCTTCGATAATCGGCTGGGGGGAATATTCACCCTCTCCCTCAATTCCCGAAGGGTCATCCCCCTTCCGCCTGAATTCGCCAATTGTTGGCTGATAATTTCCTCTTCCTCCCCCTCCCTGAGGATCATGAGCCCGTCCAAAACCTCCTTTGTAAGCCTTTTATGTTTGGCCGGATGGGAATCGATGATAACACCTCCTCCTAAGGTCTGGATAGCGGAAGAACCTCTAATGACGAAACGATCTTGTGGTAAGGCTACTACGGGTTTCTCGAACCTCAATTGCACGAACCCTTTCTCCCCCGGGGCCAATTCCTCCCTGTCTAAGAGAACGATGGTGGCCAGCCTTGAGCTGGTGCCGATATGAAATCGCTGCTTTATCCTGTTACGCAAAGGGCGAGGCGAAGTGGGGAGGTATTCGAGGTAGGCATCCACCATGTAGGTGGGTGTTATGGATTGGGGAAGGACCAAGACATCGCCTCGATTTATCCGGGATTTCTCTATCCCTTGCAGATTAACCGCCGTCCGTTGTCCCGCCCTTGCCATCTCAACGATTTCATTATGGACCTGGATACCACGAACCTTCCCTTCTCTCAATAAAGGTAGTATTTGAACCGTATTACCAACTGAAATGCTCCCAGAAACGAGAGTACCCGTTACTACCGTCCCAAACCCCTTCATGACGAATACGCGATCGATGGGTAAGCGAAAAAGGCCCTCGGATGTCCTTCCTGGGACCTCATTGGCCAATCTATCCAAGGTGGTCAGTAATTGAGGAACCCCTTCGCCAGTGAGGGAGGAAACGTAAACAATGGGAGCCCCTTCCAAAAACGTTCCCTTGACCAATTCCCTCACTTCTTCACCAACCAACTGCACCAACTCGGAGTCTGCCAAATCGATCTTACTTACTACTACCAACCCCTTTTTTACCGCCAATAACCTGCAAATATCCAAATGCTCCACCGTTTGGGGCATAATTCCCTCATCTGCGGCCACGACGAGGGCAACCAGATCGATGCCCCACGCTCCAGCAACCATGTGTTTAACGAATTTCTCATGGCCTGGGACATCCACAATCCCCATTCTCAAACCGCTTGGAAGCACGAGGGAGGCAAATCCCAATTCAATGGTAATTCCCCTCTCTTTCTCTTCCTTCAATCGATCCGTATCAATACCTGTTAGTGCTTTGATCAAGGCAGTTTTACCATGATCGATGTGTCCGGCTGTTCCTAAAACGATCTGTTTCATACCCTTGCCCCCAACCCCGGCATCGTAAGGCTAAAAGGGTTATCTCTTAACTCTATTAACAGATCTCCATCATCAGTTCAAGGAGTATCTCCCTTTCCCTTAAGCTTTTCATCCCTGTTGAAACCAATTCCATTCCCAAAAAAAAGGGAGAACCGAAGTTCTCCCCTTCCCAAGCAAGAGCTGTCACTTTACGGTCGCCCTCAGCTTATTTCCCGGCTTGAATTTGGCAACCTTAGTAGCGGCTATCTTGATCTCCTTCCCCGTTCTGGGATTGCGCCCCGTTCTCGCCTTCCTCTTTGCAACCATAAAGGTGCCAAAACCGGTCAGGGTCAACTTATCCCCCTTTTTCAACGCCTTTGTCACATTGCCCGTAAAGGAATTCAATGCCTTTTCAGCCGCTGCCTTCGTGATCTTGGCCTCTTTAGCAATATTCGTGATGAGTTCAGCCTTCGTCATTCCTTTTCACCTCCTTTTCCTTTGAATCATCTCTAAAAGCCCATATTGAGGGCTAATAAAAAACAATGCGCTCATACTAAATAGTTTCACAGCAAATGTCAACCAAAAACTTCTCTTTTTCCTTTTTTTTCTGCATTATTTCGCAATTTTTCCCCCATTTTCCATTTTTATAGATATTGAACACCATCGGCCTTTACCGAAAAGGTGTACGCCCTGCGCTCAATCACGGTAAAATTTCATTCATTATATGTACCTCTCCATGAGGTTACCGATGGTCTCTTCGACCTTTTGCGGCGATGTAGCCTGTATCCTCACGAGGTGATCCTGCACCTGTTGGAAAAGCATGGGATTGTTGAGATCGTCCAATTTTCGATAAAGCCCAGCACGTCTCCCCAGGCGATAATTGAGTTTCTCCTCCTCTGGAAGGGCTAAATATCGATCGATGACTCCTCTCATCTTCATTTTATCCCCCGGCAACTGGCCCTCCACCTCTTCTAAGAGGTTTAGGATGTGATCACTAGCGAAATAGCTCGTAATGCCATGGAGCCCATCGATGAGCAACCCCTCCTCCCTTATGATGTCGTCATCAGAAGCCAAAACGAATTCATTTGCCTCGACCTTTTCATACAACGGCATATCCCTGAGAACCTTCAAGGTCCTAACCCGAATAAAATGAGGGTCGATCTGATTCAGGACCTTGGCCGTCTCAATGGCATGGGGTTTCCACATCCCTTTCCCCCCCAATCCCAAAATCACGTATTCGGAAAGCTCCAGACCGGACTCCCTCACTTTCTTTCCCGCCTCGATATGCTCCCGAGCGGTCACACCCTTCTTCATAAAGGCAAGAAGGCGACCATATCCCGACTCCAAGCCGATATGAACCCTTGATAATCCCGCCTTCCGAAGCGCCTTGAGCTTCTCGAGTTCTATCGTATAAACGGTCTTCGACCTCGCATAGGTGGTAATCCTCTCGACATTTGGAAGGGTCTCCTTCAGAAAGGCAATGATTTCCGCCAGATCATCGGCCCCCATCCTCAGGTTATCGCCGTCTTGGAGAAAGACGTTTTTACCCCCACCGTAAAGCCAAAGGGCAACCCTCTGAAAGGACTCGTTGTAGAAATCAGGCCTGTCAAAGATGGTCTGAACCACTGAGGCATCAATCTTCCCCGCAAGACCCATGTTCCATGAGATCGCCTTTATCTCCTGGCCAATCTTCTTGACCGTCCTAATATCCTCCTTAACCTCATCCACCAGCCTCTGGCTAAAACGCTCCCCCTTATAGGTTCGGCAAAAGGCGCACCGATTCCACGGACAATTGCGGGTAACCCGGATAAGGAGGCTATAAGCCTCGCTGGGTGGCCTAATGGGGCCCTGTTCAAAGGTATCGTGCATCTTCTGTAAACTCCCGTTCAGCCCTGGGTGAGGACCAACTCCTCCGGTTCGATATCCAATTTCGAACAGATCCGATTTTCAATGCGGTTGCTGAGCGATTCCATTCGATCCATCCACTTTCTTCCCTCTTCGTCCCTACAATACCTTGTCCTGAGATCTTCAAACCGCTCCCTCAGGGTTACGACCTGATTGTGACGAACCCTCTTATCCGAATAATTGACCACTTCCTCCTCCGAAACCCATGTTGAATCCAGATCCTTTACGAGGAAAACATGCTGGCGTACAATCTCAGCTATGCGCTCATAGCCCAATTTCTTCAATAACCGATAAGCCGTAAGGCTATGATCCTCTCCTGAATCAAGGCTTTCAGCCTTGGTGATATCGTGAAGTAATGCCGCAGCCTCCACTTCATTGAGGTTCAGGTTCTCACCCTTTTGGTTCAAGGCTTTTGAAATGGAAAGGGCCACATCGGCCACCTTGATACAATGTTGAATGATATGTTCCCTTCCATTGTACCGTCTCATGAGATCCAAACATTCACCTTTCGATGGAACATTCGTAGGCCGACTCCGGCGTTTTTCCAAAGTGTCCTCGCTCTTCCTTGAATAACCGCGATCTTTTTATTAAAACATATACTTCCCTCCGAGCCCTGTCAAGTTAACCATATGAGGCCTTTGGATTTCTCCCTTTCACATTTGGCATTTCTCATTGGTCATTTGCCATGTAGATTTTTAGAATTGATTCCACCATTCCATTCTTCCAATATTCCAGTATTCCATCATTCCATTATTCCATTTTTCCATTATTTCATTTGAACTCTGGCATTTATCATTGAGCATTTCCCCTCAACCTTACCCTTTCACATTTCCTCTCAGATCCATTTCCCCCTTGCATCATCGGGGGGACCAGGTATATATTGGCTTAATTAACCGAACAATGTTCTGGTGGGCATCCCCGATGGAAAAGGTCATTGATCTACGGAGTGATACGCTGACTAAACCAACGCCTGGCATGAGGAAGGCCATGATGGATGCAGAGGTGGGAGACGATGTCTTTGGTGAGGATCCCACAGCCAACGCCCTCCAAGAAAAAGTAGCAAGGCTTCTGAATATGGAGGCTTCGCTTTTCACCTGTTCGGGCACCATGGCCAATCAACTAGCCATCCGAGCCCATACCCATCATGGAGATGAAGTAATCATCGAATCCGAGTCCCACACCTTCAACTATGAGGGGGGAGGAGGAGCTGCCCTTTCCGGGATCCAATTCCGCCCGTTGAGGGGGGACAGGGGGGTTTTGGACCCCTCTCAGATCGAGGACGGCATCAGGCCCCATGACCATCATTTCGCACCGACTCGGTTGATCTGCTTGGAAAATACCCATAATCGGGCGGGGGGAAGGATTTATCCCATCGAGAAGATAAGGGAGACCCACAGCCTAGCGAAACGATATGGGTTGGCCATGCACCTGGACGGGGCAAGACTTCTAAATGCCAGTGTAGCATCGGGAATTCCTCCGGACAAATATGCTCGATATTTCGACTCCGTGAGTATTTGCCTCTCAAAGGGGCTGGGAGCACCCATAGGATCAGTAATCGCGGGATCTCGTGATTTCATCGACCGGGTCCATCGCTTTAGGAAGATGTTTGGTGGCGGTATGCGTCAGATAGGCATCATCGCCTCCGCCGGAATCTACGCCCTCGATCACCATACTGATCGACTAAGCCTGGACCATGCCAATGCGAAGAAGTTGGCCCAAGGACTTTCCCAGATCGATGGGGTCAAGATCGATCCCGATTCGGTGGAAACCAATATCGTCGTTTTCGACGTATCCGAGGCGAACACCGATCCACATCGCATCGTAGGATTCCTGAAGGAGCGTGGGATCTTGATGATACCCTTTGGGAAGACCCTCATCCGGGCGGTGACCCATCTCGATGTGACTTCCGAGGATATTGAAACGGCCATTGAGATCACAGCCGATGTCTTCTCAAGCCTCAAAGAAAGGCCTCGTTAAATGACCTAACCCCAGAGAGATTGATTTTTCCCCGAGAACTCTTCTGCGTTTCCTCTCCTCCCCTTAGGAAACATCCATCCGCGCGATCTTCACTGTGAGATAAAGGTCCCCGCGTTCTCCATGGGGGGAACTTCGGCCCATACCCCGAAGCCTGAGGCGGGTTCCATCGCTCATCTTGGGGGGAATCGTGACTACTACCGTCTTTCTTCTCTGTGGAATGCTGACTAATTTGCGGGCTCCCCAGAGGGCTTCACGTGGCGTAATGGCAAGGGTACCGTGGATGTCCAGCTCTTCCCCCTCAATGGGACGGATATGGTGAAGCCGTGGCGTACTTCGCCGTTGCAGGGAACGTTCAAACCTCTGACTGAATCCGGTTCTGGGAAAGGCCAGGAAGAGCTTTATGGTGGCCAAACCGAAGATGAATCCCCCTATATGAGCCCACCAGGCGACTCCCCCTGCCTGTCCATAGCTCACCGTTGCATAAAGGAATTGG
>Ga0209636_10008879_pt1 | contig 10242 bp, 8 predicted proteins | sample DeeMarSWOR152_54_FD_187464 | JGI IMG/M metagenome (GOLD analysis project Ga0209636, IMG submission 187464) | Marine sediment microbial communities from White Oak River estuary, North Carolina - WOR-1-52-54 (SPAdes) (version 2) | ecosystem: Environmental > Aquatic > Marine > Intertidal zone >... | reverse complement strand
CCCTCCACCGATGCCTGCGGGGTCAGCTTCAGGGCCTACGATGATAAAGTAGTTATAAGCCCAGGGGACTCGTTCCGCATCATATCCTTCTGCTTCAAGAGCGTAGCCACCGGCTATAAATGCTGCTTCTTGAGCGGGGTCATGGACGGTAACCACATCCACATCACCATCCATACCTAATTGCAAAGCAGCCCCGGTGCCTTTTGCTGTTATCTGTAAGTCGGCGTTATATCTTTCCTCAAAAGTGGGCTCCAGATAATTCCACAGGCCAGTGTCATAAAGGCTAGTAGTGGTTGCTATTCGTAGTACTCCTGTTTGCTCGCTACAGCCGAGAACCGTGACGAGCAATGTCGAAGCTAAAAGAATTGAAGCTATCTTGGGTAAAATTCCTTTCATTAAAAACCTCGTTTCATTTTTAAAAACGTTTGAGTAAGACGTCGTTTGCCGAAGCCTTGAATCTGCTTCCTGCTCTCGATCCTTTTCTCAATTTGAGTTAATGAAATGACTGGTCAGTGATGAGGAAGCAGCAAGCTAGAATAAAAAAGCACCGCTACAAAAACGGTGCTATCCAAAAACCAAGCTTTATATTCCCTCCTTTCCAAGCATGGGAGGTACAGACATTTCTATCTGTGCCCTCGAGGCTTTTCAGCCCACCGACTGCTTGCCATGGATTATCTTTAGGCAAGGCAGCTCGGAGAGAGCTAACATTTAATTATGGGTATTATATCAGGGCTTTATCAGCCAATCAAATCCGGTGTACCTGTATAGGTATAGAAACAATTGTCAAGCAGGTCAGACGATTATGTTTCTTGCGATTTCTCTATACCTGGCGTAGCTTCTTCGGGAGCTTCAACCTCTTCCTCCGCTTCAGCCGCTTCCTCTGCCACCTCTACCACCTCCTCTTCTACCTTTTCCACAGGTCGGAAACTGATTTTCACCACGACCAGCTCTGGGTCGTTAAGAATGGTAACATCTTTGTCTATGACAATATCCTTGACTCTTATTGCTTGCCCTGGCTCAGTGAAGGAACTGATGTCCACTTCCAGGTTACCGGGGATTTTTGCCGGGAGACACTCTACAGTCAAATCCTCAAGCTCGTGCTCCAGCATGTTGTCTTTAGACTTCAGGGCTGGCGCTTCTCCGACTAATACAACAGGAACCTCTAACTTTATCTTTTCCTCCATTTTTACCTGATAAAAGTCTACATGGAGCAATTGCCCCCTCCGCCAATCTCTAACAAATTCACGAACCACAACATTCCTTGGCTCTTTTTCCCTACCTAGCTTGAGGCTGATAAGCCCTGTTTGCCCAGCTTGAGCTAATACTCGTTCAAGCTCAACATTGTTGCACTGTAGTGCTAGAGACTCGATACCGTGCCCGAAAAGATGCACCGGAGTTATTCCCTGGCGGCGCAAATGCTTGACTTTTTTACCGAGAATCTCCCTGCTGGTAACCTTTAACGCTATTTTGTCCACTGCAATGCTCCTTCGAAGTTGAAATATTCATAATATTATAACGTATCAGCTTGTAATTTACCCTTCCTCAGTTTGGCAAATTGTTAAAGGGACGGAAACACCACATTATTGAGATTCTTCTGGGAATCTCCGTCTCAGCTTGGAGCCGAGCACTGAAGTCGCCTGGCCCCGCCACAATCATAGCAAATAAGGTTGCCTACCGCAAGGAAACTGTGCACGTTCACGCAAGTGGTGATATAAGGTTTATTCCTTCACCACTGAGAATCTGAAATTCCTCTCCCTTTAGAAGAAGATACTAGGTTGAGGGTGATGAATCAAGTGACAAAGCACACAGCAGTCGCCAAGCGCCAGCCCAAGTACCCTCGCAGCATTCCTTTGATCTAATCGTTTTTACATGTAAAGACTTCTTAATTTGTGAGCTTATTGCTGCCCTAACACTGACTCCGATTTTAAACGGAGCACAGACTCATGAACGGCGCCAACGCTTTGTTCAATTACTTTGCCACCTTTGAAGTACAATATCTGTGGGATGCTCATGATTTGGTACTTTAAAGTTGTCTGGGGGTTCAGATCTACGTTTAGTTTGCAGAATTTGAGCCGGCCTGCATATTCCTGGGCCAGTTTCTCTGTGATGCGGGCAATAGTGTCGCATGGGGCGCATCCAAATCCAAAAAAATCCACCATGACAGGCGAGCTACATTTCAGAACCTCCTCTTCAAAGTTACCATCGTTAATTTCAATAATTCCCGCTGCCATTTCTTCTTTGACTTGAATTTCAATTAGGATATCTCCAGGACGGCCATCGGTTACTTGGAGGACATTGGCTAGCTTTATCACACTGCCTGTTCTCGCCCCTGCTGGAATGTTCACCTCTAGCCTGGTATCCTTCCTCGATAATATCTTTTTAGTTCCTAGCCTCGCCTCTTCTGCCGTAACAGTTATCCGATAGTGAACTGGGTTAAATGTTTGGCTTCGATCAAAGGGTCTGTTCATAGTGCTCTCAGCTCCAAGCTAAATTGCAGGTTTCTTTTCCTTGCTGACCTAATTTTAGCCCACTGTAGTATGCTATTAGACAAGCCAAAAATCAAGCATTTGTCTTAGTGCATATGACCAATGATTCGAATTTGCTCTTAAGATTTCGATTATTGTCTGTACCTACATGGTGGTAAAGCGGCATAGAGAGGCTCTGGCAATGACAGGATTTCTTATTATGTTTTAACAGGTTATTTAGGCGTTTTGGGTTAGGTACTCCAAAGCTTGTTCCAAGTCTATAGGCAAAGGCGATTTAAATTCTTGGTGTTGCTTAGTTGATGGTAAACGAAAGCCAAGGCGATAGGCATGAATAAATTGCCTGTTAAGATGAGCTGATTTTATTCCATAAACGGGGTCACCGACGACCGGATAGCCGATAGCTGACAGGTGTACTCTGATTTGATGTGTGCGCCCTGTTATGGGGGTGACTTCGACTAGAGTGTAGTTATTCAGGTATTTCCGGACTTTATATTTGGTGCTAGCTTCTTTTCCTGCTTCTACAATTGCCATTCTCCGTCTACTATGAGGGTCTCGCCCGATAGGTGCTTCAATTATCCCTTGTTCCGGGGATAACCTCCCTTTAACAAGAACAAGATATCCTTTGGTTACAGTGCGACTTTTGAACTGGGCGGCTAAATATTCCTGAGCAAAATCGTTTTTAACAATGACAATGAGCCCCGATGTATCTTTATCTAGTCTGTGAACTATGCCTGGGCGCATTAGCTCGTTATTCGTGGCCAGGCCGGGGCAATGAGCTAAGACAGCGTTGACTAAAGTATGGCTGGGATGCCCCGGGGCAGGGTGAACTGTCAATCCAGCAGGTTTATCTATGACCAATATGTCCTCATCTTCATAAATTATAGTTAACGGAATTGGTTCAGCTAAAGGATGGACAGGTAAGGGAGGAAGTTCGACCGTTATCCTATCGACCTTGCTTAATCTCTGGTTCGACTTTGCCCTGTGCTCGTTGACCAGAATGTAACCTTGCACAATTAATTTCTGTAAATAAGCGCGCGAGAATTGTGGAAGAACCTGGGTTAAATACTTATCAAGGCGAATGTCAGAAACAGGTGAGTTGAATTGCAACGTCTTAATTTTGGGGTCTTTGGTTGCGTTCATATGCTTTTCTAAATACCCCCGACCTATAAAAGGAATAAATGAGAACAAAGACACCCACCACTATGGCTGCGTCAGCGATGTTAAAGGCAGGCCAATGGAAATCGCCCCACAAACGGAAGTAAATGAAGTCAGTAACATAACCAAAACGGATGCGGTCTATTAGATTGCCTACAGCACCACCCAAAATCAAGCCGATAGATGCCATACTCGAGGTAGTGGCTGGGGACAAGTAACGAAGAAACAACAATATAAAGAGTAAACTAGCTATGCTAATTGTGATGAGAAGAAAGGTTTGATTGGCAAGTAATCCAAAGGCAGAGCCCGTATTTCCAATATAGATTAAACTTAAGCGGTCAGTTATTTGGAGAGATTCCCCAAGCGCTAGGTGAGCTCTGATCCATAGCTTGCTCAATTGGTCTAAAGCGCCTACTAAAGCAGTGACGGTGAGCCATAATGTTACTTTCTTAATGCCATTACGCAAATACAGTTTCGAATTATCTTTGTCCACAACAAAGTCGCCGATTTTGTCGGATTACACAACACAGTCGAGCGCCCTTTATCTTGCCCCTTTTGGTTCCTTTGCTTGTTGAGCCTTACAGCTCAGGCATAAGCTTGCTTGAGGTATGGCTTCAAGACGGGCTTGCTCTATAGCTTGCCCACAGGAATCGCACAAGCCATAAGTGCCCGCTTCATATTTTTGTAAGGCATGCTCAACCTCATTAAGAGACTCTCCCAGCCTTTCTTCCAAGGCAAGTCTTTTCTCTAGTTCGGAGGCTTCATCGGCTCCTTCTTCCCTTTTGCCGAATGGACTACCTTCCTTTCTCTCTGCCGATGGTTGACCAAGAGCTCTCAACTGCTCTATCTTTTCTAACAGCTCTACTTTCTCCCTCTTTAATCTTTCATAAAGTTCAGCAGACTCTTTCACTTCTTGTCCTCCCTATGATTTACAGCTATCCTACACCGAAAATACACACGAACTGTGTGAGACTTTTAGCTCTATTATACGATGTTGGGCTTGCTAAAAACTCCCCTTATATCAGGATGTAAGGAGTCTCCGAGTTCTTTCACGGATTCGTATCTGATTTTGTTAAGTTCCCTTTGATTTTCTTCAAATTCAGTTTTGGAGTAAAGTTTCTCAGGATGCAAGTAAATATCATCCACATATCTTATCGCTTTAGGCACCTTAAAGCCCGTGGGAGAATCTACCCAATCTTCTAAACCTCCTCTTAGTAAAGAATCGAGTATTGCCATGGTAAATTCCAACCTTATATCTTTGTAATATTCCCCTTCCCCTATTCCTCCAGTATTTATCAAATAGTAATTTAAGTGGGGAATACTTTTTATTATCTCATAAAATATATTAGCATGCTTGGCCAAGTCTCCGGCGACAAAGGGGTCGTAGAAAAACTCGCTCCTAATTTTTCCTGCCTGAGTTGGGTCACCAGCCGAGGATTCCATTGCCTGTCCCAGAACCATTAAAGCGGTTGCTTGTTCCCGCGTCAGCTTTGATATTGCCGGAATCAGTGGCCCCCTGGTGATAAGAATCAGATTGTCAATCCTCTCAACATCGATATAGGGACTGGCATGCATAAAATCTCTTCTTAATACCACCGCTCTGCCATTGGATGTTCTTTCGAAATTGTAAAGGTCAAAATCTCCGTCCTCAGTTACGTAAACATTCTCGCAGACAGTTTGCGGTTTCAACAGTCCGTAAAATATTTCGATTTGCTCCCCGGGATTCACACCTTCTGTTTTTACAAATATTCCCCCGGCTTCAAAGCCATGAAAGGAACCATCGGGCATGAGAGTCCCCCCATCATCCTGGATAAGCCATGATTTCTCCTTTCCTTTCCTGGCCAGGATTCTACAGGTCGTAGTTGTTTTCCCGTTGGCACTTAATGCCACAAGTAACGTCCTCGCTATCCGATAGTCCCCGTGTGCTGATTGAAGGTAATCTTCCCTACAGCCAGTATGTAAGAAGATGCCCCCCCTTCTCGTCTTAGTTACCCAATCCTCAGCGGCGAAAACCCCCTTTTTATATTCACCTATGTAGTTACCATTCCTAATGATCTTGACAAACCTTCCATCATTCAGCATAGCCAATCTGATAGTGATATCTCTCTCGGGGAGCGGCTTCGACCGGTTAGTTTCAAAGGCGTCGTCAGCGAAGAATAAGACGTAGTAGGTTGGCTTTTTGACTTCCCCCTTTGGTGGTATAAAAAGGTTCTTGCCTCCGTAGGCAACATGGGCAAACCGCTCAGGAACAATTAACCTGACTGTGGTATTACTATTTTCGTTGCCCACAATTCTGTCTATGGAAATCAATCTTTCCTTGTCCAAAGCCTTTTCACATTGAGCTAATAGCCTTAGTTCATCCTCGCCAAAGGGATGGTCAACACTGTTTTTGGTGAACATTGCTGACCTGGAAGTAGGCTCACTTTGGGCGACAAAATTTCCGTAAATCGTTTTTCTAACCCCAGGCTGTGTGTCCACAAGCCCTCTCAGTTCCTCATCTGAGGGGTTATGAGTCAACCGAGTTTCTTCCCGCGCCTTTTGCCAGATTCTGTTGGCAGTTATGGCGAATTGTTCCAGCTCAAACGTTACCATTATGTTCCTTAGGAGAAATGCGATTTCGGGTTCCCAATTTCCAGGAATTAGGTGCTGATCCCGACATCGTCGGAATTGCCTAGACCTCGCGGAATTCGCCTTCTACCGTACCTTCTTCTCCTCCACCAGGTTCCTCACCGCCAGGTCCTTCTTCACTGGGTGGTGGCTGCCCTGGTTCTTGGTAAACCGATGCCCCGACCTTCTGCATAGCCTGTGATAGCTCTTGCGTAGCATTACGAATAGAATCAATATCCTGTCCTTGAAGGGCGGACTTTACACTAGCTATCTTATTCTCTATTTCTTGGTTTACATCGGCAGGTATTTTATCCTTGTAGTCACGGAGGGTTTTTTCCGCGGTATAAGCCAAGCTATCAGCAGTATTGCGGACCTCTATTTCTTCTCTATGTTTGGCATCTTCAGTAGCATGTTGCTCAGCCTCCTGTTTCATTTTCTCCACTTCCTCTTTGCTCAGTCCGCTGGAGGCAGTAATAGTGATTTTTTGTTCCTTCCCTGTGCCTTTATCGCGAGCGCTAACATTGAGAATGCCATTAGCATCTATATCGAAGGTGACCTCAATCTGGGGCACGCCTCGTGGCGCCGGCAGAATGCCGTCAAGCATAAAGCGTCCCAACGTGCGATTATCAGCAGCCATAGGACGTTCTCCTTGAAGAACGTGTATCTCGACACTTGGTTGATTGTCGCTAGCAGTGCTGAAAATTTGGCTCTTCGAAGTTGGTATAGTGGTGTTGCGGGGAATAAGAGGTGTAGCTACTCCCCCTAGCGTTTCTATTCCTAGAGTGAGTGGAGTGACATCGAGAAGAAGAACCTCTCCGACTTCACCTTTAAGTACCCCGGCTTGAATGGCAGCGCCCAAAGCTACCGCCTCATCGGGATTGACTCCCTTGACGGGCTCCCGGCCAAAGAATTGCTTTAAAGTCTCCTGAACTTTGGGCATTCTTGTCTGCCCACCGACGAGGATTACATTATTGATTTGGCTTGCTGTGAGTCCGGCATCGCTCAGGGCCTGACGGCAAGGCCCGATACTCTTTTCTATGAGATCGGCGGATAATTGTTCTAGCTTGGCTCGAGTTAATGTCATGCTGAGATGCTTGGGACCACTGGCATCGGCAGTAATAAAGGGCAGGCTTACCTCTGTTTGAGCTACTGTAGATAGTTCCTTCTTCGCTTTTTCAGCAGCGTCTTTCAGCCTCTGCAATGCCATCTTGTCCTGCCTCAAGTCGATGCCTTGTTCTTTCTTGAATTCATCACATACCCAATCCATAATCCTCTGGTCAATATCATCACCACCGAGATGAGTATCGCCGTTGGTTGACTTAACTTGGAAGGTACCCTCCCCTATATCAAGGATAGAAATATCGAAAGTTCCACCACCAAGATCATAAACAGCAATGGTCTGGTCCTGTTTCTTGTCCATTCCGTAAGCCAGTGATGATGCAGTAGGCTCGTTTATAATACGCAAAACGTTAAGCCCGGCTATGGCGCCGGCATCTTTAGTGGCATTTCGCTGGCTATCGTTGAAGTAGGCTGGCACGGTAATCACAGCGTCGTCGACCTTTTCGCCGAGATAAGCCTCAGCATCGGTCTTCAATTTCTGAAGTATCATAGCTGATATTTCTTGGGGACTATACTCCTTACCCCCCATTACGACCCGACAATCGCCGTTGGAAGCCTCAGTAATCTTATATGGTAGGCGCTTTATATCGGCTTGAACAATGGAGTCCTTAAATTTACGCCCGATAAGGCGCTTTATGCTGAATATGGTATTTTCGGGATTGACTATTGCTTGACGCTTGGCTAACTCGCCTACTAATCTCTCCCCAGTCTTACCTACGGCTACCATTGAGGGAACGAGATTTCCGCCTTCAGCACTGGGTATGATCTTGGGGTCGCCTCCCTCCATCACCGCTACTACACTTAATGTGGTACCTAAATCAATTCCTATAGCCCTACCCATTTTTGCTCCTCCTTCTAAGTTGTTTGTTCTGGTCTTCCTTTTCTTCGCCCTTACCCACTATTACCAGGCTAGGGCGAATTACCTTTTCTTTCAATTTATAGCCTTTTTGTGTTTCCTCAACAATTATCCCATCCTCCCCTTCCTGCTGCATTACAGCTTCGTGCAAGTGAGGATCAAAGGGTTCTCCTCTAGCTTCAATCTCGGTGAGTCCTTGTGCCTCAAGGGTTGCCTTAAATTTATTATAAATGAGCTTGATACCTTCAGTCCAATTTGATTCATCGAGCTCAGCAGGAACTGAAGCGAAGGCTCTCTCCAGGTCATCCATGATGGGCAGCAAGTTAGAAATAAGCGCGCTATTAGCAAATTCGATAATCTCCTTTTTTTCCTGCTCAGTACGTTGTTTATAATTAACAAAATCAGCCTGACATCTTTGCCAATTGGCTAAATATTTTCCTGCCTTTTCCTTCTCCTCAGCTAGAGCTTGCTGTAAAGTTTCTATATCCGCGACTTGCTCAATTCTTGGTTCGACTACCTCGTCATCCTCAGCCAACGTTAGGCCTCCTTTAGATGTATTCAGCCACTGAGTTACTTAGCACTGTCGTGAGGCTATTAAGTGAAGCAATGGCCTTGGCGTAGTCCATTCGTTTGGGGCCAATCACCCCCACAATACCACTGGCCTTATCAGGTGCTCCATACTGACTGGCTATTAAGCTCAAGTCCTGTAATGCTGGCTCTGGGTTTTCTTCACCAATGACTACCTTTACCCCTCCCTTGCTAGATTCTTGGTAAAATATATTTCTGAGCCAATTCTCCCCTTCCAGCACTTCCAAAATTCCAAGTATTCTGGGACTGCTGGTAAATTCTGGTTGACTGAGCAGCAAACGCAGTCCTTCAAGATAAGGCTCACCATATTCTAGCTTGTCTTCAGCAACCATAATTTCTGCTAAAGATTCAGACATCTGCCTTTCTGCAGAAGAAAGTCCCTCTTTTTTAGCCAAGATCTCGCTGCTGGTCATCCCGGCATAAGTAGAAGTGAGCTTATTAGCTATCTTCGTTAGCTCATCCTGGTTAACCTTTCTACTGAAAGATAAGACCTGCCGCCTAACCTTAGCTTCATACAGAACTACGACGAGCAAAGCCATGAAGTCCTGCAAGGCTACCAAATCGAGATGCTTGAAGCGGCAGCGAACCGCTTTGGGAGTGGTTATTACCACTAGGTTGTGAACAAGGCGAGCCAAAAGCGCTGCCACCGTCTTTAGCCATTGCTCCAGTTCTTCTTTTGCCTCCTGAGATATCTGATGAATTAGATACTGCTCGACGCGAGGAAGTTCAATCTCTTCTCCTATCAATTCTACATAGTAGCGGTAAGCCTTATCAGTGGGTACGCTTCCGGCCGAACGATGAGGGTGAATAACATATCCTTCTCGTTCCAAGTATGCTGTGTCATTGCGAATGGTAGCCGGGCTTACCTTCAAGCCATACTTTTTCACAACAGCACTTGAAGCTACTGGTACTACCCTGGTGATATAATCTTCAATTATTACCCTGAGAACGGTTTCTCTTCTTTCCTTTAAAGCCATTTAGCACTCTGCCCTTTAAATTGCTAAATATATTAATTTACCACTGTAAACACATTCTGTCAATGGCAATGTTGATAATTTCTTAAAAGGTTAGTATAGTGCCAGCCAAGGAGTATGTCAGGGGAAAATCGCGGGGAAATATCAGTTCTTTAACATCCTACCCGAAACTGACATCTCTATTTCGAGGCCGCCACGAATTATTACTAGCTTCAAAGCATATTGTGGCAGACGTGGGTATTCTATGGCGAGGAAATTCAGGCCCTTCTATGGGTGGTGGATAGTAGTAGTTTCAGCTATCACACTGCTGCTGGCTGGAGGAATAGGCTTCTACAGTTTTGGGGCTTTCTTTACTCCACTGATAGATGAGTTTGGATGGAGTAGAGCTCAGATATCACTGAGTATGTCCATAATGGGTTTGATTGGCCTTACAGGTCCGTTGCTTGGGACATGGGTG
>Ga0209636_10008878_pt1 | contig 10242 bp, 8 predicted proteins | sample DeeMarSWOR152_54_FD_187464 | JGI IMG/M metagenome (GOLD analysis project Ga0209636, IMG submission 187464) | Marine sediment microbial communities from White Oak River estuary, North Carolina - WOR-1-52-54 (SPAdes) (version 2) | ecosystem: Environmental > Aquatic > Marine > Intertidal zone >... | reverse complement strand
AAAAGAGGGAAAATTAACATTTTACCTAGCTCCCCGCATAGAAGTGGAGTAGCAACAATAAACCGGAGGAAAAGCAGGTACTTACGAAAAGCGATTGGGTTAAGTACCCTTTCACCCCAAGGGCCGCTGGATACGTAAAAAAGTTAGACATAAAAATCGACGACTTAGCGAGCTCAGAATTCAAATCTGTGCTGGACAGAGCTGAAAGTCGAATAGAAGAAGCCATCCTTTTTCGCACGGTAAGCCAAAAATCGTCCAACGATGACATCGAAATACCCTCCTTTCCCATAGCGGTAATGATGGTAGCTGCGACAGCCGATTCGCTCATTAAAAGTAGATACGCACTAGCCGAAGCAAAACGAGCTTCGGAACTACTTGAGGATGAGAGAAAAGAGAAGGTAATGGAAATCGCAACTATCTTCAACTGGAAACTCAGAATAGTCGACGGCGACATCAACGCTCCGCCATACGACTTTGCGCTCAGCTTTCCAGATTTCCTGAAAAACGCAACAGGCTTTCATGACAAGAAATGGAAACTTGTCAATCGCCTTCTGTTCAATGGGGAAGTTTACCTTACAAAACATGAGATAAGTCGCCTCCTAGAAGAGGAGGTACGAAGATATGTTGAAGGAAAACTCGACACAAAAGTGGGATCATTACCGCAGAGCATCATGGATCGCATAAGCCAGTTGAAGCAACTGGCCATAGCGAAACGAGGAGAAATTCGGAGAGAAGAAATTCCGAAGGACGTGATTATCGCCGCCTTTCCTCCGTGCATAAAGGGATTATACGACACCATGGCATCAGGTCGCCCCGTCTCCCACATAGGCCGCTTCGCCCTAACCTCCTTTCTAGTAAACATAGGCATGAGTGTGGAAGATGTTGTCAATTTTTTCCGCTCAGTCTCCGACTTCGACGAAAGAATGACCCGCTACCAAGTTGAACACATAGCCGGAGTGAGAGGATCTCGAACAAAGTACATTCCTCCACGATGCGACACACTACGCACCCACGGAATCTGCCACACTCCAGACGAAATATGTAAAAGAATACGACATCCGCTAGCTTATTACCGAAAAAAACTGAAGATTGTGAAATCGGAGATTTCCGTTGAGCGACATGAAGAAGAAAGAGCTTAGTATTTTGGTAAAACGACCGCGTCTCCGTACACGCATTGAAGCATGAAGATGCGCCCCATGTTTTTGTTTGATTATAGCGCGCGCAAGCGTTCAGAATTGGAAAAGTTTTTTATGCAAAGTCCATAAACGAACAATTCTCACAAGCTCAAGAAACTAAGTCTTGGTTAGAAGGCGAAGTGAATGGACCGTATTCTAATAACTGGCGGAGGCGGTTTCATTGGAAGCCACCTTGCGAGACATCTATACCAGGAGGGCCACTTCGTCAGGATAGTTGACATAAAGTTTGATGACTACATCCAAAAAAGATACTATACGGAAAGACTCAAACTCGATTTAAGAAAATGGGAAAATTGTCTATTAGCAACAAAGGGAATTAACAAAGTTTACAATCTCGCCGCAAACATGGGAGGCATAGGATTCATAACCACAGTAGGTGCCGAAGTAATGCACGACAATGTACTCATCAACACTTATATGCTTGAAGCCTCTAGACAAAACAAAGTTGAAAGATTCTTGTTCAGCTCTTCCGCTTGCGTCTACCCAACCTACAGGCAAAAAAACCCAAATGTAAAGGGCTTAAAAGAAGAAGATGCCTACCCCGCAGACCCAGACAACTTCTACGGATGGGAAAAACTCTTCACAGAGAAACTATGCGAAGCATACCTCAGAGACCATGGTCTCGATATTCGCATAGTTAGATATCATAACGTCTATGGACCCGAAGGAACATACAAAGGCGGAAGAGAAAAATCTCCAGCAGCCCTATGCAGAAAAGTAGCAGAAGCCCACAACCCAGGAACCATAACCATCTGGGGAGACGGAAAACAAACACGATCATACTGCTACATAGACGACGCCTTGAAAGGAACAATAATGCTCATGGAATCAGATTACAACAAACCAATAAACATAGGCTCAGAAAGACTCGTCACAATTGACGAACTAGCCTACATCATAATAAAAATCTCAGGAAAAACCATAACAAAAACATACAACCTCACAGCACCACAAGGCGTCAGAGGCAGAAACGCCGACATAACCCTCACCCAAAAAATCCTAGGCTGGAGACCACAAACAACCCTCGAAGAAGGACTAGAAAAAACCTACAAGTGGATCGAGATTGAGTGCAACGAAGACAGAAAAACCCGAGCGCTCGCGATCTCTGGTGTACGCGATCAAAACTTTCGGAGCGACTGAACCTTGGCTGACGACTTTTTCGGAAAAAGCGAACAGACTGAAAAGAATTTCAATGGAGTGCAGCTCTCATTGGTTCTTCCGGTATACAACGAAGTCAAAAGTATAGGGCATATACTAAACGAGTTCTATTCTGAGATAGGCAGCAAAGTTGGAATGGAAATAATTGTACGCGAAGGTGGAAGTACCGATGGAACAAAAGAGGCCCTTATTAAACTTAGCCAAAGCATACCCATGAAATCAATTCTTGAAGATGAAAAAGGAGGATATATGAGAGACGTCAAGGACGGTCTAAGACAGGCGGATGCGGACTACGTGTTGTTCATTGATTCAGACGGGCAGTATGTTTCGTCTGATTTTTGGAAGTTATACGAAAAAAGAGACGACTATGACATGATTATCGGTTACAAAACAAAACGCGCAGATCCCCCTCATAGGGTACTTCTCTCAAAAGTGTTCCATACGGTGGTTAGAGTTCTTTTTAAGCTCCCGCTTCATGACCCTGACTGTGGCTACAGAATTATGAAGAAGAGGGTTATCGACAGCGTTTTGGAAGAAGTTAAGTTTCTGGAGTACAGCTTTTGGAGCGAGTTTACAGTTAGAGCATTCAAGAAAGGCTTCAAACTATTGGAAGTTCCAATTCAGCACCGAAGAAGGCTTTCAGGTAACACCAAACTGTACACACCAAGAAAGCTTCTCAAAATAATTACTTCGCAATTTATGGGTTTGTTGAAGCTTTGGATAGAATTACGAACATACATGCGCGTGTGAGTAATGAGTAGATTTCTAGGCGAATTTACATAACTATCTTGTTCCGATAGTCTCAAATTTAATGGGATCCTCAGTTAATGAAAATCATAGTTATGGGGGAAGGTCTTTCAGGTTTGCGCGCGCCTCACGAATTATTTTTTGTCGAGAGTAAAGGGGGTCAATTGTCTCCAAGATGCGTTTTCATCTAAGAGTCGAATGTTCCAATTGTGGATTGCCATTCTTTGATTTTCACTTGTATAAGCTATCTTCTGACCACAAATGATGATGTGCCATGGAAGACGGGTTTTTACAAATAGTATTTTCAGACCAACATAATCTACCATTCGAATAGCTTCCTCTGTAACAAAAACATGATGATGCAAGCAACGATTCTTGAAATTGTCCATTGATCTCGCAACAAAACCATCATAGGTTCCTGACATGGGGTCCATTAACAAATCATGCAAACTAAGTATCTCTGATAAGTGACTCATATCGTGCTCGTCTATTCCATTTTCGTAATTTTGTATCAAATGATCCAATTTAGTTATCGGTCTATTGTGGTCAAAAGTGACTTCTTTATGTGGAATAACGAGAAGCAATACGCCCCCATTTTTCAACACCCTCTTCCACTCAAAGAGGGCTTTAAGGGGGTTGGCAATGTGTTCAAGTACATGAGAAGAAACAACAAAATCGTAACTCTCGTTCTTGATGCCCTCCAAATCTGTGGCTTCACGTATGAATTCGTAACCAAGCCTGTTTCCATGATAATTGAATGTCAATCCTTCGCTTATCTTGCCTTCCCACAAAGTCTCACTACAGTAATTGCAGTTGTCGAGATTCTTTACTATTCCGTATATTGGCAAGATCGATTTCGGTGAAAAAATGGAACTGGGACCACCAATCTCTAATCCATTCTTCCCGTAAAAGTGTGCCTTAATGTTATCAAAACACTTTATCGGTCTATACCATCCCAAGAGATAACGAATGTCCTTGAAGAATGGCAATGGACGCCTACTTCTGATTGCCCAAAATGCGCGCGCGCACATTGCCCGAAAGATTTTAACATGCGTGCTCCACAAAAGATACCGCTAGTAAGAAGTTTAATCAAGATTTCACTAGATAATTATTTCTGTCCCTTCCCACATTTTTACAGATCGTTATAAACAGTCTCCATAAGTATGGCTCTTTAAATTTAAAATACACCAACAGTAAAAATACAATGCGCGCGAAAAGCTATAATGTAACTGTCCTGGAAAAAGAAGACCATGTGCGCGCATATGGGAGCCGCTCTATATACCGGACTGAAAGCAGCAGGGAGTCGTTCCGAGGCAATAGATGTAAGAGAAGGGATGCGAAAAAAGAAGAAAGGGAATTCTACTCCTTTAGTATCCGTAATTGTTCCAGCGTATAATGGTGCGGAAACTGTTTTATCAAGTGTTGAGTCGGTTGTGCGGCAGACTTACCGTCCAATTGAATTAATAGTTATTGATGATTCTAGTTTTGATGCTACTTATGAAAACCTATGTAGTTACAAGGAAGAGCTTAGAGCTGATTTGCTAAAAGTATTTAGGCATGACGAAAACGTCGGACTCGCAGCTACCCTTAACCATGGTCTAAAAGAAAGCAGAGGAGAATATGTTCTTGTGCTTCATCAGGACTGCGAGTTAATCGGAAATGATTGGATTACTAAATCCTTGAAGTATTTTAGCAATGATAGGATAGCTGTCGTGACTGGTTATTACGGAATTCCGCCAGAGAACTTATCGTTTGTTGTTAAAGCATTTGGAGTGTTAAGAAAGCAGTATCATTTGCTTAGGTCAGACGTTTCAGTTGAAGAAATAACATTTTCGGAGGGGAAATGTGATGTATATCGGAGAGACGTCTTGGAAAAAATAGGCGGTTTTCCAGAGAGATATAAAATTGCTGGCGAGGACCTCGTTGTCTCTTATAATTTGCGTCGTGAAGGATATATTCTATTAAAAGCTTATGATCTTCCAGTGGTGCAGAGGTTCGGGCATACAGCAAGCAATTTCCTCGGCAACTTTAGAAAGGAATTTACCTTCGGCAAAGCGATGGGTGGGGTTTTCCTGCAGTTCAAATCTTTCGTTTTCAAGGGGCTGGCATCATCATCCTATGCAAAAAGCAGGGCCTTACACAGAGCAGGCCAACCATTTTATATTGGGTTACTTCTACTACTCGCAACTCTAAGCACTCTCACTGGAAGTCAACCGATCGTATACGTAACGTTTCTTATGCTAGTCTTTAGGTATCTTTATTACGTAATCAGAGTCTATGGTGAATTAAGAAATTTGTCCAGCGTATCAAATAAATCGTCTAAGCACCCGTTATTAGAGTCTGCAATTATTGCAATTTTGGGATTCCCAACAGATTTATTATATACCAGCGGTTTCGTGTACGGACTGATTTTATACCAGAAAGGAGTGAGACCATGAGAAAAATCGTAGTCTTCATATCTGATGTGCTATCTAGGGTTTCCATTATACTCGTCGCGTTGACAGCTACATTGATCGCCGTGTCAGTTCTGACTGCCTGTAGCTCTTTCAGCGGGGGGATTCAAGGCATTGCGACGGAGATAGATGGCTTTCAAACATTCGCAATTGTCATGGACAGTCCAGGAAATGTCGTAGTTCGTGAGGATAATATTCTAATAGAGGCGACATCTACCTCACACCCGAAGGTTTCGGTATATGCTTCGACGGGAGATTTCAAGTGGAGTTTTTTCGCGACCCCGCTAAAAGGGCTAGGTGACTCTGTCCCGATTTCCTTCTCGCTAGATTGGGGAAATGGGGGTTTTTCTGTTTGGGCTAATACGATTACCGGCTGGCATTATGATTATTGCCTCGATAATTATTTGAACTCAAACGGAGCTCCTCTTGAAGCATTTCTTACTATAGGATCGAAATACAATGTCGAAATCGAATTGAAGACGGTGCCCGAAGCCGTGATCGTTGATCTCCTAGTGGCGAATTCCACATGGAATAAGAGGTTGTCGCTTGATATTGCCTTATCGCCGCATAGAGCAATCCGTTTCTCAGTCCTTAGTCTTCAGGCTTGGGCTGGTCAAAACGCAAGTGCACTGGCGAGCTATAATCAAAGCAAATTTACTTGCTACAATTTGGACAGATTTGCGCAACAATCAACTATGACTACGCTGGTTCTCATCTTCTTAACCATACTTCTAACGGTAGTCACGCTTTTTGCATGTAAGAAGAATTTCTCGCAGTTCTCTTCATGGATTCGGCTATTTTGTCGTCAAGCTAGCAAGATAGCTCTATGGTCAAATCTTAAACGGTTAGCTGGACGAATGATGTTGTATCTCAGAAACAATAAGGAAGCGTTTTTTTTACTCCTGCTTTTCGGAGGGATAAGGCTGGCTTTCAATGCATTGAGCAGCGGTCATACGTTTGATACGTATACTTTCAAAGTTTGGACTGATATAATGGTAAATAGAGGGTTCGTTGCGATTTACCCCGTCTCTGAGACCTTGCCTCCATTCCTCGGCACAAGGCCTGTTTGCCCATATCCTCCGTTAATCCCATATATCCTGTTTATTCTTCGGGGGTTTCTAATCCAAAGCACGGATGACTGGCTTTTTACTTTTCTGCTTAAGGTGCCCCCCATTATTGCCGATTTGGCACTGGGATGGGTAGTTTTCGTCATTGTTAAAAACCGGAAAGGATATAAGGCGGGGCTTGGCGCCCTAACGCTATCGTTACTCAATCTGATTAACTCTTCAATCTGGGGACAATATGACTCAATCGTCGCATTGTTCATGGTGCTATCTGTATGGTTTGTGTTGACAAATCGAATTGAATTGGGTTGGGTCTTTGCTGCATTATCCGTAGCCACAAAACAGACAGCTTTACCTTACGTCCCTGGCCTAATTGTCCTTAGTGCGAGAAAAAGACGATGGGCATCACTGCTTTACGGGTTTGCAGCATTCGGTCTGACCATGCTCATTGTTTGGTTTCCGTTTCTATTAAATGGTTTCTCCTTTGATTTTGCTATGCAAGGCTCAGGTTTGGATCTTCTGTCACCCGGAGGAGCGTTTGACCCCAAGGCTGCCGAAATGTCTGCAACAACCATTTGGGCGTTCAACATCTGGCCTCTTGTAACTTTAGTGAAAGAAGGTGCGCTGGGAATTCATGGTGAGATCAGTGACACAAACCCGAACCAGTTCTTTGGAATGAGTTATTATCAACTAGGGTTAGTTTGCTTCGTTTTGTTTTATGTACCAATCTTGCTTAGTATCAGGAAGGCTTCGAACTACAAAGCCGTTTTGATAAGATTTAGTTTGTTGATGTTGACGTTTTGCATGCTTCTCACGAGAATGCATGAACGCTACATGATATTTTCGATCTCTTTTCTCCCTCTTCTATATGGAGAGTCGAGGTTGATTACGAGATCGTACCTGTTGTTACTTACCACGTATTCTTATAATCTTATATTCGGGCTTGTAGGATGGTGGCGTCCTGCAAACCCCCTAAGTCCACTTAGCCTTTTGACAAATGTGCTATTTGGTGGATACAGTCTCGTAATTCTGATTTCAGTTAACATTTTGATCTTTCTGCTACTCGTTTATCACTGTTTGAAGCGATGGAAATGATTATCTTTTTATTGTACTATTCATGAATTATAGGGATGCTTCAACGATTTGTTACTAGATAGTGCTTTAGGAGATAATGAGGTGCCAAATAAGAGAATAATGGTGATCTCAACTTCTCCATTTCCGTACGGCGACAACATAACGGATGGACCAGGTTATAGAGCTTGGAACCTTTTCCAAGAAATATCTAACAGACACGACGTGACTATTTTAAGCCTCTACGAAAGCTTCCATCAAAAATTGTCAAAGGAATATGACGTGTCAGAGAACCGGGTTATCGTCAAATGTATATCGCACAATCCTCGGAGAGTGGCCAGTTCAATTACAAAGGAGAAGCCTGACATATTGTACTTACCTTGGTCGGCAACACCATTCATTAGTGGTTTACGTGAGAAGATTCCTACAATAATAGATTACATTGGGCCAGGTCTACTGGAAAGCTTTGCATCGCTAGGATACGTTCCTATTCATCAGTTACAACTCAAGTTGAAATCATTCTGGTTAGGCGATTTCCTGATGACGGCGGGGTTTAGAGAAAGATACTATCTACTCGGGCTTCTAACTGCTTCGAAGAGGCTCAGTCTCGACACCCGTAAACTTGATGATCCCTTAATCCATGTTATCCCCATGACACCTCCACCAGAACCTCCGGTATTACGAAAGAAAGTCGTTAACAAAACCTCAGGTGAATTAGTGATATTGGTTGCGGGGGCATTCCTTCCTTGGTATGATTATTCCACGCTTTTCGAAGCACTGCGAATTATGAGCGCGCGTGGCAAAACAAATTTCAAAGTGGTCCTTCTGGGGGGAAACCCTAAAGATCTAAAATTTGAAAAAAAAGTCAGAAAAATGGCGCAGAATATCCTTCAAAATGGAAAAATAATCTTTTCTGGTCTTTTTCCGTTCAAAGAACGGGCAAACTTCTATCTAGCCTCTGATGTGGCAGTTAATATACCCTCAGCCACTATAGAGGACGAGTTGAGCGTGAGAACTCGCATTATTGATTACGCGTGGGGAAGGCTGCCAGTGATTACAACCGCTAGAGACGAATACTCTGAAAAAGTGATAAAACGAGGCGCTGGTTTCACTTACGCGGCTGGAAATCCTAAAGACCTCGCTTCAGTGTTAGAAGAGTTGATCGAGAATCGCTCAAAGCTAGATCATGCTAGAAACAATCTTGAAGACTTGCTGAGAAACGATTTGGATGTCAAAAAACTGATCGGCCCGTTGGAAGAATTCATAAACCGTCCTCACGTTGACCCAACGAGGTCTTCTCCTAAGCGAATACTACCGGAACTGCTCCTATGGGTAAGAGATGCTTTCCGGACTCTACGAGGTTGAATGAATGCTAATTAAAACATACGTTAGTTTGAAGCACGGGTGATGTTCGCTTCATTTCAAGACGGAGTGAAACCATGAAAGAAAAGTTGTGGAATTGTTGCGCACTCGCGGTCAATTGTTGAATTTATAGTCTCGAAAATGTGAGTATGGGAGCAGGAGAGGGAGTCTCGAGGAAAATGGGAATAAGTGTCATCATTCCAGCCAAGGATGAACCTTACTTACTACAGTTAGTTGATGAGATTCATCAAGCCCTAGCTTATGAGTCACACGAAATCCTAGTTCAATCCGAGCAAAGTCTTGGTTATGCAGTTCAATGTGGTTTGAGGAAGGCGAAAGGAGAAGTCGTAGTGATAATGGACGGTGACGGATCTCACAACCCCAAATACATTGCACCAATGCTTTCTTACTTAAATGGAAAAACCGATTTAGTTGTCGGGTCCAGGTATTTTGGTCATGGTCGAAGTGAAGATTCGCTCATAAGAGAGATTATAAGCCGGTTTTTCTGCCTCATGGCAAGACTATTCCTAAAGCTACACGTGAAGGACGTTATGAGTGGTTTTTTGGTTGGGACGCGTGAGGCTTTCCGCTTCACTTTTGCTAGGGGCTACAAGTTTGGCTTAGAGTTGATAATGGAGAATCGGAATCGAGTGGCCGAGCATCCTATAGTCTTTGAAAAAAGAAAGATGGGGAGATCCAAAGCAAGCCCATTCGAAGTTCTGCTCATCCTAAAACTGATAGTTCAATTGAGGAGTCTTCACCTACGATTTCGCGCATGATCCTAAACGGCCAAATGGTTATCTCGTAAAGAGCTTATCCGCCATCGAAAAACAGTTGAGCACTCCATCATTAAACTATGAATCCTTTATCACAAATCTGCTGAACTTAACCTACGGACGCAACGAAACTGTAAGGAGGCTAAAGTCTAAATCCCAGTTTGTGCGCTCACGGCTACATTAATACCCGTTTAAATATGATTGCCTCTATAGTTAACTGACATCAAAGCGTCTTAAGCGGAAGAGTTGAAAGTGTCTTCTTTATCGCAGCGTTTTGTTCGAGACAAATTTGCCGAATACTATAAACACAATTCTTCCTCTATTCCGTCTCCAACTTCTATCGAAAGCCGTGAGTTTGGTTTTCTTTTGTTGAAGGAGAGGGTTATGCTTAGGCATAAGGGTTTCAGAAACGTAG
>Ga0209636_10008877_pt1 | contig 10243 bp, 10 predicted proteins | sample DeeMarSWOR152_54_FD_187464 | JGI IMG/M metagenome (GOLD analysis project Ga0209636, IMG submission 187464) | Marine sediment microbial communities from White Oak River estuary, North Carolina - WOR-1-52-54 (SPAdes) (version 2) | ecosystem: Environmental > Aquatic > Marine > Intertidal zone >... | reverse complement strand
CAACGAACCCTATAAAGCAGTCTATACTAACCTGTATGAAGAGAAGTCATCAGTGAAGATTAGAGGCGTGCTCAACCATCGTTGAAAATACGTGGTAACAGGTGTTCTCGGCCGTCATCCTCTCGCTTCAGTCGACGCAAAACCTAATATAGTCCCACCAGAAATAACCACTCTTTATTGTTTGGAAGAAGGTAAAGGAATTGAGGAAAAAAGGACATCATTTCTATACAGTGGCTTCTCTCATGCTTGTTCTCATCGCGTCGTTCTCGATTGTGGGTTTAGCCGGATCGTTCAACGGGCAAACTCCGTGCTTCGGTAGGGTCTATGCAAATGAGGGGGGGCCTGTTACCAACGCGATAGTTATCGCGAGCGGCGAAGAGGGGTACGGCTATTCCCTTACGGGATCGGATGGAAGTTATGAAGTCAACGAGGGGTTAAAAACGGGAATCTACGACGTCTATGTTACGGCGTTTGGGTACATCAACGCCGAAGTGTCCAGTGTCTCGATAACAGCCGCGTCAACCACCACCCTCGACGTCTTCTTAAACTGTTCCGGCGGCATTTCCGGCACAATTCGCAACACTATCGGTACGCCACTCCAAGGGATAATCGTCGTCGCCGTCTCGGAAGATGAGCACTACTTTGGCTACGCTGTTGCCACCAATGCCAGCGGACAATATCTGATTGCGACCAATTTAGAAACCGGGAGCTACAATGTAACCGTGCTCTTTCCCGAAGGATACGTAGCGAATATGACGAGTGGTGTCAGCGTGACCCGACGCGTTGAAACAAAAAACGTGGATCTAACGTTATCACCGTCAGGGACAATAATGGGAATAGTAACGGGCTCAAACGGGGTGCCCATAGCCAACGCTACGGTGAACGCGGTGTCTCTCGATGACGCCCAGTACGTAGGGTTTGCGGTGACCGACGCAGCGGGCAGCTACGTCATAGATTCGGGCTTAGGAACCGGGGACTACACCGTCATGGCAAGTAAAGACGGAACCTTTGGAACCTATGGCGGATTTCCGCCAGTGGACGTCCCAGTGGTGGCAGGGGAAACAGTGAGCGACATCGACATCACGATCACGCTCAGCCCTTCACCGACCGGAAGCATAAGCGGAAACGTAGCCGACGCAGAGGACAGGCCCATTGAAGGCGCGACTGTCGTAGCCTCAGGAACTGGCTCGGGCAGCGCAACATCTGATGCGAACGGGGACTATACGATCTATGGCCTGGTCCCAGGCACCTACACCGTTGAAGCCTGGGCCAACGGATTTCAGACCCAGAACATAACAGACGTATCCGTCGCTGCCTACGAAGATACACCTGAAAACAATTTTCAGCTATGGCCGCTCCCGCCAGAACAATCCGGCGTCCTCACGGGCACCATCACCGGAGAAGCAAACCCAATCCCAGAGTTCACCGTGTGGACAACTTTACTATTACTGCTAAGCTCGGCAGCAGCCCTTACGTTACTGAAAGCCTTCAAGAGCAGGAACCCAGGGGGACTCCTGTAAAGAAAACCGGGCAACCTCAAATTCCCACTCTTTTTTCAGTTTGTTGAGGCGTAATTAGCGCCCTCAAAAAGGCCTCAAGCCGTACAGATATTAGTCCGGATCAACGTTATGGCATGTGGGTCCACGATTAACCGTTTATGGGCGTTTTTCTATTTTTCATGACGATGTTCGCAGCGATGAAAACTTAGAAACAGAAGTTAATGTCGGAGGAATAGGCCCATGTGAAAAGGGAATATGAACTATTACCTGTTTGCTCTCGATATGCACGAAATGAAAAGTATTGGTTTCTAGACCTGACAGGATTTAATGAATAAAAAAAGATTTAGCTAGTTACAACAAGTCTATGCACGTCGTAGGGTCTCGTCCTCCTATATATAGGAGGAAGTCCAATAACTAGCTGTAAAGTGGTAGTTTATGCCTACTGTAAGTGAAGTGGAAAAAGAGTATATTGTGAAACATCCTACTTCGAAACAGCTCTATGAGAGAGCTTTGACGTGTTATGCGAGTGGTGTTTCGCATGACGGTCGGTTCGCGAGGCCATTCCCCCTGTACGTCGTGAAAGCGGCGGGCACGCGAAAGTGGGACGTGGATGGAAACGAGTACGTGGACTACGTGATGGGGCATGGGGCGTTGCTCCTCGGCTACGGGGATCCGAGGGTAACTGCAGCGGTTCAGGACCAAGCGTCGAAGGGCCTCCACATGGGCGCATGCACCGAACTCGAAGTTGAGTGGGCCGAGCTGATTCAACGGCTGGTTCCCTGCGCGCGGGGAGGCCTCGTGCGGGCGATGTCATGCGGGACAGAGGCCAACCTGATGGCGATTCGGCTGGCCCGGGCCTACACAGGAAAGGACACAGTCGTGTTACACGCCGGCTGCTACCACGGAAAAGGAGATACGACGATCTATGCGAGTCGCGGCCCCCCCTTCGGCGTGTGCAACGTCCGTGGCATCCCCCAAGGTGTCCAGGAGGACGTCCACATCGTGCCCTATAACAACCTCATGGCCGTCGAGCGGGCGTTTGCCACGGGTGAAGTGGCCTGTATTGTCCTACAGGGGAATGCGCTCTACACGCGGGCGTATATCCAAGGGCTTCGGGACCTCACCACGCAGTACGGCGTCGTCTTTATCATGGACGAGGTGGTCTCCGGCTTCCGGTACGCGGCGGGCGGCGCTCAAGAGTACTATGGGGTCACGCCCGATTTGACGGCGCTGGGGAAAGTCATCGGCGGCGGCGCCCCGGTGGGGGCGATCTGCGGGAAGCAGGAGATCATGGAACTCTACGCCTTCAAGGACAAGTACTGGAACACATTCATCCGGATCGGGGTCGGCGGCACCTGGAACGCTCAGCCCCTGTCCATTGTCGGGGGCGTCGCGATGATGCAGATCATCGACGCGGAACGCGATACGCTCTACCCGCGCCTGTATCAGATCGGTCGACGGCTTCGGGACAGCTTCAACAAGCAAGCGGAGGATTGCGGGGTGGCGGCCCTCGCCTTCGGCTTGCCCATCGAGAACCCGACCAACCTGTCCCTCAACCTCTTCCATCGCCCCATCCCCGCCGACAAGAGGTATCTGTGGACGACGGGGCCCACGACGCTCGACGACTACGTGACGAAGGCGGGATTCGCGGCCGGCGGGCAGGCTAACTATGCGATGTACCTTACGATGATGAACAGCGGCGTCTTTTCGTATCGAGGCCGGGGTGGCAGCCTCTGTACGAAGTACACGGAAGACGATCTCCAGAAGACTGAGACTGCCTTTGAGACAACTCTCAGAGTCTTGAAGGAGAACAAGTTAGTAGGCTTGCAGTAAATAATCGAAGGGCAACTACGACGTCAAATGGCAGGTTGTTCCCCGAGCCCGGGATAAGGAGGAACTCGTTGCGCCCCGTGACAAGGGTCAAGTCATATTTAGCTCGGCTCCTTTGATAGGGGGCAGAAGCCCGAGTGCTCCACCGCCCGGTCGTGGCCTCCGAGAAGCGACCGGGGCGTAGGCTTTTAGTAACAAGAATGCTCCGGTTTTCTCGCGCGGACAGCGACGCACAATTACCGCGTCGGTGTGCCGCTCTCTGAATGGACTCAACGGTAGCTAGCTTAAATAAGAGGGGCACGGTAGATGTGATGAAATACATGGGAAGCCCCCTCGTGAAACAAGCAGGAGGGACGCTACAAGTTGACGACGATTAAGATCATGCCCTGCCTCGATATGAAGGACGGAAGGGTGGTCAAAGGCATCCAATTCGTTGGTCTACGGGATGCGGGGGACCCGGTGGCGAACGCGAAGTTCTATGAGGTGGAGGGCGCGGACGAACTCGCGATGCTGGACATCTCCGCGACGGTGGAGCAGCGGTCGACGAGGTTGCAGTGGGTGAAGGCCGTGCTCGCGGTGATACGTATACCCTTAACGGTGGGCGGGGGCATCTCTAATCTGGAGGATATGAGCCGGCTCTTCAACGTGGGCGTCCGTAAGGTCTCCATGAACTCAGCCGCCATTCAGCGGCCCGCGTTGATCAAGGAGGCCGCAGCGCGCTTTGGCCGGGAGCGGATCGTTGTCGCCATCGACGGGCGTCGGAACAGGCGGATGCCGTCGGGATTCGAAGTAGTCATCCGAGGAGGCACGACGGGGACGGACATCGACGTAGTGGAGTGGGCGAAGCGGTGTGAAGGCCTCGGCGCGGGGGAGTTACTGGTAACCAGTATTGATGCCGACGGAACCCAGGAGGGATACGATGTGAAGTTCACGAGAGCGGTCTCGGACGCCGTATCCCTGCCCATCATAGCCTCCGGCGGCGTCGGGAAGGTAGAGCATCTTTATGAGGGAGTGGTGAAGGGGGGCGCGACGACCCTGCTCGCCGCCTCCATCTTCCACTATCGCAAGATTTCCATAAGGGAAGCCAAAGAGTACCTGAAGAGTAGGGGATTACCGGTTCACATGGGAACAGCGGAATAGGCTGACGCTAAATTCTTCATTGATCAGTCTCGCAGCGCGGGAGCGAAGCCCCCATCGGTAGCTATGCGAGGACGCGAAGGCAAGTACCTTGTGAGGAACACGCTGCAACACATCAGCCATCCTCAGCCAATAGCTAGTGAGAACGAACACCTTGGAGGATATTGGGATGAGAAAGGAGAAGGCATCCACGGAAGGCTCAGCTCAGCCATCAACGTCTGAGGAGCTGAGAGCCAATAGGCGTCATGATGATCCTTGAGGCGACGTTGAATACGTATGCGAGGTGGATGGCGGGCTCTTTGTCCAAAAGCGGAAAGACGGCGACCGTCATCCCTGTGATAACTGGCGGCTGAGGGCGTTAATCACCGAAAGGGGGGCGTTTGACCGGATTCCCTGGGGGTTGAAGTGGGTGGCCGTTGCGAGATAACCGTGCTCAACCAGCTTCGCGAGGAGGACTGCCTTGGACAGCCCGGGCAGACCGAGTTTGGAGCTGATGTGGTCCATCACAAAGTAGGTGGGGGGGCCATCTGCTTCCGTGAGAATCGTGGTTATCAGCGTTACAGCTCGTTTCGTGTCACTCAACGCCACCAATGTGGCTTCTTCAAGCAGTTGTTCACAGAAGCCGACGTCGAAGAGATGGCCCAGCCAGAGGGGGCCCGCGACATCCATGTCTTCACCGCAGCAGTCACACCGGACAGGAAGAAAGGGGGATAAGCCCCTGCTCCAGGTGCGGTTCAGACAGTGAAAGCAGTGGGTTATGTAACCTAATCGGCCGAGGGACTCATCGGCTCTCGTGGCCCCATGAAAGATTTGAGCGTAGACCCGGAGGTAGTGATCGGTGCTATGACTGAAGAGGACGTGAATGCCCAAGTCGTGTTTGGCTGCGGCTCGAACAAGGGCGTGGAGGACAAGCCGCACCGCCACCTCATGGCAATACTCGGTTCGCAAGGGCTTCCCAAGATACTTCCGCACACACGCCGACGACTTCACGCCACAGAGAGGCGCTAGGTCGGTAGCGGTTAGGGCCAGGAGGCCCCCTCGTTTCGTGGCGCGCAGGGCTGAGTCCAAGAAGGGGGACGGCGAGCCGAAAGGATCAAGGTCGATGACGTCAAACCGTCGCTTGGGGCGGGCGTGGCCTTCTAGCAGCGCGTGGGCATCCACGTTGTGCACTGTGAAGGCCTCGGAGAGGCCGTTCCTCGCCACGTTACGTCTCGTCAAGGCGACGGCATGGGGATTCACGTCGTTTCCCACAACGTGACGCATGTGGTGCACTTCCTTGGCAAAGCGGATTCCGCGAACGCCACACCCCGTAAAGGGGTCACAGACAACAAGGCGACGATTGACGCGCCGCTGATACGTCCTCAGGACGAGGACCGCGAGGTCTCTATTGAAGGCCATGAGGGGGTTATAGAAGACGGGCGCCTTCGACGGAATGTACTCGCGCTTCCCGTGGAAATAGGTTTTGAGGCGGGGAACGAGGAAGACGGCGGAAGCCTCCTGCACAGCCTCGGTTGAAAAGGGGAAGACGGGTTCCGCTGGGTTGTCCATCTGGTTCGTCAAGGGAACACCATCCTACGTGGAAGAGGCCATTCACCCGTAACGGAGGCGAAAGGCCTCCTTATGTCTACAGACTTGAGGCAAATAAGGCTATTGAACGACGTTCATCCGATAGGGGAATGCCTCACCGACCGGCGATAACCCTATATGCGAGACCAAAGTATGTGTGCAGGGTAGATGTGCTCGGCACCGAGGAGCGGTCTTCCGCTGGCAACGGAACCCCCCAACCCACCCAACCACGTCCGCCAAGAGCTTGGGAAGCCACCCTGAGGTTCCCAAGAAGACGAAGGGAAGGTCATGCCCGCCTCAAACCCTAAGAACGAAGGTAGAGTCCTTCGAGAACCAACCATCCGCGACGTCTATGAGGCAAAAGAGATTGTCTCCCAGCACCTTCTCCGAACCCCCTTTCTCCGGTCTTCGACGCTCTCACAGGCCCTCGGCTTTCATGCTTACGTGAAATACGAGAACCTCCAGATAACCGGGGCCTTCAAGGTCAGAGGAGGCATCAACCTTCTGATGTCGCTGAGCGAGGAGGAGAAACGGCGGGGCGTGGTCACCGCCTCAACCGGGAACCATGGCCAGTCCATCGCGTACGCTGCGTCGCTCTTCGGCGTGAAGGCTGTAATCGCGATGCCTGAGGGCGCTAATCCGTTGAAGGTTGCGGCCATACGACGGCTGGGCGGTGAAACGGTGTTTCGGGGGAAGGACTTTGACGCGGCCCGCGTCTGGGCAGAGGAGGAGGCGCAGAGGAGCGGGTATCGATACGTGCACTCGGGGAACGAGCCGCGCCTCATCGCGGGGGTGGGAACCCTCTATCTCGAGCTGATGGAAGACGAGGCGGACATCGATACCATCCTCGTGCCGGTGGGGGGTGGAAGTGGGGCGTCGGCTGCCTGCATCGTGGCCCAACACGTCAACCCCGAAACGCGGGTCATCGGGGTCCAAGCAGAGAAGGCCCCCTCTGTTTACCTCTCGTGGAAGAGCGGAAAACGGGTTGAAACGGATTCAGCTGACACCTTTGCGGAAGGCCTCGCGACCCGGGCGCCCTTCAGGCTGCCCCTTCAGATCATGCGGCGGCTGCTCAGCGACTTCGTGTTGGTGAGCGAGGAAGAGCTTGAGCAGGCGGTGATCACCCTCTTCGAGGCCACCCATCAGGTTGCCGAGGGCGCGGGGGCCGCCGCCACGGCGGCGGCGTTTAAGCTGAGAGGCCGGTTAAAGGGGCGGAAAGTGGGGATCATTCTGAGCGGAGGCAACCTCACCCTCGATCAGCTGCGAGCACTTCTGAGCCGAGCGTGACGAAACGCCGAAGGCAGGTGCCGGGTGACGCAAGCGGGCGGACGCCACCACCCCATCCCTTAAGTAAGGGGAACGGCCCATATTAGTTCCCACAGGATTCCTCCACGTACAAAAATGGGGGGATAGATATCGGGGTTCAAGTGGGTGAACGAGCTGGGTAAGGCGGCGGGCCCGTTGAAAAGGCTGAAGGCGAAGTACAGGTTTTGGCTTGAAAGCGAAGACGGATACGTGTTCGGCCATGGGTCCTTTGATCTGTTAAAAGGGATTCAAGACACGGGAAGCCTGAGCGGCGGTGCGCGGGCCACGGGCATGTCCTACAGATACGCGTGGGGGATCATTAAACAGATCGAAAAAAGGATGGGCACCCCCATACTGGAGACTCATAAGGGCGGAAGACGCGGTGGAGGCGCCAAGCTAACGCCCACGGGACGAGCATTACTGGAAACCTACCAGAAGTACACGACGGCTTTGGACCAGATATGTGAAGCCGTGAAGCCTTAATCGGAGCCTTTCGTCTTCCCGATGAGCCACCCCATTTTCGTCCCGAGGTTTTTCGCCGTCGTCACGCCCTCCTCGTCCTCGATTACATCACCCTTTTCACGGCCGAAGGCGATGGGCCACTAGGTGGAGCCAAGGACAAGCATGCCCTGATGAAGAAGAAGAACAGAAGCTGGGCAAAGGTGAAGTTGTGGCCAGCCCACCGTGCTACGACGAGGACGCCACCAACTTTGTTCTCCAAGACTCTTCCATGGGCAATAGACAGATACCCCGCTCGATCCATTAAGGCCTTCATCTCGGGAATCGCTGAGCTGAAGTAGACGGGTGAGGCCAAGACTATGCCGTCGGCGGCTACCATCTTCGCAAAGACGCGGGGAAACTCATCAGGTATCACGTCGTCTCCCGTCTGCCGACACGACCTGCATGCCGTACACGGGTTGATCTCGGTGGCGGCGAGCCGCAGTGACTCGGTTTCAGCGCCGGCTTCTGCAGCGGCTTTCAAGGCTTTGGCGACGGGGCGCTCGGTGTTTCCCGTTACGCACGGGCTTCCAACAAGACCCATTATCCGAATCATTCGAGGGTCACCGGAACGCAATGGGTAAAAGATGCAGTTATGCGTCGTTGCTGCGGGCTAAGTCCCGAGCGGTCAGGGTCCGACGAGGCTGAAGGAGACGTGAGCGCGACAAATAGAGGAAGCGATATAAGAAAGGACGTATGTCGATTGAAAAGAAGAGGACGCCGGGGTCCAAGCAGACCTTGGGGAACGAGCGGTGTCAGCTGGGTGAGGCGTGAAGCCCATGTCTGAAGGCGAATCGAAGACCCTTCGGTGGATACGGTTGGCAGCCGCAACCCTCTCCATGATGCTCATCGGCCTCTACCAGTACTCGTGGACCCTCTTCGTTCAGCCACTACAACTCGAATTCAACCGAGGCCTCGACACCATTCAGCTTACCTTCACCCTCTTTGTGTGGATTATGACGTGGATCCAGCCCGTAGCCGGCTTCATCGCCGACCAAAGAGGGCCTCGACCCCTCACCAGCCTAGGCGCCGCCCTAGCGGGCATTGGATGGATCGCCACGTCCTTCGCAGCCACGCCCGAAATCCTCTACCTCACATACGGCCTCGGCGGCATCGGCGTCGGAATGATCTACGCAACGTCCGTGGGCGTGGCCAGTAAATGGTTCCCCGAGCGGCGGGGCCTCGCAAACGGCTTCACTTCCTTCGGATACGGCTTCGGCGCCGCCGTTATGAATCCCGTGATCGCGTGGATCATGAGTACTCTCGACTTTCGCGCAGCCTTCATGTACGTCGGCGCTGTGATGCTTGTCGCCCTCGTCCTTCTCAGCGTAAGCACCCGATACCCCCCCTCAAACCGGCTGCCGGGAGAACCATCGCCGAAAAGACGGCGCCCCGCCAACCAAGCGGGAACAGAGACGAATTTCAGCCCGAGGGAAATGATTCGGACGCGAGCGTGGTGGCAGCTCTATCTGGCCTTTTTCCTCACGGCCAGCATTGGACTCATGATAACGTCTCAATTGACCCCCATGGGAGACGCCTTCAACCTATCTCCCAGCATTGTTCTGACCGCTGCCATCGTCTTTCCCATCGTAAATGGAGTGGGGCGGATCGTCGGCGGCTGGGTGTCTGACAGGCTGGGGCGAGAAGTCACCATGACCCTCTTCTTCACCTGCCAAGGCGTTGCATCCCTGTTCCTCTTATTCCTCGGCCCAAATGACATCGCGTTTATCACGATCATTTGCCTCATCGGGCTCTTCTGGGGCCCCATCTTCACCTTCTTCCCCTCCATAACCGCAGACTACTATGGGCGAAAGCACGCGACGACGAACTATGGAGTCACCTACACGGCGAAGGCCTGGGGCGGGTTAACAGGCGGGTACGTGGTAGCGTGGCTGGTGACGACGGGGCACAGCTTCACCACGCCCATCCTCTTCGCCGCGGTCTTCGGCTTCACCGCAGCGCTGTTAGTCTTCCCCAAAAGCCTCAGAAAACCGACTCACCATTGAGCGCCCGGTGACACACGCACCGAACCGCCTAAGAGCCATCCGAGGGCAACTCGGGTTTGCAACTACTATGGATGTGCCTCCTCGGCATTCGGCGTTGTAGAGGTCGATCTGATGAAGGCGCTGTCAGCCGCTATTCAGGGCGGTGGAGGTGGAAGATCAAGATATTGTTGGCAACCGTAACAATAGAACCTGCTGTATTGTGGGATCCATGTAGCTTGTTTACCACATGTAGGGCAGTATGCTTGAGGCTGAGATGGAGGAGGTGGTGGGGGCGGAGCACGAACGGATTGGGCGGTTGGTAGTTGTTGAGTGCCAAAAATGCCGGCTTGCACTTTATTCAAGTTTTCCCTGATAACACGGTACACTCTATTAACGTCGCCCTTCGGAACCAAATCCAGGATG
>Ga0209636_10008876_pt1 | contig 10243 bp, 11 predicted proteins | sample DeeMarSWOR152_54_FD_187464 | JGI IMG/M metagenome (GOLD analysis project Ga0209636, IMG submission 187464) | Marine sediment microbial communities from White Oak River estuary, North Carolina - WOR-1-52-54 (SPAdes) (version 2) | ecosystem: Environmental > Aquatic > Marine > Intertidal zone >... | reverse complement strand
CTGGCGTACGGGCAAATACCTCGCGCCGGCCGCCGACCGCCAAGCGTTCACCCTAGCCGTCCAGGGCGGCGCCATCATTATCCGGTGGAAGGCCGAACCGGCTCCGGAGCGATCGGGTTGGGCCATCTTCAAGGGAATTAGGGACCACGTAAGCGGAAGCATCGTCTATTACGAATTAGCATACGTCGAAGAACAACCGACGGCCTCCTACAGCTACCGAGACGACAAGGTAAACGACGGCACGATCTATTATTACAAACTCGAGGAGCGCCTTTCCTCGGGCCGGGTCCGTACCTACGGCCCGAAAGCCGTCCGGGCCGTGGGCGGCGCCGCAAAGCCCCGGAGCGCCATAAACCGTTGCTATCCCAACCCTTTCGTTACGCAAGTCAGCATCGCGTACGAAGTAGCGCCCCCCGACCGCGATGCGGCGGCCGTAACGTCGATCGCCGTTTACGATATATCCGGCAAACTTATCCGCTACCTGGTTAACGAGGCCAAAACGCCCGGGAAATACGTCGCAGAGTGGGACGGGACCGACGCCGGGGGCGCGCCGGTAGCGAGCGGCGTATACGTCGCGTGCCTCCGCGTCGGCGAAACCGCTACCCCCTCGACGAGGACCGTAGTCCTCGTACGCTAAAGGCGCTCGAAAGAGGCAAACTAAAAGGGGCCCGGCCGGGCCCCGATTTTTTACGACTCAAACGCGCGGCCGTTATTTCAACCCGTACTTTTCCTCCCAAGCGGCGATGGTTTCCTCGATCTCGGCGCGCCGGGGCGAATCCGGCTCCAGCTCGACGTAACGGCGATAGTGGTAAATAGCCTTCTCGACGTCTTCGAATATCTTGTAGACCGACGCCAGGTTGTAGTGGCAGGCCGCGAAGTCGGGGTCTACGGACAACGATTTCTCGTAGGACTCGATCGCGGCGCGGAGCAGCGATTTCCACTGCGGGCTGTCTTTACCTATGAGCCAAAGCGTGTTCCCCAGCGCGTAATAGCCGTCTTTGTTCGTGGGCCAGATCGCGACGTACGTCTCGTAGGCCTCGCGGGCCTTCTCGTAATCTCCGGCGGCGAAGTACACCGCGCCCCGCGCTTCGTACACCGGCGCGTACGAAGAATCTATGGCCAGCGCTTCGTCGAGCAAAGCCGCCGCGGCATCGGCGTTCTGCGGCTCGAGCACGCGCGATATTAAAGCCAAGCCGTACGGGGCCGACGGATAATAGTCGGCCAGCTCACGCGCCTTCTCGTACGAGGCTTTCCCGTCTTCGTAATTTTTCTCCGCGCGGTAGGCGTGAGCCAAACGCAAATGGGCCCCCGCGAAGCCCGGGTCTCTCTCCGTCGCGCCCAAGAAAAAGCTGATCTGTTCGCCGGTATAGAGACTGGCCGCCCCCTTCGCGAACCACTTGAACGCCTCCATATCCGCGGTCGGCGGCCGCGGGATAAGAATCGCCTCTTCGCCCGCGCCCGTCGCCTCGAGCACGAACTTCGCGGCCTCGTCGACGAGCGAAAATACGTCGCCGGTTCCGCCGCTAAATTCCTCGTACTCCCCTTTCGGGACAACGGCTAAGCGCTCCATTATCTGACCGACCATCTCGTCCATCGCGACCCGAATTTCCGCCGCGCGGGCTTCCTTCTCATCCCAGCTTAGCGCCGCATCCGCCAAAACAACCTCTAGTTCCTCGACGAGAGCGTTAAATCCCTCCTCGAGCCCGGGGTCCATCTCTATGGTTTCCGGAGGCCGGATTTTAAACTGCTCCTTAGCAAGTTCCACTATACGTAAGGCCTTTTCCTTTAACTCGGCCTCGATCGCGGCGGCGCGGGCCTTCTTCTCCTCCAGGCTTAGGCCCGGGGCGCCCACGACTTCCCTCAGCTCCCCGGCCAATTTTTCTACCTCCGCGTCGAGCCGGTCCATCTCGGCCTTATACTCCTCCGTACCTTCGACCTCCGGAACCGCCGCTTCGGCGCCTATCTCCCAAACCTTCACCGTGAACGAGAGGTCCTTTTTCTCCTTGGCGAACGAGCCGCCCACGACGTACCTCGCGCCTTCGCGCTCGGCTACGGCCGCGACGACCTCGGACGGCGTATCCGCCGCGAGTTCCGCGTCGCGCCGCTTCTTGAGCGACAGCGCCAGCTCCGTCCGGGATACGAGATTCACCGCGGCCGCGCGCTCGAGCGCGAGTTCCAATAGGCCGGGAATACCGTCCGCGAGCCACGGCATCGGCGCCTCGACGTCGAACGGGGCACCGGGGGGCGGCGGCAGTTCCTCGCCCACGGGGGACTCATCCGCGAAAGGCACGAAGGTCACCGCCGGCCGGGCCGGCGCGGACCCTTCCTGGGCCGCGGCGCATGCCGCTCCGACGAAAAGGACGGCCAACATTATATTAATCGCGCGCATCTTTCCTCCTGCGTTGCCGTTTTCGGCGCTCGGCACCCCTCGCCAAGTATAACAAACGCCGCCCCAAAATCAAGGTTTCCTAAAAATAAAAGGCCCCCGCCGAAACCGGGGCCTACTTGTCGCCCGTCATAATACTACGGACTACGTCGCCCTTACCCTCTCCTTATCCTTGTCCTTGGACGGCGGCACCCATCCCGTCTGCTCAACTTCGCCGAACTCGCGATACGGGTCGCCGTCGTACCTCTTGCCGTATTCGTCCACTTCCGCCTCGAACTTCGCGGCGTAGGCGTCCAGGTCTTCCGCCAGCTCCGTTACGAGCTTGACATTTTCGGGATACGAGGGCCGGGCGTTGGCCAGTTTGACGCAATCCCGGAGCACCGAGGGGTTGTCGATGATGGCGCAAGGCCGCCGCAGGTCCTTGCTGAACGGCTGGCGGCTTCTAAGCTGGCGGAAGAAGTCGCTGCGGAGGCACTCCACCAAGGGCTTGTCGCGCACGTTGTCCACCGTGAACTGGGCGAAGACGCAGGGCTCGACGTCGCCGTGGACGTTTATGTGGAAGTAGCGTTTGCCGCCCATGATGCAGCCGTCGACGTGAGGGCCGTCGTTCCAGAAGTCCGCGGCGAAGACGGTGCGCGTTTCGCGGATGCGGCGGACGCGCGCGCCCAGCGTGTACCGCTGCGCCGGCGTCGGCATCAGCGACGTATCCGGCTCGCGGCCTATGGGAATGTACGTGAAGTACCATCCCAGCGTGCACCCTTTCCGTTCCACGAAATCTATGAACTCCGGGCTCGTTATGGCGTCGAGGTTGTAGCGCGTGCAGGTGGCGCTGAAGCCGAAGCAGACGCCCTCCTTTCTCATATAATCGAACGCCTCGGAGCACTTCTCGAAGACGCCCTCGCCGCGGCGCTTATCGGTCTCCTCCTTAAGGCCTTCCAGGCTTACGCACGGCACCAGGTTCCCCGTTTTGGCGATGCGCTTGGCCATCTTCTCGTCTATCAACGTGCCGTTGGTGTACATCTGGAAGCCGATGTCGGCGTGCTTCTCGATGAGGTCCATCATGTCGGGATGGAAGAGTGGCTCGCCGCCGGAGATGACGATGAGGTGTATACCCATCTCCTTGGCCTCGGTGAAGATGCGGTCGATGAGCTCCGGCTCCATCTCGTACTTCTTGGGATACTGCGCCGCGTAGCAACCGGTGCAGGTTATGTTGCAGCGCATAGTCGGCGAGATGACGAACAGCGTCGGCGGGTAGAAGCCGATCTCCTCCTCGATCTTGTGCCGCTTGTCCGCGCCGACGAGGCCTTCCTTTACGACCAGGTTGGTCAGGAGGCGCCGGCGCACGTTGGGGTTGAACTCCTTCATGAAGCGCCGCGCGATCTCCATCAACGGGTGGTTGATCTCGAGGCGGTGCTTGAAGCCCTGGATGGCGTCCACCCACAACGGGTCGCTGGTTATCTTCTCGCCGAGCTTAATTATGCGCTTTAAGTTTTTATCCGGGTCGCCTTTGGAGACGAGGCTCGCCATCCGTTTGATCGTCTGCTCGAGCGCGAACTCCCGGACCTTTTCCTTAAGACCCATAGCTCCTCCTAACGCCGGAGCAATTCTTAAAGTGCGACGCGACGCATTGTTGCCTTGTTTGCGCCCAGTATAACCAATCGCGGCGGCGAAATCAAGAATAAAACCCGCCGCGGCGTTAATAAAAGGGGCGGCTCGAGCCGCCCTTAGCAAAGACTTGTTATTTACGTACTTATCAATAATATAAACCCTTAATCCGGCCCCAAGACGACGGCGCGACCGCGGGGTACGTCGCCTCGGTCTCCACCACCACCCGCAGCATCAGGTTGGAATATCCGTACGGGCCGTCGAGAAGGAACCACGCACCCTCGTAATACGCCCACGAGTGGCGCCGCGGCGTCGGGTTCGTGTCCGCCATCAGCGGGTCGCACGCCGGCCAATTATAGACAGCGTCCGCCGCGGCGACGAAGGCGGCCCGCTCGAGCGGAAAATCTAGCGAATAGTCGTACCAGTTCCAGCCGGTGCCGGTCGGCTTGAAGAAAGCGTGGCTGCCGCCCTCGGGCCAAATCTGCACGCTGGGCACGCCGCGGAAATCGAATAGGCCCAGGTAAAAGCCGTCCCACTGACCGTTGGGCCAATCGTCGGTGGTATAGATGCGAAACCTTTTAACCGAAAAGTGGCTCGTCTTGAGCGTACTTACGACGTCGAAGTCGTTACCAAACCACGTCGCGGCCAACGTGCCCGAGCCGTTTACGGCATAGGAGGGCGTACCGTTATCCCAGCTGAGCTCGAGGTCGCCCGCGAGGCCGACCCCGGCTAAAGCTATCGACGTCAACGCAACTACCACCCGCATACGATCCCCTTCTTTTCAACGTAAAGAACCAATGCCGCTCCGAATTCCGGACAAAGGGTAAAACAATCGGGCCGCAACCTCAAGCTATATTTACCATAGAGGGGTTTTGGCTAAGCGGCAACCCTAGCCGACTTTATCTCGCGACTCCCTTAGCCGCGACCGCGCCCACGATACCAACGCCGGCACGGCCAACGCCGCCGCGACGGCAAATATCGCCCACAGCGGCGGCTCGAAGAACTCGCCCGCCGCGGCCAGAACCGCGTATCGTACGGTCCGGCCTATAAACGTCGCCGCGACGTACTTCGCCCGGGGATATTTGGCGGCGATCGCGACCAACCGCACGAGGTCCCAAGTGAAGAGGACGACGTTTACCGCCACGAGCGCCAGAAACGCGACTCTCTCGAACGCCCGGATGCTCGCCCGGGAATGTTCGCTCTCCTTAATCTTACGCAGTAGCTTAGTCTTGAAGACGCTCGAGAAGATTTCGTAGTCGAGGAGGTTGGCGAGGGACGTCGCCGCGGCGCCCAAAAGGGCCACCGCGAACCAGGGGTATTCCCGCCCTACGTATATGACCACCGGCGTCGCCGGCAGCGGTATGGTGTTCGAGGCCAACGACATATACGCGAAGAAACGCGCGAGGGCCCGCGCCGCCGGCGGCAAGAGGAAGCTCGCGCCGAAGAGCGCGCCCAGGAATACCGCCAGCGCCAAAAGGTATTTGTTGCGTACGATTTCCGATAGAACGCGCACCGCGGGATATTATCACAACGCCCTTGCCCCGCAAACGAAAAAGCCGGCGCACGGCTCGAAGCCGCTGCCGGCTTCGCGGTAAAAGTAACCTACTTAACCTCGACGCCGGTAGCCATCAGCCTTGGTTCCGCGGTCTTTTTATCGACCTCGACCTTCCCTTCGGCCGTCGCGAGGTGGTACGCGGCGCCCCGCGCCACCTTGAAATCACCTACCACCTTCACGTAGAGCAAAACGCCGTAGCCGTTATCCAATTGGAAGCCGCGGCCGTCGTCGTCGACCGTCGCCACCTGGCCCTCGACCGCAACCGTCTTACCGTCGAAGGGCCCGGGGTCGTCGCGTATTTCGCTGATGGCCGTTTTCTCAGTATTGGTTATCGGCTTTCCGAACTTCCCCGAAGGGCCACAGCTCGCCACTACGAGAGCGACGGCGACGCCGACGAACGATAAGGCGATTAAAAACGTTCTCCTCTTCAAATCTTTACCCCCTTCGGTCTTCGGTTCCGGCCAGCGGATGCTGCCGCCGGAACTCGTAAAGGGTTACGGCCGCCGCGGCGGCCACGTTTAGCGACGATACGTTGCCCGCGAGCGCGATGGCTACGACGGCGTCACATTCGCGCCGCGCGGCGAGGCTCAGGCCGGTGCCCTCGCCGCCGAAGACGAACGCCGCCCCTTCGTCGAAGTCATGCTCTCCCATCCGCGCGTCGCCGTCCGCCTCCAAACCGTAACGCCAGATGCCCGCGTCCTTCACTTGCCTCAGAAACCCGCCGACGTTGCCGACGGGTACCGTCGGTACGTACTCCAAGCCACCCTCCGCCACCTTCGCCGCCGCGGGCGTAACCCCCACCTGGCGACGGGGCGGGAAGAAGACGCCGCCCGCCCCCAACGCCGCCGCCGCCCGCACCACCGCGCCCAGGTTGCGCGGGTCCTCCACGTGGTCGAGCACGACCAGCGGCCGCCCCGCGCGCGCCGCGGCCCCAAGCTCCTCCCACGCGGGCTCCGGCATCCGCGCGACGTACGCCGCGACGCCCTGGTGAAAATCTCCCCCCACAAGTTTCGTCAGCTCCCGGCTCGAGGCCACGTTCAGCCTCGCGCCCGCCTCAGCCGCGAGCCGCCGGATATCGTCGGCCGGTACGCCCGTGGCGCCCCGGTCCAATACGACCGTCGCCACCTCACGCCGCTTCGCCGCGAGCGCCGCCTTCACGCTGTTGCGCCCGGCGATAATCTCGAAGGGCGGCCTTCCCCGGCGGCCCCCGCGAGGCACTACCTCGGGACCTCCGCCCCGCGGCCGTGCTCCCAGAGCCATTCCACCACGGCCGCCCGTCGCGCGGCGTCGGCCCCGCCGCGCTTGAGGTACTTCAGATAATAGTCGCCCGCCCTTTTCTCGTCCCCCAAGTAGTTGTACGCTTCCGCCAAGCCGTAATAAGCGTCGACCTGGTCGGCGTCCAACGCGAACGCCTTCTCGTACGACGCCGCCGCGCCTTCCGCGTCCCCCTCGCGGAGCTGTACGTTGCCGAGGTTGACGTAGGCCGACGCGAAGTTCGGGTTGAACGCAAGCGCCTTCTCTACCGCCCTCCGCGCGTCGGCAAGCTTGCCCTGCCGCAGGTAAGCCATGGAGAGGTTATTCCACCCTTTGTAATGACTCGGGTCCGCCGCGACCGCGTTCGCCAGCGTCTTAACGGCCATTTCCGCGTCGCCCACGCGCAAGTACGCGAGGCCGAGGCTCACCTTGGAATCGGTCGAGGGGTTGCGCGCGACGATGCGCTGGTAACGCTCGATCGCCCCCTCGTAATCCCCTTGCACGATCAATATGTGCGCGATCCACTCGTGCGCTTCGACGAGGTTGGGGTCTTCCGCGAGGCTCTTCTCGAACGCGGTTACGGCCGCCTGATATTCCCCCGCGTTGGCCTTCGCGACGCCGTCGTTGAAAAAAGCCGCGGCCTCGGGCGTCGTCTGCGTCGCCCCGGCCGCGGCCGCCGTAGCCACCAACCAGTATGCGAAAAGTCTCCTCATATAATTCTCACCGGCCTCGGCCGAAACTGCTTCGGCCAGCTAAATAATAATACCAGGTTATAACCGCATATCCCTGGCCCGCCTACTTCCTCCCCTCTTCATCTTAGACTATTCCACCCAAAAATATTATATTATAGTTAGCATCTAAAAACCATAAAAAACGAGGTTCGATTATTATGAAACGCACAAATTGGCTAACTTATTTGGCGCTCGCCCTGGTCGTTTTATCGGCCTTGATTTACGCGATTCACTTCTTGGTATTCCGGGATGTGCACCATATTTTTATCTACCTCGTGGGCGACGTCGCGTTCGTGCCCATAGAGGTCTTGCTCGTCACGTTAATCATCCACCGCCTGCTCGGCCTTCGCGAGAAACGCTCCCTCCTGAAAAAATTAAACATGGTCATCGGGGCCTTCTTCAGCGAGGTCGGCACCGAACTCTTGAAAAAATTTATCGCCCTCGACGAAGACTTCGACGACGTTCGCCAAAACCTGCTCTTAAACAACGAGTGGACGCGTCGCGACTTCCTACAGGCCGGCAAACGCATGGACGAATACGATTACAGCATCGAGGTCATACCCGAAGCCCTCGACGACCTTCGCGACTTCCTCCTCGCCAAAAGGGAATTCCTCCTCCGCCTCCTGGAGAACCCCAACCTCCTCGAGCACGAGTCCTTCACGAACCTCCTGTGGGCCGTCACCCACCTCACCGAAGAGCTGGCCCACCGCGACACGGTGTACGGCTTGCCGGCCGCCGATTACGCACACCTCGCGGGCGACATCCAAAGAGCGTACGTACGGACCATCGCCGAATGGCTCAAATACATGGAACACCTCCAGCGCACGTACCCGTACCTCTTCTCGCTCGCCCTCCGGACCAACCCCTTCGACCCGGACGCGTCGCCCGAATTCAAATAGCGCGGCGTTTAACCGCACGGACGTTTCGTCGCCCGCGCGGCGTTCGCCCCGCGCAACTTAACTCCCCGGTGACCTCTTCTTTATAACTATTCTGTACCCCTCCTCCGCCTTTTCCAACGAAACCAGCTCGTGGCCCGTAACGCGGCACCAGTTGGGGAAATCGTTCTCGACCCCCGGGTCGTCCGCCAAAATCGTAACCGTATCGCCGTCCGCGACCTTCTTTATCTCCTCCGCGGCCCGGGCGATAGGCACCGGGCAATAAAGGCCGATGCAATCCACTATTTTATCTTCCATAAACGACCCCCTTCGCGGCCGAACGTCCCGCCGTTGCGCCGGCCTATATGAAGAGCTGTACGTCGCTCTCCAACGCCTCCGCCAGAAAAGACGCGACGCCCGCTAATTCTTTTACCTCCGGCCGGAGACTATCTCTCGGTATCCCCAGCGCGTCCAACGACGTCGTGCAAGCGACGAACTTGACCCCCAGGCTCGAGCCGAGCTCGATAAGCTCGTCGAGGTTCGCCGTGCGCGCGTCGCGCATGAGGCGCGCCATAAGCCGCCGCCCGAGCCCCCCAAACGAGAAACGGCTCGGGTTCATGTACTTGCCGCCGCCGGGGTTGAGGCGCGCGAACGCTCGACGCAACGCCCGCGCGCCGAAGAGGCCTACGCGCTTCGGCTCCTCTTCCCGTTTGGGCCGCGGCGCGACGCCGTCCTTTCTTACCGCGTTCAGGCCGAAGAACGTACAGAAGACGGTCACGGCCATCCCCATCGACGCGCCGCCCACGGCGATATTCATACACGCCAACGCGCGGTCCAACTCCCCCGCGCACAACACCAACGCCATCTTCTTCTTTTCGCCCATATCGCCCCTGCCTTAATATGCAATCGTTACGGCTTAACGTCGCCCGGGCCATCATAACATAGCTAAAGGTAAGCATAAACGTCGTATATAATAAGCGCCCGCCGCTTCTCGACGCGCGCCGACGTGCGAACGCCGGCCGCGCGGCCGGCGTCATAAGCAAGACTCTCGATTATCTACCGCGCCCCGTTCCCCCTCCTCTACGCGGCGCCCTCGCCGTTCAGTCCCAATCGAGCCACTCGTCTTCGCGCTCTTCGCGCTTGCGTCTTTCGCGTTCCTTCGGCCGCCTTCGCCGCGTTCCTTCCCCGGGACGGGCCGCCCCCACTTCTTCTCTGAGCGCCCGCCAATCTATCTCTATCTCCGGAAAACGGCGCTCGACCTCGGCGACGATGTCGTCGTCGATCGTCGCCTCGCGACCCAAGTAACAGAGAACGCGCTGCCGCACGTAACTTTTATCGCCGACTTTGCGGCGTTCGTTCTCGACCAGGTACGCGTACGGCCCCTTAAAGCGTATGAAAGCCACGCGTCGTCAGAAGCCGCCCGCGCCCAGGCCCAACTTGAACGCGGGATAGGCCGAATCGAAATCGCCGACGTCCGGAACGACGTATTCCACGCCCAGGTTTATGCCGAATTTCTCGGATGCCGCCAGGTTGAAACCCGTCGAGGCCGCGAAGCCCCACGTATCGGATTCGCCGTTAAGCACGCCGTCCCACCACTTCCGGGCGTACACAAGGCCCAAACCCGCGTACGGGTCGAAAACTTTCGACAGCGCGAAGTGGTACGTGACGCGCGGGATGACCGGCACGTAATTGTACGTCGTACCGCTAATCTTGTAACGCGAGTAGCCGACCTCGAGCGACGGCACGACGTGTTTGTTCACCCAGTAATAACCGTGCGCCGAAAACAACGGCGTGTACGACGAACCCGGCTCCGCCGGCTTGTACAACGCGACGCCGA
>Ga0209636_10008875_pt1 | contig 10244 bp, 10 predicted proteins | sample DeeMarSWOR152_54_FD_187464 | JGI IMG/M metagenome (GOLD analysis project Ga0209636, IMG submission 187464) | Marine sediment microbial communities from White Oak River estuary, North Carolina - WOR-1-52-54 (SPAdes) (version 2) | ecosystem: Environmental > Aquatic > Marine > Intertidal zone >... | reverse complement strand
AGCAGCTCGGCTTATACCAGATTGGAGTCCAAAAGAAGTGGCCTGATGTTAAGAGTATCAAGCTTATCTGGCACTATCTGGCCTTTGACACGGAACTGGTCTCCTATCGCACTCCGGAAGCTATCTCAAGCCTAGTTCAAGATACCAAAGACTTAATCGATGAGATAGAGTCAGCTCAGGACTTCCCGCCAAAGGAATCCTGGTTGTGCGACTGGTGCGAATATCCTGACCTGTGCCCACGGAGAAAGCACTTCCTCAAGGTTGAAGCCCTGCCGGTGAATGAGTATCTCAATGAGCCGGGGGTCACACTTGTCAACAAATATGTAACCCTCAGGAACGAGAAGACGAAGATAGAGGGCGAGATGGAGAAGGTGAGGGAGGCGATGTTCGACTATGCCAGAAAGGAAGAAGTTGAGGTCATAAAAGGCAGCGATTGTAAAGCATTGGTCAAATTTGGCGAGAAACTGAAATTCCCGGGCAAGAACGATGCCGAGCGCCCGGAGCTGGACGATATAGTAAAAGGGGCAGGCAAGTGGGATGAGGTCTCCCAGCTTGATACTACATCACTTGTCCGAGTTGTTGAGAACAGCCTGTGGAGCAAGGACCTGATTGATAAGGTTATGAAATACGGCAGAATCGAGGAGACCGACTCCATTCATATATCAAAACTGAAGGAGGAAAAGTAGTAAAATACGCAAATATAGACACCGCACATTTGCCCAGACTGTTCAGCAGGGAAGAAGAATAGCTTGCCATCGTGGCAAAGGCCTCGCCTAGATAGCGAGGCTATAAACAAAAGAGTCATCGATTGAAAAACTCGCTTACCCTGCTCACACTTTATATAACAGGCTTCGTCGGATTTGCCGGCTTCAGCCTGTTATTTCCGGTAATGCCCCTTTATGCCACAGAAGTTGGGGCTTCAGTATCCCAAGTCGGGCTGGTAGTAGCTGTTTACTCCTATGTCGCCGCTTTAACCTTGATCCCCTTCGGCATGTTCTCCGACAAGTTAGGGCGGCGTAACTTCTTGGTCGCTGGCTTAATCATCTTCACCCTGGCACCACTGCTCTATCCGCTGACTACCAATCCTCAACACCTTATTTTAGCCAGAGCGATTCACGGGTTGGCCGCAGCTACCTTCATCCCAGCAGCTATTGCCTTGGTAATCGACCTGGCCCCGGCAGCACAGCGGGGGGAATCTTTGGGCTGGTATACAACCTCGACTCAACTGGGCCTTATGGCTGGACCAATAACTGGCGGCTTTCTATTGAAGCATCTTGGTTTCGAAGCTGCCTTCTATAGCTGCAGCGCCATTTCACTATTAGGTCTGGCCTTTATCTTTTTCCGGCTTGGTGCCATCCCGCAGAAACCTATAGCTGAGGCGACCGAAGATAGTTCCTGGGGCTGGTTGAAACAAAGATTTGTCTTTGTCGGCTTGCTGACTCCTCTATTTATTGCTACAGGCTCGGGCACTATTGCCACTTACATACCTCTTTATGGCAAAGGCTTTGGTATAACTGAGGCCGGTGCTGGGTTGCTTATCACCGCCTTCTATGCTAGCTCAGCCTTACTGCGGGCTCCAGCCGGTAGACTATCGGACAAGGTTGGCAGGAAACCAATGATTCTCTCCGGTCTGGCACTGAGCGCTATAGCCATAGCCTTTATTTCTCAGTTCCACAGTCTGTCTCAACTAATCCCCATAGCCATTTTCTTTGGCCTTGGTATGGGGCTGGCTATGCCATCGAGCTTAGCTCTGGTGGCTGACCTATCCTCGGCAGGGGGGAGGGGGTTATCTATGGGCGTGACCACTTGTTTGTTTCAGGTCGGCTTAGCCATTGGGGCTACAGCTATGGGAGTCGTGGCTGAAATGAGCAGTTTCGAAACAATGTTCCTGGCCTGTGCTTCAAGCTTAGCCTTCGGTTTGCTCGTCATCTTTGGCTTGATGCAAGCCCGGTAACAGCTTCTATTGAAGCAACACCTCCTTGACTCTCTCAACAAAATGGCATAAATTGTAAAACCACAGGCTACTTCAAAAAATGAAATTCACTATCATTTATGACAACGAAGTAAAGAAGCCAAGCCTAAAGGCAGATTGGGGGTTTTCATGCCTTATAGAAGCACAGGACATGCCTCCGATTCTGTTCGATACCGGAGCCAGCAGCTCTATACTACTACACAATATGAAGGAGTTGGGCATCTCCCCAAGCACTATCGGGATAATAGTGATTTCACATGCGCACTGGGACCACGCTGGCGGGCTTCAGGATATCTTGGAACTGAATAAGGATGCCGAAATTTACCTGCCAGCGTCACTCGGGAGAGCCATCTCAGGGAGAAAGGTAGTTCAGGTCGAAGATGCTACTCAGATTTGCCAAAATGCCTTTACCACCGGTGAGCTTAAAGGCATAGAGCAGTCTTTAGCACTTAACACAGACAAAGGGATACTTGTGGTAGTTGGCTGTTCCCATCCCGGAGTAGGGGACATCATAGATGCTGCCGCCAAATTCGGCACGGTTTACGGCATCGTAGGAGGCTTTCACGGATCCAGCGAGTTTGAAAGGCTGAGCGACTTATCTTTAATATGCCCGTGTCACTGCACGCAATACAAGTTTGAGATAAAAGAGCTATTTCCAGAAAAGTGCCTAAACTGCGGAGCCGGAATGGTGGTCGAGTTGTAAAGAGGCTCTGGTGAGGATAGTCCTACACATATGTTGTGGAGTTTGCGCTGCCGGGGTAGTAAAAACATTGGCTACAGAAGGGCATCAGATTGCTGGCTTTTTCTATAACCCAAACATCCACCCTGAACAAGAATATCACAGAAGGTTAGAAACTACCTATAGAGTAGCTCAAGAGTTGAACTTCCCGCTGGAGGTAGCTCCTTATACGCCGGAGGAATGGCTCAGACAGACCGATTTTTTGAAACACGAACCTGAAGGTGGAAAGAGATGCCAGGTTTGCTTCAGAATCAGGCTGGAAAAGACTTACCTTTACCTGCTGGACTGTGGCTGGGACGCTTTTGCCACTACTTTAACGATAAGCCCTCACAAGTCCGCACAGGTAATTAATAGAATAGGTCAGGAGATTGGCGGGGATAAGTTTCTGGCCAGAGATTTCAAGAAAAAGGAAGGTTTTAAACAGGCTATGCAATCAGCCAAGCAATGGGAACTCTATCGACAGAATTATTGCGGCTGCATATATAGCATGAGATAAAGGAGGAAAAGATGAGTAACTGGCCACAGAGAGACGAGGCTCAGAGCATTTTAGATGAATGGGGCAGCAACAAGAACTTGAAAAAACATGCCTATGCCGTAGAGGCTGCCATGAGGGCCTATGCCACCAAACTGGGAGGCGACCCTGAGAAGTGGGGAGTAGTTGGGCTTCTTCATGACTTCGATTATGAAAGATACCCTGACCTTAAAGACCACCCCTTCAAGGGAGTCGCCTATCTGAAAGAGAAAGGATATGCCGACGAATTGACCGAGGGAATCCTAGCTCATGCTGAACATGCCAATGTACAAAGGGATACGGATTTAAAGAAGGCTATTTTCGCTGTAGACGAGCTGACAGGACTTATCGTTGCCGTCGCCTTGACCAGACCATCAAAGAAGATAGCCGATGTCACCGTTGAGTCAATCATGAAAAAATGGAAGGAGAAATCTTTTGCCGCCGGGGTGAACAGAAAAATGATTGAAACCGGCGCCGAGGAACTCGGCGTACCCATTAAGGAACATGTAGAAATAGTTCTTAAAGCGATGCAGGGTATATCTGCAAAGCTTGGACTTTAGCTATCTGCCCTACTCACCACCACTGCCCTCTTTCGCGGTAGGTGTCAATAAATCTCTCTATAGAGCGGTCATAGGTCTTCTCTACATCACAAGGGAAAAAGCACGCTGGCAGTTCACCCAAACGCCAGTGGTATCTTATGCATTCGCAGCAAATGCCCTTCCTGGAACATGGTTCGTAGGTACAGTTGCACTTTGCTTTGTTCTCCTCAATGCTGCATTCCCTCATCGCTGTTCCTCCATAGAATTATGCTCTTCTATCTCCAATGTACTTTAGCAAATTTCGACCATCCTCAACTTGCTTGCCCCGTCGGGATAGACATACCTCACCACCCCGTTTGGTTAGTCAGGCCCGTTCAAGATGCACCGCCATTCAGCCAGCCTGAAGCAAAGTAGGACAAATCTTAAGCTAGATAGGTTATCTTAGAAGACGGCCTCTTCCGCACCTCAAACTCTATGCCAGCTTCTTTGAATAAGTCTATAAAAGAATCATCAGCATATGTGCCAAAGGTCACAAGTCGCTTTATCTTGGCGTTTACCAGCATCTTGGCACAGAGTACACAAGGCGTATGGGTGACATAGATTGTGGCGCCCTCGAGGCTCACCCCATGGAGAGATGCCTGTATGATTACATTCTGTTCAGCATGAATACCCCGGCATATCTCATGCCTCGTCCCAGATGGTATACCCATCTCATCTCTAAGACAGCCGAGCTCAAGACAGTCTTTAAGCCCAGAGGCAGCGCCATTATACCCAGTAACCAATATGTGTTTGTCCTTTACTGCCACAGCCCCCACATGGTGTCGGCGACAGGTTGAGCGCTCCGCCACCACAGAAGCTATTTTGAGAAAGTATTCATCGATATCTGGCCTGGTTACTTTCTTCATTTCAAAGCGGAGAGGACTCTCTCCGTTTCTCTTTCCAAGTCTTCCAAGGAGGACTCGCTTATAATGGTAAAGTCGGCCATAGCAATTGGCCCACCTTTATTGGTATTCTCTACCTCAGCGATATCTCGGCTAACAGCTTCTTCCACCGCCAACGGTCGGCTGGCTCTTTTTGCCAGCCTCTCATGCCTCACCTCAGGCGATGCCCAGACCGCAATCACATAGAAATCATCACCATAACGGCTTTTCAACAGCGTATATTCCTCCCAGGAGTAGAGACCGTCTATCACAACATCCAGCGATTCCAGCAAGGCGTCAATCCTTGGCAGATTTAATTTAGCGTAAGCCGACATTCCGTGCTCTTTTCTCAGTTGCTGCCTAACATAGCGTTCGTTCTTCTCATTCAACTCCAGTCCTCTTTTCCTGATTTCCTCGTCTGTAATATCTCCAAATCTTATCCTCTTAAAGCCGTTCCTCTCAAATATCTTAGCCACCTCCGACTTACCCGAACCCGCCATACCAACAATAGATACCACTTTCATCGCTCGTCTGTCTCTAGTTAAACAACAGTGCCACTTGTAATAACTTAATTTGTCCTACATTATAGGGAAAAGCGCCTTGCCTTAGCAAAAAGAGTGTTTCCTCATTGCTTCAGCACTGCGTGCTTCGCAATGACGGGGAAACAAGGATAAGGTAATCCTTTGAAGCTCTCCTTTCCCAATGCTATAATGACCTCAACGCCTCGTGGATACCCGCAATGGATTTAATCTCTGCCAAAGATAAACTGTAGACATAAAGGAGGGTGTAGGATGAGAAGAACCATAGCCACCAGAATTGCCCTTTTGATGCTGCTCATTGCTGGACTAACTGCCAACCTCGGCTGCGACGCCGCTAGGGGTGGTGCTGAGGTATGCTTAGAAGGGGTGAGCACCGGAGCATTATCTATGGAGGGGAAGACAATCTCCGGGCTGCCATCCGAGAAACTCAATGCTGTGCTCAAGGTTTCAGCCACCAGGGTAAGCATAAGCACAACTGATGAAGAAACCATAATAAAACTGAGCCCCTCTGGAGCCAGTATAGTCATAGGACCTGATGGCATCTCAATCGCTGGAGTAGAACCTGACCAAATAGAAATGAAGTGGCAAGCTACTGAATAAGGCAAATGACTTTAGAGCTTCATGGACGTTTTAGCTGAACTTAATCCGGCTCAGAAACAAGCCGTAGAGACCATTGATGGACCGCTACTCATTCTAGCTGGTCCCGGCAGCGGCAAGACCAGAGTCATCACCCACCGAGTTGCCTACCTGATAAAGGTCTGCGGTATAAATCCTCACCGCATCATGGCAGTAACCTTCACCAATAAGGCCGCCAGGGAGATGCGGGAGAGGCTGGAGAAGCTTCTGGGACAGGCGACAGAAGCGTTAACCCTGGGCACTTTCCATGCCATCTGTGCTCGCATCCTGCGCCAGGAGGGCAAGGCAATCGGGCTTGACTCCAAATTTGTCATATATGATGAAGACGACCAACTAAACTTGATAAAGCAGAGCCTCCAAGCACTCAACCTTGACCCCAAACAATATACACCCAGAGCTATTCAATCAGCCATTAAGTTCGCCAAAAGTCGACTGCTGACCCCCGTAGATTATGCCCGACAGACCCGCAGCTACTTCGATGAGATAGTTCAGCGTGTCTATGAGCGCTACCAGCAACTCCTCACCCAGAGCCAGGGGGTTGACTTTGATGACTTGCTGATGAAGACAGTTCAACTTTTCAATGACCACCCTGACATTCTCACCAGATACCAGTCGCGCTACTTACACATCTTGGTCGATGAGTTCCAAGATACCAACATCACTCAATATATGCTAATAAAGCAGCTAGCTGGGAAGCACCGCAATGTCTGCGTTGTCGGTGACCCCGACCAGTCCATCTACTCGTGGAGATTCGCTGATTTGCGCAATATCTTGAGTTTCGAGAAGGACTATCCCGAGGCTAAAATCGCGCTTCTCGAGCAGAATTATCGCTCTACCAAGACCGTCTTAGAAGTAGCCTCCGGCATCATCTCAGCCAATTCACGGCGTAAACCAAAAAGCCTGTGGACAGAGAATGAGGTTGGCGTTCCAGTAGCCATAATTGAAACTTATAACGAAGATGAGGAAGCTCAATTCGTCATCAGCGAAATAGACAAGCTGGTCAGTGAAAACTCAGTCTCCCCCGGCGATTGCGCCATAATGTACCGAGTCAATGCCCAGTCACGAGCCTTAGAGGAAGCCTTCATGCGCTACGGGGTGACATATAGGCTTGTCGGCGGCACACGATTTTACCAGAGGCGAGAGATCAAAGATGTCATTGCCTATTTGAGGCTTATCCACAACCCTAACGACAACGTTAGCCTAACGCGGGTAATAAATGTCCCCGGAAGGGGCATCGGCCAGCGCACCCTCACTGAACTATCGGCCTGGGCAAAAGCTCAGGACATGCCCTTATTTTCAGCACTAAAGATGATTGCTGAGAAAAAAGGACCTCCTCTCACACCACGAGCCAGCTATGCTCTAACCAGCTTCTTCACCCTGATTGGCGAGCTCACCACCAAAAGCCAGGAGTTAAAACTTGTAGATTTGCTAGACGAGGTGCTAGAGCAGTCAGGATACCGAAAACATATCTTAAACGAAGAAGATGGTGAAGACCGCTGGGAGAACATCCTCGAGCTACGTACCGTAGCCAAGGACTACGATGAGCTTAGCCCTGAGGAGGCTCTGGCTACCTTTTTGGAGAAGGTAAGCCTGATATCAGATATAGACGAGCTTGATGAGGGGGTTGATGCTACAACATTGATTACCTTACATCAAGCCAAAGGCTTGGAATTCCCCGTGGTTTTCATTGTCGGCACCGAGGAAGGCCTACTCCCCCATCGAAAGTCCTTCGACGACCCTGAGGAATTGGAGGAGGAACGTCGCCTGTGCTATGTGGGAGTAACCCGAGCCCAAAAACGAGTCTACCTTTTGCACACTTATCGCCGCAGCTTATTCGGTGGCAGCTCAGCAAGCCAGCCTTCCCGCTTCCTTGAAGATATTCCACCCCACCTGATAACTACTAAAGGCTTGTGGGAAGAAGAGGATAAGTTCACCCCGGTAACCGCCCTTTATTCCCAGCCCCCACTCCAGCCATCCAGCACCCTGAATTTAAATGCCGGTGACCATGTTCACCACACCAAGTTCGGTGACGGGGTGGTGATAAGCTGCTCCCCCCGCAGAGATGACCAAGAGGTAATCGTAGACTTTTCCGGAGCCGGGGTCAAGAGGCTACTCCTCAGCTTAGCACCTCTAGAAAAATTAGAAACAGGTTAAGATTTTTAGTCTAAAGCCATTGACAAAATACACGAAAGCGTGTAAAACGAGTAAGTATGCCCATCAAGGTCTTAGCCCGGGAAGTCATCTCCAAGATTGCGGCTGGTGAGGTAGTGGAGAGGCCAGTCTCGGTGGTGAAAGAGCTGGTGGAGAACTCTCTGGATGCTGGCGCCAGCCAGATCACAGTTGAGGCTCAGGGCGGTGGCGTGAATCTCATCAGAGTTACCGATAATGGAAGTGGCATTCCAGCCAACGAGGTGGAGCTCGTCTTTCACCGCTATGCCACCAGCAAAATTGACACCTTAGCTGACTTGGAAAGAATCTCAACCCTCGGCTTCCGCGGCGAAGCTTTGCCCAGCATTGCGGCTGTGGCTGAGGTAGAAATCATAACTCAAGCAGCCAGTGACGTTGTCGGCACTTACCTTCACCTTAGGAACGGCACCATAGTAAGTAAAGAAAAACGCAGTCGTCCCCGGGGCACTACTGTCACCATGCATCATCTTTTTCGCCATTTCCCGGCGCGACTAAAATTCCTTAAGTCACCAATTACTGAAAATAGCCACATCGCCAACCTCTTAAGCCAGTATGCCCTAGCTTTCCCAGAGGTAAAATTCAGCCTGTCACTTGATGGGCGGCTAACTTTACACACACCCGGTAACGGCAATCTGCGAGATGTTGTAGCCCAAGTTCACGGCCTGGAAGTAGCTCAGCAGATGCTAGAAATAGATGGAGCAGACCAAGTTCCCAGCATCACTGGCTTGGTAAGCCCAGCTTCCTTAGCCCGCTCCAGTCGCGGTTACCTTAGCTTCTTCGTCAACCGCCGCTGGGTACGCAGCAGCCTCTTAGTTCGAGCTACCGAAGACGCCTACCAAGGCTTGCTCATCACCGGCAAGCACCCTATTGTGTCCTTAAATGTTTCTTTGCCACCACAGGAGGTCGATGTCAATGTCCATCCCACTAAAACGGAGGTGAAATTTCGTAATAACCAGACTGTCTATGCATCTGTAGAAAAGTCATTAAAGAAGGCATTAGTTAAAGCCCCGCTGCCAAGGGTCACAACTGCCACCCCTCCACCTACATCACCGCCGAGCCTATGGACATTGAAAAGCAATGAGATGACCTCTTTGCCTATCCTTAGAGTGATGGGACAACTAGCCAGTAGCTACATCATGGCTGAAGGGCCTGAAGGGCTTTACCTTATTGACCAGCATGCCGCCCATGAGCGCATCCTTTTTGAAAAAATCCTAGCCCAGCGCTCCCAGCAGAAGGTAGAAATTCAAGGACTTCTTGAGCCGATAACCATAGAATTAAGCCCCAAGCAAGAAGAGATTCTGAAAACCAAGGGCGAATTTCTCAGCCAATTCGGCGTCAGCCTCGAGCCTTTCGGAAGCAGAAGTTACTTGCTAAGAGCTGTGCCAGCGATAATAAAGGAAGGAAACCTAGCCGAAGCCGTGATGACATTGCTGGATTCTCTAACCAGCGATGAAGGAATACTGAGCCAAGAAGAAAGAATAGCTCAATCCTTAGCTTGTCACAGCGCCATCAAAGCCGGAGACTCACTAACTACCGATGAAATGAGAGAGCTGATGAAGCAACTGGAACAGACGGCTCAACCTCGAACCTGCCCCCACGGCAGACCCACTATGATTCACCTAAGCTCACGCCAGCTAGAAAAGGAATTTGGCAGAACAGGCTAGCGATGCCACCTCTTGTGGCAATCACATAATCTACTCTCTGTCGGCGCCTTCATTCCTGACTTACAACAGCCCCTCGACTTGCCCCACCAAGAGAACACCCCTTAGAGAAGGCTAATCACAGCCCGAATTTAGCGACTATCTCCTTGGCTCTAAGTTGAAGTGGCGAATCTTCAGGGAGTTCTATTATCGGCTTCCCCTTTATTTCCAACTCAGCAAGATATGGGTCTTCAGGTATAGTAGCGATAAGGTCAAGTCCAAAATCGCCAATAGCTTTCTCTATCTCCTGAGGAAGACCATCTCTAACCCGGTTAACCGCCAGATAGACTTTCCCAACTTTGGTTCTCATCTCTTTAATCAGCTCCTTCATTCGGGCAGCTGCAGTAATGCCCCGCATCGTTGGGTCAGAGATAGTAAGCAAGAAATCTATATCCTGTGTTGTCTGCCGACTTACGTGTTCCATCCCGGCTTCACAATCCATAACCATATAATCGTAATTCTTTGCTAATCGCTCCATGGAGAGGCGTAGCATATGATTGG
>Ga0209636_10008874_pt1 | contig 10244 bp, 11 predicted proteins | sample DeeMarSWOR152_54_FD_187464 | JGI IMG/M metagenome (GOLD analysis project Ga0209636, IMG submission 187464) | Marine sediment microbial communities from White Oak River estuary, North Carolina - WOR-1-52-54 (SPAdes) (version 2) | ecosystem: Environmental > Aquatic > Marine > Intertidal zone >... | reverse complement strand
CCCACTACGTTAGTAATACCACCTCGGGCTTTGAACTTTGCCCGAACGCTGAGAGCTGAGGGCTTTAACAGGTTGAACAAGTCTCGGTAGATTTGCTCCACCGCCTCCTCCTGCAGGATACCAACATCTCTGAAGCTGGTAAGATATAACTTGAGGCTTTTATGCTCCACTACCTTGCCATTGGGTTTGTAACGTATAGCGAGCTTTGCGAAGTCGGGCAGCCCTGAGAAGGGGCACAGAATAGTGAATTCATCTGTCCCCAGCATGGTCCAAGCTTCAGTGTCAGCTGGGATCGCTTCAAGATCTCGCACCCTGATAGCCTCCTTGCCCTTGATTTTAAACTCCTTTCCATATGTCTCGATGATGCTTGCCATTAAGTTCCTCACTCTCAAACTCCCTGTTTATCCTTGTTCTAATTCAATCAGCTAATTCAATCAGCAACTGTGATAACCTTTCATTTACTTTCTCCATCTCTCGGACCTCCTGTAATAAGCTCCTATAAATGGCATTATCCTTTGTGTCCTGAGCTTTCTCCACCCATCTGCTAAAGTGTTCGCTATGCTGTTTGTTATGTTCAATCCAAGAGGATAAAATTATTTTGAGTCTTCCCCTTTCACTAGTGGGGAACCTTTCGATGATATTTTCGACCTTTTCCCGAATCACACGCTCGGGAAATGCACCGAGAATTTCATCAACCTTCTCCCCATTAACGAAAAACATCTGCATGGGTATGCTCATAATCCCGTATTTCCTTGCCATCTGCGGGTTTTCATCCACATTAATCTTGCAGAATTTGAAATTTTCATATTCTTCCGAGAGTTTGTCATATATAGGTGAAACCATAACACATGGACCGCACCACGGTGCCCAGAAGTCGACCTCCGTGGGAAGGTTCGATTTTGTAACTTCCTCCTCAAAATTTTGATCCGTGACTTCTATCACCTTGCTCATGTTACGCCTCCTTTTGGATTAGCTGTCGCCTCATTCCATGTAAACCACACGCTTGCCATGCTATGCTTATGTGCTCTGCCCATGGTACAAGATGTACGTACCCGGAAAAAAGGGCTGTGATGCGTTTCACTCCTCCCGGAAGACACGATAGCGGTCTGAAGGAAAGGTTACGGTCGCTTTACTTAAAGACGTTCAATTCTTTTGACTATATCGTCCGCCCTTTCCTGTAAATCTCGTATACGGTCCTTCAGCTCATCGAGGTCACTCGTTCTCCGGGTGGGCTCCCTTAATAAGACCTGTTGCGCTCGAACGAATCGATGCTGTCGAGGCCAGCCATGCCTCACGAAGGGCTTTTCCGGCACCCTCCTCCGCAACTCCCTCCAACGGATGGCCCCTGTGCGACATACATCAAGGCAATGCCCGCATCCGGTGCACGCCAGCGGATTTACAAGGGCTTTCCCAAGAATGAGGGAAATTGCCCCAGCAGGGCAAACCTTCGCACACAGGCCGCAGCCGACACAGAGATCATCGTTAATCTCAATGATTGGTTGATTCATCCCCATTTTCAGACATCCCGCCCATTGATCCACAAACCCTAAGACCGCATGTCAACATCTAAAAATCCCCGACAGGGCTACGGGGTCCGAGGAAAGGCCTACTTCTCGTCCCACAGTACAAGAATCACAGCCCCTTTTTCCGAATGGAAAGGTCCGTGGGAGGTTCTCTCGGGAATCAGGCGGTAAGATCCTGCCTGGTAGATGCGGCCCTCACTCTGGTACTCCCCTTCAAGCACGAAGTGTTGCTCTGTCCCCACATGGGAATGCGATGCCATCTTAAACCCTTCTCCTACCTTAAGGATGAGAGTCAAGGGCCGCCCCTTTTCATCGCGCCGCAACACCCTCATCAGGGTACCCGGAGGATAGCTCCGGGCTTCCTCCCACTGCATTTCTTGATAATTGAGCGACGCTTCTTTCATGGTGTACCTCCTCATCTGCCTCTATGGAGCCGAATTGAAAAGCTTTTGGCAACTCCTAACGAAGTGACACAAAAAGAAATTATTCGGTGCCACGGACAGCCGTGAGATTTCCATTAGCCTTCTATTTCCCACTACCATACTCAGTTCTGTCACCTATGCGCCCATGCCCCAAGCCATGCTTAATGGTAAGAGTAAAGCTGTTCACCGTACTGCTCTACCCTCACCTGCCCCGACTCACACAGGGGCTCTAGATATTTGACCACCTCATTTTCATGCAGGCCAAGCGTTCTCGATATGTAGGGAGAACCCAAGCCTGCGCGATGGAACCGGCCCACAGACTTGACTCATGGCAATACGACCCCCCTCATTCTCACCCTCTGGCCCTCAAAAGGCGGCCTAGCAACGATAAATACGTATCCGAAGAACCAAAATTCAGCGACTCCGCTGTAAGTGCGCCCAGACCTTTCAGCCTACATCCCGGTTTCAAGCCTCTTTTCCAGTTTTTCCAGGCAGTCGATGCCGAACAGTTCCCTCAACTGATCCCGGCACGCATCCTCGCCCAAGAGCTCTTCACACAGGTCCAACATGACCTGGGTAATTAAGAGGGATCGTTCCAATGTGGGTAGCCCTTCAATTTCCCTTTCAATGGTTTTCACGTCCACGTTTCCTCCCTTGAAGGTAATCTCTTATTCCGTTCATTTTGAAATCTTCCCATTGCTCTCCATCAGTCCCACGTCACAAATAGGACCGCTCCTTCCCCACATGTCCATGGCTCATGGGAACGAACCGGTAGGATCCTCGGCCAAAAGTCTGGCCACCACTGTGGATCGCCCCTTCCAGTAAAAGCTGCTGCTCCGAGGTCGTGTTCGTGTGACCTCCCACGGTGAAGCCCTGCCCCGCCCTCAAAAGGAACGCCCGAACCATGCCAGTTTGATCCGTCCTCAGAACGCAAATCTCGCTTCCCCGGCAATATCCCGCCGCCTCCCCCTATCGCATCTGTCCGGGGTTGATGCCGATTTCTTTCATTCTAATCCCTCCTTCTGTTTCCCTTTACCTTAGCTTTTTCAATTGTCAAGCAGGAAAGCAATCTCATTTCCCTATTTGCCCACCTTCGGTTCCTTCTGCCGCTTCCAAGAGGAGCCCCTTCAGCCGATCCAGGGAAATCTCGTGGGGCTCAATCCCGATCCTCATCCAATCGGAGAATTGGAGGACTCTTTCAGGGAATCTCTCGCTGTAGCCATCGAAAAAGCCCAGGCCATCGAGCAGAATCGCCTTGTCATTTTTGGGAAAGGTCTCATTGGCGAGGCCAATGTCCCACTCTTTGAAAATGATCTTCCAGTATTTCAGCCAGCCAGGCGAAAGCCAGTAAACCTTCTGGTCTCCCCTGATTCTCTCCCTCTCCTCGGCGTCTGCGAGCATATCGATGCAGTTGGCGGCGTCCACCCGTGAGATGCTGTCCCCTTCTTCCCCGATGATTTTGTCTATGCTTTTGAACGGGTCAATAATATCAATGTAGCACCTTTTCCCGTAGACCACGATGATCTTCCGTGAGTATTGCCGGGCATGGCGCAATTGCCTCCTCAGGTGCTTTTCAAATTCCCTGGGATTTTCATGCAGCCCAGGCCTCGTATACAGGACTTTGCCAGCATCCAGAAAGCCGCTGTTGCAGAGGTGGTTTACCTCCGGGCTCAGGGTTCCGCAGGATACCACCGAATAGCCCTCGAATGAAAAACCCTTTTCGGTTTGTCCCCTATCTGGATTCTTGCCGAAGATCAGGACATCCCCGTGGACAAGCTCTTTTCTATCATGGATAAGCCTTGTTGAACACTCCCTTTGCACGGAGAAACCGCAATCCTCAATTTCTCGTCTCGCCTCGTCCTCCATGTGCTTCGGATAGAGGAGCAGCGCCCCATCTCTTTTCAGAACTCTCTGGATCTCAGCCAGAAGCCTCCCCCTCTGAGAACGCTCCTGAAGGTAGTACGAATGGAAGACATCGAAAAGGAGAACAACGTCGATGCACCCCTTCTCCAGGCCAATGCTCACCTCCCCGGAGGAATCGATCCTTTGTATGTTCTGAAGGCCGTTTGTGCGAGCATTTGCCATCAGTTCATCAAGAGCTCGGTAGTCCTTATCCAGGGCATATACTCGTCCTTGTTTCCCCACAATTTCGGCAGCTGGAATGGCATACGTCCCAGAGCCGCATCCGAAATCAAGCACAGTCTGACCTGTTCGGATGCCGAGCGTTCTCAGCAGTTCCAATGCGAGAGCTTTCCGGTTCACAGATCCTCCCTATAATTTCTCATAGCTACCAGGGGAACAACCAGGCATTAGTTTTCCCCCTTTGTTCTTATCAGAGAGCATTTCTTGTGCCAAACCTATCAAAGAGGGTTTTTAGTCTTAACTAGTTGAAATCATATAATTTATTGAGCAAACTGAAAATTCTTGCTGGGTCGATAGGTTGCAATTTCGAAACCACATCTGGGCGCATTCGAATAGGTGGCGCCCCAGCTTACCCATATACAGTGGGTTGCATTACTGCTACCCAATTTGCCATGCAACATTCCCCGTGAGGTTGTCTTGCCGCAGAAAACCTCTGTAGGAAGCCTTCTGATAGCCTGAGGTACTTGCAGATTGGCGGTGGGGATCCCTTTAGGCCGGAAAACAATAGGAAGATCTTTACCCACGGCGAGAAAACGGACCATCAATCATCGTGGGGGAATCTTCAATTTCTTCATCTTCCTCCACAAGCTGGAGCGGTGGATACCCAGCGCCTCAGCCGTCTTTTTGACCTTTCCATCGTGTTCTCTGAGGGTTTCAAGAATCAGCTTCCGCTCGAATCCGAGCACTGTCCTTATTTCCTTTCCCGCTTTCTCTTCCGAAGGTTTTCTCCTCAAGTACGCAGGAAGATGGCTGGGGCTGACATGGGCTTTCTTACAGAGGATAAAGGCGTGCTCCATGATGTTCTGGAGCTCCCGAACATTTCCGGGGTAGTCGTGATTCAGCAAGATCTCCAGGGCCGAGTCAGTAAACCCTGCGATGTTTCTGCCCCTCCTCCTGTTAAACTCGCTGAGGAAGTGTTCGATGAGGAGGGGTATGTCCTCCGGCCGCTCCCTCAGTGGAGGGATATCGATGGCGATCACGTTAAGCCGATAGTAGAGGTCTTCCCGGACCCCCCCCGATTGGACACGCGACCACAGATCCCTGTTGGTGGCCGAAATGATGCGCACGTTGGCCTTCTCCGTTTGGATCCCCCCCAGGGGCTCATACTCCTTCGTCTCGAGGACCCTGAGGAGCTTGACTTGAGTTCCCAGGGAGATATCCCCGATTTCATCCAGGAACACCGTTCCCCCTTCTGCCATCCTGAACCGGCCGGGCTTGTCCCGCTTGGCATCGGTGAAAGCCCCCCGCTTGTAGCCGAAAAGCTCCGATTCGAGGAGGGTTTCGGGCAGGGCACCGCAGTTGACCTTCACAAATGGTTTTTCCGTTCGAGGGCTCAGCTTGTGGATGGCCGTGGCGAAGAGCTCTTTTCCGGTACCGCTTTCCCCCGTGATCAAAACCGTGGCATCGCTTTCCGCGATATCGGGAAGAATCCCGAATATCTCGCGGAGCCTCTTGTTTTTGCTGATGATATGCTGAAACGAGTCCTTCTCCTCGATCCTCCTCTTTAATTCCATAATAGGTGAAAGATCTCGGAAGACCTCAACGCCGCCGATGGGATTTCCCCCTTGACCTTTCCATGCAGCAGCGCTCACGCTCACGGGAATTTCCTCGTTCTGCTTGGTAAGAATATCCACCTCCAAATCAACCATATCCCTTCCCGTTTCCATCGATTCCCTCAAGGGACAGTGGCCAATGCACGCTCTGCTCCGAAATATCTCACGGCAATATTGGCCAATGGCTTCCTCCTTGGTAAACCCGGTGATTCGCGCTGCCGCGTTATTAAACGAGGTGATTCTAAAATCCTGATCCACGGTAAACACACCGTCGGCGATACTATCCAATATGGTCTGGTTGCGGAATCTCTCCTCCTCGAGTATGCTCGTCCCGGTGAGGTCGTGCCCCACGGAGAGGACGGCCTCCATCTTCCCGTGTTGATCCCTGATCAAGGTCCTATCCCAGGCTATCGGAATCTGCTCTCCCTCTTTTGAGAGAATAGGGTATTGGACGCGCCGGGGTATTGGACTTTCTTCAGGCAGGGAATCTAGGAGCCTCTGACAATCCCGTCTGTGTTCCCGGGGAACGAATAAGCTGATCCACTCCTTCCCCAGAACCTCTTCGGCCTTGTAGCCCGTGATTTCCTCGACCTTTCGATTAAAAAACGCAATCCTCCCGTGAGGATCCAGAATCAGAATGAGGCTCTCAGCCGTTTGAACAATCCTTTCGAACAGTGCTTTCTGATTTTCAATAGGCGACATTTGTTCTGAGTATACTCATCTATTTCAGCTAAGTCTACCATTTCTTAGGAGTGAAAAACACCTGTAGTTACCGGGCAATTTGGGCGTATTCGCCGATCCTCTTCCAGGTTCGGTCCAATGAAATGGGAATCAATGTTCCCTTCGAGCGGGTTCAATAGATGACTTCCAGGCGGACTCGGGCCGAGTGATTAGATGGTGGACCCTCTTGAAACGTCCCCTATTTTCGGCAATTCAGGAGACCTTCGTGGCGGGGATCTCTAGGTCGGTGTTTTTGGCCAGAAAGAGGTCTGCTTTGCTCCAAGACATTCAAGCAGGCAACGGAGTCCCTAGGCAAAATCCCAATAATTCAACGGTCACTTCTTGAATTTTTTACCCTCCCAATACCGGAGTAGAGTATGCCCTTCTTGTAGGCCTCAACGACATCGTCCACTTCGCCAGTCACTCCCCATATAACGTCAATGCTGTTTCGCAAAAACATCTCTTGGAATCTTTTTTGCGTACCACCTGAAATAACAACCTCGACCTTGTTCTCTGCAAACATATCGAAGAGTTTCTCAGGGGAAATCTCAGACACATTGATTGTTCCTACGGGTCCTTTTAGAGGATTTTTCGCATCGAAAATGAGCAGTTCATGGGTGAGATCAAACCGAGGACAAACCCGATTCTGGAAACTGCAAATAGCGATTTTCCTTTTCGCAATCGTTTGTCTTTCAGGTAAACCCATTTTGCTCTCTCCCACTTTTAATTGAACCAATGTTGGGGGCTCTATCGCTCCGCCAGCAGCTCTATTACCTTTGCCCTTAACTCCCCTACATTTATCATGCCAAAATCATTTAAAGGGGTGATATTACATAATTTACTGAAATTATTGAATTTTTTGCCCATTCCTTAGGACGTCTGAAAATCTAATGAGTTTCAGTTTAGCAACCAGATTCCTCCGTATTTTGAAAAAGCTTGATCCTTCAAGCACAGGGTTAGGTTGCACTCTTGCTACTGCACTATGATGTGCAACACAAAAGATCCCGGTTTAATTCGTTACATCTCATCTGTATCTCGGTATCCTCGGGTTTTATCGGAACCCCAGCAACCGCCCACCCTGGTACACCAGGACGGTGATCGCGCCTCGGCCGCCCTCATTCCGCACTTGGTCCCTCCCCCCTCGAAAGCAGGTCCTGCAGAGGCGCTGCAGCAGACGAGCCAATCATTGTTTCCCACGACGATTTCTCCGTTAGTTCCGATATCCAGGAGCATCGACAACTGAGAAGAATCGTTTATCCCCGAGGCCAACACACCGGATGTGATATCGCCTCCCACATAACTGCTTACACAGGGCATGCACGCAAGCAAACCATTGGGGTTGATCCGGATTCCTATCTTAGCGGCTTTGAACACGGGAAATATCCCAGCCGCGGGAATGTAAGGCTCCAGCCGGATGAAACACGGCTCTAACCCCAGAAAGAGGTGGGTCATGGTCGTGTTGTCCGCGGCAAGAACTGCTGTAATGTCCTCCAAAGAGACCCCTTCTTTTCGAGACACGCACTCAATCAGATCATTGACGTTGTCGATCACTGCCCGGTTGAGAGGCCCTAGACCGTTGGCCTTATTGCAAGCGTAGATCATTCTCGAGATGACTTCCTCTCCATATCGAATCTGCCGGTTATGGCTGGCACAAGATGCCATTACCTGACCGGATGTAAGATCGACCAGTTGAACCACAACCGTGGTAGTCCCCACATCCACAGCAACGCCGAAATTTCTCTTGCTCGGGTCTCCACCCTCCACCCCGAGGATCCGAAGCTCCTGCGGCTTTCCCCTTCCCTACCCACCTTTTGAAAACCCGCTCATTTGGGTCCAATCCAAAAAGCCAACCGGTCCGGCACCTAGCTTGGCCTCTGTCCTTCATCCTTTGACTCACGTTGCTCAACGGTAAATGTGCGGATAAGGATCCATGCAACGAATCCGAGACCTACCAATCCTGCGAGCATGATTAAAAAGGTCATAACGGCCTCCTGCCATTTCCTAAAGGGCCCTATCGAAGAATAAATAGTGATACAATGCTCAACCTGTTCTTCGGTGGTGTGCCCGATCAAATAACAAACAGATTAGGATAAAGATAGGGAGGATAAAGATCATCAAGACGATTGCACCGACGATCAGGGCAGTTGTCATATTAACCCTTCCTCTTTGATCTCAGCATTGGACAAGCTCCTAATTGTCGTTTATGCTCTTCAGGTGGAAATCTGTCTCTAGAATTCCCTCCTAGATCTCCACCCATACAAGACTACATTTATCGTGCCAGACCATTTGAGCAGGCGTATTATCCATAACCATTTGTAATCATTGAACTTACTTAGATGCCATTGATGAGCCTGAAAATTCAAATGGTTTCAGTTTGGCAACCAGACTTGCCTTTTCTCAGAAAAAGACTAGTCCGTCTCACATTGAGGAGGTTGCACTATTGCTACCAAGCTGTCTGATGCAACACTCCCCAAGGCATGATCAACCCGTGGACAAATCTGAAGATGACACCTCCTTTTGTCCTAAGGAAGCGATAGGTTTATGGTTGGTAAGTTTCTACCGGAGAGGATGATGTGGAAGGAGGGGAGCCCTCCTTGTTTCAACAGGAGAGCCGGTGATTCTTCCCGGGAACACTATTTTGGTTGCAGGAAACGAGGGCTTGTCTACCTCTGGGTTTCATGTTTCCCCTGAGAACGTCAATCTCGCCTCACGTCGTACCAGAAAGCCAAAGAAAGAAATAAAGCACAAGCCATAGCGAATGCTCCGCCATTGGAATAGGATGGTGCTCAACCTTTCTTGGTAGCAATCAGCCCGTGGGTTGACCTTCGAAGAACCAGGCTGTCCACATGACAGCCAAGATCCCTGGCGATCACAGGGCACTTTGCCTTGAGCATAAAGAAAATGTCCTTTTCGGCTTCACTGAGTGTTTCGTAGTTACCCTGCCCCTTGGCAATGATGAGGTCGGCCTTATTGAAACGCCGCAGAAAGGGGTCGCTGCACCCATAGAGAATCGTGCCTGGAGCATCGGACCCGTTATCAATCACCCCAACCCGTTCAGTGAGCCCCGCAGCCTCAGCATCTATCATCGTGGCGTCGTTGATCACCGGAAAGCCTTTGACAACGACTGTTACCTTTTCCATCGGCATCTGCTCGATCAGCAATCTATCAAAGACAATCTCCCCGGCGTTGTCAGCCAAGTAGAGGATGTCCCCTGCGCCTGAAACCGCGTCGGAAAATTCCTCTACATCCCCATCGAATGGCGACCCCAAGGCATGTTCAATCGCATCACGGACATGAGATTCATCAAGGTGGACATTCACACCCATGTCGATAAGGTTACCGGCGATGGCCAGCCTTATGGCCGTTCCTATCGGATTGGCTGAACAGTCAACACGCGCCTTCAGCTTCGGATACATTTGCAACGCCAACCGGTTGAACCGGTCCTTCATCTCACGGTATGGGTCAGCCTCCCCCGTCAGCTTTCGGATGAGGCGATGGATATGTTGGCCCATCACCGGCGGCGATTGACTCAAATCCATCGCACTGGCGGTCCGCAGGACACCGCGCAACACCCTTTCATGAACCGCCTCATCGTCTGTCACCAGGCGGACTGCATCTAGAGCTTGGCGGATAAAGCAAGGAATGCAATCAAAGAAGGTTTTCATACCGCGTACCTACATCTAGTGGCCCTCGACATTTAGTCTATTAGGGTATTCAGACTGGCTGGACTTGAACTCATTGAGAGCCCCTTTCTCACTCGTCTGACTTGAGGCTTCGTGCAAGACCTGCTGGCTCTCGTCATGAATCATCGAATAAATCAGGCTGTTTGATCGCCCAAAGTAACTCGTCGTGGATGAGGCCGTTGCTTGCGAGGCAGCCCCGTA
>Ga0209636_10008873_pt1 | contig 10244 bp, 6 predicted proteins | sample DeeMarSWOR152_54_FD_187464 | JGI IMG/M metagenome (GOLD analysis project Ga0209636, IMG submission 187464) | Marine sediment microbial communities from White Oak River estuary, North Carolina - WOR-1-52-54 (SPAdes) (version 2) | ecosystem: Environmental > Aquatic > Marine > Intertidal zone >... | reverse complement strand
CTGCTCAAAAGCAAGACCAAGCGATGTTTGTCAAGGATAAAAAGTAAGACTAAAGTGTGTCTTTCTGCCTTCTTACAAGTTGATAATGATGCGATTTAGAATCTTTGTGACAACGCTGAAGAGGCTAAAAATTATCCCATTGCCAATTCTCATTGGCTTAATCATTTTAGCAAACACATTTTTTCTACATTCCTCAATACTAGGAGCTATTGCTCTCATAGCATATATGGCCCTTACAAGCTTTCTATTTGGCAGAGTTTTCCTTCAAAACGAGGAAGAAGGTTTTGTAAGATTCATGCTTAGCTTTTTCCTAATATTCTCCTGTTTCGTCATAGTGAGCGCTCCGTTACTGATTTTCTTCAAATTAAATCTTGTAGGATTGACAATCATACTCTTCTCGCCACTAATCCCTCTAGCCATTCTCATGTTGCTAAAGAAACCGAAAAAAGACATCAATCAAGAAGAAACCGAAGAAAAGAAGAAGGCACCACTTTACTCACTAACATACGCCATATACATAATTCTAATCACTTACTCCATTTACCTACTACTTCAAGCAAGATCCGGATGGATTTACGGCACCATTTGGAGTGTTGTTTCACCACACTTTTTCACAACATACTTTATCGCAGGCTTTGTCCTAATCGGAATAATCCTGTACTCCTCAACCCGAGCCACATCCAAGCTAGCGCTGATAATTCCATACGCTCTAATCGCTGCGATGATTCCAGCCATAATCCTCTACCCAGGCAACGCAGGCGACCCATTGGACAGCATGGGCTTCGCACGCATGGTAATTGACTACGGAAACTTCCGAGTATACTCTTTTGCAGCCAACTTGAACCCATGGTCACTCTATTGGCTTGTCAAAGAAAAAGGCCTGCCCTTATCCACTGCTATATTCGCCAAATTATTGAACATCGACGTGTACTGGGTCCACACATTCATCACCCCCTTACTATGGGGCACATTCATTCCCGTCGCTACATACAAAACATCGAAACTATTGGATATCGGCGAAAGAGTTTCTCTTATAGCCTCTTTCTTCGCCGCCATTTACATGAACTTCCTCGGATGGGGCTCTAGGTCAACTGGCAATAGCTTCGGCTTCATCCCCTTTCTCGTTTCCGTCGGCTTTTCCCTATGGTATTTAAAACATCACAAGAACCGAATAGCGCTATTTTTAGCCTTATTTACCGCCATTGCTTCTTGGTTATCCCATCCACTAACAGGTATAGTGGCATTACTGCTCCTATTTCTCGCTATCGGATTAAAAAAATACGAGGCCATCAAACTCAAAAGTAGATTGCCAGCTCGCCTTTTGTTAGGTGCCATTTTAATCATCTGTATCTTCGCCATTCCAGCTTTCTTTGGCATCAACTCTTTGATTTATGCAGTTTTCGCACCACAATTTGCGTCCGAAGCAATCACAAGATTCAGCTTAGAAAGACTGTTAGAGACAGACATATTGTTACTCGTTTTCGGGGAATATGCAACCTATGGTTTCAAAGACCTAGTTCTCTCTGTTTTGATCCCATTCATAGGTATAGTAGGTTTGGCCTATGCCTTAAAAAATGAAAAGAGGACACAAGACAAAAAAGTCTTGATACTGTTCGCAGGTCTGGCATTAATGATACTAATTGTCGTGTACAGAATCCTAAACTATGCCATGGTCTACGTCTTATTTGGGCCCAAACGATTATGGACCTTCCAAGACATGATCGCCATACCATTTGCAGCCCTAACAATAAGTAACGTAGTTAAATATTTCGAAGGCACCAACACACCCAATCCCATAAAATTATTGAAATTTGAAAAATGGAAGATAAAAATCGCCTGGAGACATATACTTGCCGCAATTCTTGTAGGTCTAGCGCTTTCAGCCTTTGCGCTATTTTCCGTACATGAAAGCTACGGACGCTATGGGGGCATGCAACTAACTGAACTAGAAGTTCAAGCAGTAAAATACATAGATGAACACGCTGAAGGACGATACGTTGTAATAACCGTACCCGCCACCACACAGGTTGGTTGGGGGTTCGTTGGAATATGGAATCCAACAAAGTATTATGTTTACAGCCAATCTCTCGGACAACAACCAACTGTTAGTGGTCTCTTTGGCTACATGAGCCAATTTGAAGCAGGTATTGGATATTACATTGCGTCTTCTTTCAGAACACCAAACTTCAAAAGAGCTGTTGCTGAAGCGTCAAAAATTTTCGGGTTACTTAAAATCCTAAGTAGTGAAGAAGGTTCAGTTTACATATTCGATTACAAAATCGCTCCCGTACCACCAGCCCCAGACGCAGACATCATGGCGTTTCATTGGGATACTCCAACAGGCTACTACATGCAAAACGGTCTCATCAGAGTAATATTCAACCCAACAACCAAAAGCTTAGATGTAGTAGACTTCTGGGGCGACTTATACGAAAGTCTCAACTTAAACATGACAACAGTAGATAACAGAAACCTAGGAAACTTTGTATCCATTGAACGCTATGATGCCCAAAACAGAATATGGAAAAAATGGAGTCCGACCGACCAAATTCCGCCCTCAGCCCAATTTGAATTCAAAGTAAACTTTGAAAATAAAGCGCTTATCGGCATCCTCCAGAAAGGAATACCATCAGTGCAGGTATGGTGGGAAAATGCCGAAACTACTACCATAAGTCTGCAAACGGGTGACTTCACCCGCATCTATGTTCCTGGCCTTGTAGAAGGAGAAAATTCCTACAGCGTAACAACACGAAACTACGGCATGCTCTACACGCTTAGCCGAACACCAAATGTTGTATTACGTCCCAAGTACAACTACGACTTTGCCGCAAACGCTCTTACCTTCAGCGAAATTGCAGACCACTGTAACTTATCCATAACCGACAGTTACTTATCATATGAATTCCACGTGCAAAACAATGCAACCACTGGTCAATGGGCTACAATTGAAATTTGGGTTCCAGACATAATCTATAGAGGTGTTTACCCACCCATGCGTTACAGTATTGACGGAGAAACATGGAGCGATTCCGTAGCTTACAGCAATTTCCCCAAAGGCGAACCAATAAAAACACTTAATGAAGACGAAGTTAACTGGGCATTAAGCTTTATCCAAAAAGGCACAGAAGAACCGAGTCTCTGGCGCGCTTTCATTGAAGCAACTGGAGGCTCACCAACTCTTCCAGAGTCCTTTACATTCTCTGGTGGAGGCGAAAACAGATTTTTCTTTAGTCTTTACCTCCCACCTGAAGGCATCGCTCTCTTAAAAGTAGGATTCGCCACATACTACTCCCGTCCTCTTGAAATAACATACATCTTCAAGGATTCTGACGACATCAGTTATGGACTACGCTACATGAATCAGCCACTGGTAAAGTACTACCAATATTCTCCATCCGCCTACGTAGGTGGCTTTTCCACAACATCGATGCCCACATCACTAGAAATCACCCAAGACGAAAACGAAAAAATACGAACCATAACCTTAGCCCTCCAAGGAAATTCCACTATCTCCCTTCTTGCAGCCAAAGGGGTGGATACTTACGTGGACACAGATGGAGATGGAATACCTGACAACATCTAAAACAAGGGGCTTAATCTGGGAGATCGAAGACCAAATTTCATTACACGGGGAACGCAGAAGAGCAGAAGTCACAACGCTACTCCTACAACCGAAACAAAACGAGCGAATCTTAGATGTAGGATGCGGCGAGGGTTACCAGATAAGCTATATTGTCAACCATGCTGGATACACGGTCGGAGTAGACCTCTCACTAAGCAAACTTATTGAAGCGAAGAAAAGAGTAAAAGACGTCGATTTCATAAATGCAAGTTCAGAAAAGCTGCCATTCCGGACAGAAACCTTTGATAAGGTATTATCTCTTGAACTACTCGAACACCTAAGAAATCCTTCCAAAACCATAGACGAAATAAGCTTCATATTAAAAAAGCAAGGAATCCTGGTGATATCAGTTCCATACAAAGAACGCATAAAAATGACACAATGCATTCATTGTGGTAAACTTACACCTATTTGGGGGCACTTAACCAGTTTCGATGAAGAGAAATTATCAATGTTAATGCCGAAAAATTATATCTTGCTGAATCGGGAATACGTCGCCACAATGGTGGCCTCTCACCCACTCTTTAGTTGTCTTTCCACGAGATTATGGAAAATGATTGACCGGGTTGTCAGATTATTACCTAGCGAAAAGCCTTGCTGGTTTATAAGCAAGTTTAGCAAAATTAGGTAGGATCTGTTTTCGTAGATTCTTATGTTGCATATAGGAACTTTTCATATTTATAGAAGATTAATGGGAATAGTGTATTTTGTTGTGTGGCATTTTTGTGTTAGTACCTAAATCGTTAATCGGTAGAATGCAATTGATTATTCGATTGTTGACAAGAAAATTGTTTTCACAAGTTGCGTGAAAAATCACAATGCCTTCATCCGAACTTCCTTCAATATTGTTCTGAATTATTCGATTATACGATGAATCACCGTACAGACGAATACCTTCATCACAATCAACAATCTTGTTCTTTCTCACCACAGTATAGTTCGAATAGCTAATGTAAATACCTCTATGGTTACTAACAAGATAATTACCCAAAATCAGACTATTATCAGACCACGACACAAATATCCCCGTATAACGATTGTCACTAGCAACAACATTTCGAACAGTCGAATCTGGACACAACAAGAGAAAAACACCAGCACTAATGGTGTATTCAGGAAAATCATGCAACCAAACATTCTCAACACGTGAATTAGGGACAGTGTAAAGAAATATTCCGCTAACTGCGGAATCTTGGGCCACACCGTTTCCGTTTATACGTAGATTTGCAACCCGTATATCTTCATCCAACCAAATTCTAGGATTCATATTCTCAATGACATTAACATTAGCCCCCTCAGCCAAAACCAAAACAGTATCAAAGCCAGCACCCTCCAAAGAAACATGAGCAGGAACCTTGATAGGAACCGAAATCACATAAGTCCCAGCAGGTATAAACACGGTACCCCCAGTTTCAGGCAAGCTGTCAATCGCTTCCTGAATAGACGAATAGTCTGCTACATTTCGCACCTCGCCACGTAGGAGCTTCCTACCGAGCAAAGCATAAGCCGGAACAGCCACAACAGCAAGCAAAGACATCAAAATCAAAACAAACATTCCAATACGGGAAAACCTCACACGTAATACCCTCCATAACTACATTTGTACCAATCACTCTTTTTAACCTTCTTCTAACCAATAGAAGAGAATTCTATAATCAAATTCCAAAACCAATACCATAATAAATAAAACCATACCTTTTTGCATCTTTCGGATTTATTAATCGCCTCCCATCAACTATAACGGGTTTTTCCTTCATCAACTTCTTTATCTTGGAAAGGTCTAGTGAGCTAAACATCTGGTGATCAGTAACAACCACCAAAACGTCACTCTCCTTGACAGCCTCCCAAACGACAGGAATCTTGTTGCCTCCAAATCCCTCCTCAGAAAAAGGATCATACACTGCAACTCTCGCTCCCAGACGTATTAATTCATCAATTATCCTTTCCGCTGGGCTATTGGTGGTGTCATCTGTTTCTCCTTTATAAGCAACACCTAAAACGGTAATCCGTGAATTCTTCACATCTTTTCCTGCTTCTCGTATTGCTTTGAGCACGAGCCTAGCAGTATGACTCGGCATTAAGTCGTTCATTTTCCTGGAAGCCTCAATAATCTCAGCCTCCACATCTACGCATCCTCTTGAGGAAAGAAGCAGGTAGGGATCTTTAGTCAGACAAGGTCCTCCCACACCACACCCTGGCGAATGTATCTTAACTCTAGGATGACTATTTGCCAATCGTACTGCTTCTTTAACATCTACACCCACCTGCTCACATATCAATGCCAACTCGTTCGCAAATGCAATGTTTACATCCCTAAAGGTGTTCTCGGCCAACTTGGCTACTTCAGCACTTTCACAGTCCGTTAAAGATAGGTCTCCACTAGTTACAGTTTTCAACAATTCAAGCGCAACAATAGCACTGTCTTTGTCAAAACTTCCAACAATTCTATCATCTGTGGCAAATTTCTGCAAAATCTTTCCAGAAGTTATTCTCTCAGGGCAATAAGCCAACCAAAAATCTTCGCCACACTTTAACCCACTCTCCTTCTCTAGAATCTTCAACACTATATTTCTCATGGTCCTTGGAGGCACAGTGCTCTCGATGATCACCAATTTTCCCTTAGAAAGCGCTTGAGCAATACCCTTGCATGCGCTCTTCAAATAGGTTAAGTCTGGCTTCCTCTGACTATCTAAAGGAGTCTGAACACAAACAATCACTACATCGCATTGCTTAACCGCCTGTGGAGTGTTTGTTGAAGCCCTCAATCTGCCTAGTTTGACAACCTTCTTTAGGAGCTCTTCTAGACCAGGTTCCTTTGTACGAATTTTCGTTAGCGAAATAGCTTGGACCACATCGCTTCTAACGTCAACTCCGATAACTTGATAGCTGGCATCAGCGAAGACAGCAGCAGTTGGCAAACCTACTCGTCCTAATCCAACTATCGCTATGTATGCTTCCCTCTTTCTAAACTTCTCAATCAACTCCAATCTCATCCAAATTCCCTCATTCTTCTAAGTTTACTACATGCGTGCGTGCTTTGAGCGCGCGCAAAGTCGTCACTTTTCGCACCTTAGCCGCAATACTTTCTCGTTAATAACTTAAATTACGGTTTGTAATAATATTTACGAACTCTACCGGAGCGTGTCCTTAAAACGCTTAAATTAACATCCCAGCGCCGAATGCTAGTGCAAACAGCTATCTTGTACATTACCGTATTGACCATTGCTATAAATCTTGCAATCACAAAATCCCTGATCATTGGAATAATCGCTTCGGTACTATATTTTCTTATAAATGGAGCCTTTCTCGGTCACGCTTTTTTCAACAAAGAGAGTTCCTTCCTTCGGTTAATGCTTGGGATATTGCTGATTACTACAGTTTTAGGCTTAGTCAGCTGGTTCGCAATGATAATTTATAATCTGGATGTCATTCCATCTGTTGCAATTGTCATCATTGCAGCTATATTGTCAACTCTTCTGATATTTAAAAAAAGAGAAAACAAACAAGATTTGAAAGTTAAGTCTACAGATAAGCAGATATTTTCCTTACAATTCATAGTCCCTACCAGCATTTACCTACTCCTAACCGCCCTTTCTTTCTACTTGCTTCTGATTTCCCGCAGAGGAGAAGCTTCTGTCGTCTGGTGGAGCGTTCACCCTCTCTTCATTCCAGTTTTCTTTCTTACCACACTGATATTGGTTGTTGCAATGCTTTTATCTCAGATTACGGGGCACAAACTAGGACTTATTATGGTGCACTCCGTTCTTCTGCACTCTTTGTTTGTCATAATCTTTCCAGCTGGTGACTTAGGAGGACAACAATATGGTTTAGGAGCGACTAGACTCATATATGATAACATTGTCCTTCATGGTGTTAGGTTTCCTGTCCAAAACATATTGACGCAAGTATATATATGGCTTAGAGGCGACAGCTTTCAAGCCGCAATTAGTGTTATCCTTGCTCGTATGTTCAACATCGATGTTTTCTGGACCCATCTCCTACTTGTGCCTATTTTATGGGGAATTTTCATTCCTCTCGGCGTGTTCATGATAACTCGAAAACTAACCAAAAACAATAACATTGCAGCTCTTTCAGCCTTGCTGATCGCCGTTTTTCCTTACACGCTACTCTGGGGAGCCATGTCTGTTTACAACAGCCTAGGCTTCATTTTCTTTCTGTTTTCAGTTTATTTCTTCCTTGAATATCTCTCTTCAAACCAATCCAGAAAATGGACTTTTCTAATGTCAATGTTCGTTTTTCTTTCTTTTATGGCACATTTCCTCACTGGAATAATAGCGCTTTCCTTCCTTTTGTTAGTTTTAACTTTCAAATCATTTGAAGATAGAAGCGTTTCTCTTGCTTCTACAAAGCTTACGCTGTTATCTGCTCTTGCATTTTGTACTTTTCTTTTGCCATTCGCAATTGTATGTCGAAGGTTTTTCTATCCTGAATACTCGTATTTCGGACTGGGCAAACTAGTGGAACTATCTAGAGAAGACATTTTTTGGAGGTTCTTAATGGGGGAATATGTTAACTTTAATATTCAATTTGCCATCATCCATATCTTGGGTCCAGCAATTGGCATTCTCGGCATGTTATACTACATCTACTTCACGAGGCAAAAATCTGACAAAAAATCGTTGTCGTGCACAATATTTCTTTTCACAGGGCTTCTGCTAGTTCTAGTCGACTACAGAATCCTCAAACTTTTACTGATAAACGTTCCCTTCACCGAAGAAAGAATGTGGGTTTTCAGAGACTTCCTAACAGTCCCTTTCATGGCAATAATTGTCACCGATGCTTTTTCCTTTTTATACAGGCAATTCCCTACAGTTGACGTTCCCTTTTCAAGTCAGCAAATAAGGCGAATCGCATTATACTTGTTGATTGTCATAGTTTTAAGCGGTTGGATTACAGTTTCTTTCTATTATGCCTACCCTCGCTACGGACCTTTACAGACAACCTCTTATGAACTCGAAGCTGTGAGATTCATTGAGAAAAATTCAACTAAACCATATGTTGTTATTGGCGATCAATGGATTACATTTGCAGGAGGCATGATCGTCGGAATCGGCAACCCGAACGCTCTTTATTTTCACAGTAGAGACCCTGAAGGCGTAAGGTTATTCCTTGAAATGAGAATGAACTCATCAATCGAAACGATGAAAGAAGCAATGGCCTACAACGACGCCACAGTCGCCTACTTCATAATTGAAAAACCACGTATAGGCGAAGAGGAATACAACCGCTTAATCCAACAAACCGAACAAAACGGCCTCCAAACATATCCAGGAGGAATTTTCTATTATGAAGGGGAAGAAAAGCTTCGCATATTCTACTATAAAGATTGACTTGAAGGGCGGCTAATGAGCGACCAATATTTAATCTCGATTCTTTTATGTATTATTCCGTTGAGCGATTCGAATTTACATATCGAAGAAGCGTTTTTCGTGTCATAGGTGACAACACTTGTCTTTTAAAGGTAAAAAGGTTCTAGTGATTGGCGGTGCTGGTTTTATAGGAAGCTGGATAATTGACAAATTAGCTGTGCATGAACCAGAAAAAATTGTTGTCATAGATAACTTCTTCTCTGGTAAGATGGAAAAACTGATTAATGCTAAACGAGAAGTTGGCGAGAAGCTGAAAATATACAGAAAAGACGCTGTTGATTATGAGGTTGTTAAGAGGATAATAGCAAGAGAAGCCAATATTGATGTAGTATTTAATCTCGCCGTTAAGCCTCTTTTCGTGTCCTTTACTGACCCAGCTGGTGTTTTCTACACATCAGCAAAAATAGCATCTAATCTCTTAGAAATTCAAAGGCGAGGTATGTTTAAAACCCTAGTACATTTTTCCTCATCTGAGGTCTACGGATCCGCCAAATATGTTCCAATGAATGAAGATCATCCGCTTCAACCAACCACACCTTATGGAGCCGGGAAAGCAGCGGCAGATCATCTAGTAATGTCGTACTACGAAAGTTATGGAAACGACATATCGATAATCAGACCATTCAACAATTTCGGACCACGACAAAACGAGAAAACTTTCGTAGCCGTAGTTCCCACAACTATCCTGAAGACACTAAACGGTAAACCACCAGTAATTTTCGGCGATGGAAACCAGACACGTGATTTTATCTATGTAGAAGATACAGCAGAAGCTGCAATAAAGATCTATGAAACTAAGGCTACACGAGGGCAGATTTTAAACATAGGTCGAAGTGTGGAAACCAGCATAAATGAACTTGTAGCCATGATTATGAAAACAATGGGTTGCAAAAGGCACATTCTTTATGACAAGCCCAGAGTAGGCGATGTCCGACGGCACTGCGCTGACACATCGCTAGCAAAGAAACTCATCAACTTCCTTCCAAAAACCTCGCTAGAACAAGGATTAAAAAAGACCGTGGCTTGGTATACCAGTAAATATAGTGGTCGAAAATGAGGTTGCTTATAACAGGAGCCTCCGGGTTTATCGGAAAAAACCTATTGTTAAAGATTCCTAAGAAATGGAATGTGGTTGCCACATACAATAAAAGCAAAACTTTCACACAATTCATTACGGAGAAAGCCTTGCATAATGTGCAAGCAGTTAAAGTTAACCTCACCAATTTATCAGA
>Ga0209636_10008871_pt1 | contig 10245 bp, 11 predicted proteins | sample DeeMarSWOR152_54_FD_187464 | JGI IMG/M metagenome (GOLD analysis project Ga0209636, IMG submission 187464) | Marine sediment microbial communities from White Oak River estuary, North Carolina - WOR-1-52-54 (SPAdes) (version 2) | ecosystem: Environmental > Aquatic > Marine > Intertidal zone >... | reverse complement strand
GTGAAAAAATGAAAGAAGTAACCTCGGTTAAAATAACAACAATTGTAGATAATGACGTTTGGACAAAAGGCTTCTCCTCAACTTGGGGAATCTCATTCCATGTTGAAACGTTCAAAGAAAACGAAAAACACACGGTTTTGATGGATACAAGCGGCTCCTTCGAAACATTCTATAAAAACGCCTCAAAACTAGGCATAGACCTAACAGCAGTCGAAGCGGTATTCATTTCTCATTGGCACGGAGACCACATGGGAGCCTTAAGCCAAGTCCTACCATTAATAAAGTATTCAATTCCAGTTTACGTTCCATCCGCAGACTCTTCTGGAATAAGAGAGATAAAAAATGCGAACGGAAAACCAGTTGTGTGCTCTGAACCAACAGAATTTCTGGACGGGTTAATGTCAACAGGTGAAATGTCAAAGGGGATAAGCGAGCACTCACTCATAATCAACGTTAAAGACAAGGGCTTGGTTGTTTTGACTGGTTGCAGCCATCCGGGAATAATCAACATTCTAAAACGTGCAATGAAAGCTTCAGGCGTAGATAAAGTGTATGCGGTTATGGGAGGCTTCCACATCTCAGGCACAAACGTAGGCGTAAAAGTAGGCGAGTTCCTAAAAGAATTAAACGTTGAAATTGCTTCTCCATGCCACTGCACAAATCAGGATGCAAGAAAAGGAATAGCAAAAATTGTTGGAGAAAAATACGTCAAAATCGGCTCTGGAAAAACTATAACAATCGGTTAACATTCCAAACTCAAACCTCATTAGCTTACACCCGCAATAGTTACAGAGAAGTAAGTGGCAAGTATGGAAACTGCAATAGAAGTCAAGGGCTTAACTAAAAATTACGAAGAAATCACCGCAGTGAACCACATCAACTTCGAAGTTAGGAAAGGCGAGATTTTCGGTTTTTTAGGACCAAACGGAGCAGGTAAAACCACAACCATTCGCATACTAACAGGAGTGATAAAGCCAGACAGTGGAACCGCAACAATAATGGACTACAGCATTCTCAAGGAACCTTTGAAAGCGAAGCAGATCATAAGCGTTGTTCCTGAAATGGCAAACGCTTACATTGACCTAACAGCTTGGCAAAACCTCATGCTCATCGGCGAATTGTACGGAGTTAGCAAAAAGAAAAGGCAGGAAAGGGCGCATCATCTGCTTAAGGAATTCAAGCTTTTTGAAAGGAGAAACCACTTGGCAAGGGGTTTTTCGAAGGGAATGAAGCAGAAACTGATTTTGTGCATGGCTCTACTCACTGAACCGCAAGTTCTTTTCCTTGATGAGCCTACTAGCGGATTAGATGTGGAGAGTGCAAGGCTTATCAGAGACACTATACGGCAGTATAACGAACATGGAGCAACCATTTTTCTCTCAACTCATAACATGGAAGAAGCCAACCAGCTCTGTGATAGGATAGCCATAATAAACTACGGAAGAATTGCAGCCATAGATAGTCCTGAAAACCTCCGAATGGAAAGCAGTAGTCTAAAATCTGTGGAGATAAGCTTCAACAAACCCGTGCCAGTCAACGAATTGTCTGGAATTCCCAAAATAACGGGAGCAAAGAAGATAGGGGACAAGATAAGGCTTTACACGGATGAACCACACAGTGTCATAAATAGCCTTACAAATTACGCTCGTTCCAAAGGCTTAACGATTGTTAGTCTCAACACGCTTGCACCCACACTCGAAGACGTGTTCATTAAGCTGATAAAAGAACACAGAGGCGATTAGGGGCATGCTGGAATATCAATTCTTAGAACAAGTGAAACGTGCGTTTGTGATTGCCAAAAAAGACCTGCGCATTTATTATAAGAGAGGACCTGTGGTAATCTTCGGGCTGATTATGCCGTTTTTCCTTTTTCTGGCATTCTCCATCGGTCGAAACATGCCGATAGAACAGCTGTTTACAGGATTGTTAGGTATGGCTATTTTCTTTTCTTCCATGTCGATAGGTCCTGCGATTGTTCCTTTTGAGGCGAGATCTAAAAACTTGGAGAGGTTGGTCTCTGCACCTGTTGCTGTTTGGGCGATTCTCATAGGCGATGTTGTGGCCTCTTTTCTTTATGGGTTTTCGATCTCTATCGTTTCTTTAATCATAGGCCTGGTTCTCGGAGTAACCATAGCAAACGCGTTGGTCCTCTGTTTAGGCATGATTTTGGCGGCTTTTTGCTTTGCATCTTTTGGTGTTCTCTTGTCTGCCTACCCCCCGACAGACATTCCATCAACGGTCATGATGATTTCGAACCTGGTTAAGTTTCCACTAGTTTTTATCAGCGGTGTCTTCATCCCAATACATGGCTGGGGACGAATTATTGCTTCTGTTTCGCCGTTAACGTACTTCACAGATTTGGTGAATTATTGCACGCAAGGAAATTGCTATTATTCGGTCTTTGGAGATTTTGCAGCGTTGATAGGCTTCACCTTATTATTTCTGGTAGTCGCTATCAAAATTCACCAAAAAACGCTACCAGAGAGACTGTCATAAGAGATAACTAAACCTTCGCAAAAGTGTCAAATACGTACTCCGCATGCAGGCTACTTCTGTCTACTCCTCCTTTCAACCATGACGCACACTCCATGAACAATATCTATGCCGTTTTCCCTACAGAAGCTAATGGCTGTTTCAGATTCTGAGCCTGGCTGCATCCACACTTTCTGTATTCCAAGGTTCTTGCAGGTTTTAACCACTTGCTCTGTCACTTTTGGCGGAACCACCAGGTCAACAACGTCTGGCTTTACAGGCAAACCCTGAAGGCTTGGATAGCACTTGTCGCCTAAAATCTCATTTGTATTTGGATTGACGGGATAGACTCTATACCCTGCGTTCCGCAAGTCCTTGTAAACCTGATGACCGTATTTCTCAGGGTTTCTGCTGGCGCCCACTACTGTAAACACGTTTTTCTTGTCAAGAAACTCCACAATCAGTTTTTGATCCATACCAGCTATGCCTCTGCTTATCCTTTAAACTTAACGTTGCAGAGACTACTAGTTTCTTTTAGATTTTAAGGTTTGCTCGTCTTTTCATCTCTGAATTTTGATAGGTTTCTTTGATTGAATCTGCAGCTTTTGTATCAGGGTTAACTGAAATCGGCTTATTTCGCAATGTTCGAGTAAGGTTGAGGCGACGAAACTACCTCGGCACTTATGACTGCGTTTACTTCAACCTGCGCAACTGCAGAAACCAGTTTTCAGACCTCAAATCTCAACCGTGTGTGAACACGTTTAGAAAACTAAGATAGGTTAGAACCGGCTTTGTTTCCAGCATAGCATAAGGGGGTCACTTTGATGCGGAGGGTGGGGTTCGAACCCACGAACGCCTACGCGACAAGGTCCTAAGCCTTGCTCCTTTGACCACTCGGACACCCCCGCCCACGCAAGAGTGCACAGAATAAACTCAAGAACACTCACTAATATTCTTTAACATCTCATTTCATGGTTACTTATCTACTCTCCTAACACTCTGAAAACTTAATAAGTCTGCATTTCTCTCTTTTTTGGGCTACATGAGGTTTAATAATTGGTTTATAGCGAAGAAAGTGATGTCTACAGTATTCAAACCATTGACTTAAGTAAAAGATTTACTAAAAAGAAGCATAGGGGAATCTTTGGGTTCTTAAGAAAAGACCGCAAAAAAGAGAAACCGAAAAGTAAAAACTCTGACATCGTAGTAGCCTTAGACCATGTCAATGTTAAAGTTCGCCCAGGTGAGCTTTTTGGGTTGCTTGGACCCAACGGAGCGGGAAAAACCACATTGGTTAAATGCTTATCGACAATTTTGATTCCAGACAAGGGCACAGCAGTTGTAAACGGTTTTGATATTCGAAAGCAAACGTCTATGGTCCGCGCGAGTTTAGGCATGGTTGTAGGCGGAGAAAGAACTCTTTACTGGAAGCTCACAGCCAGAGACAACCTCATGTATTTTGCTTCGCTTTATAAGATGCCTAGAAAACAAGCGAAAAGAAGGGTTGAAGAACTTCTGGAAGTAATGCAGCTTTCTGATCGAGGAGACGAGAGACTTGAAGATTACAGCACCGGAATGAGACAGAAAATCGCCATAATTCGAGCGTTGCTCCATGATCCGCCGATACTACTACTGGATGAGCCTACACTAGGCTTAGACCCAACATTTTCAAGGCAGATTCGCAACCAAATAAGAGAACTTGCAGAAAAACAAGGAAAAACGGTTCTGTTAACTACGCATTACATGGAAGAAGCCGACCAACTTTGTGACCGAATAGCGGTAATAAACAATGGCAAAGTCATTGCTGTTGACACTTCGGACAACCTTAAGGCATTGGTGAAAGAAACCGAACTTGTGGAAATAGCCTGCTACAATGCACCTTCAGACATTAGAGCTCACATTAAAATACATTGTCCAGACATTGAAATGGTCAAGCTCATCCATGGAGATGAAGCAAAGGGAACTCCTTCAAGAATCAAGTTAATCGGTGGAAACGCCGAAGAACACATCAGCACAGTCATGGACATGCTTCGACAGAAAAACGTTCGACTATGCAGTCTAAACATCGGCGTGCCCACGCTTGAAGATGTTTTCATCAAGCTAACTGGCGCAAAACTCACCGAGAGTGGACATGGAGGATGATGAAACTGAAAGGAAGCACCTTACCGCAGTCTTCGCTGCACAGCAATTACTTCATAGTTTGGAGCGAAGTGGTGAAAAATCTGAAGTTTCTGCTAGCCTATCCAGTTGTCTTCATTTTCTGGGCAGTATTTCCAGTCTTCTGGTTTATTCCCTTCATACTTCAAGGAGAAGCCTTCGTAGGCGGCTTACAAAGTCAAAGCTTTGCCGACATAGCGGGCACTCCAGAGTTCATCCCCTTCGTGGTCTTAGGTGCCATTCTCAACAGTTTTGTTCTTACGTCACTTTATGGAATGGGTGAAAGCATAAGAAGAGAAGCCTACCGAGGAACGCTTGATTACATACTTTCGTCTCCATGTAACAAGGCTTTCATCCTTATTGGAAAAGCTTTAAGCGAGAGTATTTCAAGCACGATCTTCGCCTTTACGCAACTGGCAATCTGCATACTATTCTTTGGAATAGAACTGACTCTCGGCATAATTATACCTGTGATCTTCATCGTAATCCTGTTAATACTGGGCTTGTACGGGATGGCGTTGATCTTGGCTGCGCTTTCTCTTAGGTACAAACAGGCTCACGATATGGCGCATACAATGGAATACGTTTTCTCCGTGTTTTCTCCTGTGCGTTATCCTCTTGCAAGCCTACCATTGTGGGGACAAATCTTAGGCAAACTTCTTCCCCTCACGTACGCTCTTATTGCCGTGCGAAGCATTATGCTTCTTAAACAGAACCTTGCGATGCTCTATTTGGAAGTTCTAATGCTCCTGATAATTGATGCAGTCGCAATATTTCTCGGCTTTTACTTGTTTAACTGGATGGAAGAGAGAACGAAGAAGTCTGGGACAATAAGCCACTTCTAGGAGACGATGAGTTTGGAGAAACCAAGCAAAAAAAGACACAGATTACAAGAAGTTAAATGTCCTACAGGGTTTACATGGAGGAACATGAAAGCTGAACTGAGAGCCATCTGGGAGTGCAACATCAAAGCGTGGAAACTAGATCTAGCATATCCAATAAGCTTCATCCGCCAATGCATTTCACCATTCATATTTCTACTGCCTTTCATAATATATGGACTGGCTGTAATCGGAGGGAGATACAGCGAGAACCTAGAAAAACTCGTTGGAACCGGAGATATCGTCACTTTTGTTTTCACGGGTTACATGATCATGGGTTTCATAGGCACAGCTGTCTGGGCAATGGGGTTCAGCATCCGAAGAGAACAATGGTTCGGAACCTTGGAATCCCTCTACGTGACCCCTACAAGCCGTCTAAGCCTAGTTTTAGGCATGGCACTACACAGCACAGTGCATCAAAGCTTAGGCACTGCAATCGAATTTGCAGCCATCTACCTAATTTTCGGTCTGGCGCTACAAATTCAAGGAATACTGCCTGCACTCGCCATTTTCGCGCTCATGATGCTTGCGTTGTATGGCTTCGGCATACTTGTCTCGGCTCTAAGTCTAGTCTTAAAAGAAGGGTGGATAGTCGCTGAAGGAATCCACAGCATAATGATGATTCTCTCTCCAGTGGCATATCCACTAATTGTGCTTCCAACTGTTGCTCAACAAGCGAGTTCAATCTTGCCAACAGCGCCAGCCCTCGTTGGAATGCGAGCTTTCCTAATAGAAAACTACACGCCTGAAGTGATCGGCAACGTATTCCTACATCTCTTAGCTTTGGACGTGGCCTGGATTTTGTTCGGTGTTTTCATCTTCTATCTAACCGACATATACGTACGGAAGAGAGGAAGCCTCGCAAAATATTGACAACGTTTCATCAAGTACGAGAAAAAACGGCTTCACCTCTATGTTTTATTTAACTGACAAGAGTTGAAATCCTTGAAACATAAAAAACTGCTTTACCACTAAGTAATTGCATATGTGCCTCGGTGGCCTAGCCTGGTTGGGCATCGCCTTGGTAAGCTTTCTTTTAACGAAAGAGGCGTGAATTGGGCTTCTTTCAGAGACTTCTTGGCAGCTACTTGCAGTGATAGAGTTGCTAGAGGTAGGATTCGTTATGCTCGTAAGTTTTGCCATTGCCTTTTCAACCGTGATTTTTCAGAGCTTAACACTTTTTCAGATTCTAAGAGACTCCACGTTATGAAGGCTCTGAGCGCTTTGGCAAAGTTTCTTGGATTATATGGAGAGTTCAAAGACTTGATTAAGAATTATGGCTTGAAATGGAACAGCGGCAACGTTGACGATTTGATTATTTCAAGGCTTACTAAAGCTAACGAAAATGATGATATTCTCAAGTGGATTGGAAGAATCAAGGACAAACTTCCAAAACTAGATGTGTTTCTCGATTTTGTTTTGGCTTCGGGGTCACGTTATGAAGAGTCAGTTAAGGCTTACAATTTGATTATTGATCTGGCTAGGAAAAAAAGACTAAACGAATACTACAATGTTGAAGCGGAAGCTTTGGAGCATTTCCGATTCAAACAGCATTTCATCCTCAGAACAAAAAAGGTTTTCATAAGCCTCATTCCGAAAACGTCTATACAAAAAATCAGTAAACAAGACAAGCTCACGTGTACCCAGATAAACAAACAAATTCAGAGAAATGGCTTCAAACTAAGGTTTGGCGATGTCAGAGAATTCTATGCTACGTACATGACAAAATGGCTAGCACAACCAGAGATAGATTTCTTACAGGGCCGTGTTTCAGCTAACGTTTTTATGAGAAATTACTTCAATCCAGCTCTGATAGATGATCTGAAAGAACGAGTTTATCGAGCCATTATGAAGATTCCGAGGACGTGCCCACAAAACCAGTGAAGAACTGAGATAAGTTATGAGATATGAGGTTGAGTTGATGAAAAACCATAATTGAATATCTGAATGAGGCAGGTTCCTCTTTAATTTTCTAAAGTTAAACAAGAACAAGAGAAAAAAGGGGATCGTGAAGTCTCAGGTTATTTAACTGAATCTGTGTTTGTCTAAGAGGGGCCTCCTGCTTGCCATCTGCTATGGCGCGACAGTGAAATTGCCATAGCCTTATCGCCTTCAATTTTATGCATATGTCGTTTTCCCAACATGTAAGCTTGCACATTGAAAGTTTTAGGTTGATTAGACATGTGTGCGGGATCATCTCTATGACTCCCTAGAGGTTCCTTAGAACCTATATTCATTCCGAACAATCGAAACACCTTCATTACTAAAGACGGCTTTCTATGCGAAATTATCCGTTTCATTCTTTATCACCATGAATACATATATGAGAAAGAAACACATAGGGGTTGTGCCGTCATAAGACTGTAAAGATGTACCGTCATTTGACGGCTATAGAGTTATATAACACGGTGTCGATTTTTATTCTTGGTGTTTGAGATGACGTTGTTTGACGTTGCCCTCAAAGTATCTTTCTTGGATACGGACAATCACAGACACTTTTTCACAGATCTAACTCGTAGATTTCCTTCTACAAGCGTTTTCATTTGGTGTAACAGAGAGAACGATGTTATTGAGATCGTTGTGAGGAACCCAGAAGAATACCCCCTAGTTCTGGAAGAGTTTCGTACTTGGCCTATTCCCGGAGTCGTAGAAGAAGTATCTGATGATCGCAGGTTGTACCTGAACGTCAGCGAATGTAATTGCATGGATCAAGACACAATTGTCAGACATATTGGGAAGCTGGACATTCTCAACATCTTTCCAAATATGATAGAAAACGGCTGGGCATACCACAGGCTTATTGTATTCAAACATGAAGCCTTGGAGGAACTTCTGAAACGCCTTGAGAATGCAGGATGGTTTTACAAGATCCTGCGCAAGGTTCCGCTTGATGGGTTTGTTGCGAGTTCCCTGACTATGTCTGCAGACGCGGTACTTTCCGGCCTGACAGAGAAACAAATGGAAGCTGTTCTTACCGCACATCGCCACGGCTACTATAACCTACCAAGGCTTTCTGATGTTCAAACAATTGCTGCCAAAGAGAAGGTTCCGCGAACAACTTTCCAAGAGCACCTTATGAAGGCTGAAAACAAACTCGTTAGCGCTCTGGTTCCGCATCTCAAACTGCTTAACCATGCTTCGCCAGAGAGAAGAAGATCCCTTAGCGTAAAACGAAACCGCTCCAGGATTCCTTTGAGCCGGCAGATAGCGAGCACACATGGTTGAGTAGCTAACGAAGAAGAATCTAACCAAGGTAAATCCACAAATTCCGATGAAGAGCCCCTCGTAGTGTTTTGGCTAAACACTACAAACCTAACGGAATTAGGATGTTGAAGGAAATCTATGATAAAGCAGAGCTGAAAGCGTTATAGTAGCCTAGAAAGAAAATATGCTCTTCTCTTTTTTTTCTTCACGTTCTTCTTGGGATTGTGCCGGCTCTTGGCTTTCAACAGGAGCTACGGTTACCATAACGTCTGGTTCCTGTTCTTCAACTTTCTCCGCATCTTCAGGCCTTGGTTCCTCGGTTATTTTGGAAGTCTCTGGTTCTTCTAATTCTTTTTCCAGTTTCTTTTTCTTGGAGTTCAGCCTTTCCACAGACTTGCGTTTTGCCCTAATCTTTTCCTCTAACTTTTGAATTGCCACTTCAACTTCAAGAGTCTTTACGTTTTCATTCAAAGCTTTTTCTTTTTCCGTTAACGACTGCAGCTCACTTTCCAATTCTGCGTGTTTCTTTTCAAGATTTTCAAATTCCATAGATAAAGACAGGCTGTCCTCACCGAAGTTTCTTTAAGCCTTTAAGAAATAATTAAGTTATGAAGCCAGAATCTATATCAAAAATAGAAAGAAATAAGCTTAGCTCGCACGACTGTGCGATTCCAGAAAGGCTTAGGACTTCTCTGGAACAAAACCAGATGGAATATAAAGAAATTGCCTTCGAATGAACTCGAGCACGCACATATTGGAGAAGAAATGCATGCATTCCTAGCTCGTGCTATGTTCTTAACTATCTTTTTGACGTCACCCATGTCGTTCTTTCTAGATGTCACAACGACAGGAGAGATTTGAACCAGAGACTAGTGGAAATATCACCTGCAGAATCCGATTTCTAGTCTTTATTCAGCATCGTTATTACAGCTTCATAACCATTAAATGATAAGATAATACCCCTTTACAGAATCGGTGGTGTATATGTCGAAAGCAATCAAAGATCATAGATTGGGGGCCTTCATCTACGGTTTTCTATGCGGCTCAGGGTTAGTCATGTTTATCTGTGGACTTGCCTCTATTGTCATGTTACCATCTCTGAATTTAAGGATAAACACCGGGCTCACCGTGATTGGAGCTTTACTCTTTGCAAGTGGTAGTTGCAGCGAAGCTTACTTGAGAGGCAGTCTCGCGGTTCCTTCAAGGGTTTACATGAAACGGCAACGAAACCAACCTGAAACAGCCGGTGGAATTTCAACACAAATAATAGAAAGCCCAGCAGAACTCGAAGAGCAAAAAACGCACGCGTCTTAGTCTCCCTTTTTAACGCGCATAAGAAATCTATGACAAGGCAGATTTGAAGGTGTTAGAGAAGCACTCTCAGTCGCATATCTTTTAAACCCTGGAAGCCTACAATGAGCTTGTGGTGTAGTGCGCCTAGGTATTACTGGGGAAAACAAGTTTGGCTTTTCCAACTCTGCTCAATGCCGTTGCTTCAACTGCTGTCGTGCACGCGCGGGCTAAACGAAAA
>Ga0209636_10008870_pt1 | contig 10246 bp, 12 predicted proteins | sample DeeMarSWOR152_54_FD_187464 | JGI IMG/M metagenome (GOLD analysis project Ga0209636, IMG submission 187464) | Marine sediment microbial communities from White Oak River estuary, North Carolina - WOR-1-52-54 (SPAdes) (version 2) | ecosystem: Environmental > Aquatic > Marine > Intertidal zone >... | reverse complement strand
GTGCTGAATTGTTCTCAATGCCTTATTTTGAAAAGCAGGCCTACCTCGCGCAATCACCACAGCTTTACAAGCAGATGGGTGCTGTGTCGTTTGAAAAGGTTTTCATGGTAATCCCAGTTTTTCGCGCTGAAAAACACGACCAACCTACACATCTTAACGAGATTAGGCAGATGGATATAGAGCAGGGGTTTGCGACAGACGAAGACGTTATCGAGGTTTTGGAAGAGGTTTTTGTGCATATACTGAAAGATGTTAAGAAAAACTGCGCAGAGGAATTGAACTTCCTTGGTCGAAAGGATATGGAAATCCCGAAGCTGCCGTTAAAACGAGTGGCATATGCTGAAGTCATAGATATGCTGCAGAAAGCTGGCGAAGAGATCAAATGGGGGGATGATTTCACAAAGACCCAAGAAAAATTGATGACCAAGTTATTGGGGGAGGTTGCATTTGTTTTAAAGGACTGGCCAACTGAGATAAAACCATTCTACGCGATGCCCGACGACAAAAATCCAAAGGTCTGTCATGCATTTGATCTTATCTATGACGGCGTGGAGATATGTAGCGGTACGCAGAGGGTTCATATACCAGACCTGCTCATAAAACAGATAAAATCCAAAGACCTCAATCCAGACGACTTCAAGTTCTATATCGACTTCTTCCGCTACGGAGCGCCGCCACATGCAGGGTGGTCGATTGGCTTAGAGCGTCTAACGATGCAAATAACTGGTCGCAATAACATACGCGAGGCCACGATGTTTCCACGCGACAGAAACAGAATAACCCCCTAAGGGATTTAACCTCATAGAGTTTTAAAAAGTTAATAAAAAACGATTAAAAACAAAAAACCATTAAATTCTACGATTCGGCAACATGCCATTTATTTCCACTCTTCTGATTCCCCTTCTTCCTCCTCTTCTTCACCAAAGTCGTCTTCGCCCCAGGCCATTTTTTCCACCTCAATTATTTCGAGATGAAGCAAAATTAAATAACCAGTAAAAATGAGATGGGTTGTATCGGACTCGATTGGCCGTACACCCACCTCCAACAATATCGATTAAACTCATTCGGTCTAAGCCTTAGCAGCAGCTTTTCGCCTCTTCTTTGCCAACTTATTCACCTCCCCCTATAAAGGTATGTATAAGTGAAATCTGGAAATGCTGATAAGAGAAAAACGGCCTGTGCGCTATACCAAAATCTAAGCAAGAATTAATTCCGTTAACTATGGGAGAAATAGAATTGTCGAACATTTATCGTCCAAACCTTTCAGGCGCACTCCTTGCAAACCCTACTCAATTTTTTTACCTGATTTAAACTGGCATAGTATCTATTTAAACTTTTATCAATTATTTACCCCAAAATAGTCCGAAAACCGCAGCTTTGATTTAAAGCGTGTTTTGCCTATTTGGGGAGGAGCTATTTCACAAAAAGTTTGCAGGCATAGATGTGGCTGCATTCGCGTCCTTTCATAGAATTGAACTTGCAGTCGCACGACCACTGGCCACGAGTCTTGTCGAAAATTACAGAATGTTTTTCAGTCTCACCCTCCACTGTAAAGTATACACGTTTTTCAGAGTCCATCTCTTTCTTAACGCGGTCTTCCCTGAACATGCGTATACCTTTTTCGCGGACTCCTTTTGACAACTTAGAAACAGGATTCATATTAACACTACATTAATTACTTTTGCGAAAGGTTTTTATCTTTTGCTATTTATCATTTTCTTATAATTTAATTACCAACGGGTAGTGGTTAAATGAAAATCGAGAATTTCGTAAGAAACAGTGTCTTTAAACTCTCTCTGTTAAGGTTATCAGTTTTTGCGTCATTGGCTATTTTAGCAATGGTTTTGGTAACTGTATTTTTGCCACAGATCGTTGCTGGCCATACTTGTTGCGATGGATGTGGCGACTGCACGTATGGTGCATGCGATAGTTGCCGTGATGATAATTGCTGTGAAGAAGAATCAGAATGCGACCAGTTAATAGGCGAGGTAGTGCCGACAAAGCCGTCAACTAAGTTCGAACGCGAGACCGTATACACAAACGTAAAGATACGCAACAGAGATGACAAGCCGCATTATTACGACATTTACGCATATCTTTGTGAGTCTGGCTGTTCAACATCATGTGACAGCTGTTCTTCGTGTGATTACACAGACTGCAAACAGATGGTGTGCGACAGCACGCATGTATTTGTGGCAGCTGGGGAAACCAAATACGTAAAGTGTGCTAGGTTTGTGAGCGAATCCGGCTATTACAGGATAAGGGTTGAGTATAAAGCAGACTGCGTCACTGAAAAAACGACAGTCTATTCTGAGAAGTTTGAAGTAGTAGACCGTTATGATGATTGCTGCAGATGCGGAACTTGTGATTGTGATACAGGCGATTACAGGTGCTTTGGCAATTTTTTGCAGAAAAGGTACAGAGATGAGAATTGCGACTGGAGATGGAAAGTTGTAGAATATTGCTCATACGGCTGCGAGAACGATAGGTGTGTAGCTCCGAAACCAGCATCAACACCACAGTCTTTAGGCGAGCCGAAAATATTCATGCCTACTAGTTATGTCATGGACAAATGCAAACTCTCTAGTTTAACATTTACTATCCAGAACAAAGGAAAGTTGGATACGTTTAAGTTTGGCGTGCAAGGCGATGCAGCGGCTTGGATAGATATGCCAATACTTGTAGAAATAGGCGAAGGCGAAGTTAAACACATAACTGCTTATGCATCCATACCATGCGAGGCAAGCTCAGGTTTGCATGAATTCACTATCACAGCGACAGGTAAGACATCGGATTCACGTATAGGTGCCATAAGTATAAAAGAGCCGACTGGAATTTTCGTGCTAAGCCCGATAACGGACTTGTTGCTTGTGCTTGTGGTCGTGTTTGTTTTCGTTTTGGCACTCTGGTACAGGGAGAAATTCAGTTTTGAACACCCGACTTTCAGAAAAAAGCCGGACTATAAGGAGCCAGAGGAATTCAAAACAAAAATATCCTTCAAACAGAAGGTTTTAAAAAATTTCAAAATAAATGAAAAAGGAGATTGATATGGTAAAGAAGGAAGAAGACTGGAAAGAGTTTCTGGCACCAGAAGCGCAGAAAACATTAGCAGACGTTCTCAACGAAACTAAGCGCCATAAAGGAGCGTACCTACATGCAGAAGACGTAAAAGTCGCTCAGTTATGGTGTGCCATAATAGAGTTGAAGAAAAAGCTAGAAGAGATGCAAAAGATTCAGACAAAAGTCGAAGAACCCTTCAAGTCGATAGTTGAAATAGGCGAGAAGGAAAAGCGGAAGGCCATAGAACGTGTGATGAGAGAGATAGTCAGGCCAACTGATGAAGCATCTGAACAGGCAACGCAGAAACTCGTAGAAAGCTTGATGAAATTTTAAGAAGCCTAATTTTAATTTTTTCAAGCGGCTTCTATAGTCCTGTTTAGAATAAAGTTTAATATTAAGAGACCCATGTTGTTTCTCATGAAGGGTAGTGTGATCAGAGACAATTTCGAATTAAGAGAAGACTTCAAGCGGGCAGTCGAAAAACTAAAGACCTACAAGACAAGACGCGTGTTCGTCCAATATCCTGAAGGCATTAAACTGAGGATACAGCAAATTGTTAAAACACTAGAGGCCGAAGGGTTAGAGATTGTCGTGTGCACAGAACCGTGCTTCGGCGCGTGCGATATACGAGATTACGAAGCCAAAAGACTGGGCTGCGATACGATTTTGCATATTGGCCATGAGGATTACGGAGCAGAGAGCGACCTGCCGATCGTGTTTTGGGAATATTTCATCCCGTCCGATCCTACGTCGATATTAGAAAAGGAGTTCTCAAAGATTGAACAGTACGAAAGAATTGGCCTCGCCACGAGCATACAGTTTGTAGATTCGATAGAAAAAGTCAAGCGGTTCTTAGAAGGCCGGGGAAAGAAGGTCGTCATACATACTGCATTACAGCATGCCGGACAGATACTCGGCTGCCAGTTAGAGGCTGCGACGAAAATCGAACCGAACATCGACTGCTTCCTATGTATATCGGCCGGCAAGTTCTACGGCCTCGGACTGGTGTTGAAAACAGAAAAGCCGATGTTTTGTTTGGATTTGGAACGTGGGGAGATATTCGACCTCATCGACTTCAAGCGCAAAGTGCAAAAAATAATCGCGTGGAATAAATCGGAATTTGAAGATGCCCGTAAGGTTGCATTGCTGGTGAGTTGGAAACGTGGCCAATCCAAGCTGCCGTTTGAGGTAAAGAAGAAACTTGAGGCTCGCGGAAAAGAAGTCTATATTTTTGCAATGGATGAGATTACGCCGGAAAAGTTGATGGGTTTAAAAATCGACGCGGCCATAAACCTCGCATGCCCGCGAATAGGCGTCGACGATTTAGAGCGCTATAAAACACCGATAGTCAACCTCGAGCATATCGATTTGTAAAAAAAGTATCGATTAAAAGTGGAAGCCCCACGAGCGCCTCTTTACCCTCGTTATTACATAGCAATTATGGAGATGAATGATAGGGGGTGTTATGAACCTTTGGGGATATATCACCCATATCAATTAAGGACGATTGATTTAAACTGTAAAATTAATTAAGTGAAATTATGCCAACTAAAAAAGAACTGGAGATAATTCTATCGAGGATGAAAGTTCCAGAAAAGCCAAAAGAAGGACTAGAACAATACACAATACCCTCTACTTTAGCAGCGGAGATTTTGAACACGGCCAGTTTGAGCGGCGATATAAAGGGAAAGACCGTCTTTGATCTGGGATGTGGAAGTGGCAGGCTTGCTGTTGGTGCGGCTTTACTGGGTGCGAAAAAAGTCGTTGGCGTTGATATCGACAAGGCCGTGATAAAACTCGCTGAGGAGAGTGCAATAAGCCTTGATGCAAATGTCGAATTCGTTTGCGAAGATATAGAAAATTTTACAGGGAACTGTGATACAGTGATTCAAAACCCGCCTTTCGGCATGCGCGGCGAGCCTCACACAGACAAGATATTTCTGAAAAAGGCCTTGGAATTCTGCAGAAACGCTGGCTGTGTCTACAGCTTACACCGCGGCGGCTATTCAAAGACACGCGAATTCATAACTGCTTTCGTCGAAAAAAACGGCGGCCGTGTGTTGAGTGTGAAAGAATTTAAGTTCGACATACCACATATGTTTAAATTCCACAAAAAACCAAAAGTAAGTTATAAAGTCGACTTGTTTATCATAGAAAAAGCGACAGGCCGAAGTATAGGTTGAAGGACAGCCTGAAGGATTAAGTAGGCTAGCAAAAATATTTAAAATAAATAACACAAAGAATGGAAAGGTGGAAAGATGGAACTAAAGGTTGCCAGGCAAGATGGCAATACGCTCGTATTGGAAACGCCTGAAGAGACAGTTACGATTACGAACGTAATTAAGGGAGAGTTATGGGAAGATAAAAACGTAAGCGAAGCCGCGCAGATAAAGGAGCATCCCTATTTGGCCAACCCAAAGATATTCGTGAAAACAACAAGAGGCAAACCCCAGACTGCGTTAGATAAGGCCGCTGACCGTATAGCAAAACAGGCAGAAGAGTTCTCCGAGGAATTCAAAAAGGCCGCGAAGAAATAAGTGAGCAAATAAAAATCAACATATTAAATTAACATATTTTTTCTCCGTCGGTTTCAAAAAGCTCGTTCTTTACATATATTGGCGCGCCTGCACGGACCGCGATAGCAGTAGCGTCGCTCGGCCTTGCGTCTAGGTTTACGATCTTATTGCCCTTCTTCAAAATAAGGTTACCATGGAAGGCGTTGTCAAGCACTTCGTTTATTCTCACCATGATAACCTCAATTCCAAAATTATCGAACGCGTCGATTGCTATGTCGTGTGCGTTTGGCCTGTCGACGAACATCTTGTTTATACCCCTGTATATACTTTCGGCTTGATATGGTTCTACATAAGCAGTTAGTCGTTCGCAGCCGGCTGTAAGAGTTACAATACCGATATTCTCGTCAGACATCACCTCTATCTCAACTGCGCTATAACCTCGCGTGAGCAGTTGCGGCAGGAAAACAACCAGACCGCCAGAGTCCGAAGGGGATTTACCAAAACCGAAAAGGGCAAAATAAACAATGGCCACCATTGCAGCTATAACGAACAATAGAATTACAACCGCAACGAGTGGCCTCTTTGAGATTGCTGACCATGAAATTGCCGGCCATCTGCGCATCTTCATCCTGTATTTGAAAGGTATTTTCTTTTTACGAACGTTTTTTTTCTTTTTGAACGCCATCTAACCACTTTTTACACTATGTCACAAATTTCAATTTAAGCTTTTTAGCATAATTAATTGCCTCTTTCATCTCAAGCTCGTCCACCCTGCGCTTGAGGTTTGTGAATTCGTACGCATTGTACGCCGGATAATACTGGTCCATTATGTTTACAATTGCTTGCGCGCGGATGTTCTTCGCTATCCATTTAAACACAGGCTTCGTACAACAATCTACATGGTCAGGCAGCACCAAATGCCGTATGGTTATCTCAGCCTGCTTGGCTGCCAACCTGTGATTGCGCGCAGCTATTTGGAAATAGTCTGGAATTTTTGAGATATGTCGCGCGCAGTCGCTGTTGCCGTATTTGAAATCTGACAAGTACATATCGACGACGCCGTCCAGCATCTGCATCGTCCGCTCGCTCATGTAGAAGTTGCTGTTCCATATCTGTGGTGTGTTTGTTTCCGACCCCTTCAAAGTCTTAAGGACGCACAGTAACTGCGGGGTAGGCTCGCCTCCGACCCAATTCACGTTTCTGGCACCATCCTGTCTTCTTGTTTCTATGATTTCAGCTAGCCTCTCAGGCGCTACCACATATCCTTGCTCCTTCCATTGGGATATCGACCAGTTTTGGCAGAACTGGCAATGTAAGTTGCACCCCATGAAAAATATCGTATGGCTTGGGATTATGTGCGCTTCTTCACCCATATGAATGTTCTCAGAAGATATTATACAGTCCTCTGTCTCGCCAACTCGGCATTTTCCTTTCTGGCCCTGTGTACGGTCTACGCTGCAGGCATGCTCGCACAGGTCGCATGATTTAAGCATCGATTCTACTAGCTTTATCTTAAGATCCAAAAGCGAGAATCTCGGTATTCCCAGCTCTTCAAAATCAAGTTTGCCCCTGTCTATTGCTATCTGGGTCTGATAAAAACTTTTCATCATCTCTTCGTGCGCTCGCCAAAGCTGCTTGGTAGTCATGCTTTTATCGAAATTGAAAACGATTCTCTTGGATATAAGAAACCTGGCAGGCAGGCCTTCGGTTATTATTTTTACATAACGGGAGAGAGTCCGCTTTATCATCGGCATCTTCAGCGCTTCTATGCTGTCGTATTTCGATAAATTCCACACTATAATCAATTAGATAATGTGGTCATTTAAAGAAAAAAGTTTTAGACGATAAAATTTTTTAGGTATTCTTCTGAATCTTCTATGTTGTCTGGGACTTTTTGTATATCGATAAATATCACGTCATGAAGCCTCCACAACCTTTTCGTTTTCCTTTTAATCAGGCGTTTGCTTGGCCTCGATTCTATCTCGTACCCCATGAACGTATCGACGTCCAACACATCGACGATGCCGCCCTTTATTTCCACTTCTGTGCCGACTGTGTGACCTCGTTCTCTGAGCAGCTTGAACAGAATGGCCTTTATCACCCAGTGTTTTGCACTCTCATTGCTGTTGTGCAAAAAGAGACAGTTCTTATTGGTCTCGTTAAGCACGACGCCGTTCGTCCGCAACAGTTTTTGAGCGCGCAAGAACGAGATGTACCGCTGGCTGACTATGCCGTATTTTCTTGCTTTTAGTCTCGTATTTAGTCTTGTATTCGGAGGCCTTATGCTCACGTTTCTAAATTTCTCTCCCATATTTTGAGTTTTTGCAGCATTTGGTGATAAAATCTAAGAACCACTTAAGGTTGTAATATTTATTTACTATAAAAAGAAAATTTATTCTATAGCAGTTTGGCTTTATGTTGGCCATAGGCTTGCTTGGATATCGATTGGAGGGTAAAAAATGATGCATTTAAAGGGACGAAAAAGGGACGCGTCAAAAGGTATATCGCCGCTCGTAGCAGCAGTTTTATTGATCGCAGTAACGATGACAGTCGCAGGTCTGCTCGCGTATTGGGCGTCAAGTTTTGTGACAACTTCTTTACCTGAAACCAACGAGACAGCCACAGAGTGCCGCTTTGCTGACTTTAGTATCTATTCCTGCACCCATACAAATTCAACGGATACGCTAAATGTGATATTGGAGAATCTAAAGAACATTGAACTGAGAAACCTAAGGACGTTCTTGTTTTACAAAGACGGCTCTGTATCAGACCCCATAAATCTTAACGAGTCGCTGCCAGCAGGTGGTATGTTGAAGTCTTACACAATGATTCCTATATACGAAAATTTCACTAAGATATCGATAAGGACACACTGCCCAGAACTTATAAGAGAGAAAGTTTGTATAAAGACTTAATTCCCAGAAGATACCAAGGCGTCCTGAATACTCGATGACCGAAAGAAGAGTAAGTTACCTTTACACTATTTTAAACATGCATAAGCATATTAAAAGGCGTTAAAATGAGAAAAGCCATATCACCACTTGTTGCTACTGTCCTCTTGATAGGGTTTACCGTTGCCGTTGCAGGCATCGTTGTGGTATGGCTAACGACTTTTGCAACGACATCGACAGAAGACGTCGGGGAGAAGACTGAGACTGAGTTGTATTGCGCCTATGGTGGTATAAGGATTTCGGACCTCCAATTTTGCAACAACTACCTTTCTGGAATCCTTCACAATACCAATCTAATAGATATAGGAAACATAACGATACAGATAACCTACCTAAATGCAACGCCTGCAAAGACAATATACCTTGCTCAAAACGGCACAAGCATCTCTGGCTATAGTGAAATGGGTCTAAAACCTAGGGAACTAGCCACTTTCAACGTGAGCATAGGTGGCAGCAATTATAACAAGGTACATGTCTATACGAATTGCTCTAATGTTTATGATGACGCGGGCCGGGCAGACGTCACAGTCATTTGCTAAAATAAACTATAAACATTCGACTATCTTTCATATGTTGTATCTGCCAATCAAGCAGCTATTGTAAATATTAAAGATCCTACAAACATCATAAACATACTGTGTTTTAACCCAGCAATCACAGCCCCTTCTGACATCTTTCCAACAGACAGACCGGCAAAGAAACCTTGAAGCAGAATCAGATTTCTAAATACGGTCCTGTATTCTTCCACAAGATTTTCTGCACCCTCTGTTTGTACGACACGGCTAGAACCTATGTAACCTGTAGTTGCGACTTGAGCAAGACTCGGTACTAGGAATTTTTCAAGCGCTACGATTACGGCCAGGAAGACAAAGAATATTATATAACCTGTTATCATCTGCGAATGCAGATAGAGCTGTCGTTCTTGCCTTAAACGTTCGACCTCGACGGCCGTGTTGCTTAGAGCCTCAAGCGTATCTGCGAGGTTGCCGCCAAAGCGGTGGCTCTCTCGCACAGAGGATATTATTCTTCCTATGAGTTTGGACTTCGAGCGTTTAGAGAAATTCAGCAACGCCCTCTCAACAGGCAACCCCCAGTCCAGCTGAACAGCCATTTTTTTCACATGCGGATTAAGCGCCTTATAGTCGTTCCTTGAAACAGACTTTAGTGCACGCGGTACAGTCATGCCACCTCTTATCGATTCGACGAAATCTCGCAAAAATATTGGGAACATTTCTTCTATTTCTTTACGCTTTTTGTATCGGGTGTACCTGAGCATGACCATAGGAAAAATGAAGATAAAGGCCGCAAGCAGGTTTATCATAGGGAAGAGTGTTGTCTCTTCCCTAAAAATAAGGAAGTTTACGGAAATCATAGAACTGGCGATTACCGCGTCCGCAATAAGCAGTATCAAAAAGTTTCTACTCATCTCAAGTTCGAATCTTCCTATCTTCAGTAATTTGCCTTCAGTGATTCTGAGCTCTTCCACAGCCTCTGTTTCGGCTTCAGAGGCTTCTTCCAACCCTTTATCTACGCTTCTGTCCAGCCTCTTAACTAATTCTTCTCTCTTAACTAGTTCTTCTTTTTCGCCTTCCTGACTGTTTGTAGCTTTGAGCGGCCTTACTATCTTATCTTTTGTTGGTTTCATGCTCAACATCTTTTTACTTTTTAATTTCACCCAATTACATTTCTACTTCCATGCTCCTTAGGAACAACAAGAAA
>Ga0209636_10008869_pt1 | contig 10246 bp, 9 predicted proteins | sample DeeMarSWOR152_54_FD_187464 | JGI IMG/M metagenome (GOLD analysis project Ga0209636, IMG submission 187464) | Marine sediment microbial communities from White Oak River estuary, North Carolina - WOR-1-52-54 (SPAdes) (version 2) | ecosystem: Environmental > Aquatic > Marine > Intertidal zone >... | reverse complement strand
TTTTTGCTAACATCAACCTCTTTTACAAGATGCAGATGTCTTTCTATATTCTCCTTAGCTCCAAACCAGGTTCCAGATAAACTAATAAAAACGTGTTTACCAGGTTTTAATCTTCCTCCGATTAGAATCGGAGTCATTGAAAAGCCACCGAGTGTGTTGAAATTTTTGGTGTTTGCCATAATACGTTCAATTTTTTCAGGGCTGCTGGATCCCCAAAGAGATTTAATAAAAGACCCTCGATTATCAATCCAAAAACGGATTGATTTATCATCAACTATGGCTTCTGGAACATCATCGAAATAGTTTAATGCAAATCCGCCTTCTCGCACAGCCACAAGTTCCTGCTCAGTTTCAACAGTATGAACCCGAATCTGGCAGAAATTTTTAATATAGGTTTGAGTAGTGATTTTGACCGAAGGATCTTTCTCCATTTCGATTTTTGAGTCTGCTGCAAACGTTTTTACATTTTCATTATCAACGAAAGGAAATCCAGTCAAAGGATAGTGAAAGCTGGTTCCATATTTCTCATCTAATTTAATGAAATGAGGAACGATGCGGTGGGAAAATTTCTTCCCATCTGGACTGACTGAAAACATGTTATCGCAATTGTAACCGTTTTCGGTTCGCCTTAAGTCAATACCAAAATTGGTAGAATAACAAAAAGTCGTATACTTTTTAGCATATTTAGTTCCAGGACCTTCTTTCTGATGCCAGGCACGGTGATTGATGATTTGCACTTCTCCAGTTTTATGATTTCCAGCTATTATCATTCCGATCTGTTCTTCAGCGACACAATAGCTTTCTCTTTCCACTGGTAATGGCTTCTCTTTTTCTATCCAAAAAGGATGTGAGCGCGGCATTAAAAGACAAAAGAAAATCCCGCTTCCCCAATAAGGCGAGCCATATTGACTGTATGGATCAATCAATTCAAGGTTTTCTCCAACATATCCCATCGTTGGCGTCATATTATCATAAAAATAATCATTTTCGATATAATATTTCATCTGACCAGATACAAGTCGTCTGGATTCTCCCGAAGGAAGGGGAGAAACACCGAGTAATTCTGCCCAAATAAAAGGAACAGCAAGCGCGGGACGATATGCCCAGGATCTGCCCCACATGGCGATAGATCCGTTAGCTCCAAAAAACCGCTCATAACTTATGATAAATTTTTGCAAACAATCAATTATCCATTGTTTGAATTCAGGATCGTCTTCTCCCATAAAAATGAATGCTGGCAAAAAATAGTGAAATCCCCAGGCGTTGTATTGTTCAACAGAATATCCCCTTGATTCACCTCCATCCATGAACCAACCATTACCGATATAAAAATCTTTCACTCGGTTCATGCACTGATTCAGCTCATCTTTATCATATTTTTCACCAAGAGCTTTTAGGACATAATGAAGGTTGGCGACAAAAGTATACCAATTGTTATCAGGAATTTCATGTCCAGTGGCTGCACGTAGCCAGGTAGCGATCTGTTGCTGTTCTTTATTAGATAGTTTCGACCAAATCAAATCTCTGGTAAGATAAATTGCCAGAACAACGGCTGAGGTTTCTGCAATCCATTGGTTATTTCCGTAGCGATCACCGATAAATTCTGGATGAGATGGATTTGAAGCGGAGAGTAATCCTTCAACAAATTGATCGAGAATATTGACTGATCTGCCATCGACCTTGAGCGTTGTTTTACCAGAACCAACCAGCCAGGACGCAACCAGGACACGAGTTCTGGTGTAACCTTCCATCCAGTAGAAAGTTTGCATCTTTTCAGGTTATGGTAAAAATGCATCCATCCAACGAACAGGATTTGGGAGAGCCAATCCTCCTTTGCCAGGGGTCACATAAGGTTGAATCGCACCAATCATCATTTCAGCCAATTCTATCCATCGTTCTCTTGTCCAGCCTGTGTAGGGTGAAAGATCACGATTCTCCTTTGTTATAAAATTTACCTTCATCTTTTGTCTTCCTCTCGTTTTGTGGATATGATTGCTTTATATCGTCGAATCAAGATCCTTTAGAATTTTATAACTATATTCTGTTTCGATATCTATCTGCTACTTCAAAAATTTTTCTCACATTTTCATCGGGTGTTCCGTAATCCATATTTATACAGCAGAGCCCAATTTTGTGTAACGATGCTGAATCTTGTAACAAGCTCTCAATATCCTTTTCAATTTCCTCTGCTGTTTTTGATTTCATTCGTTCTGGGCTTAACCGCAAACTTAAAAATCTATCAGGTAAAGCTTCTCGACAGAGTTTCACATTTGATCCCCAGCCTACATCGAAAAAGCTAACTTTCTTTAATTTGGCAAATTCATATCTGACTTTGTGCATATCATTTCCACAATATCGAATTTCACATCCGAGAATCCCAGAAATTATGTAACCAGCAGCGAGAAGAGCGCCTCCCACAACGGGCCGAGGCCTGGCATCCTGTTCTCCCAAACCCAAATCTGGAAATCGTTCAAAGAGATATTGGTGCATCATGCGATCGCTTTGCACACGAGTTTCTGGATCGAAAAAAAAATTCTTATCAAATTTAATTCCATAATTTTTATACCACCAATTCGGATGGAATACAACTTCAACTGGTAATGTTTCACCTTGTTTCATTTAATTTTTCCTTCGTATGATTTCTAATAGAGCTTTTTATCTTCTCTATCATTTTTTCCATTTCTCTGGCTCTTCCTCCGCTTCACTTAAAATCAAAAGGAAGCCAGCGTCCTACTTCGTATCCCATTCTATCGTAAAGTAACAAAGTGGGGATATCAGTGACCTGGTGTTGCATGGCCAGTTCCCGTTTTTTATGAACATCTACTAAAAAGATACGCACGTCAGGATATTTTTCTTTAAGCATATTCAAATCGACTTTAATTTGAGCAATTAAAAATTCTATATTTTCGGTCTCGCCAAACAAGTCGTCCGCAGTTTGTAAATATTCGGTATTTTCCAAATAGAAAAATAAGATAGTGCCATCGCCTTTAGCATATTCCAATTCAGGGAAATACTGACCTTGCATATATGCACCTGGACTGCATGTTATCAATAAAAGAATCAAATAAAAATAAAGCAACTGGTACATTTTGCGCTGTACGATAAATATTCTTGATAAAAATTGCATCTGTTGTTTCATTGTTTGCTCCATTAAAAAGTTATATTGTAGGACAAATTGCCAATTTGTCCTACTCCACAATACTCAATCTGATATTGTCAACATAAAGATCCATAGTACCAGAATAGAGTCCTGCTCCTGTAACCGTAATCCGCAACCAATGGGCATCTTCCGAAACTCGACCAATTGCTCTGCAATGATACCATTTCCTCTTCATTTCGGATGATGGAATTTTATATATCGGTTCCAGATCTTCAAGCGATGTCTCGGCTACCATCCAATGGACATTGTAGTCTCTCACTTCTGTCAGATAGACTTGTGGTGGATCACGTGGAATTTCACCCATTTCTGAACCTCGATCCCAAAACGTAGGTAAATTCCGCTCTATAATAAAAACATCCAATTCAATGGCGACTCGCCTGCCTCTCATCAACGTAGTAAAATACGGATCGATCTTTTGATAGATCCATGTATTCGTCTCACCTGTGGGCAAATTCCGTCTTAGTCGTTTCTGATCAACAGGAATTTTACCTTCCTTCTCTAATCGAAGTTGTTCTCGAACCGCTGGTAGAGGATTTGGGGCATCAATATACGCCTGAGTGAGATGAAACCTAACTGAGTGTTTACCATCTTTAATTTGGGTTGAACTTACCGAAACAACAGGCGCTTCTCCTTGAGGAACTGGTGGTTGTTCAACCTTCCAGTGGAGCGGAAACATTGATTCATCCAACGCTTCAAAACCGGGATTCCTAACAAAATTGGCTCCACGAAGTTTACTTTTCATGTGTTCGGAGGCTTTATAGTCAATTCCCTTTGAAAATGAATTTCCGAAATGAGCAATCCAGATTTCCGCAGGATCATGTGGATTCAAATCGATTGAATGATACCGTCTTTGCATTCTATCCATGGAGGTCCTTCCGACCATTTCCCAGGTTTTGCCTTCATCCAGGGTTCGAAATATGCCATACCTTTTAACCGCTGCGTAAATAATTTCAGGAGCGATTGGATTAATGCAAATTCCTTCCACTTCTCCTTTGCTTTTGAAGTCATCTTGAGGTGGATTAAAAATTAGTTCCCAGGTCTTGCCGTCATCAATTGTTCTGAAAACGCCGCCTTCTTTCCATTCGGGATTACTTTCTTTTTCCCGTACCAAATATTCTTCATCCCAGGCAGTAACATAAACGATGTTAGCATCAAACGGTCGGTTGCTACGACACTAAAAGGGATTTTACCATCCAGTCCTTTCTCGATTTGAAGAAAGTTTTCCCTCCATCGATGCTGCGAAATAATCCGTGGTCATGAAAAGCAACGTAGATCACATCCCCATCACAAACTTCCACATCGATACAGGTGCACTGTGGAAGTTCTTTTATCAATTCCCAGGTACTATCAGGTTCCTGCATTCGATAAAGTCCAAGATTAGTTGGATAATAAATCAGGCGTTCATCAACAAGGCTATTGTGGTCAATTTCCAACGCATGGCAGTGGTAATAATTATGTTTGATTTTCTCTTTTGGCAATCCCAGACTGACATCCTCCCATGATTTGCCACCATTATTCGACCGCTTGACACCCATATCAGCCGCTGTCCAATAAATCACCTCATTATTATCAGGATCAACTACCCCAGATTGACTGCGACTGATACCGAACTCCTCGCTCTGGTAGATTTGCATCCACGTCTCACCATTATCAGTGCTTTTCCAGATCCCTGAGGCTCTGGTTGTCTCACCCTGTTGATTCATATAAAGTGTATAAGGCTCTTTGGGATCACCAGCAACATAATAGGCAGTACCAGGGATAGGATTGGCAATTGGATCCCAGGTTTCTCCCTGATCAGTGCTTCTTAAAAGAGAAAGACTCATATCTGAGGAAAAGAAGAGATGCTCAGTTGTCGGGTGAATCGAGGCAAACATGAGTCAACCATTTCCACCTGAATCGACTGGTTGCCAGACGGTTTCCTGGGCAAAATTAATATTTAAAAATATAAAGCTGAGAAAGAGAAGTAACAAGGTTAATTTTTCCTCAATAATGAACCTTATCCCTATCTTACAATCTTATTGATTTTTAAATCAAACTTCAAAATTACAAAACTGTTCGCTACCGTACACCTTGTGTAATGAAAGCGGATACTTCTTTTTTTCCATCTTGACCTAAATCCTGCATAAGTCTTTGAGAATCAGTACTGGCACAATTATTGAAATATTTCTGTATGGTAAAATACGTGTCTAAAAAAAGCATTTGGGAGAAACTAATGGATCGACCAATCAAGAAGAAAAAATTGACAGTTAAAAAAATTGTTGGACTGTCACTTATCCTGATTTTTGTTTTCTTTGTTATTTATAGCTTTATCTTTGGAGACAGCAGCTCCAAGCTAAATGTCGAGTTAGATCGAATTACGATTTCTACTGTGATGAAAGGAGAATTTCAGGAATTTATTCCCATTATTGGCAATGTTATGCCAATCGTTACAGTCTATCTCGATCCCATTGAGGGCGGTAGGGTTGAGGAAAAATTTTTGGAAGCTGGAGCCTTGGTTAAAGAAGGCGATAAAATTTTGAGATTTGGGAATACTGATCTGTTGTTGACGATCATGTGGCGAGAAGCGGATTTTTTTGAACAAAGTAACAATCTCCGCAATACTCGATTGCTCATGGAACAGAGTCGTCTCAACTTAATGAGACAGCTTAATGAATTAGAATTCCAGATTAAAACGCAAAAGCGAGTTTATGAACGTCAAAAGGAATTAGCCGATAAAAATTTAGTTGCCATGCAGGAATATGAACAGGCAAAGGATCAGTACGAATATTATCTTAAGCAAAAAGAACTGGCAGTGGAGACTTTTAAACAGGATTCGCTGTTTCGCCATATTCAAATCGAGCAATTACAGTCTTCTTTAAATCGGATGCAAGCCAATTTAGAGGTAGTGAAACAGAAGTTGGAGAGTCTAACGCTTCATGCTCCCATTAGTGGATTGCTGACCTCGTTGAATGCCGAAATCGGGGAGTCTAAAAGACCTGGAGAGCGATTGGGACAAATTGATGTGCTGGACAGTTTTAAGGTTCGGGCTGGAATTGATGAATATTATATCGCCAGAGTCGAGGTTAGAAGAACAGGTTCGTTTGATTTGTCGGGAGAATCGTACAACCTGATCGTCAAAAAAATCTTCCCTGAAGTCCGAGAAGGCAGGTTTGAGGTGGATTTAAATTTCGTGGGGGGCACACCACCAGGAATTAGAAGAGGTCAAACATTACACATTCGTTTAAATTTAGGTGATTTAAAAGAAGCGATCCTTTTGCCTAAAGGTGGATTTTATCAGAAAACTGGTGGTCAATGGGTCTATGTCCTCGATAAATCAGGAGGTTTTGCATATCAACGTAAAATTAAAATTGGGCAGCAAAATACACAGGTTTATGAGATACTCGAGGGATTAGAGCCTGGGGAAAAAGTGATTACTTCGAGTTATGATAATTTTGGGGACAAAGATAGGTTGATTTTGAAATAGCTATTAGCTATTAGCTGTCAGCTATCAGCTTTCAGCCCTTAGAAAATAAAACGGGAGGAATTTAAAATGAAGGATTTTAGAAAATTGAAAGTTTGGGAAAAAAGTCATCTTCTTGTTTTAGATATCTACAAAGCGACACGATCTTTTCCGAAAGAGGAGCTTTATGGGCTAACAAGCCAGATGAGACGAGCAAGTGTTTCGATTCCTTCGAATATTGCAGAAGGCTGTGGCAGGGGAAGCGATGCCGAGCTTTCCCGTTTTTGTCAGATTTCAATGGGTTCTGCAAATGAACTCGAATACCAAATCTTGCTGTCTCGTGATCTTGGTTATTTAGAAAATCTTTTATATGAAAAATTAACAAATATGGTAACCGAAGTTAAACGGATGCTAACTTCTTTTATTCAAAAATTGAGAGCTAACCGCTAAATAAACAGGCTCAACCAAAAGCTGAGGGCTGATAGCTGACGGCTGAAAGCTATTTTAAAGAGGTGTAATTATGAAAGACTACCGAGAATGCAATTTATGGAAAAAAAGTCGTTCATTGCTTTTTTCTGTTTACAGGATTACAGAACATTTCCCAGCCGAAGAAAAGAAATGTATTGACAACCAGCTTCAGAATTATTGCATAGAAAATCTTTCGAATATTGTAAAATGTTGTAATCGAAGACGAAACAGAAGTGGAAAGCTATTAAAAAATTCGATATTTGTAATGGAAAGATTAGAAAAATGCTTACAACATGCATTCGGTCTTCATATTTTGAATGAAAACGACTTTCAATATTTAAATCAAGAAATGGCGGAAATTAGGTTGCTTATCAACAGATCAAGCGTCAAAAGTGATACGTGAAAAATTAAACGTCTCACATCTCACGTTTGACGTTTCACTATTAACAAATGTCCATAAGAAAATATTATTTTCTATTTTAAAATTAACGCTAAGGAGAATCAAACAATGATCCAAACCAAAAACCTGAAAAAACTCTACACCACTGAAGAAGTCGAAACGACTGCTCTTAACAATGTTAACCTGGAGGTGAAACAGGGTGAATTTGTTGCTATTATGGGTCCTTCTGGCTGTGGAAAATCGACACTGCTGAATTTGCTCGGTTTGCTGGATAATCCATCTGATGGAGAATATTATTTTTTGGAACAGGAGGTTTCAAAATATACCGAACGCAAGCGGGCGAATATGCGGAAGAACAATATCGGATTTGTGTTCCAGAGTTTTAATCTTATTGATGAACTTACGGTTTATGAAAATGTTGAATTGCCGCTGCTTTATCTCGGCTACACAGCTTCCGAACGGAAAAAACGAGTGAATGAAGTGCTGGAGCGGATGCAGATCATGCACCGCAAGAACCATTTTCCCCAGCAACTTTCTGGCGGTCAGCAGCAGCGCGTGGCAGTTGGTAGGGCTGTTGTGGCTAATCCCAAGTTGATTTTGGCGGATGAGCCGACAGGAAATCTCGATTCTGCGCACGGAGAGGAAGTCATGAATTTAATGGCGAAACTTCACGAGGAAGGAACGACCATCATCATGGTGACCCACTCTCCTGCTTATGCTGAATATAGTCAACGTGTCGTTCATTTATTCGATGGGCATATTGTGACGGAGAATATTAAAGAAAGATTCCACATTTGATTTACGATTTTAGATTTACGATTTAAGAATGGTTCAATTAAGGGAGACCCAGATGATAAAATTACAAAATATCTTCAAATATTATTCTAATCGTTTTATTAAAACTTATGTGTTAAACGATGTGAATTTAGAAATCGAGCCAGGGGAGTTCGTTTCGATCATGGGACCCTCCGGTGCGGGGAAATCGACGTTATTGTATATTCTGGGAATGCTGGACGAGCCAAATGAGGGCGAATTTTATTACAAAGATCAACCTGTTCTTAAAATGAACGAAAGAAAACGTTCCGAGCTACACAGAACAGAAATCGGGTTTGTGTTTCAGCAGTACCATTTGATCGATGAATTGACCACGTATGAAAACATCGAAACCCCATTGCTGTATCAAAAAGTGAAAGGTTCAGAACGAAAAGGTCGTGTGGCTGAAATGCTGGATCGTTTTAGCATTGTCGCCAAAAAGGATCTGTTTCCCAATCAACTGGCTGGGGGACAGCAGCAGTTGGTGGGAATCGCCAGAGCCGTAGTGGCACGTCCCAGTCTAATTCTTGCTGACGAGCCGACAGGTAATCTCAATTCTGAACAGGGCAGGGAGATTATGGAATTGTTCAAAAAGCTTAATCAAGAAGGGACAACTATCGTTCAGGTGACCCATTCGGAAGAGAAGGCGAGGTATGCAGGACGGATTATACATTTGCTGGATGGGAGAATTGTAAAAGAGGAAAAAGTGAGCCAATAAGATTGAAATAAGATGCTAAACGTGATAGAGGAAATATTCCTAATAACTCAATATTGGTTCATATCTCATGTTTGACATTTTATGCGATGCGCCAGGCTCCTTGCGCTATAATATTACAGACCATATCTTTGTTTTTTGGCAGGAAAATTAAAAAAATGATATGGCACCACAGAAAGGAACAAACACTGAAACACAAATTTTTAATATCAGTGTTTGTACCTTTCTGTGGTTCATTTTGCGTGTGCAGCTTGCTGCGCTGGGCAGGAAAAGGAGAAACAATGTTCAAAAACTATCTAAAAATCACCCTGCGGAATATAAAAAAACACAAAGGCTTTTCTTTCATTAACGTGATTGGTCTTGCTATTGGCATGGCGATTTGTATTCTGATGCTGTTATGGGTTCGAGATGAGCTCAGTTTTGACAGATTTCATAAAAATGTGGATAAAATTTATCGAGTCATTTCCGAGATTCATACTGCTGACCATATTTCTCTGAATGCCAGGACGCCAAATCCATTGGGGCCCACTCTTAAAGAAAAATACCCTGAAATCATAAATTTCGCCCGATTCCAGGGTTTCGATGGATGGCTGGTGAAATATGAAGATAAAGCATTCATCAATGACAATTTGGGCACGGCTGATCCTTCATTTTTTGAGATGTTCTCTTTTCCGTTTATCAAAGGCAATCCAAAAACGGCTTTGAGAGATCGATATTCGATTGTGATTACGGAGAATATGGCAAAAAAATACTTTGGTAACGAAGATCCAATGGGCAAGGTATTGAAAATAGCTGATGATTTTACCGTTACTGGAGTGATCCAAAACATTCCTGAGAATTCTCACCTTCATTTTGACTGTATCTTCCCAATTGAAAATATGGAATCATTTTGGCATGAAAATTTTAATGATTGGCAACGAGTAAAATTTTATACCTATATTCAACTGTCAGAAAATAGTACTAGCAAAGCTGTTAATCAGAAAATTGCCAATGTTGTGAAGGATCGCTTACAAAATTCAAATACAGAACTCTTTTTACAGCCTCTAAAAGATGTCCATCTTCGCTCCGATTTTGAATGGGATCTGGATAATTATGCCCAGGGCAGTATGACCTATATTTATATTTTCACATTGGTCGCTTTCTGTATTTTGCTCATCGCCTGCATCAATTTCATGAACCTGTCCACCGCTCGTTCCATGCAACGGGCAAAAGAAGTGGGTATGCGCAAGGTTTCAGGTGCACAGCGAGGTG
>Ga0209636_10008868_pt1 | contig 10247 bp, 8 predicted proteins | sample DeeMarSWOR152_54_FD_187464 | JGI IMG/M metagenome (GOLD analysis project Ga0209636, IMG submission 187464) | Marine sediment microbial communities from White Oak River estuary, North Carolina - WOR-1-52-54 (SPAdes) (version 2) | ecosystem: Environmental > Aquatic > Marine > Intertidal zone >... | reverse complement strand
GGCAGGGATGGAGGCAGCCAGGGTAGCTGCGCTCCGAGGCCACGATGTTACACTCTACGAGAAATCATCAACGTTAGGTGGATTACTGCCCCTGGCGGCAATGGTAAGGGGAGTTCACCCTGAAGATCTCCTAGCCATGGTCCACTATCTGAAAGGTCAGATTAATAAGCTTGGTGTAGAAACGAAGCTTGGTAGAGAGGTTGATATCTCTACAATTGAGGAGATTAAGCCAGATGTGGTTATCTTGGCTACAGGAGGTATACCTACCATTCCGGAGATAACGGGAATACATAAGCCTAATGTAATCAACGGTGCCGACTTACACCGCAGACTGAAGCGTTATTTGAGATTTTTCGGGCCGAATACCCTGAGGAGGCTGACAAGATTCTATATGCCCATCGGGAAAAAGGTTGTTATTATCGGTGGTGCAATACAGGGCTGCGAGTTGGGCGAGTTTCTCACCAAGCGAGGCAGAGAGGTTACCATTGTGGAAGCAGGAGATACTCTGGGGGAGGGAATGGTAGATGTTCTTATGTCACACCTTTTTATGTGGTTCGGGAAAAAAGGCGTGACCATGATCAGCGGGGTTAAAGAATATGTGGAGGTAACGGATAAAGGATTGACCATCATTACCAAGGATGGGAACAAAAAGACCATTGAAGCTGATACCATAATACCTGCCTTGCCATTGACACCAAATACTGAACTGCTAAGAAGCCTTGAGGGAAGGGTTCCTGAAGTGTATACCGTTGGTGACTGCAGGGAGCCACTCCTGATAGCAGATGCCGTTGCTGATGGTTGGCGCATTGCTCACGCTATCTAGCAACTTAAGGAGGGTATAAGAGAAAATGGATGATACGAAATACGGGAAATACTTCATAAAAGAGCCCTATATGGATGGACCATTTGTACAGGGTCTGCGCTTTTACAGCAAACCGCATTTTGGTGAAAAGCATTTTTCAATGATGTGGCATTGCATACCGGAACCCATCCTTCTGGAGGGAACACCGCATCATCATGACTTCGATCAATTCCTGTGGTTTTATGGTGGTAACCCGCTGGATGTACGGGATTTTCGAGCAGAAGTGGAGCTCTATTTAGGCGAGGAAGGTGAAAAACATATAATCACGGAAACCCAACTCGTTCACATCCCCAAGGGCTTAATACATTGCCCGCTTAATTTCATAAAGGTGGAGAAACCCGTTATATTCATGAATGTTCCGCTTACACCGGAGTATACCAAATACGATAAATAGTGAAGCTCCCCACTTGCAAGGCGGGGCTTGCGGGGCACCTGCCGGTCATACATTTGGTCCTTCATCCCGAGAGGATTGACAGGCAATACCTGGAAATTCAACGCTTATGAAAAGGAGGTCATTCTCATGGAGCCGACATATGAGAATATCGTAACCTTTATGGATAACTACTTTAAGGATTTCTGTGAATATGCGCAGGACCCCAAGACTTCACCTCGGATGAATCACTACTTCGCGCCGGATTTTGAATTCGTTCCATACATCGCTGAATTGGCCAGCATATCCGGACGCGAAGAATTCCTGCGGCTTATTTCGGCCCATCCATCGAGCTTCGAGAAGCTAACGACCGAGGACATTATGGTCGATGAGAAACGAATGGTTGCCGTCGTATTGATCAAGGCAGAGATTATTGAGAAAGCGACGGGAAAGGTACTGGTCACGAAGAGGTACCATCCTCTCTACCAGCTCGTGCTGAGTAAGGATGAATCCCTCCAGATTCAAAAAATACTGTTCTTCGAGGAAATATTGCCGCCTGGAACATTAAATGTCGGCGATGTGCTCCGGAGGGATCCGGGTATCGCAGATCTCTTCTCTAATCGACATTAGGCATACTGCAGGAAGTCCTTATCGCACACTATTGCAACTTCATACCCTTTGTTAAAAGGAGGAGATCCCATGGAACTGACCTATGAGAATATCATGGCCTTTATGGAAGAATACTTTAAAGCCTATAACGCCTATGCACAAGATCCCAAGACAACACATCGGATGCATGACTATATGGCACCGGATTTTGAGTTCATTCCATACGTTGCGGGGCTCGAACACACCACCGACCGTGATGAATTCTTGTCCATCATGTCATCGCACCCCTCCAGTTACGAGACGATTACACCCGAGGATATTGTGATCGATGAAAGACGAAAAGTCGTCGTTGTGCTGGCGCGGACAGAGGTCGTCGACAGGAAGACGGGAAAGGTCGTGGTAGAGAAGAGTTATCTACCCCGTTACCAGCTTGGACTCGATGAAAACAAGGCCATAAAGATTAAAAAACTCCAGTTCTTCTGGGAAGTCCTGACGCCTGGATCGTTAGAGGTCCATGAGGTTTTTCGAAGGGATCTGTAAAGAGCTGATCATTGTTTTCGTCGCGGCGAGGAGGTAGTTCCTAAAACCTTTCCGGCCCCTGGAGGACTGGCAGGGCCTGATAATGAGCCGAAGGAAAGAGCATGTTTAAAAAAATTTCCCATATTACCATTGTCGTTAAAAATTTGGACGAAACCATGAAGGCGTATGAAACTATCCTCCGTCTAACCCCCGGGAGCGAGGGGTTCATCAAAACGATGCCCGATTGTCGGTTAGCGATGCTCCCCTTCGAGGGCGCCCGGATTGAATTTTTAGAGCCGGACCTTACGGTGGATAGTCCCTTCTCCCGATTTCTGAAGGATCACGGCGAAGGAGTGTTCAGCTACTGCATTTTTGTCGAGGATTTTGACAGAGAAGTTGGAGCGCTAAAGGAGAAGGGGATTTCCCTGGAAGAGGCGACACAGGCGGATCTATTCCCCGAATACCCGTTCAGGATTGCATGGGTGTTGCCTGAAGAAGGTCTAGGGGTTCGGGTTGAACTCGTTGACTATGAAGCCCTTCCTCCTTTTGAAAAATAGCCGAAGTTTGCGCTTTACAGTGGAAATGTGGTCATTGAGAAATAGTACGATATCGGTCTTTATTGTCCGGGGTCAAAGGGTCATGTCTATCCCGTGTCCAACCCTTATTACTTGGCTTAATAAGTCAATAACGCTTAAAATCTATTGAATAAAAAGGAGGGCATAAGAAAATGGTTGAATGAAAATACGGGAACAGGGTCCGAAGGCCTTCATGGCAAAACGCGACCCCAAGTTCATCGGTGAGTAACAATCTGAGGGCCCTGCCAATTTCAGTTGTGGAAAGGGAGGTATGGGATGGTCATTGGAGAGCTTGCTAGATTACATGCAGCCAGGTATAAGAATAAGATTGCCTTTAAGGACGAGAGGAGGGAAATAAGCTTTGATCTGGCCAATCGCCGAATGAATGCCTTTATCAGATCCTTGTATGATTTGGGTCTCAATAAAGGGGATAGGATCGCCGTCCTTCTCTATAACTGCGCCGAATACTGCGAGCTGCTTTACGGCCTGCCAAAGGGTGGATTCGTGATCGTCCCTATGAATTATAAACTCGTAGGCAGGGAGCTGAAATACATTGTAAATAATTCCGAGGCAATTGCCCTCATATATGAACGGGAATTCGCGGATACCGTCAATGGAATCAAGTCTGAGCTGGACACGGTTCAACATTATATTCTTATCGGTCCCACAGGTGATGCAAAATCGAAAGACCTGTTTTATGAAGAAATGATCCACAATCATTCTGCTGAGGAAATGCCCGTCAGGGTGAGTGAATCAGATGTGGCTTTTATACTTTACACCAGCGGCACAACGGGCTTCCCAAAGGGAGCCATGCTCACCCACAAGAACATATTTACGAACCTTTGCAATGCCATTTTCGTACGTCAAATAAAATCTGAGGACAAGATCTTAAACGTTCCACCGCTTTATCATTGTGCGGCCCAGACGGAGATGTTTACCTGGTCTTTCTATGGAGGCCAAACGATTACGCTGAGGCAGTTTGATCCGGAAGCGGTATTGGAAGCCCTGAAAACGGAGCGACCGAACATTGTACATCTGGTTCCCGCAATGCAAAACATGGTGATCAACCACCCCAGGGTGGGAGATTATGATTTCAGTTATATAGAATTAATGCTCTATGGCGCCTCTTCAATAATGCGCTCCCATCTTCAAAAATCAATGGAAATTTTCGGCTGCAAATTCCTTCAAAGCGCAGGTTTGACCGAAGCCAGCCCCTGCCTCACGTATCTGCTTCCTGAAGATCATGTCGTTGAGGGACCGGATTATCTGATCAGGAGGTTAGGCTCGGCAGGAAAAGAGGCGAAACTGACTGAAGTGAGAATCGTAGATCCCGATGGAAATGAGTGCCCTCCAGATATCCCTGGCGAAGAGATCGCAAGGGGAGATAATATTATGAAGGGATATTGGAAAAAACCCGAAGAGACCGCCAGGACCATCCGGGACGGTTGGCTCCATACGGGAGATATCTGCCGTAAGGATGAAGATGGCTATATCTACTATGTGGATCGTATTAAGGAAATGATATGCCGAGGGGGAGAAAACGTATACCCGAGGGAGATTGAGGAGGTAATTTCCAGCCACCCAAGGGTGAAGGAAGTGGCGGTCATCGGTGTTCCTGACGATCGGCTCCAGGAGGAGATCATGGCCGTCGTTGCTCTCAAGGAAGGCCCGCCCATAGATGAGAGGGAGATTGTCAGCATATGCGATAACAAGCTGGCCAGGTTTAAAAAACCGCGCTATGTCACCTTTGTGGATCATTTGCCACAAACAGCATCAGGCAAAACCCTCAAACGAGAGCTTAAAGAACAATATAAACAGGTGCCTCTTCCTCCGAAGATAAAAATATAATTGAGTAAAGCTCCCCGCCTACAAGACGGGGCTTGCGGGGGGGGGAAATAGCCAATAGCTCCCCTGTTCAACGGCAAACTCCTCTAAAAAGCAGGTGAACATGTCTCTACATGGTTGGGTCGGCAAGATACTGGATGTCAACCTGACGACCTCGAAAATCAAACAGATAGCTACAGATCCCTCTGCCTTGAAATACCTCGGGGGGCGAGGGCTTGCCTCCAGGATCTATTGGGAGACGGTAGCTCCCGAGGTCAGGGCCTTCGACCCTGAGAACCGACTCATCTTCATGACCGGAACCCTGGTGGTTACCGGTGTCCAGGGTGCCACACGGCTATCGGTTGTGGGCAAATCTCCCATGGCTCTCCCCGAAGGATACTGCTATGGCAATATGGGTGGATATTTCAGCGCTGAGCTGAAGAAGGCGGGTTTCGACGGGATCGTCATTTCAGGCCGTGCACCCAAGCCCGTGTACCTTCTGGTCAACGATAATGAAGCCGAGCTTCGCGACGCTTCATTTCTCTGGGGGCAGGGCGCCTGCCGTACCGGAGAGCTGATCGAGGAGGCCCATGGGAAGAAGGTGTGCTTTGCCACAACCGGGGTTGCCGGTGAGAACAGGGTAAGGACCGCCGTGATTTATGCTTCCAGCCGGTCCACTGCGACCGGCGGCTTCGGCGCGGTAATGGGTTCCAAGAACTTCAAGGCCATCGCCGTGAGGGGTACCGGGAAACCGACCGTAGCCGACCCGGGCAGGCTCAAGGAGCTTAACCGCTATACCATAAAAATAAGCAGGCGAATCAAGTGGCCTGCGCCACCGATCATAGAGGGGACCCATCATGCCCATTTGATTGAGGAGATCGGCAAGGACCGGTGTTATCAATGCGTTTTGGAATGCCCGAAGGCATTTTACCGCTATGGCAAGAAGCTGGAGGGGAATCGACGGTGCCAGTCCATGGAATATTACCTGCCCTGGCGATATGACCGGGAAGATGAGCCGATAGAGACCTTTTTCGATGCGCCGACCCTGGCCAATGATTACTCTATCGGTACCTTTGAGCTCCAGAGCATTATTGACTGGCTCTATGCCTGTCACCGGGCAGGAGCGCTTACCGAAAAAGAGACCGGCCTTCCGCTGTCCAAGATCGGGACCAGGGAATTCCTGGAAAAACTGCTGCATTCAATAGCGCACCGAGAGGGCTTCGGTAAAATCCTGGCAGAGGGATTGGTAAGGGCCCGTGAGAAGATTTCGCCCAATGCTCGAGTCTTGCTCAGCAACAACGTGGCGCCAATCGGCCAGTATGATATCTGCCCACCCAGAGCAATAATTGCCCATGCGCTGCTCTATCCCATGGAGCCAAGGATGCATCCCATCAGTCTTCATGAGATTATCTATGTTTATATGGCATGGCGTATGAATCGGGCTGATCCGGCAACATCCCCCTTGACCTCAAAGGTCTTATTCGACATAGCCAAAGCCTTCTGGGGCAGCGAGGAAGCCGGCGATTTCTCCAGCTATGAGGGAAAAGCGATGGCGGCAAGAAACATACAGAATCGGACACACATTAGAGACAGCCTCGGCCTGTGCGACTTCGTCTGGCCCATCACCTATTCATTCAACACGCCGGGCCACGTGGGAGATCCTCACCTCGAAGCGAATCTCTTCTCGGCCGTCACCGGCATTGATGCGGGGGAAATTCCCCTTTACGCCGAACGGATATTTACAATGCAAAGGGCTATCCTGGTGCGGGAGGGCTGGAATGTCTTAAAAACGGACTTTCCTCCTGAATTCAATTTTACTGAACCCCTTGCCCCTTATGTGCACGGCACTATGCAGGTTCCCGGTCTAGGCGAGGAAGTGGTGGATACGACTGGAAAGATACTTAATAGGGACAAATACAAAGACTTGCTCAAAGAATACTACCGTCTCCGGGGATGGGATGAAGCGACCGGGCTGCCCCGGGCCGAGACCTTAGCCGCACTCGGGATAGATGACCTGGCGGCCGCCTTTCAACATCAAGAGAGCCGGTAGAGGCACTATCCATTGCTACAGCTACACCCTGGCCCTTTTTACATCGCCCCATTCAGGCAGGATTTTCTTGAATATACCAGCAAAATAAAACACTTGACAGGGGAATGTTTATCTGTTACAAAGGCAAAAACCGAACGTTCGGTAAAGTAAGTAACGAGATCGTATTCCTACCCAATGCGTCGGAGAAACCCTATTTTCCCTATGTATCGCCATTGAAAACGGTGAATCCAATATTACACATCCCTTGGGGAAAAACCGGTATTCAAGGAATATTCGGACGCGAATCTATGACAATCTAACTGGCCATATTAAAGACAATGACGACTCATACCGGAGGCGATCTTACAAAGGCGAAAGATGATGGTTTTTCCATCATCTCCAGAGGGTCAAAAACGAGGAGAAGTATGAGACCAGAGGTCCAGAGGTTTTCAAGGGGGAAAGGAGGTGAATTGGTTACATGGGCTGAAGATAAACAAGAGCTTTCTATCACATGAAGCGGTGCAATCAGCAAAGGAAGGTCATGGGTAAGGCTACGAAGGTATTATGTAAGACCTAACACGTTGAGAAAGGAGGAAACATCATGAAAAAAACATTTATAGTATTCGTAGTATTGGTTATTGCAGTTTTGTTTAGCGGTGTATTCATCTTGGGTCCTCAGACTGCCTACGCGAAAAAACCGGTGCTTCTAAGATTGGTAGTACCCTCACCCCCGGGTGATTGGCCCCTTACCTTTTGTAATGAGGAATTAGCCAGGAAATTCAATGAGCGCGCAAAGGGTGAATACGTAATTGAGGTTCATGCCGGCGGGGCATTGGCAAAGCTACCAGAGTATTTCGATGCCGTAAGAATCGGGGCGGTAGAGATGGCATGTGCACCCTGGGGGATGTTTTCCTTCTTAGACCCGAGGCTTGGAATAAAGGAAACACCCTTTCTGTTTGCTACCTCACCGGCCGTCTCATCAGCCTGTAAGCCCTTATTGCCACTCTATGATCAGATACTCCAGGAAAAATTCAACGCCAAGGGTTTGAGCATAATGAATACGGGAGGCATGCAATTGTTCTCCACAAAACCCGTGAAGACCCTTGAAGACTGGAAGGGCCTATTGACCGGCGCCATAAGCCCGCCTGTAGCGGCTATGATCAAGGAATTGGGCGGTTCTCCGGTCACTATCATGTGGACGGATATGTACGAGTCGCTTCAAAAAGGGGTAATCGATGCCACCACCCAGAGCACCCACGGCGCCTTAGTTATGGGTATGACCGATGTCTGCAAGCATGTCACGCTTTTCTTTGGTGCCGCTCTCTGGAACGGATTCCAGATTAATCTGGACTTGTGGAAGAAGATGCCGAAAGACATCCAGAAGATATTACAAGAAGAAGCAATTGCAACCGCGGAATGGATGAATAACATAACAGACACCAAAATTGGCAAAGACGATGTTAAGAAGTATAAGGAAATAGGCGTGGCAGTCTATATCCTGCCCAAGGCGGAACGGGACAGATGGGAAAAAGCATTGACTCCACATATAGAAAAGGAGATATCGCGCTTCGGGGAATTTGGCCAAAAGGTGAAGAAGATTGCCGACGACGCAAATAGGAAGCATCCTTATTCTCCGGAAGGCATGTACTAACAAAATAGTGAATAAGAATTTTTAATAAAGGCTTCAGACAGACTTGTAGGACATACTTCCACAGCCCTGCAGAAGGTACTTCTGCAGGGCATTCCCCCTGTCCCGGCAAGTCTGTTTAGACCCATCGTGCAGCATTGTGGTCTACTATCTACGGATGTGCATCATATGATAGGAGGATGGATAGATGGTTCGTAAGACAATACGTGTATTAGATTCCTTGCTTGAACGGCTCACACACATCTTTGTGGTGATCGCCGGGGGCCTGACAATGCTGATGATCTTTACCACCGTCTACGGTGTGGTCGCACGCTATTTTTTTCGTCGCCCTGAGCCCATTTCATACGAGCTGAGCACGATCTTTTTATTATGGGGCTTCCTTTTCGCCATATCGTCGGTGGAAAGGCTCGGTCAACATATCCGGGCCGAAATATTTATTCAATTTGCGCCTGAACGCCTCCGTAACTTTCTCCACGGCCTCATAAGCCCATTTTTAGCGCTTTTGTATTGCATTGTTCTCACGTGGAAAGGCTGGGACGTTGCAATGTACTCGCTAACAGTCGGTGAAAGGAGTTTGTCGGTATGGAGAGAGCCCATTGGCCCTATTAAGTTAATGGTACCCATATGCTATGGTTTGTTAACCTTCGTCGTCTTCAGTAATCTCTGCCGCGGTCTTGCAACATATGTATTTCGTGGCAGGGCTCAAAAGGCATGAAAACATTCCGTCACAATCGGGCCCTTTCTCAATAATGCTTTTTACAATTGGGAGTTGTTTTGGACCCATTAACTGCAGCCCTGGTATGTATTGGCATCATGCTTGTCATGCTGAACGCCGGCTTGCCTATTGCTTTTGCCGTGGGGTTCAGCTCCATGATCGTCGGATTCATCATGTACGGGGGTGTTGCCCTTGAGAAGCTCGGATGGACGACATTTCACGTGGTGTTCAATACCGCCTGGACCCCTCTGCCTCTCTTTACCTTTATCGGCTGTCTCATCGCTCAGACCAAGATAGGGGAAGATCTTTTCGGGGCAGCGAGGCTCTGGTTGTCCCGCCTTCCCGGGGCGCTCGTCGTCTCCAGCATCATGGGTCAAGCTGGGATGGCTGCCGCCCTGGGCGCGAGTGCAACCACCATACTGGCGATAGGACCAGTATCCATACCGGAACTTGAACGGTATAACTATGATAGAAAGATGAGTATGGGCGCATTGACCTGTGGCGGCGTGCTCGGGCCATTGATTCCACCAAGTGCAACGGCGATTATTATTGCCGGCTTGATGAACATGTCTCTGGGCCCCCTCCTTGTCGCGGGAATTATACCAGGTATTCTCTTGGCTATTATGCTATCGATGGTCCCCATCATCATGAGCATACGAAATCCTGCCCTTGGCCCGCCTGCGGGTGTGGTCAGTTGGTCTGTGAGGTTCCGCTCCCTCAAGAGGGTGTGGCCCATAGTGTTGACCTTCTCCTGTATCCTTGGCTCTATTTTCTTCGGAATAGCGACGGCTACGGAAGCCGGAGGCGTCGGTGCCTTTATTGTACTGGTTGTCGCCGTCACCGTTTACGGTGTTAGGGGAAAGGCTATATATGATGCGATGATACAGACAGTGAGGATCAATGCACAGATCATGTTCATCTTGGTCGGGGCTGGTTTCTTTTCCTATATCGTGGGCAGTCAAGTCCTCGCAAGGCAATTGGTCGAGTGGGTGACGGCTGCTGGGCCGCACCCTATCCTAGTCGTTGTTATGATACAGATCCTCCTGTTGATTCTGGGGTGCTTTATCGACGGTATGACCATCATGATGATCACCAT
>Ga0209636_10008867_pt1 | contig 10247 bp, 9 predicted proteins | sample DeeMarSWOR152_54_FD_187464 | JGI IMG/M metagenome (GOLD analysis project Ga0209636, IMG submission 187464) | Marine sediment microbial communities from White Oak River estuary, North Carolina - WOR-1-52-54 (SPAdes) (version 2) | ecosystem: Environmental > Aquatic > Marine > Intertidal zone >... | reverse complement strand
CGAAACTCTGGACGGCAAGTTGCTCTCTCCCTGGCAGAGATTGAGCGTAGGCGCCTAGCGCTTTAGCGATCTCCATCTCTGGAGATCCCCCTCCCGCAACAATCTTGGGCTCCTGAACCACGTCTCGGACTACGCATAACGCGTCATGCACAGACCGTTCAGCTTCATCAAGGAAGCGCTCTGTTCCGGCGCGTATTAGAATAGCTACTGAGCGGGGGTTTTTGCATCCTTCGATGAAGGTCATCTTGTCGTTGCCGATCTTCCTTTCCTCAACAAGTTCGGCATAGCCTAGGTCGCTTTTTGAGAGGTCTTCCAGATTAGTGACAGGCTTTCCGCCGGTTGCCATTGCTAGTTTCTTAATATCCGACTCCTTAACTCGTTGCACGACCAAGACGCCTGCTCTAGCCAAGAAGTGTTGCGCCATATCATCTATGCCTTTCTGGCAGATAACGGCATTGGCTTCTGTAGCAACTATCTTCTCAACCATCGCTTTGAGCATGCCCTCTTCTTCCCGCAGGAAAGACTGCATCTGTTCAGGAAGTTCAATGTTGATTTTAGTATCAAACTCGGTCTTCTTAATCTCAAGCGCGCTCTCTAACAACGCTATCTTTGCCTTCTCAACCCGTTTAGGCATACCTGAATGCACAACTTCTTTATCGAGAACCAATCCTTCAATGAGCCTAGTTTCAGTAAGCGATTCACCGGGCTTCTTCTCTATCGTGACATCGTCCAAATCTACCAAGTAGTCTTCTCCGACTTTTTGAGCTACGCTTAAAACGGCTTCAACAGCTATCTCGGCAAGCTGCTCCTTGTTCTCAGCCACCAGCTTACTGGCCATGGAGGTTGCAGCAACTTTCTTCAAGAAACCCTTTTCTTCAGGCTTAACGGAAATCGCAATGTTTTCAAGAGTTTCAAGAGCTTTATCTGCTGCTTTGATGTATCCTTCAACGATTACTGTTGGATGAACACCCTTGTCTATCAAGTCTTCAGCTTTTCCCAAGAGGTCGCCGGCCAAAATGACTGCCGTGGTGGTTCCATCTCCCACTTCCGCGTCTTGGGTCTTAGCTACTTCAACCATCATCTTTGCAGCTGGATGATCAATATCCATCTTGTCAAGAATTGTTCTTCCATCACTGGTAATGGTTACATCGCCAGAACTATCCACCAACATCTTATCCATACCTTTAGGGCCTAACGAACTTTTTACGGCTTCCGCTATTGTTCTTGCCGCCATAATGTTATTACGTTGGGCATCTCTGCCCCTAGATCTTCCCGATCCTTCCCTCAGAATTAGGACTGGGACACCACCTGTTTGCGCAGACAAACTGCTATTCCTCCACATATAATTATTATAACTTGGCACAGTAAAGGTTTTTCTTATTTACTTTTTCCATAATGTGGAAAACCAAAAGAATCGTAATGCTCCAGTGAAAATTAATATTGCAAGTTGGGTCTAAGCCTTAAATACGTTCGCGGTCCATTGAGGCGATGTTTTTGCCGCCGCATGATCTTTCACCGTTTTGACCATGCTGCTCACAGCCTCGATGCAACGCAAGCAATGTCCAGCCCGTTGAAGCAAAGTCTTGGTCGCACATCAATCTTCAGCCGTTTCAATTGACGCGCTCATCGCCTCAGCGCATTGCACTTAAAGCGTGCTCCCCAACTTGCAATCAGCATTAACGCAAGCTTGGATGTAAACGTTCCTATACAAAAATACAGCAATAAGCTTGTACATTTAATAGATTACATGATGATTCCGAGTTTTATATTGAAACTCCAAGGGAGTTCTTTAAGACCCTTGCAAAAATAAGATTTAAAAAGATGCCATTTTGCCTTGAATTGTGTAATTAGTCCAATACCTTCTATCACTTTCTGCATGTTTCGTCCAATAAAGAAATGGATAATATGCCATTGTGATGACGGATCAAATTTTAATCCCAAACCCTAACCCAACACCTGAATTAGTGACTTTTGCGTTCAGATAGCACCTACGCTGAGGGCAGTATACACGTTTCAGAGCATATGCTTATTCAGATCAGATGAGAAGGGGTAGGGTAGTAGAAGTCAAATCAATATAGGGTTAGGCTATACTATAGTCGGAATCGAGTATAAGGTAAGATAAAGACAGAATGTTTGATCCTAACTAACAACAACCTGCATTCATGGATAAATGCGCGCTTAAATTCAGGTCTGGGCTTTAGCATTAAGCCTTTTAAGAGTCTCTAATAGCTGGAAAGGCAATTCAGTCTTTTGATAAGCCTGTTCATCGAAGGCTACAACGGTCACCTCAGCCTTTGCTGCCAAGATTCGTTCACCCTCTTCACTGTTTTTCTTGTAAAAAGCATGTGAAAGAGTAAGCGACGTTTTGCCCACTCTTTTTACTGTGGTCTCTATATCTATGAAGCTGTCAGGTGAAACTGGAGAGAAATACTCAAAGATGGCGGCCCTTCTTGGAAAAGATATTCTCTGCGCTCTGTAGAAACGCATAACACTAAAGCCCAACATTTCCATCAGACCCGCTTCGCCTTCTTCGCAGTAACGAACATAGGCTAGCCAGTTCAGTCTGCCAAAAGCGTCGGTGTCATCAGGAAGCACCCTCACGTTCTTTTTTACATAAATCATTTTTTATCGTGATACATTTTGTTCTCAAGACTTAAAAATGCTATGAGGCGTGCACATGAACTTGAAAAAGATGGATCAAACTAATTTTAATCAAAAAAACACAAGCTCTCTCAAAGGTGGAGAGTAAAAGCCACGCTTTCCAATTCAAATGTTTATCAGTAAGTCACTAGATTAATCCTCTTTGGAGGAAACAACTTGTCGAAAAGCGTGATACAATCTGAAGAAAAAATAAAACAGAGGATAATCGACTGTTTAAAAGATATTGAATGGGACATAATACAGGGAAAAATTGATGCTGTAATGACGAAACTGGAGGAAGCGCATAAACTTGCTCAGGAATGGGGAGAAAAAAAGATTTAACAGTGCGTCACGCGCGTCCTAACTGGCCGATTTCTTCAAGACTGCGCGTTCTCAAGAACTATTGTTTTGCAGTGGTAGACTATTATAGAATAACTTAAAACCGCGGAGCAGATACTAATAATCTGGTTGTTGAGTATGGTTCGGTGCATATGCGGAACAGATAACATGGAGAAGAAATACTGCACGAATTGTGGCACGCAATTACTGTACGATTGCGAAAAATGCAAGAAACCTATAGACATAACGCAGAAATTCTGTGGAGCCTGCGGGACTAAGAACCCTCATTATGATGCTAAAACATATAACACGCACCCGCGCTAAGCAGATTCTTTCTCCTTGCGTTATTGTCCTCCAAGTAGCTTTCTTTGGGAGAATTAGCGCGCGCGACATCAAGAAGTGGATTGCTATGTCCAAGGATAACACCGTTGGGCAGACAATTTCTACTTTTTGTCACTTCTCCAATTAAAGACTAACACCAAGCTTTTTCAGATATTTATTTCTCAATTATTAGTATTTATTTTCTCTAATTTCATTGGAATGTTTATGATAGACTTTTGTTGGGCAACCTTGAAATGCGAGTCATGCGTATATTGGTTTATTGGCGTCTTTGTGAGTAAGAGTAGGATTTTTAGCAATCCTGAATGTAGAGATTGCATCTATAAAGGAAACAGTTATTGTTGGAACAAGTGTCCCTACAACGTCTGGAAAAGATACAGGGATTATTAATTCTTCTTGGAATGTGAAAGAATAAAGAGGAGGAGTATTCCAGCCTAGGAATTGTATCATCATCTGGTCAAGATAAAGGGGTTAGAATTACCTGAACGGATAGAAGAAAAAGAAGCTAACGGTTATGCAAGCGAGTTTGTCAAGAAACCTTGAGTCAATGAATCTTTACAGAAACCTTTTTGTGAAAAAGACGGTTTATTTTAAGTAGAGGATTGCGCTGTGAACAAGGAGTCACTCTTGAGTGCGGTCTTGGCAGCTATCCTGATTGGCGGATTAGTTTTAGCAAGTGCCATGCGTTTTGAAACAGTTCAAGCTGCCTCTGCTTCTGGTGACTGGTCAATGTTCCGTTCAGACCCATCGCATAGTGGCGTAGGAACAGACAATCCAGAAGGCAATCCTGTGCTTACGCCCACACAGCTCTGGAAAACCAATATCACATGGACAATGACCGAACGGCACAAAAAAAGAGATTTGACAGAACCAGCGGTTGTGGACGGTGTAGTTTATGTAGGCGCAAGGTCCGACATTTACGTAAACCAATATCGCTCTTATGTGTGGATTGACGTTTATGCTTTTAATGCCACTAATGGAGCAGAAATTTGGAATTACAGAGATGATTCATGTGATAGTATATCTTCTCCTGCTGTGGTCAATGGGGTAGTTTACTTTGCGACAGACCGATATATTTGTGCTTTAAAGGCTTCTAATGGCGCTTTACTGTGGAACTATTCCGCTGGAATGTTTTATTCGAATCCTGCTGTCGTTCAAGACAGGCTTTTCATAGGCAGTGGAGCTACTCTACTTGCTCTAAATGCAAACAATGGTCATAGTATCTGGAACTACACAGCAGACGGAGTAGTCTACTCTCCTTCAGTAGCCAATGGCATAGTTTACGTAGGCTCATCTGACTGGAACATCTACGCTTTCAATGCAAGTACAGGTGATAAAATCTGGAATTACTATGCTGGCGATGTTCTTGTGGTACCCACTGTTGCAAAAGGTGTGGTCTATGCTTGTTTAGTAGGAGCCAACATTTATGCTCTTGATGCAGCTAATGGCGCAAAAATCTGGAATTACTCAATCTATGACTATTGGTCAAATAGCGAATCCAATTTAGCAATAATGAATGATATAGTTTACGCAAGAAGTTTACCTGATAACGTTTATGCGCTGAAAGCTGACAGCGGCGCTAAAATCTGGAGCGTTACTTTAGGACATGAAATTTCAGCGCCTACAGTTGTCAACGATGTTATTTACTTAGGCTCAGACAACGCGCTTTTTGCCATAAACGCACATAATGGAGACATACTCTGGAACTACACCAAGGGTGCTGGGTTTGGTTCACCAGTTGTCGTTAATGGTGTCGCCTACGTTGGCGATTTATATGGCGGGGAAGATAATCAACTTCACGCTATAGCGTTTCCCTCTCCGCAGTTACCAGAGCGAGAACCTTTCCCAACTGTGCTCGTTGCTATTGCTTCCATCGGTTTGGTTGCGGGTATAGGTGCTGGCTTGATTGTCTACTTCAAGAAACGCAAACGCTAACCTATACCCCTTTTTCCACCCCTTGCAAGCCCTAAAAACACCCATTTTCTCCCTTGCAGCCTGAAAAAAGGTTACGTACCTCTTACCTCTATAATGATTATCTATTATCATTATGACTATTTTGAGACACTTTCATACCTGCCTGAGCTTATACACCCTGCTTTTTGTCAGCTCAGGCAGCCTTTTTCCACAACCAAGAGTCAGTGCAGTGTTGTTGTTGTTGGATTAAAATTTAATCCCCCACTCACTCTTTTTTCCAACAAAATCTTGAGTAGGTAATCAGCCCCAAAACAAATAGCAGTAACGCAACAAGTGCAGTAAGAACAGGTTGACTCGTGCTAAGGGGATTATAACCCGCATATTCTTCTCCAACCAGAAGATAAGTAATTGCCGAATTGGCAGATGAAATTGGGTAAATCCTCGCGAAATCCTGAAGAACCGAAGGCAAATATGCATAAGGCGTCATCACACCAGACAAAGCTGCGGATACTACCGTAAGACCCACTCCACTCATTATGGCTCCGTGCACGTGTTTCACAAATGTTCCGATGAGCATCCCTATTCCCGCTGAGCCAACGAAAATCAGTAGAATAAAAACAAGAGCAAAACCAAAGTCGATCTCTGTGAAGAAAAATCTAGCTCCACAAGCAAATCCAACTGCAATGACAAGCATCGCAGACAAACCAGAAAAAGCCAATAAAGCGAGAATCCTACCTATGAAATCCCTCCATGGACTTACTGGCATCGACATCACTTTCGTGAGCAAACCTCTTTCCCTATCTTGGGCGATGTTACCAGGAAGGTTTGCCATCCCAGCGGTCATCAAAGCAAAAACCATCATCGATATAGAAATAGCACCTCGAGCATAGGACAATGTCTCGGATGGAACATTGCTGGTAAATGAAAAACTGCCAATAAGCACCCAAATAATTGGCCAACCTATCGTCCAGAAAAGCACAGTCTTTTGCCTTAGGAATTCTTTTATTGTCTTGTTCCAAGTTGCGGTTATTTGACCCAACTAATCCACCTCTCTGACTTTTCTTTCTGTCAATTTAAAGAATACGTCTTCAAGGGAAGGTTTCGCAGTTTCTATTCTGATTGCTTTGCATCCAATTTGATCAAGGGATCTGACTATCTTAGGGGTTGCTTCTTCAACGTCTTCTGTGAAAACTCTGTATCCCGTTTCGGTTTCCAAGACTTTCATTTTTTCGCTAAATTTGCTTAGGAGGTTTGCAACTTTCTCGTTTTTGATTGAGGTTTCAATGTTTACTACGTTTTCAAGACCGCTACTCTTTTTCAGCCTTTCTGGTTGATCTTCGGCTATTATTGCTCCTTTGTCCATCAAGCCTACTCTCGAAGCCAAATCGGCATCCGCACCAATATGCGTTACTAGAAGAATAGTCGTCTCCTCATTTCTCAGTTCTTGAACTAATCCTAGAAACTTCCTTCTTGCTGATGGATCTAACCCTGTAGTTGGTTCATCCAAAATAAGAAGTTTCAAACTTGGAAAAAGAATAGTTGCTACTTCCAGTCTTTTTCTCATACCACCCGAATAGTGAGAAACCCGCTTGTTAGCATCCTCCCACAACCCAACTTTGTTCAGTAATCCCTCAACTATCTCGGCTGCTTCCCTTTTCGAATACCCCAAAAGTCCAGCAAAATACATTAAATTCTCTTTTCCAGTGAGAAGGGGCGACGAAAAATTTTCTTGAGGAACATATCCCGTGATTTTCTTTGCGTCTTCAGGCTTTTTTCCGAAAATTTGTATTTTTCCGCTAGTAGGTAGCTTCACCGACGCTAAAATTGAAGCCAACGTCGTCTTCCCCGACCCGTTGGGACCCATGAGAGCATAAAATTCTCCTTTGCTAATTTTCAAATTTACTTCTTTGAGTACTTCCTTTTTTCCATATTCCTTCGTTACCTTCTCCGCCAAAACGGCAAATGTTTGGATTGATTTCACCCTCTCAAATAGTAGATTATAATAACAGCATATTTGATTAAACTTCATTTAATTTTTTTGATTAAATTTTAATCCAACCAACCAAAAAAATCAGGATTGTACGAGCACGCGCGCGCCAAGGGTGCGAACGCAAGTTATAAGAAGCTGAAACTAATAGATTGCGAATTGTAAGCTTTTGGAATCGAACGTAGGTAAAGCGTATGAAGCCTCAGCCTGAGTGGGGTGCAAAGCTTGCATTGTCTTGTTCTCTTGTATTGTTAGGCGTGGTTTTAGCGGTTTATGCCATAGTTGGGTATATAAGGTTGGATTTGCCTTTCCCGATTGGACTCGTAGTGGTGCCTATTGATGAGGTAGTTCTTCTAGCGATTGTCCTTTTGTTCGCTAGGTATAAAGGTGCAAGTTTGAAGAACCTGGGCTTGAAAAAGGCTAGTCCTAGAATCTTGGCGATTGTTTCGGTTGCTGTGGTACCTCTTTACTTGCTGGGGGTAGGCATTGTATCCGTCTTGACAATTGTCTTCGGTCCCAGCCCAATGGCAGAAGCTTATGCTGAGGCGGTAATGCCCAGAGACGCTTTTCAACTGACTGCCTTCATTGTCATCTCTCTGGTTCTAGTTGGACCCATTGAAGAGTTGGCTTTTAGGGGTTTTGTTCAGAAGGGTTTTGAAAACTCGCTTGGTAAGATGAGGGGGCTGCTGATTGCTTCTTTTTTGTTTGGGCTTATGCATATTACTGCTTCTCAATATAATGTTGTTACCGCCTTTGCGGGTGGTATAGTTTTGGGCTATGTATGGCAGGAGACGAGTGGAAACACCACTGCTTCAGCTGTGATGCATGGGATATTCAACGCAATAGCATTCATTCTTGCCTATTTTATTACTGCTTAGTCTATATCCATATTGCTGCTTATAGTCACAATCTACAGAAGAAGGCAGTCTATGGCTCTTAGAACATAAGAAAGCGGGTTTGGTTGGTTGGATTAAAATTTAATCCCAAACCAGACCAATTGAAGCAAATGATTATACCTGTACTTTGGCGTAAGTGTAGTAATTCTCACAAAAACAGCTTGAATTGTAGCGTCCCTTATTTGTTTGATACTAGCCATTTTTTCTTCTTGCTTAGGAAAAAAACGCCTATAACGAATATTCCTAGCAATCCTAAGACTACTGGAAAAGTGTTAGCACCCGCAAAGTTTCCTATCAGCAAAACTGCCGCTATCACTATCAAAATTATTCCTACCAACAGCGCAATTTTTTCGAACATTATACTTCACATGTTGATTAGCCCACGTACGCTATATAGGCTTTCTCTTGAACGTGTATCTCTATGTCATAATTGGAGAGAATGGCGGGAAAGTAAGCTTAACTTTCACTAATTTCGCACTTTAGTGGTGTGAAAATCTTGGTTTGGTTTTGGATTAGAATTTAATCCCACACACAGATTTCAGTGCAGGGTGACGGAAAGGTATATCACCTGCCTACATGTGAAGCAGCAAAGAATTGATTAGCGGGAGATCCACTTTGTCGGCGAGATTCTTGTAAAGTAAATATGCTCTTTCTTCTAAAATACAAGCACAGTACAGAAAGTCTGCAACATCACTTTCCTGCTTAATCTTCGCCATTTCTAGGCTTCCTTGTGATTAATATAATCGCAAAGTGATAAACAACTTATGAATTCAAAATCCAGTCGCATAGTCACGTAAGAGAGCTGAGAATATCAAGTTTATCCTTGTCAAATTAACATACTTCGAAGATTTTCTCATCCAAACAGAGTTGATTCCAATGCTGGGTATTTTTGAATAGAAAAAACAAGCTCGCGAGGCACTAGCGAACTCATCAGTATAGAGCGCGCACACACATGTTTCTAACGTGCCAAGGAATAACAAACAATCATGAACACTCCAATAACTAGGCAAACTGTCTACTGCGTTGGAAATGCCACAAGTAATAAAAACATAAAATGAGTCATTTCATCTGTGAGAAGGAGGTAAGTACATGCGGAAGAAAGGAGAAACAGCAGAACGAGACCGGACAAAACCTCAGCCTCGGAAGAAGAAGGAAAGAGAAGAGACGCGCAAGAAGAAAAAGCTTGCCAGACTTGAAAGACAGAAATCCAGATAGGCTTAGATAGATATATCTTAGTGCGCATACACGCGGTTCCACTTTCTTATTTTTTGTCGCGGAAGAATCCCTGAACAACTCTTTCTGGTTCTCAGAGACCGTGGGTTTCCAAAATAATGCCCAGTTATTTGTCCCCAAAAGGATTTGCTGCCTATGTGCGCCTCATTCGTGGTGCGATACCATAAATTCAGAAAAGGTTTAGTGCAGCCAACGCTTTACCATTTTTGGGAGGTGCTCACGATTGTTTGAGGAAGAGGATGTTGAAGACGACGAAGGTTGGGACGAAGAAGGAGACGACTGGTAGGAATAGCTGCCCTTCCTTCCCGTTGGTTGAAAAAGAATTTGACATTTGCTTATTGTTTGTTCGAACTATTTCTTTTTAGTGTGTTTTGTAGGAAGCGAAACCTGCTTTCTCTGTTTCCTTTTCATTTCCTTCTCTCTTTGAAGTTGTTTATGTTTTTCAAGCCCCGCAGCTTTCTCTTTCTTGCTCTTAGGCACTTTCTAATCACCAACAGTTTTTATGGCATTATTACCATTTTATAAAAACATTACTATTTCTTCTTGTCTACTCTGTATTCACGCATTTACAAAATGGACTTTCTAAATTATAAATTCTAAATCAAAGAAAATTTTAGTATTCAATTTTAGCTAGAATTAGAAAGCCCAAACTCCAAAACAACATTGCTGAAGATGCATAAAAGACAGACGGGGAAACGACCCTTCAGCGCCGTGCAGAGGGCGGTTAAAGTGAAAATCGAGTTTCTTATAGACCTGACTCGATCTGGGCAGTAGCCTATAGGGACTCGCCCCTAAATGGGTTCGAATGTAATAATGGGCCGAGCCGGATTCGAACCGGCGACCTTTCGGTTATCAGCCGAACGCTCCAGCCGTGCTGAGCTACCGGCCCGCGATGCAGC
>Ga0209636_10008865_pt1 | contig 10249 bp, 1 predicted proteins | sample DeeMarSWOR152_54_FD_187464 | JGI IMG/M metagenome (GOLD analysis project Ga0209636, IMG submission 187464) | Marine sediment microbial communities from White Oak River estuary, North Carolina - WOR-1-52-54 (SPAdes) (version 2) | ecosystem: Environmental > Aquatic > Marine > Intertidal zone >... | reverse complement strand
GCACGAATGGCCGTCCATATCTTGAAGCAAATGGCGCGAGAGAAAAAACAGTTCTTTCTGTCAGTAGGGTTTTCCAAGCCGCATACCCCTTTGCGCTGTCCGAAAAAGTATCTGGACCTGTACGATTTTGAAAGCATCCCGGAGCCTGAAGCACCGCCCGAAAAAGATAAGGACATTCCGGCTGTCGCGAAGCGCTTCGGCCGAAACTACGACATCTTCAACAGCCGCTATGAACACCCCGTCACACCGCAGGCGGCAAGAAAAGCGGTGATGGCATATTACGGCTGCGCATCATTCATTGACGACCAGATTGGCCTGCTACTGGACGGCCTGGAACGCGAAGGACTAAAGGACAACACCATCGTCATTATTTTCAGCGATCACGGTTTCCAGCTCGGCGAGCACGGTCTGTGGAGCAAGTACACACTCTTCGAGCAATCAACTCGTGTTCCGCTACTGGTGCGTGTCCCGGGCCTGACGAGCAAGGCAGTAGCCTGTGACGAGATCGTCGAGCTGGTCGACTTGTTGCCCACATTATGCGAGCTTCTGAAGATAGTGCAGCCGAGCCGTCTCGAGGGCACAAGCTTTGTCCCATTACTTCGGCGGCCCGTGCAGCGCGGGAAGAAGGCCGCCTTTACCGTTTGCTCTATCGCGGGATATGTTGGGCGTTCGGTGCGTACAAAAACATGGCGGTACTCGGAGTGGCAATCTAAGGAAGCGAACTCGAGGCAGGTGGAGCTTTACGATTTGGAGGCTGATCCATGGGAGCAGAATAATTTAGCAGACAACCCAGGTTATGCCAAAAGAGTTCGCCAGTTGGCCGCGCTTTTGACCGGACCAGAGGACCGGTGAAGCCGGCTTGACGACTTTGACGACCGGTCAAAATAGTCCACATCGAGCAGATATCGAAGAATTTTCTGTGAGCCTCAAATCTGCGGCTGAAACCTTGACTTCTGCGTACCAGCATTGTATCCTGTGGTCGGTCTGAGATGTGGTGGGAAGTCGCAACGGCGGCATCCCTAAGCTTCCTCCGATAATAAAAAACAGCGGTGACTACTGGCTTGATGGCATGGCCAAAGGTGATGATTTTGCGCCGCGCGCAATTCGTTTCTTGCACGGGGGTAAATCACCTAAGGCACTAAGAGCAAAGGTTTTATGGGTCTGTTACGCGGGCAAGGGTCACCTAAAATACGCAGAGTAACCTCAACTGCAGATAATCCACAGCAAAGAATACAGCAACAAGATATTTTTGGAGGAGAGGCGGTATGAAAAAGTCGATACTCTAATCTGTGCTATAGCAATACGGCTCGTTCAACAAGCTTACCCTGTGACGGCTTGTCCGATCGAACTACTCGCAGGACGTTATCAAGCCGCTCCGGGGGGTGAGTTAACGGTAGACAAATATGAGAACAATAGTCATAACGAATCAAAAAGGTGGTTGCGGCAAAACAACCACGGCGGTCAATCTTGCGGCCGCCCTTGCCCAGAAAGGCCAGAAAGTCCTGATCGTTGACCTTGACCCACAGGCCCACGCAACTCTGGGGCTGGGCCATAATCCCGAGGCCTTGCACAGAAGCGTTTTCAATTCTCTCAGTAATGAACAAGTGCCACTCTCCAAGGTCACAATAGGCACGAAGATCGAAGGGCTCGATCTGGCACCAAGCAGCGGGCTGCTTGTAAGGGCCGACCTTGAGCCGGCCATCATGCCCAAAGAAGAATTCACCTTGCTTGAGCAGCTCAAGTTCGTAAGCAACAAGTATGACATATGCGTTATCGATTGCCCGCCGTCGCTTGGCCCATTGACTATCAACGCACTTGTCGCCAGCACGGACGTCATCGTGCCCGTCCAAGTACATTACTATGCACTGGAAGGCCTCAAAAAGCTGCTGGAGACCGTCAAGAACACCCGGAAGCGGTTTGCCCCTTGCACCGTGAAAATCCTGGGCCTGCTGCTGACTTTCGTCGAGACCAACGTTGCGCTGAGTCAGCAAGTAGAAAGGCAAATGAGGGAGTTTTTCGGCAATTTGGTATTCGACACGGTTATTCACAGTACCATCAGTCTGGCCGAAGCGCCAAGTGCCGGTGAACCCATTTTCAACTATGCACCCAGGAGCCAAGGCGCCGCCGAGTACAGAGCGCTGGCCGAAGAGGTGACTAATCCACAATATAAGAGAAAGAGAAAACTCCCGAAGGAAGTTGCGGCAATTGTCGAAGAGCCAGAGCGTGCAGAGGAGGAAGGGGAAGAAACAGCAAGAGCGGCTGAAGAAGTCCAAGCAGCAAAACTCCAAGCGGAAAAAGCAGCGGCGGAAGCCGACGCAGCAAGAGTAGAAGCCCAAGCAGCAAAAGCGGAAGCCCAGGCAGCAAAGGTCGAAGCGGAAACAGCCAAAGCAGAGGCCCAAACAGCCAAGGCGGAGGCCAAAGCCGCCAAGGCAGAAGCAAAAGCAGACGCAGAAGCCGCAAAAGCAGAAGCAGAGGCCCAAGCAGCAAGAGCAGAAGCGAGGGCGGCAAAAGCGGCAAAAGCAGCAGCACAAGCAGAAGCAGCAAAAGCAGAAGCAGAGGCCCAAGCAGCCAAGTCAGCAAAAGAAGCAGAAGAAATGGAAAGAGCTGCCTTGCAGGCTGCCGCTGCGACAGAAGCCTCCAAGCGAGTCCCTCGAGATGTCTTTCGTCTAAGAGATATAAAGAGCAGGCTTGACTTTCTTTCGGTACTGGCCATTCTCTTAGTTATCATACTTGTCACTCTGTTGATTGTGGTCAGTGTGACCAACACGCCCCCGGTAGCCAGGTCGGACAGTGCAACAACACAGGAGGACACACCCGTGTCGATTACGTTAGCGGGCGGCGACTCGGACGACGATCAGCTAACCTATAGCGTCGCGACCCGTCCATCACATGGAACTGTGACGGGGGCAGCGCCCTATATTACTTATACGCCGGCACCGAATTATCACGGTCAGGACAGCTTCACCTTCACGGTGAATGACGGCACCATCGATAGTTACCCGGCAACGGTATCGGTTATCGTAACGGCGCTTAACGACGCTCCCACGGCGACTCCCAGGTCTGCGGTGACTCGAACGGACAAATCGGCATCCATTACCTTGACAGGGAACGATGTGGACGACGATGGGTTGACGTTCAGTATCTACACACAACCGGAGCACGGCACGCTCACTCTCGGTGTGGATTTCAACACCACAGGAAAACTCATCTATACGCCTGAGCCGCGCTTCACGGGTTCAGACAGTTTCACCTTCAAGTCGAATGATGGCGCCGCGGATAGTGATCCGGCCACGGTGTCCATCGATATCACCCCGAACCACCCACCTGTGGCAGACCTACAGACAACGACCACCGCTGAGAATACCTCCGCGGTAATTGCTTTGATGGGCAGTGATCCGGATGGAGATCCGCTGATCTACCGTGTGGTAACACCGCCGATGCATGGGAGCCTCAGTGGAACGGAACCGAACCTCATCTACACGCCCGATACGAATTTTTCCGGGCCGGACAGCTTTACCTTTAAGGTCAACGACGGCGCAGCCGACAGCGTTCTTGCAACCGTCTCGCTTACGGTCATTCCGGTCAACGACCCACCGACAGCAAATAGTGACACGATGACGGCTCAGGAAGACATGCCGGAGTCGATTACTTTAACGGGCCGCGATCCGGATGGCGATCCCTTAACCTACAGCGTGGTCGAAGCACCGTCCAATGGGAGTCTCAGCGGGATAGAGCCCAACCTGACTTACACACCCTACGAGAATTTCAACGGATCGGACAGCTTTACCTTCAAGGCTAACGACGGCATGCTGGACAGCGTCCCTGCAACCATTTCGATCACGGTCATCCCGGTCAACGACCCGCCGATGGCTAAGCGGGACAGGACAACGACCGAGGAGGACACACCGGTGTCGATTGTGCTGACCGGTAATGATCCCGACGGTGATCCGCTGACCTACGATGTGGTAACACGCCCCCTGTACGGGAGTCTGAGCGGAACAGAGCCAAATCTAACCTACAGACCCGATCCGAATTTTAGCGGCTCGGATAGTTTCAGCTTCAGAGCCTACGATGGTAAGGCACACAGCATTCTTACAACCATGTGGATCACGGTAACTCCGCTCGATGACCTGCCGATGGCCAATAGTGACAGTGTAACGACACAAGAGGAGGTAGCGGTACCGATTCTCTTGACGGGCAGCGACCCCGATGAGGATCGGTTGACTTACAGGGTGGTGACAGTTCCGTCCCACGGAAGACTGAGTGGAGTAGAGCCTAACCTGACCTACATGCCCAATAGAAACTTCAACGGAGCAGACAGCTTCACCTTCAGAGCCAACGATGGTACAGCGGACAGCCCTGCTGCGACCATCTCCATCACGGTAACTCCGGTCGACGACCCACCGGTGGCCAACAGCGGCAGCGCGTCGATACAGGAGGATACGCCGGTATGGATCGCCTTAATGGCCAGTGATCCGGATGGCGATCCGCTGACCTATCGCGTGATGGAAGGCCCGTTGCACGGGAGCCTCAGTGGGGAAATACCCAACCTCACCTACACACCCTATCCGAATTTTAGCGGATCCGACAGCTTCACCTTCAAGGTGAGCGACGGCGTAACCGACAGCCCCCCTGCAACCGTATCAATCACAGTGACCCAGGTCAACGACCCACCGATAGTCAATGACGGCAGCGCGACGACCGAGGAGGATACCCCAGTGCGGATCGCTTTAATGAGCAGCGATCCGGATGGAGATGCCTTAAGCTATAGTGTAGTAGCGAGCCCGTCCCACGGAAACCTCAGCGGGGAGCCGCCAAACCTGACCTACACGCCCAACAAAGACTTTGATGGATCCGACAGGTTCACGTTCAAGGTCAATGACGGCACGGAGGACAGCATTGTTGCAACGGTGTCGATCACGGTGGCTCCGGTCAATGACCCGCCGACGGCTAATTATGACAGTGTAACCACGCAAGAGGGCACGCCGGCGTGGATTGCCTTAACGGGCAACGATCCGGATGGCGATACATTGACCTATCGTGTGGTAACAGAGCCAACACACGGGCGCCTGAGCGGGACAGAACCAAACCTGACCTATACGCCCGATGCGCACTTCAACGGATCCGACAGCTTTACATTCAAGGTTAACGACGGCGCGTTAGACAGCGTTCTCGGAACCGTCTCGATCACGGTGACTGCGGTCAATGACTCTCCGACGGCCGATGCGGACAGCCTCACGACCCGGGAGGATACAGCGGTATCAATTGCCTTGGCGGGCAGTGATCCAGATGGAGATCCGCTGACGTTCAGCGTGCTGGAAGGGCCATCCCACGGGAGCTTGAGTGGTACGGAACCCAATCTGACCTACACACCCAATGCGAACTTCAACGGGTCGGATGTCTTCACCTTCAAAGTCAATGACGGCACGGTCGACAGCGAGCCTGCCACTGTGTCCATCACGGTAACTCCAGTCAACGACCCACCCATGGCCGATGCTGAGAGTACAACGGCGCAGGAGGACACACCGGTGTCTATCGGCTTGACCGGCAGCGATCCGGATGGACATCTATTGACCTATAGCGTGATAGAAGGACCGTTCCATGGCACCCTGAGTGGGACAGAGCCGAATCTGGTTTACACACCGGACCCGAATTTCAATGGCACGGATAGCTTTATCTTCAAAGCGAACGACGGCATGGCGGATAGCGTCCCGGCGACCGTGTCCATCATGGTTACCTCGGTCAACGACTCGCCAACGGCTAACACGGACAGCACCACGACACAGGAGGACACGCCGGTCTCTGTCGCTCTGGCTGGCAGTGATCCGGATGGCGATCCTTTAACCTACAGCGTGGTAACGAAGCCGACCCACGGAACGTTGAGTGGGACAGAGCCGAATCTGACCTACACACCCAATACAGATTTCAATGGGTCGGACAGTTTTAGTTTCAAGGCCAATGACGGCACCCTCGACAGCGCGCCGGTAACCGTCTCGATTACGGTCACTCCGGCCGACGACCCACCAGTGGCTCACGGTGACACTGCCACAACGCGCGAGGACGCGCCGGTGTCGATTACCTTAACAGCCAGCGACCCAGACGGAGATTCGTTGGCCTATAGTATAGCCACAGGTCCGTCCCACGGCAGCTTAAGCGGGACAGAGCCGAACCTCACCTACGCACCCAATATGAACTTCAGCGGCTCAGACAGTTTTACCTTCAAGGTCAGCGACGGCAGGGCGGACAGTGTTCCCGCAACGGTGTCGATCACGGTCAGCCCGGTCCAAGACTCGCCCACGGCCAATAGCGATAGCGTCACAACACGGGAGGACACACCCGTGCCGATCCCCTTAATGGCCAGCGATCCGGATGGGGATGAGCTGACATACAGTATAGTGGCAGCTCCGTCCCACGGGAGCTTGAGCGGGACAGAGCCGAACCTGACTTACACGCCCAAAAAGGACTTCTACGGTTCCGACAGCTTCAGCTTCAAGGTCAACGACGGCACGACAGACAGCGTTCCGGTGACCGTGTCGATCGAGGTCACCCCGGTCAACGATGCGCCGACGGCTAACAGTGACAGTATAAAGACCCAAGAGGACACGCCGGTCTCGATTACCTTAGCGGGTAATGATCCGGACGGCGATCCTTTGACCTGTAGTATGGTCACAGAACCGTCTCACGGGAGCCTGAGCGGGACAGCGCCAAATCTGACCTACACACCCAGCAAGAATTTTAACGGGTCCGACAGCTTTGCTTTCAAGGTCAACGACGGCACCGCGGATGGCGTTCCGGCGATCGTATCGATCACGGTAGCGCCGGTCAACGACCCGCCGACCGTCAACGGTGACAGCGTGACAACACGGGAGGATACCCCGGTGTCGATTGCCCTAATGGCCAGTGATCCGGACGGATATCAGTTGACCTACAGCGTGGTCGCAGAGCCATCGAACGGCGAACTAAGCGGGACAGCACCGAACCTGATCTACACACCCAATACGAATTTTAACGGATCAGACAGCTTTACGTTCAAGGCCAACGACGGTACGGCCGACAGCGTTCATGCAACCGTCTCGATCACGGTGAGCCCCATCAATGACCCGCCGATCGCTAAGGCGGACAGTGCAACGATACAGGAAGACACACCCATGTGGATTGGCTTGACGGGCACCGATCCGGATGGAGATCCTTTGACCTATACAGTCGTCACGGGCCCGGCCCACGGGCGTCTCAGCGGGACCGTGCCAAACCTGACGTACACACCCGACACGAATTTCAACGGATCAGACAGCTTCACGTTCACTGTTAACGACGGGACCGAAGATGGTACTCCCGCAACGGTGTCGATCACGATCAGGCCGGTCAACGACCCGCCGAAGGTCAATGATGACAGTGAGACCACAAAGGAGGACACGCCGCTGTCGTTATCCTTGATGGGCAGTGATCCGGATGGTGAGCCGTTAACTTACATCATGGTAACCGGCCCATTCCACGGCAGCCTGAGCGGAACGGCACCGAACCTGACCTACACGCCCCACACAAATTTCAGTGGGCCGGACGTTCTGACTTTCAAGGTGAACGACGGCCTGGCGGACAGCGCTCTGGCCACCGTCTCGATCACGGTCACACCGGTCAACGATCCGCCGACGGCCAACGGTGACAGTGCAACGACACGCGAGGATACACCGGCATCGATTGTTTTGACGGGCAGTGACCCGGAGGGACAGGTGCTGACTTACAGCATCGTAACCGAACCATCGTACGGCAGCCTGAGCGGAACCGAACCCAATCTCATATACACGCCCAATACGAATTTCAGCGGCTCTGACAGCTTTACCTTCAAGGCCAACGACGGCACGTTAGACAGCGTTCCGGCAACCGTATCGGTGACGATCACGCCGGTCGACGATGCCCCGATGGTGATCGGTAGCATTGCCACGACACAGGAGGATACCCCGGCGTGGATCGCCTTAATGGCCAGTGATCCGGATGGAGATCCGTTGACCTATAGTGTGGTAACAGGCCCGTCGCACGGCAGTCTGAGCGGGACAGCACCCACCCTCGTCTACTCGCCTAACGCAGATTTCAGCGGGTCCGACAGCTTTACCTTCAAGGTGAGCGACGGCACCGCGGACAGCGATCCGGCAACCGTCTCGATCGTCGTAAGGCCGGTCAACGACCCGCCGACCGCCAGTGGTGACAGTGCGACCATACCGGAGGGAAAATCGCTGCCGATCGTCTTGGCGGGCAGTGATCCTGAAGGAGACCCGTTGACCTACACCGTCGTCACACGGCCGTCCCACGGGACGCTGGCCGGGTCACCGCCAAAGCTGACCTACACGCCCGATACGAATTTTAACGGCTCCGACAGATTCCTCTTCAAGGTCAACGACGGCACATCCGACAGCGCGCCTGCGACTGTGTCCATCACGGTGAGTCCGGTCGACGACGCGCCCATCGCCAAGCGTGACAGTGCGACGACGCAGGAGGACACACCGATCACAATTGATGTTCTGGCGAATGACACGGAGGTGGATAATGAGCCGCTCACGGTCAGCGCCGTCACCCAGGCTGCCAATGGTTCGGTCACGATCAACGCCGACGGTACGCTGACCTATACTCCGAAAGCCAACTTCCACGGCGCCGACACGTTCACGTACACCGTGAGCGATGGCAAAGGTGGGATAGACAGGGCCACGGTGGACGTGACCGTCAGGATGGTTAATGATGCTCCGCGGTTCACTTCAACGCCCCTCATTACAGCAATGGTGGACACGTTCTACATTTATGACGTTAATGCGATAGACCCGGATACGGGAGATGTGGTGAGCTACTCCTTGACCGCCAGGCCCCCTGGAATGACCATCGATCCGGCTACGGGGCTGATAGAATGGACGCCGACCAATGCTCAGGTGGGGACCAATCAGGTCATCGTCAGGGCCACGGACAGCAACAGCGTTCCGGCGTCAGGTACTCAATCGTTCACCGTCAGAGTAAAGCCGATGCCGCCGCGGGTCGTCACCCTGACCGTCGTCAATGGCTACGACCAGAAAAAGAAAAGAGCATTATCAGCAGACAATAGGACCGACATGGTCAAAACCAGTGACAACAATCGCTTGCAAACCGAATTTGGCTCATACGTATCGTATGATTTTTCAGATGTATCTCTTCCGGAAGGCGCGACAGTTACGTCGGTGGTTGTCTATGTGGAGCACTTCGAGGACAGACCATTTCCCTCCGGAAAATTACAGTGGAACGTAGGTATGGGTTGGCCGGCTAACCCGGTGGTGTGGGTTTCAACCAATGCGCCCGTGCGTGAAGAAGAACAGAATGAGGTCGTCGACTCGTGGGACGTCACAAGCTTCGTTGATACACCGCAAAAGGTAAATGCCCTGCAGCTCCAGGTTAACAATAGCGACAATGCGACTAAGAGAAAAACATCGGTTGACCATGTATATGCCGTAGTTGAATGGAGTTGGGCCATCCCGGAAATGAAGCTGGTCGAGCCTGAAGTGGAGCTCGAGTTCGAGGATGAATTAGTGCCTATCCGATAGATGGCACAAATAAAGTGCAAAAGGAAAAATCACAATGATGCTTTGCGAAGCCGCTGTCAAGATAGCCCGGGGCGGTGTGATCGTACCCAGAAGCCCTCATTCAAGGGGGCTCGCGTCCCGTTTCGAACTCATTTTGGCTGGAAATCGCGGTTTCAATGGCCGCTTCGGCGGCGCTATCGACGACTTTTGCCTTATGGCCGAAGTCTCGAAAAAATGCTAAATATTTCTTTTGACATTCTCAGGTGGATCGGGTATATTACAGTTAGAGAAGGGTGGTGAGAAAAGAAAGGGTGCTTTATCGCACCTCAAGCTTTCCCTCACCCCAACAGTTAGCTCTCGCATAGTGCAAACTGCGAAAAAACCTATTTGGCCGAAAGGACAAATCATGGCAAGATATGAGGCGGGTTTGCACAAGGACGTGTCCGTGATTTTTGATGGGGTATGGATTCCGGAAATAGACAATTTTCAGCAATCTGTTGCGGCGCCTGCGCCGGTTGCGGCGGCCTATGTTCACCCCAGCCCACTGGCTGCAGATAAGTGGTCATTTCCACAGGCTGTTTGGTCTAAGAAGCCCAGATTTGCCGCCGTCGCGAACATCGTCAAGCAAGTGCCTGGCCATATTTTTTCCTCCAGAGCAAAGCGGGAGGAGAAAAGACTATTGGAGATATCCAAGCATCTGCTAATTAACCCAACTT
>Ga0209636_10008862_pt1 | contig 10252 bp, 13 predicted proteins | sample DeeMarSWOR152_54_FD_187464 | JGI IMG/M metagenome (GOLD analysis project Ga0209636, IMG submission 187464) | Marine sediment microbial communities from White Oak River estuary, North Carolina - WOR-1-52-54 (SPAdes) (version 2) | ecosystem: Environmental > Aquatic > Marine > Intertidal zone >... | reverse complement strand
CTTCTTCCTCAGCAGCCTCTTCTTCCTCAGCAGCCTCTTCTTCCTCAGCAGCCTCTTCTTCCTCAGCAGCCTCTTCTTCCTCAGCAGCCTCTTCTTCCTTTTTCTCCATTAATTCCTTCTGCTTTCTGAGAGCCTCTTCGACTACGTCTTCATAACTTTTTTTGCGTTCTCGTCCAAACCCCGGTATTTTCATTGAATTATAAATTATATTTTTTGATGAAACTTTTTTCTAAAAAGTTTTTTACTAAACATCCGGCCGTTTACTTTTTACAAACTGAATAAAAAATACCTGGAAAAATACTAAAAATGCCAATACCATCCAAAATAACGTTTCGCCAATCACCTCCCCCCCTAAAAAAGATGATAGGATCACCATCAGTGTGACACCCATCGACGGTAACACTACTGCAGCTAACATATATATCAAACCCCACATGTTCAATTCCTGAGCATATGCCTTTATTCTTGTCCTTCTTTCTATCTCTAAATCTTTTGATATTGCTTGCAACGCAAGTGAAACATCTGAGCCGGCATGCAAAGCATTTACCAATTGCCACATAACCCTCCTCAAGTACTCTGATGTCGTTGCAAGCCCGCAGCCCTCCAATGATCTTATCAATGATTTTCCGGACTCGACATCATGAACAATCCCGCGAATTTCACGGGAACATTCACCATACCCTCCTGCACTGATATTTACTATACCGTCAAATAAAGGAATGCCTGCGCTCACTTGAATTTGCAGATCCTTCAGAGCAAAACCCAGGTCCTTATCGATCTTTCTTGCTCTTTTTTTTGCCATCATTCCAGGCATAAATACAAAGTAGAGAAATAATAGTACAGTAACAACAGGGAGGATTGTTGTTATCAGGACTATCCCCTCGCTCATCTTATCAAGCAGCAATGCAGGCAGCATTATAGCGCCAACAATTCCAATAAACAGGGATGCCGTCATATACAATACCCTGGCTATATATGCCGCCGGGCTGACACCATAACCGCCCTGCTTCAGATTCCACCCGAGATTGGGAAACACTGCACTAAGACGATGGGCGATCCCTTCAAAAGGCTCTGATACCTTTGCTAATTTTTGAGATTCAAAAGCCGATGCCATAACAATATATTATTTTATACTTTATATGTAAATAAAAAATAAAAAATAAAGACTTATAGGTTATATAAAACTTAAAATAATTGCAAAGCATCGATAAATCCCATCCAAGCAGTTCTAATTATCGTATTTTTTGGCAGTTTATCCCCGAAAAAATCAATCCAGTCTCTCTTTTAACAAACCAATCACAACCCCCGGATCAGCGGAGCCTTTCATCTTCTGCATTACTTTTCCCATCAAAAAGTTAAGGCTTTCGGGTTTACCTGATTTATAGTCTGAAATTGCCCCCGGATTTTCTGCTATTACCTCACCTACCACAGCCTGCAGCTTATCCTGCCCGGAGACTTTTCTGAGTCCTTCCTCCTCAACAATTTTCATTGGACTCTCCCCGGTATCGATGATTCGTTCAAGCAGTTTCTTGCCCACGATTTCAGTAATTTCATTGTTCTGCAGTAAACTCAGCAGTTCCCCCATAATATCTGCATTCAACCTGCTTTCCCTTAAATCAATCCCCCGGTAATTCAACTGCCTGTTAACTTCTTGAGAAATCCACATCGCTGCCAGCTCCGGATCGATTTTGTCCATAATCTTTATTTAAAATTTTAAAAATAAAACGACACAGCACACGGCTAAATTTTAAGATACTTGATGCAGTTGATCCCGTAATACGTGTACTCAACCCTTGAAGGCGATCCCGGGATCCAGCCAAAGCCGCCGTCTTCATTTTTGCAGGCGTTGACGAATTCTATGCATTTTTCAAATTCTAGGGGTTTCACGCCCGCCTTCTGCAGTATCTCCAGCGCGCTGTAGCTGTAGTCAATATTTGACGGGCGATCCGGCAGCTCCCCGAAGCCGCCGTCATCGTTCTGGCAGGATTTTGCAAATTCAGCCAGGTCCCTGTCCACAACACCCGCGCCGCACACCTCAAGTATGGTTAATGCCAGCGCGGAGTATTCAACATTCGCATCACCGCATGCACTTGATCTGTACCCCCAGGGAGTTCTTAATGATCCCACATACCGGACAGCATCCTGTGGATGATGGGGCTTTTCACCGAGCATGTTTAATGAAGAGACGGCGCTTGCGGTTGAATCCATGTCCGACGGGGCACCCGGGGTTCTTGCATATCCCCCGTCATCGTTCTCGCATGATTTGATAAACCCCATGCATTCGCTTATCTTTTGGGGATATAAACCAAGCAGGTAAAGGGCTGCTAAAGCCGAGCATGTATAGTCAGTATAAGATATTTCATCATCAGGGGTTCTTCCAAAGCCGCCGTCATCATTTTGGCAGGACTTAACCCACTCGATGCATCCTTTAACATCATCCGGGCGGGAATTAAACTCCGCCAGAACCGCCAGTCCCGCAACCGTATAATCCATCGTTGAACTGAACGCAGGAGCATTTCCAAACCCGCCGTCATCGTTCTGGCAGGATTTCGCCCAATTTATTGTTTTGGTTTCCATTCTGTTATTTATTTATTTTGAAATTTAGAAATAAAATACAATGATAGTAAAACCGGATTTAGGAAGGGAGAGAAGATGCGGCATCCCGGAGGTTGTTTTCGGTGAGAGCAAAAGCATTGAGGATCTGACGGAAATAGTGGAGCATTTTCTTTTGCAGTCCCCCAGGGTAATAATAACCCGCATTGATGAGGGCAGGGCAGATAAAATCCGGGATAATTACGAGGGGGATTTTAAAATAAATTATAATAAAAAAGGGAGGACGCTGGTGATAAAGAAAAGGGATTTCAGTGTTGAACGGGCCGGAAAAATTGGCATAGTAACGGCCGGGACTTCGGATGTTCCCGTGGCAGAGGAGGCAAAAACCATTGCGGAGGAGCTGGGGTGCGAGGTTATTTCGGATTATGATGTTGGAATTGCCGGCATTCACAGAGTGTTTCCCGCGATTGAAAAAATGAACAAGGAAGGGGTTTCTGCAATAATTGCGATTGCCGGCATGGAAGGAGCGCTGCCTTCCGTTATCGCCGGGTTGGTGGATGTTCCGGTCATAGGGGTCCCGACATCTGTCGGATACGGGGTTGGGAAAGGCGGAACTGCGGCATTAAACACAATGCTGAACTCCTGCGCCCCGGTGGCGGTTGTGAATATAGATAATGGTTATGGGGCGGCGGTTCTGGCATACCAGATAGCAAAAAAATGGTTAAACCTTTAACTAAAATTATCCTGGGTGCAGCACTTTGCATAATGCTGTTCTTCATTGGAATATTTTCGTTATTAACATCACCAGATTGGAGTGCGCAGCGCTTTGATACGCTAACGCTTACGGCTGTAACCGGCATAGTTATGATGGTTTTAGGCATAATCGCGGTATTTGCCGTGATTGTCTATGGTTTGTATAAACTTAAAAAATAGAAGAAATTTTTATAAACAAAAACCATAAGTAATAAAAACAACCTTCTGAAAGGTTGATCATCATAGCGAATATAGGGGTGTTTAAGACACTTCGTGTCTTACACATACAAAACACATAGTGTTTTGTATATTTCCACTTCGTTCCAACCCCTAATGCACTTAATAAGCATATAATTTATATTACAATAAAAATGAAAATTGTGATCTCGATTGGAGGGTCGATTATCGCCCCCCTGAACCTGGATGTTGAATATATCAAAAGGTTCTCAGGATTTGTAAAAGAGTTGTCTGAAAGGCATTCCGTTGGAATAGTTGTGGGGGGAGGCAGGATCGCGAGAGATTATATTTCGGTATCTCGAAGCTTTGGAGCATCGGAGTTCTTTTCCGATTTAATCGGTATAGAGGCGAGCAGGTTGAATGCCATGCTGCTGACAGCATCACTTCACGGGATCGGGGTAAGGGTAAATAAAAAACCCGCTTTGACAATAGAGGGTGCCGCAAGAGAGATGGGTCATCACGGGGCGGCTGTTATGGGCGGCACGCATCCCGGGCACACAACTGACGGAGTAGCAGCGATGCTTGCGGAATATACTGGAGCAGACCTGCTGATAAATGCCACATCCATAGACGGCGTTTATACGGCGGATCCGAAAAAAGATCCTGGTGCGGAGAAGATTGAAAGATTGAACTTTGATGAATTGATAGAGATTGTCGGAAGGGGTGAAGCGACCGCCGGCAGATCAACTATTATTGACCTTGTCGCGGCAAAAGTGATGAAAAGATCCAGGATAAGGACCTGTGTTCTTGACGGCAGGGACCTTGAGAATATGAGGGATGCGGTTTCAGGCAAGAAGTTTGTCGGGAGTGTTATCGAGTGACTTTTCATTCAACAAGTTTCCTTATTTCACCGCCCTTCTCAAATGCCATATCCACCATACGCTGTATTTCATTCTTTGTGAATGTTCCCGTTCCCCCCTTCTGCATGGCATTTAGAGTATCTGTTGTTGCGATGGTCAGGCGGGCATCCATTGCATATTCCTCGTCCGTTGTCGGGTCCAGCAGTATCTTATCCCCGATTTTCACGAATGTGCACGGTATGGGGGTTCTTGAGACAGGCAGTTTCCCGTTCCATTCCCCCCTTACAACAACACCGTCTTCATACTTTGGCATTCTCGAATTCAATAAAGCAGTTATCGCAGCTATCCCTGCAGTATCTATCAGATTGCCCCCGTCGTCCAGGACGTGAATGTCAATAAAAGCCATCCAGACCTTGCCCTCTTCGATAAATAACTTACCTAAATCAATTGCCTTAGACTCGCGAATGCCCCTGTCAACCACCCTTGCAAGTTCAACCGCCTCTTCTCTCGGAGGACCGGTTTCAAAATAAGGGGATGCGCCAGGTCTTAATTCCGCAGTTACCATCATAACCCCTTCTTGCGGGCGATCTGGAAACGGTTCTCCCGTATCCATCTTTATTCCGACAAGAACAGATGTGTTGCCCAGTTTTACCAACGCTGATCCTTCAGCCTTGTCAGAAACATATGATTTCTGTATTTCTATTTGCCTGTGCTCGTCAAACTTTCTCGAATCCGCTCTTTCGTTATTATTTGCCAATATCCTAACATAATCCCTCTTCAAACATGCTTCAACATTCATTTTTTATATTTTTTCATCAATGCTTCTTTCTGCATTTCACAAATTTCTAAAACTCCTTTTGTTGCCAATTCCAATGCTTTATTAAATTCCTCTTTTGTAAGATTTCCATCCAATTGCAGAAGTGAGATTTCATTATTTCTTGGAGATGCCGCAACCGGCAGATCCGCTTCCCCTAAATTATCCTCATCCTTCATCAAATCAAGAACTATTTCTCCATCAACTTTCCCTGCGGCGCAAGCGGCAATGAGATCTTTCATTGGTATGCCCGCGTCAACCAACGCTAAAGTCGCGCATGTTAATCCAGCACACCGTGTTCCGGCATCTGCCTGTAAGATTTCAATAAACACATCTATTGCAGAATTGGGATACTTCTCTGTCAAAACCACGGATTCAAAGGCATCGCTGATAACCTTTGAGATCTCAACCGATCTTCTGTCCGGCCCCGGGCGTTTTCTATCCTCTACGGAGAAAGCGGCCATGTTGTAATAGCATCTGATTATTGCCTTTGTAGGGTCGCGAATACGCATCGGATGCGCTTCTCTCGGTCCATAAACCGCCACAATCACCTTATTCTTACCCCACTCAAGATATGCTGAACCTTCCGCTCTCTTAAGAACCCCGACCTCCATTTTTATTGGGCGCAATTCATCAACTTTTCTGCCGTCCAATCTTAAACCGTTTTCACCAATTAATCTTACTTCCTCTTTCATTTTATTTTTTTAAAATTTTATAAACACATGGATTCAGACTTAGAATGCGCAAAGAACTTATAATTCGCTCTCGAAATCGATGCAATCCTCGCATCGCATCCTTCCTTCAACCGACTTCAAATCATCAGAATAATTCCCGCATATCTCACATATTCCGGATAAGGTTCCTTCGTCAATCGTTAAGTTAGAAATATCCCATTTACTATACTCCTCTATCAACTTATGTAATCCGGGCTCCATCCTGATGATGTCATCCTCCGTTATTATGCCTATAATCATCAAATCTTTCTTTCCGCTGACAACGGGCAGTCTCCTGACCTTATTGTCCCGCATCATCTGGGCAGCATATTCTATCGAATCGCCGGGGGATATAGTGATCAGCGAAGAGGCCATTATGTCTTTTGCTCTGGCCTTCTCCGGATCCCTCCTCTCTGCAACAATTTTCCAGATAATATCCCTCTCTGTTATAATCCCAACACCTGTGCCTTTGTCCATAACAATCACCGAGTCAATATCGCTTTCCTTCATAACCTTCGCCACCGTCTGCACGGCATCATCCGGTTTAACGTTTATAATACCTGATGTCATAGCATCCCCGACCTTTATGTCATTTCTTACATCTTCCATTTCAATTCCTTATATTATTTCCTTTATAAAAATAAAAACTAAACAAGAAAAATTTCCTTTGGAAATTTTTATGTATTATTAGAAGGTATATACTTTCTAATACATATTAAAAAGACAATATTTCTTCATACACGCCTTTCAATCTCCCCCCGACCTTCTCAAGGCTGTGATCCCGGACATCCCGGTATGCGTTTTGAACCAATTTCTTCTGCAGCCGCTCGTCATTCATTAATGCCTGTAATTGCTCAACAAAACCCTCCCTGTTTTGAGATTTTAAACAATTCTTTTCGTGAGTAAGCCAGTCAAAAACAGGAATATCCCTTAAGACCATGGGTTTTTTTGCAGCCATCGCTTCCAGGATGACAATACCCTGGTTCTCATTTCTGGTAGGGAAGAAAAAGATATCTCCGCTGGCATATGCTGCGGTGATATCGTTAACATAGTTTGTAAAGAGCACATTGCCCGGGGGATTATCTATCAACTTGATAAACTTCCTGGATAACAGTTTTCTATAGATCTTTCCAAACCACACAAATTTGTTGTCAAAGTGCTCTGCAGTATCAATAAATGTCGGGATCCCTTTTCTTGGAAGTACTAACCCGACCGAAAAAACTACTGTGTTACGCAGACCGTATTTTTCTCTATAAACATTTCTCTTATCCCCCATATTACCGAACTTTTCTATCTCAATGCCGTTACTTATGACCTTTATCGGTTTCTTTATGCCATAACTCAACAATATCTGCTTCGTATATCCGGACGGAACCAACACAATATCGCCGCAATTGTAATAAAACGAGAGATATTTTCGCAGCGGATGATAAAGTTTGGTGCTTAAAAAAAAGCTGTCGCTGAAGTCTTCGGCAGTTGTATGTGCATGTAATACAACTTTCTTACCCTTAAGATGAGCCCTTTTTGCATGATATAACGATTTGGGACCTATGGTGTTTATATGTATGATGTCAAACTTATCTTTTGGATTTGATGTGTGCTCAACCCCGTTCAAGTCAAGCGCTCTCCTTTGATTTTTTATCGCGGAACCAATTCCAGCAACTTTAAATTTATCTTCAAGCTCGAGGTATAGACATACTTTCACTTTATAAATTTAATTCGGTCGTAATATAAACCATAATACCCATGTAAATCAATAAAAACAACCTTCTGAAAGGTTGATCATCATAGCGAATATAGGGGTTTCCGCTCCGCTCCAACCCCTAATGCGCTTAACAAACATATAGTTTATATAACAATAAAAAATTTGCAGTGCAAATTCATGCAAAATTCCAATGGGGAATTTTGTGTGCCAAAATCACGAAGTGATTTTGAGCATTTTAGCATTGAAAACTATATAGTTTTCAATACAATAAAAAGCCCGATCTTAGTCCCTATCAAACATTTTCGTGTTTTTTTGGCAAGGAAATTTCAAAACATTTAATATGCAAAGAAAACATCTCTTTTTAATCACTGCCGGAAGGCAGAATATCAACGCCATAATTACGCCTGAAGCAGGGAGAATTGAATTACTGTGGGTGGGTCGGGAAGGGAGCGACTGTTGTTTTCCCTTTTCGATAATAGCAAGATATTTACCCGGAATCTTGAAAACTATCTCCCATAGATATCCAACCCCCTTGCTATCCTGAGTATCTGGTCTTTTGTTTCTTTTTGCATATACTCTTCGCTTTTTTCATCAAGTTGTTTCGATACGCACTCTTCGATATACTTGATTGTTCCGTCTGAGATCGATCGTTGGATTTGTTCAACCCCGCGGTTTAATAATTCCTCTCTGATAAGACCCCTCATACTTTCTCCAAACTGTTTCTTAGTATGCACGCCAACATTTTTTTTCACACCATAACCAACTTTATCGTTGAAATACTCCATTGCCCTTTCTTCTATATCTCTTTTCTCGCTATCCCTTGCTTTTTTGCGGGCTCTTTCTTGTAACTGGTTGATCAAATTATCTGCGTCCGGCATTTTAAAGACATTCTTATTTTAAGGCTCCCATTATATTAATAAAAAATATAAATAAAAATGCGTGTTCTGAAAGAGAAAAAACTCTCAAGGTATTTGTGGCGGAACATACACCTGAGGATAAGCTGGATAGCGATATTCATTATGCTTCTTATTTTGGGGTTTGTCGTGTACATCTTAGGACTTAAATTGCACGCCACATTTGGTTTTCGCTCCCCCTATACAATAATCGCACTGATTATAATCCCTCTCTCTTATGTTTTGGGGGTTTTTACATACAGGCAGTACTCCACATGGGTTTCTGGCGGAGAGGGCGAGGATATGGTGGCTGATGCGCTAAAAAAAATGAGCGACGATTATTATCTGGTAAATGGTGCTGTTGTGCCTCCAAACAGGGGCGACACGGATCACATAGTGCTTGGCAAGAATGGAATCTTTGTGATAGAAACAAAAAATGTTTCCGGAGAGGTAGTCTGTGATGGCGATGAGTGGGGCAGAAGGAAAATCGGCAGAGGAGGAACACCCTATGATATAAAAATAGGAAGTCCCAGCACTCAGGTAAAGAGGAATGCCAAGGTTTTAAAAGACCTTATACTGAAACACAAGAATGAGATTTTTAATCGCAGATCCCCCCATATATGGATTACCGGATTGATCGTGTTTACTCGCCCTGATGTCAAATTGGATATAAATAACCCAACAGTAACGGTCCTAAGAGTTGATGAGCTATGTGATTTCATCGAGAATTATGCGCCAAGGGCTGGGTTCAATGAAGATGAGTTGAAGAGAATACTGGATGTTATTTTGAGTTATTCAACGTAGGTTCTTCATTTCTTCTTCGCAATCGTGATATAAGCAGTATCTTTTACTGCGGCTGACCCCTCTTTTACCTCTATATCAAACAAATACCTTCCTTCATGTGCATCATCGGCTGCTTTTATCCGAAAGTCAAGTATTCTGGTTCCTCCCGGAGCTATAGAACTGTAACCTTTACTATCGTTGGTCTCTAAAGCGCTGTTTATAAACACCACACCCTTACGGGATTTTACGGATACATTTACAGTAATGTCTTTGTCCCCGACATTTTTTACTTCAACAAACAGGGTGCTCTCATCTCCTGTGTTGATTTTACTGGGCTCAACCCATGATCTTAGTATGCATATATCCTTGTCGGCATCGCAGCCATCGCCTAAATGCGGCATCAACAAAACAATAATAATCATTAACTCTATTAGCGCTAAAAGTCCAAATACCGCTCCCCATCGTATTCTTTTGAGCAAACTTCGCCCAACCCTTTTTTCTAAATCCATTCTAAAAATATTGCTAGCGCCCTGGCCGGAATTCGAATCCGGGTCCCCAGCTCGACAGGCTGGGATGATTGGCCACTACACTACCAGGGCATAGATGTCTATAAAATTATATTACCTTTTGGATTTTAAAATAAAAAGAAAAAACAAGAAAAAATTTTGGTCGTGTTCAAAAATCGCGTGAAATTCATAATATATTAATTTAGCATCTGATAAATACGGAATCTATTTAACTTTTTTAGAACATTTTGAGGGTTAAATTCTTTCATTAAATCTTATTTTAATGGCGATCTCCGCAGAAATCGAAAAATTGCTTTTTGGTATCCTCCCCATTTGCCATTTTCTAAATCCTTCTCTGTCACACCATTTTAAGAGGCAAATATTCAAACCCATTAGCACGAGAAAAAAGGATAAAAACGAACAGCTGATGCTACATCACCCAAAAAAATCCAAGTTAAATAACTTTCTTTTTTTGGGTAGCCATACTTCCATAAA
>Ga0209636_10008860_pt1 | contig 10254 bp, 6 predicted proteins | sample DeeMarSWOR152_54_FD_187464 | JGI IMG/M metagenome (GOLD analysis project Ga0209636, IMG submission 187464) | Marine sediment microbial communities from White Oak River estuary, North Carolina - WOR-1-52-54 (SPAdes) (version 2) | ecosystem: Environmental > Aquatic > Marine > Intertidal zone >... | reverse complement strand
CATAATAGCTTCCTTAGCCATATACATGCAGCATACCTTACTGCAATAGCCACTTCCGGTGCGTTCATCCCGAGACCCCACGCAACTTATAAAGACTATCTCTTTGGGGTGAGCCCCGTTGGAAGGGCGGAGCACCTCGCCACCAGTGGGTCCGGCGGCGTTCATCATCCTCTCTAGCTGCAGGCTGCTGACGACATCAGGATAGACACCGCCACCATAGATACTGAACTGGGTATGGTCCAAGACCCCTGCCCCGGTAGCCACTATTATTGCTCCCACATCCTCCTCCGATACCTTGTCTTGCATTTCATGGTCAATAGCCTCAGCCTCGCAAACCTTCTCACACTCACGGCACTCGGAGCAGACTGCGCAATTAAGACAGCGCTGGGCCTCCTCGACTGCCGTTTTTTCATCAAAGCCAAGCTCAACCTCATCAAACCCCTCCCGTTTCCCCAGTTCAAGAGTCGGCATGGAGTGTCTTGCTACTGGGCTTACCCCATCTTTGGATACCTCTTTTACCCTTTTAACTGTTTCCGGTCTCCCCTCTTTCATATCTATCCCGCTGAGGTAGCGGTCGATAGAAATGGCTGCTTCCTTACCAGCAGTAACAGCCGCGATAACATCAGCCGGACCAGAGACCGCATCGCCACCGGCAAAAACACCGTCAATATTAGTTTGCAGAGTAACCGGGTCAACCTCTAGTGTGCCCCAACCGGTGTAGTCCAGTTCCCTTGGCAGCATTGCCTTATCCACGCCCTGACCAACAGCTATAATCACATTGTCAACATCTATGGTGAATTCCGAGCCTTTGACGGGCATGGGGCGTCGGCGACCACTGGCGTCGGGGGCACCCAGCTCCATGCGAATACATTGGATACCAGTTAATCGGTTGTCTTTGGTCAAGACTTTAACCGGTGCTGCCAGGAACTGAATCTTGACTCCTTCATTTTCCATCTCTTCAATTTCGCTGGGGATAGCCGGCATCTCAGCGCGGCTGCGACGATAAACAACAGTTATCTCATCAGCGCCGAGGCGTCGGGCCACTCGAGCGGCATCAACAGCAGCATTACCACCGCCGATGACTGCCACTTTGCTTCCCAGGCTGACTTTGACTCCAAAGTTGACTTGCCTCAGAAAGTCGAGGGAGTGAAGCACTCCGGTAACATTCTCACCAGGAATTCCCATTTTTTGACTCATGCCAGCACCTGTACCCAGGAAAATGGCTTTATATCCCTGGTCAAAGATTTCAGTGAGATTTTTCACAGGGGTATTTGTCTTAATCTCTACCCCCAACTCTTGTACATAGCTTATCTCGTTGTTGAGTACCTCTTTGGGCAATCGGTATTCAGGTATACCATAGCGTAATAGACCTCCCGCCTCAGGGGCAGACTCAAATACTGTAACCGGGTATCCCTGCCTGACCAGGTCGTAGGCACAGGCCAGGCCGGCTGGACCGGAGCCGACGATAGCTACCCTCTCTTCTTTAGTCCTTTCCACCGGTGTTGCTTTTTCCCTACCTGCTTTTAGTTCATAGTCAGCCATAAAACGCTTAAGAGTCCTGATAGCTACGGGCTGGTCAACTTTGCCTCGCTCGCACTCATGCTCGCAGGGGTGGGTGCATACTCGTCCACAAACTCCGGCAAAGGGCATAGCCCTGCGGAGCACATCTAGAGCCTCCTTGAACTTGCCCTGGGAGATGAGGGAAATATAACCCTGGGCATTGACCCCGGCGGGACAGGCCACCCGGCATGGTGGATAACCACGCTTATCTATTGTATATTTATTGGGAATCGCCTGGGGGAAAGGAATATAGGTGGCCTTTCGCTTACCCAGGTTCTCGTCAAACTCACTATTTAGTTCGACGGGACAAACCTTAGCACACTCACCGCAGCCTGTGCACTTGCTCACATCGATGTAGCGGCTCTTGTTTTTAATCTTGACCCGAAAGTTGCCTATATACCCTGAGACATCCTCCACGTCACTGTAGCTCATTAGCTTGATATTGGCATGCTGCCCCACCATAGTCATCTTGGGCGTCAGGATGCAGGCAGAACAGTCCAGGGTGGGGAAAGTCTTGTCCAACTGGGCCATGTGTCCCCCGATGGACGGCTCTCGCTCAACCAATATCACCTCGTAGCCAGCATCCGCGATATCTAAGGAGGCCTGGATGCCAGCAATACCGCCACCAATGACCAAAGCCCGCCTCGTTATACCAACTTGCTTGGGGGTTAGGGGCTCCTGCCAGGCAACCCTGGCCACTGCACTCCGCACCAGGTCTATCGCCTTAGCCGTAGCTTCCTCAACCTGCCCATGGTGGACCCAGCTACAATGCTCCCGTATATTTGCAATCTCCAGGAGGTAGGGATTCAACCCGGCACCAGCCACTGTTCTACGAAAGGTTGGCTCATGCATACGCGGCGAACAGGCTGCGATTACCACCCGGTTAAGCTTATGCTCGGTTATAGCCTGTTGAATAGATGCCTGACCGGGGTCACTGCAGGTAAACTTATTGTCTTCAACATGAACTACATGAGGTAGCCTTCTCGCCGCCTCAGCTACCTCCGGGATATTCACAGCCCCGGCTATGTTACTACCGCAGTGACAGAGGAAAACTCCAATTCTAGCCATGTCCCATTACCATTATGTCTTGCTCGTGAACAGTCCAGTAGTCATATACGGCCAATGTTCTCGGCAATGTTGGGCAATCCTTTTCAAGCAATTCGGGGCTACCGGTTGTGGGCATGATAACCTCCACATAATAGCTTATATCCGAGTTATTGGCAAGCCGAAGTGAGCTATATTTTAGATTGTATGGGAAAAAGTTTCTAAAATTATAGCAGAATTACAATTATTGCTAATAGGTCCCGCGCAAGCACGAGTGGAAATGACTTTTGTCTTACCTGCACTAAAGATGACAAAAGATGGCTGGGCTTATTATTCCAGCTATCAGACCTTGCATATTTAGCTCTTTACCCGTAAAATGCTTAACGTTGCCCCCATCGTCTAGAGGCCTAGGACATCAGCCTTTCAAGCTGAAGATCAGGGGTTCGAATCCCCTTGGGGGCATTTTCCAGCTAATCCATAGTTAACGACATAAATCATGACAAAACAAAGCTCCCTCCCTAGTGGGAGGGAGCTTATACCCCGCAAAATCTCGGCTGGTGTAAGGGAGGGATTTCACCCTCAGGTATACTGTGGACCTCTGTTTCGCCGCCTCGTCGCCCAGACAGCCAGCGTCACTGAAACCAGCACCAACGAGCCTACTATGGCTATCTTCTCGGCTGGACTGGTGTTGACGGCTACGGCGCTCATGGCCACAGCTGGCAATAGTCCAGCCCTCACTATTGGCTTCAGGCTGGGATGCTCGTTTATGAACTCAGCCATTGGCGGGCTGACCCTGTAGTAGAAATCTACCAGAGCTCGTCCCGGCGGGTTGGTGAGCAGATACTCATCTCTGAACTCACGGAGAATTTCTATTTCCCCGGCCATTGGGGTGCCGTAGGCTGCGGTGGCAATGAAGCACGCCCCGCCGGATGGCTCTTCTTCGGGTGGCTCCTCCTCAAAGTTGGCCGTGATGGAATAGTCGCCGTTCATGGTAATCGTGGTGGTGACATCCTCAACATCATCGATGGTAGCCACATCGCCGGTCCAGTTGACAAAGCTATAGCCTTCTTCAGCCTCGGCTACAAGATTAACCACTGTTCCTCGGTCATATGTGGAAGTTCCCTCGCCGGGAGTGGTTACCGAACCTCCAGCTGTGCTGGAGATGGTCAGGTCAAACTCCTCGGTAATGGCATAGAGATTGCCATCATCAGACCCGACATAGATGGTGCCGTCAGCCCCGATGGCCGGGGAGGAACCGACCGGGCCCCCTGTGGTGAAGCTCCACTTCTGGCTGCCGTTGGGGTTTATGGCATAGAGCATGCCATCCATAGACCCGACATAGATGGTGCCGTCAGCCCCGACGGCGGGGGAGGAGATAACCCACCCCCCTGTGGTGAAGCTCCACCTCTGAATGCCGGTGTCGGAGTTTATGGCATAGAGCTTGCCATCAACAGACCCGATATAGATGGTGCCGCTAGCCCCGATGGCGGGGGAGGATCCGATTGGGCCCCCTGTGGTGAAGTCCCACTTCTTTATGGCATAGAGATTGCCATCAGAACACCCGACATAGATGGTGCCATCATCCCCGATGGCAGGGGAGGAGCCGAAATCGTCCCCTGTGGACATGCTCCAGGTCCAGATGCCATCGGGGTGTAGGGCATGGATCGAGTCATCATAAGATCCGACACAGATGGTGCCGTCATCCCCGATGACAGGGGACGACACGACCCACCCCCCTGTAGTGAAGCTCCACTTTTGGCTGCCGTTGGGGTTTATGGCATAGAGGTTGTTATCATCAGACCCGACGTAGATGGTGCCGTCAGCCCCGATGGTCGGAGAGGATTGAACGTAGCCCCCTGTGGTGTAGCTCCACTTCAGGCTGCCGTCGGGGTTTATGGCATAGAGCCTGTAATCATCGGAGCCGACATAAATGGTGCCGTCAGCTCCGATGGCCGGAGAGGAGAAGATCTCGTCCCCTGCGGTGTAGCTCCACTTCTGGCTGCCGTCGGGGTTTATGGCATAAAGCTTGTAATCATTAGACCCGACATAGATGGTGCCGTCAGCCCCGATTGCAGGGGAGGATTGGACCTCGTCCCCTGTGGTGAAGCTCCATTTCAGCTTCGGTACCTCAGGACCGCTGTAAGGGCTTCTATGGGTGTGCTGCGCGTTCTGGCCGAACATAGGCCAGGGGCTATCGGCCGGCTGGGCCTGGGCGGTGTTCGCTGGCATAACCGCAATCACAGGCGACAGCACCAGGCAAAGGATAACACCCAGAGCTACAAAGAACCTTGATATGTTCATAGACTAATACCTCCTATATTTATTATTGAGGCCTTCTACAACAATCTTAGTGTGTTCATAGACCATCACTTCCTATATTATTTAGACCCTCTAACAGTCTGCATAACCTCATGTGCAATTTCACCCTTAGGCGTATTCTCGACTTCTGCCTCGCCGCCTCGTCGCCCAGACAGCCAGCGTCACTGAAACCAGCGCCAACGAGCCTACTATGGCTATCTTCTCGGCCGGACTGGTGTTGACGGCTACGGCGCTCATGGCCACAGCTGGCAATAGTCCAGCTCTCACTATTGGCTTCAGGCTGGGATGCTCGTTTATGAACTCAGCCATTGGCGGGCTGACCCTGTAATAGAGGTCTACTAGAGCTTGCCCCAGCGGATTGGTGAGCAGGTATCCATCTCTGAACTCACGGAGAATTCCTATTTCCTCCGCCATTGGAGTGCCGTAGGCTGCGGTGGCAATGAAGCACATCCCGCCGGCTGGCTCCTCTTCAAAGTTGGCGGTGATGAAGTAGTCGCCGTTCATGGTGATGCTGGTGGTTTCATCATTAACATCAACGATGGTGCCCACATCGCCGGTCCAGTTGGCAAACTGGTAGCCAACATCTGCAGTCGCCACCAGTTTGACCATCTCACCCTTGCAATAGGCAAAAGGCCCCTCTCCAGGGTCGGTTACCGAACCATCAGCGGTGCTGGAGATGGTGAGGTAATATATCTCCGGGGGCTCGTCGTCTGTCGGGTCTGCCAGAACCCAGCCGCCGACATCGCACTGCCCGTAGTTGTTGTCCCCCGTGGCGACCACGGTGCCGCAGTCCCTAAGCCCCACCGTGTGCCAGCCTCCTGCGGCGACCCACACGATGTCCGTCCAGCCGCCGACATCACACTGCCCCTCGACGTTCCTTCCCGTGGCGACCACAGTACCGTCGTCCTTAAGCCCTACCGTGTGAGCGTAGCCGGCGACGACCATTTGGATGTCCGCCCAGCCGGCGACGTTGCACTGCCCCTCGTCATTCAATCCCGTGGCGACCACTTTGCCATCCTCCTTAAGCCCCACTGTGTGAGCGTAGCCTGCGACGACCAACTCAATGTCCGCCCAGCCGCCGACGTTGCACTGCCCATCGTCGTTCTTTCCCTCGGCGACCACTTTGCCGTTCTCCTTAAGCCCCACCGTGTGAGCCCCACCTGCGACGACCAGCTCAATGTCCACCCAGCCGCCGACGTTGCACTGCCCATCGTCGTTCTTTCCCTCGGCGACCACTTTGCCGTCCTCCTTAAGCCCCACCGTATGATCCCCGCCTGCGGCGACCTGGAATATGTCCGCCCAGCCGCCGACGTTGCACTGCCCCTCGTTGTTCCTTCCCGTGGCGACCACGGTGCCGTCGCCCTCAAGCCCCACCGTGTGACTCATGCCTGCAGCGACCTGGGTGATGTTCGCCCAGCCGCCGACGTTGCACTGTCCGTAGTCGTTCCTTCCCACGGCGACCACGGTGCCGTCGGGCTCAATCCCTACTGTGTGATAGCCGCCTGCGACGAGCGTTAAACAAGACAGGTTCAGTGCCATTATCAACAGAGCGACAGACAGTAAAACCTTTATGATCAGCTTTCTAGTTTTCATTACTACCTCCCGTTATTCGTCATTCGAACTTTGCTGTGTGTGCAACTCTCCTTTTTGTAAGCGTTTGTTTTCCCCAAAATCTTAGTCCATGGCACGTCACCTCCTAACTGCCAAGCCTCCATCACCAATCATCGCCCCGCCCGGCACAGGCACAAGTGCAATCCAGAAGGTTTTACCCATCAATTTTCCTCTTCTTATCCCTGCACATCACTCGTTCACTGTATTACGTTTGTCTCCATCCTTCGAGAAACTACACACAAATTCTTATCGCTCTCTCACCAAGGGGAAAAAGGGGCCTCAGCTACACCTGGCAATGACCCTGGGTTTCGAAAGGGAGGGTTGATTTTGCTGTGGCAGTAAAAAAGGAGCCGAAGTCACATTTCTATATGTGCCGGGCTCAGCATAGCGGGAACCATCGCAACCTTCTAACGCACACACTCGACCACCCACGCTATATCCTCCTTATAGTATTCGTGTTAACATTATATGGTATCATTGTTAAATTTTTATTAAGAAATTGTCAATGGTTTTTTATGCGGTATTTAAGAAATATTATGGAGTTAAGGAGCAACGATACATCTTAGTGGGCAACTAAGGTAACGTTTCAGACGGTTGGGCAATTTCGAGATCTTTTCAGAATTTCGTCTGCTTTTTCGGTAGTGGGTCATTTTGAAAGGTACAAAGATTATACCACTATATATTGACAATTTAACAACGTGGGCGGATAATTCCGATTACTATGCACGGGGCTAATAACTTTGCCTTCATTGATGGTGCGAATTTGCATTACACATATGAATCTGAGGATTTGGATTGGAAAATAGATTATGCCAAACTCATACTTTTCTTGAAGGCAAACTATAATGTTACCTTCGCCTATTATTTTCTTGGGGAAATAGATGAAAATTCGAACCTTTACAATGAACTAGAATCCTATGGCTATAATCTTAAACTTAAAACCCCAACCAAATACACAACTGAAGAAGAATATTGCCCATATTGTTTGAAATCGATTGCACCTGAACTAACTAGGTATAAAAGTGATTGCGATTCATTCATGACCTTAGAAATTATTTCTAATATGTCTTCATACGATAAAGCTGTGGTTATAACCAGTGATGGGGATTTTAATGAACTTGTCAAAGAACTAGTGCGTAAAAACAAATTAAGGTTATTATTTGCACCTTGTAGAGATGGATGTTCGGGATTATTGATAAGCGCAGCTGAGGGAAGGATTGCGTTTATGGACGATTTTAAGACCAAGCTAGAAAAAACTTAGGAGACAACCCTATGGGAATCTAGACCCATAGGATAGCCTCCCATCATGATACATTAAAAGAATACCATCTTTGGCAACCATTGTCAAGTAATTAGTTTAACAATCTCCTCAACAGTCCAAACATGATTGCCTATGCCTGCTGCCGCTTTTTCACTCTTCCCAGGCACCTTCGCCAATAAGGGGCACAAAAAAACAGCCACCCAAGTTTTCTATTTCGTTTCCTTTCCTCAGTTTAGTGACCCTGAGCAATTCCTGCTGCCATCGAGAGCCCACAGGGATTACCAATCGTCCATTCCAGGTTAGTTGCTCTACAAGAGCTTGAGGCACGGTGGGAGCACCAGCAGAAACTATAATAGCATCGTAAGGGGCTCCCGCTGGCCAACCCAAAGTTCTGCCAGCCATGCGGACTTCGATGTTGGAATAACCCAGCTTATCCAAAACTTGCCTGGCCGATTCCGCCAATTCAGGTATACACTCCACGGTAACCACCTTTTGAGCCAACTCAGCTAATATTGCCGCCTCGTAGCCGCTTCCAGTACCCAGCTCCAGTACCTGTTCATCCCCCCTGAGTTCCAAAGCTTGTACCATCATGGCCACAATGAAGGGCTGAGAGATAGTTTGCCCAAAGCCAATGCTTAAGGGTCTATCGTCATAAGCGGCATGATGTTGCTCTGGTGATACAAAGGCTTCACGGGGAACACGCCTCATAGCGTCAACGACACGGTTGTCGGCGATTTCATGGTCAAGATATTGAAGTAAACTCTGCCTAGCCCGCTCTAAATCCGCCACAGTTCACCCGCCGAAGATGTCAACCAAGAACAAAAGACAGTATTATGAGGACCAGAATTATAGCTCCGGCAATGATGCCGATGCGTTTTATTTCAGGCATAACATATTGATAGCGGCTGGTTAAATCTGGAGCTTTTGGGGACACCCGGGCCGGCGATTGCACCTCAGCAGGCAGCGACTCCAGTTGTTGCAAACGCTCCTCCCGCGCTACCTTCGCCACTCTTGTTCGCCGCTTAGCTTTAGCACGCCGTGATTTTTTAGGCATTATTCTCCCCTCGGTGCAGGTTGCTTATAAACTCTTGTGCTGGAAATATAGGCATGACCTAAAAGTTGCTGGAGTTGACGGAGCTCAGTGCCACCTTGCAATTTGCGTCTGGCGAAGCTATGACGCAAGGACTGCGGTGTGACCTTGCCGCCCAGACCTGCCCTGGAGGCATAACTTTTAATAATCTGCCAGAGCCCCTGCCGGGTCAACCTCTTACCACGCCGGTTAAGAAACAGGGCTTCCTCGCTCTCGTCATATAATAAATCCAGCCTATCACTTCTGAGGAATTTTCCTAAAATCAGGCTTAAGCGATGGTCAAAGGGAACTTTTCTCTTAGAATCGATATGCACACAATTTTGCTCCAAATCAATATTCCTAACATTTAATGACACTAATTCGCTTATGCGTAAACCAGTGGCATAGAGTAATTCCAGCATCATGGCATCTCTTTTAGCTTCCGGAGTGGAAAGCTTGGTGGCCTCGGCAAGCAACTTCTGGTACTCAGAGGCAGATAAGAACCTGAGTGCATGCCTGCTAACTTGAGGAGAGGGCAAATTTTGTGTCGGATTCTCCTTTATCCTCCCCGAATCAACCATAAATTTGAAGAATGATTTGGCTGATGCAACCTTGCGAGCGGTTGTGGCCGCAGAGTATCTCTTCTCCCTGAGCTTGAGCAAATAGCTCTTCAAAAGCTCACCAGAGGACTTGATTATGCCTTTTGCCTGCTCTGCGGTAATAAAGGCTGCCATTTGAGTCAAATCATTGCGATAAGCAGCCACAGTATTCTGGGAATAGCCTTTGCCCTTGGACAAATATTGAAGGAAGGCTTCGATATCCAGCTTCATCATAGTTCCAGTCAACTGCAAAACTCCCCATACCTCTCCCTCCCCTAGCGGGAGGGAGTTAGAGGGAGGGGGATATCACCCACACCTTGCCTCATCCTAACCCTCCCCATCAAGTGGAGAGGGATCTCCCATCAAGGGAGAGGAATTCTATACGATATTATGCGGTTAACTGTATTATTGTAACATAATGCGAGTTATTTTGCCTCTATACAAACCACTTGCTACAATAAATTTGCCGTGAAATCAGAGCAATTAAAAGCTTTGCCAGCGAAGCCCGGAGTTTATCTGTTTAAGGACAAAGAGGGTAAGGTTATCTACGTTGGCAAGGCTGCCAACTTGAACAGTCGGGTAAGAAGTTATTTTGGTGCCCCCTCTAGCCTGTCAGCCAAGATCCAAAGATTAGTGGCAAAAATACAGGATTTCGAGTTCGTAGTTACCAATTCCGAGCAAGAGGCGCTTATCCTGGAATGCAACATGATAAAGAAATATACTCCCCGGTACAATGTGCGCCTTAAAGATAACAAGACTTTTCCTTACCTCAAGATAGACATTAACGAAGA
>Ga0209636_10008859_pt1 | contig 10255 bp, 7 predicted proteins | sample DeeMarSWOR152_54_FD_187464 | JGI IMG/M metagenome (GOLD analysis project Ga0209636, IMG submission 187464) | Marine sediment microbial communities from White Oak River estuary, North Carolina - WOR-1-52-54 (SPAdes) (version 2) | ecosystem: Environmental > Aquatic > Marine > Intertidal zone >... | reverse complement strand
AATGAAGGGCTGATCTTTGCATATGTCCTGGATGGAAATGGCGGAGGACAGGCGATTGATTGGGGAAAGCTGAAGGGCTGGTCTGCTGAGGGAGGTGTGCTCTGGCTGCACCTCGATTACGAGAGCGAGAAAGTCCAAAAATGGCTAACAGAAGAGAGCGGCCTCACCCCGATACTCTGTGAAGCGCTACTTGCAGAAGAAACGCGTCCCCGTATTCTCGCGTCGAATGAGGGCCTCCTCATGATCCTCCGGGGGGTGAATTGTAATCCCGGTGCGGACCCCGAAGATATGGTATCACTCCGTATGTGGTTTGATGAACATCGCATAATTACCATGAGGCACCGGCGCGTCATGGCTATCGAAGATATTCACAAGGCCATCGAATCCGCCAAGGGCCCGACGGGTTCCGGTGATTTTCTCGTCATGGTCTCCGACCTTATAGCCGACCGCATGGGAGAGGTGATAGCGGAGATCGACGATAGCGTGGATGAACTTGAAGACAGTGTGCTCACAGCGGAGAGCCATGAACTTCGTCCAAGACTTGCCAATCTGAGGCGGCAGACAATCAGCCTCCGGCGGTATATCGCTCCGCAGCGCGATGTTCTTGCGCGGTTACACAATGAGCGCATCCCATGGCTAAAGGACATCGAGAAAAACCATATGAGGGAGATTGCCGAACGTACGACCCGTTTTGTTGAGGACATCGACTCTGCCCGGGACCGTGCCGCGATTACGAATGAAGAGCTGAACAACCGCCTCTCAGAACAGATGAACAAGGCCATGTACATGCTGTCGATTGTAGCGGCGATATTCTTGCCGCTAGGACTTCTTACGGGCCTTCTTGGAATCAATGTTGGCGGTATCCCGGGCACAGAGAGCCACTGGGCCTTTGCGACCGTCAGTTTCGTTCTGGTCGGGATCGCTGCGGTGCTGATCTGGATATTCAAACGGATAAAGTGGCTCTAGAATAAAGCGGGAATTCCTTGCTTTTAACAAAGCTGCCGAAGCCAAAGCCTTTCATCGACATCCCGAGAATGTTTGGAATCCCATTGCTTCACTCTTCAAATACGATTGAGAAGGATTCTGGGTGTTGAAGAAGGAGAGTTTTGTGAACCTGCACGCATTATTTGGACCCAAAATAATGGGCGTCATTGGTGTTTATATGACCAACGATCGACATACCGGGTAGGGTAGGCATCGTGACCGGGAGCGGTGGGCACGGTGCGATGGCCGTGGATGCCTGTTCTGACCACGGTCTATCTGTCCCGTCCCTTCTTGAACCGGCACAAGGAGAAATCAGAGAGAAGCTATCAGAGAGTATAAGGGCCATCGCCTCTCTCGCAAACCCGATCGATCTGACAGGGAGTGCGGTGGACGATGACTTTGTCAACACGGCCGGCTACTTGAGCAAGATGCCGGATGTGGATTGTGTGATAGTTCTACTTCTACCCTATCTGCCCGGAATTACCTCGGATCTTGGGGCGAGGCTGAGCCAGATCTATCAGCGAGAAGGTAAACCTTTGATCGCCTATGTGCCCCATGTGGAAAAATACCGCATGCTCATCGAGGGTTTTGAGCTTAACGGCACACCTGTCTCGCCCTCCATCGAGGGGGCGGTTCAGATGGCTGAGGCCTTGAGGAGGTGCCAGGCGTGCTGAACAAAGCGATCAACGACATCAATTGACTCGGGTGCTGGTGGATCTTTTCTATCTTGCCATGAACCGTGGGGGAAAATGAGGAGGAGTACCCCCGAGCCGTTGTCGATATCCCCTTCCCAATGACCCAAGTAGAGCATTCTTGAGCGAACTGGGTCATTTGGTTAGGATCTAAATACTCCGAATCGCTAAAGGCGGTTTTGCTCTGACTTACTTGAGAAAGGAGAAGAATATGCCCCCGGACCGTAGGAAAAGCCCCGAGAAAAACCTAAAGGACAAACTCGAGTCTCTCTTCGGCTCTCAAGACCCCCGGAGAAAAAAGAACGCCTTGCCTCCCAAGGCTCACTTCAGTATCTGGTATTTCGTGATCGCCTTTCTATTGTTTATCCTGCTGCAAAACTACTTTCTTTCCAAGAAAACAGAGACGATCTCCTACAGCAAATTTAAGCAGTACCTGGCCGAGGGACGGGTGAGCAATTTGACCATTGGCCCAGAGAGGATCAACGGAACGATCAAAGGGGGGGGAGGGGGGAAGGACCGCGGTTTCGTCACGGTTCGCGTAGATGACCCAAATCTCGTTAATGAACTGGACAAGGAGAAGATCGATTACTCTGGTCTCTATCAGAGCAAGTTTCTGAACACTCTTCTGTCGTGGATTATTCCGATTGGCATTTTCTTTCTGATCTGGCGGTACGCCATGAAAAAGATGGGACCCGGTTACGGGGTGATGTCCTTCAGCAGAAGCAAGGCCAAGTTGTTCGCAGAGGATGGAACCAAGGTCAGCTTTGCCGATGTGGCCGGGATCGAAGAGGCCAAAGAAGAACTTCAGGAAGTAGTGGAGTTCCTAAAGACTCCGAGGAAATTTCAGAAACTCGGGGGGAGAATTCCGAAGGGAGTCTTACTGGTCGGCGCGCCCGGGACGGGTAAGACCCTCCTGGCGAGGGCCGTGGCTGGAGAGGCCATGGTTCCCTTTTTCAGTATCAGTGGATCAGAGTTCGTGGAGATGTTTGTCGGCGTGGGGGCGGCGCGGGTCCGTGACCTTTTCGCTCAGGCCACCAGCCATGCTCCCTGCATCATCTTCATCGATGAGTTGGACGCGCTCGGCAAAGCCCGGGGCATCAACGTCATGGGGGGGCACGACGAGCGAGAACAAACCCTGAACCAGCTTCTCGTCGAGATGGATGGATTCGAATCGAACAAAGGGGTGATTATCATGGCCGCCACTAACCGCCCGGAGATCCTCGATCCGGCCCTGTTGCGCCCGGGGCGATTCGATCGGCAGATTCTGGTGGACAGGCCGGACATCAACGGCCGAGAGGCCATCCTGAAAATTCATTCCAAAAATGTGCTTCTATCGCCGAAAGTGGACCTCCGTCAGATCGCCGCGCGAACGCCCGGGTTTGTGGGAGCGGATCTGGCCAACCTGGTCAACGAGGCTGCCCTGTTGGCTGCTCGGAAGAACAAAGAAAGGGTAGGACCGGAAGAGTTCGATGAGGCCATAGACCGGGTCGTTACGGGGCTAGAAAAAAAGAAGCGGGTCATGAACCCGAAAGAGAAAGAGATCACCGCCTACCATGAGTCCGGCCATGCCATCGTCGCCGAATCTGTTCAGCATGCAGACCCCGTCCACAAGATCTCCATCATTCCGCGGGGGATCGGGGCCTTGGGATATACCCAACAGCAGCCCACGGAGGATCGGTACTTGATGACCCGTTCAGAGTTACTCGACCGGCTGGCTGTTCTTTTGGGGGGTAGGGTAGCTGAAGAGTTGGTCTTCGGAGAGATCTCAACCGGAGCCCAGAATGACTTGCAGCGGGCCACGGAAATCGCGCGGTCCATGGTCGCGGAATATGGCATGAGTGAACGCCTTGGCCTAGTGACCTACGAGCGCGAGCGCCAACCCATGTTCCTTCCGGAGAACTTCTCCACGAGCAAAACGTACAGCGAGGAGAAAGCGGCCGAGATCGACGAGGAGATCTCCCGAGTCGTCGAGGGAACCCATAAACGGGTCAAGGAAATTCTGGCCGACCACCGGAAAGTCCTGGATGACTTGGCTCAGCTCCTTTTGAAAAAAGAAATCGTACAGGGGGAGGAACTCAGAAAGATGCTATCCAGACCCAAGCGTCGGCCCGAACCCAGTCGAGTCAGGAGTGATCCAAGCACGAAAATGAAAACTAGGGCCAAGGCAAGTACATGAGCGAACAAAAACGTCGTTCACCGTCAGTTCTTTGCTGGCGGGGTAGCATACTTTGCTAAGACCTGCTTGAACTTGTCTGCAGCGGGGGGAGCCTGTATCCCTTTGTTTGAGAAAACGTCAGTCGGGGTAATCCCTTCACGGCCGTAAAAGGACGCGTTGGCAGCGTTGTCGATTTGAGGACGATTCTGAAACTGAACACGGACTCATCCGGCAAGAAAGTAGCCGATGAGACCCCATACTCCGATAAGGCACAGGTAAATTCCGATCAGATAATTCAACAACTTCGGATAAATCAGGACCAGAATACCCGCGATCAGTGTTAGAATGGACATCAAGAGACCATGAACAGAGAATCCCATCCACATCATTTTTCCTACCCTCCTTTGTTCTTTACGGACCTTTTCGAAATCGAAAGTAGCACTATTCCAAGTTTATGTCAAAAGTAGCTGATCTATTCAAAAAGTTTACGGAAACTCCGGCTTGTTATGATCTCTTCACTACGTTTCAGGATAGTCAGAATCAGATTTGAGAATACACTGGGTGATACTCACCTCCGATTGCTCCTTTTCGTCAATCGATCGGTATACCGCTTCCATCGATACGCTGAGATTGGATTCTCGGATATACGGGCTTAATCCTCTCGGTATTCTCGACTTTTTCAAATTCATTGAACACATGCTCCGATATGGCAGTTTTAATGCCTCTCTTTTCCCTTGCGGGAACCAGGTAGCGCAGATGTAAATTGATCCAGGAATCCGCAAATGTCATGAAGATTTCCGGCTCCTCAGATATCCTGTAGTCCAAGTTTGACCGCTTCAGGATCTCCCTATACTGGCGTATGGGTTTGACCATACTATCTCCTAACACCTGCCTTGCAACCTTGAGAACCGTTTCTTTTGTATGGGAAAGGTCGCTTTCATAAGCCATGGACACGATCAGTTCGTCCCAGACGAAGGCGAAGTCCCTCGTATAGTTGTAGATGGAGGTCTGGAGCACAAGGCTGTTTGGTATGGTAATGAGCCTTCCGCTCGGTTGCTCTGCGGTAAACCATGTTGACCCATACTCCCAGACCGTCGTGGTGAGGAAATCAATCTGGGTTACATCCCCGTAGGTATCGTTGACCTTGATTCTATCCCCTATCCGATAGTATCCCCTGAGATTTATCAGAATCCATCCAGTAAAGCAGAGAATGGGGGTTTGGAGAGCCCAGGTAATCCCTAGTCCAAGGAGGCCGAGGGAAGTGATAAAGGTAGATACGCTTCCCACAAGGACAGAGAGTGCAGCAAGAACAGCAACTAGGTTCACAACAAGGGAGAACGTTGCTAGGATCGCATGACGTCGTTCCAGTCTTCCAAGGAGCTTGGATATGAGAGGCTTTAGGAGGTGGATTAAAACCTGAGCAAGTACAAAGAGCAGGAGTGCAATGAGGATCTTTGGAAGAACCTGCAAAGCAGCGTTTTCAAAATCAACCAGAGACTTGTCGTGGCCGTATCGATAGGTGAGAAATAGCAGGCCAACGATTACCAGCCCCAGAATAAAGGCGGTTCTTATTCTCATATGGTTCTAAGTGCTGGTTTAGGGTTAAAGCGGTAGATACGTGCTATGGTAAGCAGTCGAATGACTATTGTCAAGCTGCTTTTGCCCTGACTCCGATGAGTGGCTTGCTGCACTCGCTTTCTTGTTCAGAGCGCTTAGCTTTGTTGACCAAGGGTTTCGTCAATAAAGCCAAACCGAGGAAGCCATAGACTCATTGACTTCCAATTCGAGTTTTGCTGTAATGGATTACAGACCCTGTGTACGCCGTCGGGTAGAGCGAGATGGAGTCGGTGACCTTTTTTGTTTATTCCTTCGTATCAATACTCACCATTGTAAATCCAATTGGCGGTCTGATCACGTTTGTGTCCTTGACCTCAGGAATGAGCGAAGGGAGGCGAAAGGAAATAGCAACGCGGTCGGTCGTGATCGCTTGTCTGATTGCGGTGGTCTTCGCTGTTTCTGGCGAACTCATATTGAGGTTTTTTGGTATAACAGTCGACGCCTTGCGCGTGGCCGGGGGTGTTCTCCTTTTTGTTGTCGCACTGAATATGGTTTTCGGGAAGTCCTCTCCCGAAGGCGTTACCGACGAAGAAGTGGAGGACGCGAGCAAGAAAGAGGACATCAGTGTATTCCCAATTGCGATGCCCCTGTTGACCGGTCCTGGCACAATAACGACGGTTATCGTACTCATACGGTCCGGGAAAACACTGGGACTGAAAGTCCTCGACATTCTGGCCATTCTTGCCGTTTTCGTGCTAACCTACATCATCTTCAGGTTTTCTAATAGAATCATAAAAGTACTGGGAGTGACTGGTTCTCTGCTGGTGTCCAGAATCATGGGGTTGCTTCTGGCATCGATTGCGGTCAACTTCATCACCGTTGGTATATGGAATCTTTACAAAACCATGAGTTAACGATCAAAGGCTGAAGTCCTGTCCTTGATTTGAAGTGGGGTCGAATGAATTTGAAATCCCAACAGACTCCAAGAGAGGCACCAATTACTGCACGCCTTAGCTTCTGGTAGCGGGAGGATTTATGTAATGAGAAGATGGCAGACATACCTCTCAGTGGGTGCGGCTGGCACTGCTGTGATCCTTCTGGTCTGGGGCCACGTGTTACATAGACCCTGGGCTCAATCCGTGACGGAGCACTCTGGGATACGGGTGGAACGAATCGCTGCGATGCCTCTCCTAATAGGACGATGTGGCACGGAGATGAGAGAGACTCTGGATTGTCCGGTGGCGAAGCTTTCCTTCGACTCCCAGAGTGTATCTGGCGGATGTGACCAGATCCTGACGGGCTATGTTCATGAGGCCATCCAGAAACGGCATGGAGTGAAGGTGGTCCCTCTCGAAGAGGCGAAGGAGGTCTATAGACGTATGGTCAAGGACGAGGCCACGGATACACTCCGAACCACGGCTCAGAATTTCGGGAGGGCTGTAGGCGCTAATTTAATCATGGTTGGAACGATTTGGCGGTATAGAGAGCGGGTAGGTAGTCCTGCAGCGGTTCAAAGTCCGGCATCCGTAGCATTCGCGATCGGCCTCATAGGCGTGACCAATGGTAAGATGCTGTGGAAGGGAAGATTCGCTGAAACCCAGGCTTCCCTCTCTGACAATATCTTGGACGTCCGTGCGTTTTTGAAGAAGGGTGGCAAATGGCTTTCTGCCAGCGAGTTGGCCCGTTATGGCGTGACTGAACTGTTCAAGAAGTATCCTGTGTGAGAAGCTTTCTAATCCGTTGTTTCACACCACAATTATGTCCACGTCGTATTCTTTTACGAATTCCAACCCTGTCATTTAAACAGGTCCATCAGAAAAGTCAAGGGAAAGCAGGACATTGCGAGCTGGGGTTGATTTTCTGATTAGGGTGGTTAATATTGAGGAAAACGGGTGTATTCTAGCCAGATACTGAAGAATGGCTTTCAGGTGAGAGAGCTGCTGATGTGGATTCGTTTACCTATTGAGAATTTGGCTTTTGCTTATGAGATAAGGTGCTGACATGAAGCATATCCTGGTGGCTTCGGGAAACAGAGAACCCTGTGACGCCCTTCGGACGTATTTTCCGGGCGAGTGTAGGATTCATGTAACACACAGCCTGGAGTCGTGCCTTGAGATGTTTCGGAAAAGACGCCACGAGTTTACCTTCATCGATGTGGAATTGCTTAGAACCTCAACGCTTCACAATGAACGCGTGGACTACGGATCAGTACTCCAGCCTTTTCGGCAGGCCTTCCCTTCGGCTGAAATCGTTGTCATGTCGTCTCAGAAGATGATCAGGGAAGCCGTGATGGCGGTAAAGGCCGGTGCCAGCAATTATCTCACCTATCCAATAGATGAGGAAGAGGTGAGTTACATAGTCCAAAGCCTCTACGAATCCGCTCGAACAGAATCGGAGCTGAGTTTTCTCCGAGATAGTTTCTGGGATGCTGATTCGCTGGACATTGTCCAAACGAACAATTCAGCAATGGAAGAAGTGTTCCACAAAGTTCGAGCAGTCGCACCGACGAAAAGTACCGTCCTCCTTACTGGTGAAACAGGAACCGGGAAAGGTGTGGTCGCGAAACTCGTTCATAGTCACAGCCACAGACGCGACCGGCAATTTATCAGTCTCCATTGTGGAGCAATTCCAGATACGCTTTTGGAAAGTGAGCTTTTTGGTCACGAAAAAGGCGCTTTTACTGGAGCTCTGCGGAGAAAGCTTGGCAAATTTGAGATTGCTCACAAGGGAACCATCTTTCTCGATGAAGTGGGTACTCTCACCCCCTCTGCTCAGATCAAGTTGTTACAGGTATTACAGGAGAAAACCTTTCAGCGTGTCGGGGGAGAAGCAAACATACAGGTGGATGTTAGAATCATTGCGGCAACAAACAGGAATCTGAAGAAAATGACCCACGAGGGTCTATTCAGAGATGATCTCTACTATCGGTTAAGCGTGTTTCCAATTGAAATTCCGCCACTAAGGGAAAGGGTAGAGGATATCCCAATCATTTCGAGACATATTCTAAACAAGCTGAATAAACTTCATTCAAAAGGGATACATGACATAAGCCCGCGGGTTATCAACGCCTTCAAACAATACCCGTGGCCGGGCAACATTCGTGAGCTGGAAAACCTGATGGAACGGGCCTATATTCTCGAAGCCTCAACAGCGCTGCGGCTGGAAAGCTTTCCCGCAGAATTCTTCGTGTTGGGCCGCATGCCGGCCCAAGGTCACGTCGATTCTCCGCGTGCCCTGGAAAATGTGAGAAACCAGGCCATTGAGGAAATTGAGAAGCGCTATCTGAAGGAGCTTCTGGTAACCCACAAGGGAAGAATCGATGTCAGTGCAAAGGCAGCTGGAATTGGTGTCCGCCAACTCCATAATCTCATGAAAAAGTACGGACTCAGGAAAGAAGAATTTAGATTGCCATCCTACCAACACCCCCACCAACCGGAATCGTAATTGCCGGTCTTCTGGAAATCGGAAATCAGGGTTCCTGATGTGATCTCCCTCCAGATTCCTTTGTTGATTCAAAAGGTTAAGCATCATAAGGGACTCCGCCAGGGGTCAACTCATCAGGATTACATCGAAAATCGGAAAGCGGAATACCGAAGGTTCTTTCAAGCTTAAAAGGAAAAGCTTGAAGTATCAATATGTTACCTGCTTGGCACGCAGGATGCGATCATTTGATAGCAGAGAGAAAGTCTGAGATCAAAAAACCGGCAGGCAGCAAGTTGGAAAATGATGAGAAAGCTATTGATTGTCGGGTGCCTGGCTTTGCACGCTATTCTTAGGTCATTCGATCGCGCGAAAACCTGCGCTGGCGGCCCAGAAGGCCACGATGAGAAGAACAGCAGAGGGTGGCCGTGCGAAAAAGGAAACGGCCCCAATTCTGAGCCAAAGAAAAGGGGAGAGCAGCCATGAACATTCGGCCTTTGATTATGCCCGAGGATGACGTTAGGTCTTGAACATAAAACCTAATCGGTAGGAAGCGATTTCTGGGTCCACGTCGATTTACAAAAGCGATATCACAAACAGACTTGAGCGAAACCCTGTAGAAGGCCTGATCGCTCGGGAAAGAATATGAAGAACCAGTTTCAGCACCAAGGAGGTGTGCAGGATGGAGGAAGTATCAGACACTCTGAACGAGCCCCCTTCTGAGGGAAGGGCGCTCAAGAGAATTTCTCGTCATAACAAACCACAGACACCCAACATATGGAAAGCCGTACCGCCTGAAGATTGGAATGATTGGAGATGGCAGCTCTCTCACCGGATTTTTACAGCCGAAAGACTAGAATCCATAATTCATTTGACAAAGAGCGAGATGGAAGCCGTCCGTTTATGCAGCGGTATGTTTCCCATGGCGATCACACCGTACTTTTCGTCCCTTCTCGACCCGTTCAATCCAAGATGTCCCTTACGATTACAATGTGTCCCGCAGAAAAAGGAATTACTGGTTGGAAAGAAAGACATGGTGGACCCTCTGGCCGAGGATCGGGATTCAGTGGTTCGTAACCTTGTGCATCGCTATCCAGACCGAGTGCTTTTGCTGGCCACCACGAGGTGCGCGGTCTATTGCCGGTACTGCACGCGCCGGAGGCTAGTGGGAAGGCGGGAGGTCGATATTACCAGAGAGAATCTGGATCTCATCTGCGACTTCCTTCGAAAAAACAAGAAGATTCGAGACGTTCTGATCTCGGGTGGAGATCCATTCCTTCTAGAGGATCATCATCTGGAATCGATTCTCCAAAGGCTGCGGACGATTCGCCATATCGAGATCCTAAGGATTGGGACCCGAGTCCCTGTGACGCTTCCGATGCGGGTCACCGAAAGCCTCGTTGCCATGCTCCGCCGATACGAGCCGCTTTTTGTCAGCATCCACTTT